>Ga0307509_10004714_pt1 | contig 19453 bp, 25 predicted proteins | sample 10_EM_MG_FD_202245 | JGI IMG/M metagenome (GOLD analysis project Ga0307509, IMG submission 202245) | Populus trichocarpa ectomycorrhiza microbial communities from riparian zone in the Pacific Northwest, United States - 10_EM | ecosystem: Host-associated > Plants > Roots > Unclassified | place...
CCTAATGACGGCCGTCCTGGAAATTCAAGGACGAGGACGGACTACGTTTTGCCGTCCCGTCCCGTCCCGGGCTCTTGGCAGTCCCCCCGCCGGGCCCTACGGGGCCCCGGACGGCTGCGAACACTGGATATCGCCAACCGAGTACTGGGTCGGGTTGAATTTTCTCCTCCAATAAAACTCCTAACTGGACTCAAGAAGTTTACTCAAGACTTCGCCCTCATAAAAATTGATCATAGTACTATGGAAGTTTCCGGATTTCCAGGGAACGTACTTGATCTAGGCACCGAAATTCCGGCTGAACAGTTCATCGATATGATGTTTCCGAATTCAAAAAACAAGAAAGACTTCTTATTCCCACCCGACCGCCTTCTACAAGTCAACCAGACCATCCCCGATACGGAAATGCGAAACCTCCCGATGTACGATGACAATGACAAGAAGTGTCTCATTGTCTTGAAGAGGGGGTATGGTACAGGTTTAACGATGGGCCGTTCAAGTGGAATAAAATCCTTTACAAGAAGTTACTTCCAGGATCATCCTCCGAAAGTTTCAAAAGAATGGTCCATTTTGCCTTACGATCAGAAGTCGGGTCCATTTGCTGCTCCAGGGGATTCGGGAGCAGCTATTATAGACTGCTTAGGGCGTCTGGGTGGTTTAATCACGGGTGGCAGTGGTCCTATTGTTTACGCTACTCCTGTTTCTTTTATCCTTGAGGAACTCAAGGCTAATGGGTATAATGTGACCGTTGAGGCAGCCCTCCCCCCCTAAAGGTGTCATTGAACCACCAAATTTTTGTATTGGCCAGGAAGTTTCCTTGTCGTTCTGCCCCATAACTTGCTTTTTATCCTCTTTTGTTTTCTAAACCAAACATGCGATCGTTATGGATATTTCTCCTTCTTGTCCCGTCGTATGCAAGGAATCAATTTCATCCTGCTAACCTCGTGTCTCTAGACTATTTCTCAACCATCTGCCATCTGTTTTTGAACTTCTATCCTTCCGAGTGCATATTTTCCTCAAGATCTAAGAGAGGAGGAGGGCCCAGAACATTGTGGATGTACCCAACTATTTCTTAGCCTCTCCTTTAAATAATTTTAGCCTTCGTTGGAGTGAACACCCCCCGGTACCCCATAACCACCCCAGCACCGACACTACTACCCCTCTTTCCAACCCCGCCCAGACAGGGGCTCCTTGCGCTCATCTGTGTATTCCTGGTTCCCCTCAACTCCACTATCCCCCTCACTACCGCCTGCGCCAAAGACGGCCTTGTCATTATTTCTGCCCTTGGGAATCTATTTTGCAGCATGGCATAACCAAGCTCGGATATCCGAAAAGGATGGTTCCGAAAGAATAGCTCTTCCAATGGCTCCGGAGGTACTTCAAATAACTTCCAAAGGTCGCTTTCGATCTGTGCATACTCCCGAAGACAGCTCTCGCTGACCCCCGAAGCTGAAGAGGAGGATGAAGCCATGGGGATAGCTTCCGACCATCGAAGAGAGGTTTTGGGCTCATCTAAAACTCAAACATTTAGCCTTACTCGAAGAATGGGTGATATTCAAATGAGTATACCAAAATCACACCTGGTCTAGAAGAAACCGTTCAAGCTAGGGATACCACTTGTTTCCCTGCCCAGCCCCGGCCTCCTGAAACCTCCCAACTCCTCTCCGACCCGCGTGCCTCCCGATTGCGACTCCAATGCGCCCTCCTACCCCTCTCCATCGCCTGTCCCCTCCCACCCTATGACTGCAAGATCTGTGCGGTAGTCGGGTTTCCCTTTCTTTTATATCTTCGGTTTACGCCCCCCAATACCACTCAAAGTGATCCACTCACATAATATACGCCAATTATCAGGCCAGTGCATCAATAGAAAATCAAAAAATAAAGAGAAAACTACCGCACCGGTATGCTCGTACAAGAAAACTTTAAAAAAGAGCGGAAACACCACCTTAAGATACCCCCCACACCCCAGCTTATCCCCCGAATCATCAGGCGAGTGTGAATATGAGTAATAACGCTACTATACTCTCTTTTTACAGTGTAACTTGACCCTCCCTCGTCCTATGCGGCCAAACTAGGGAACTAAAATACTCTAGCGATAATGACCTGCACAGCGCGCCCCGTGCAAAGCGCCCCACGGTCGACGAATTCCACCCCTGACAGCTATAGAAGGTTTCTCCTTTCCATCAAGGCGCGAGCATGGTGGATATCTATATATATATAAGCCCCGGTTCTCTTGCGCGGGGCTATGATTCAGTGGTTTAGCTACACTTTTGTCATGGGGTCGACATGTGAGTCACGTGTGTGGGCAGGGTGCCTCTGCGAAGTACTCAAGTATCATACCGTAACTGTCGTGTGCAGAAGAAAGGATTAACGTTTGTTGGTTGGACTCAGTAATACAGGGGCGGGTGATCGGCTCGGAGGATTAGTTGGGATGTGAGGAAGTGAACTCTGAGTATTTTTTAGACGAGTGACAAGCTATGGTGTGGTTAATGAGGTAACGGTTATTCCAATATATGATATTATGATACATTAATTATCAATACCACCAACCGAATCCCACGACGTCCCTATCATAGCACACCTTCATCATCCTGCGCGCTAAGCTGGCACGGAAGCCTTGCGAGAGAGCGGATATACTCGCTAAATTTTTTTATTTTAAAAAAACCAAGTCTGTCTTGGAGCTTTACCTACTACGAGTATGATATTACGATTCTAGGATGCTACCTACTTAGGTACAGTATAAAGGTCAGTGATGGGCACGGTTTAGCAATGCCAAAGCTTTATTTTTATTTTTATATTTTTTTCATACCTTTCCTAGTATCGTACCTACCAAATTAAGTCATTTCCCCCCTTTGACGGTCGATGAGCCGGGAGGGGGACCTCAAGCTCTCTGTCCATCCCATCACTACTTTTTTGTAGCTTCCACCCCCCCGAGTATTGCCGTGGCCTTCAATTCACCATCGTAGAAACAGGAAATATAGACTACACCCACAGTAGCAAATATACAGTTCGCTGCTGATTAGTCCGGGGGTTTTCAGTAATCCTGACCTACGGTACGAGCCAATCAATCAATCAATCAATCAATCAATGGGGACTGTATGTTTTCTGGGTGTGTCTATTTTTCCTGTTCCGCAATCGTAATCTACTACCACGCGAAGCATAGTTCAGAACTGCCTTCTCAGGGTGTGAGTAAATGTCAGATGGGATTTTTTTTTCTTTTTTTTCTTTTTTCATCCCAGAGTATGATAGTTTAGAAAATAAAATAGTCCCCCTGCAGCTTCCCCAAGCCGAGTGAGGGCCCGTGATCCAACCCACGATAACTATCAGAGCAACGGATAAGAGCGAGATGTCTCGACAACTCCATGGGGGTCCCCTATCGTCCCCCACCGTTGACTACAATTCCCACAACAAACCCGCAGTCTTCATGCACACCCTGAATATTAGTATATGTCAGATTGCCGGGCCGTCGTCCTCGCTAAAGACGGCCGTCTTTAGATTTTGCGGACAAGGACGGCATATTTTCTGCCGTCTCTTCCGGTCCCGGGCTCTTGGCAGTTCTCTCATCCGGGCCCGGTCGGGCCCTTGGACCGTTGGGAACACTGGCCTCCAATACCTTCGCCCTCCCTAAGGTTGCTAGTGCTTGCATGAGGGGTGTGTGGGAAATCCTTGCTTGCTGGAATCGCAATTGGATCATCCGCACGATCAGTGAGGTATTTGAGGAGGCGGATATTCACCCGCTTGAGTTGTTCGATGGTATACCCGCCCGTCTCGGCGACAGGGCGGTAGCCTAGGTTCGCTAAGAGCGTCGGGACGCAATTTTTTATGATTCGTAGAGGGGACAGAGTAAAAAGAGGAGGAGCAGGTTGGGAGAAGATGTAAGGGTGAGGTTATACCTTTTATTTTGATTATAAGATTTTGAATGTGATAAGCTATTTTCATCGTGGATGGGGGTGGTGAGAGGTATAGTACATCTCCCGGTTTTACATGGGTATCGCTGGTGGGTGCCCATACGGGCTTTTGCTTAGCTAGCACTACTATACTCGAGTACAATAATGATTATGATTTCCCCCCACGGGTCTGCGGTGGCTACCGAGACTAGGGTTTTGTATGCGAAAGATATTATACATATGGGCGGCCAGAACTATACATTCATAGCTCATATGTACTGAAAAGTTAGAGCACTGGCGGACCACTACAAAAAAAATTGAAGCAAGCACTATATAAGCTTTTATATAAAGAAAAGAAAAGATGCCACAGGATCATCGATCCTCCATTTCCATCTCCTCGCCCTGTCCGCCTGCATTCCAATCCTCACCCCATAGCCCATTCAATTTAAACTCTTCAGCCGACTCTTTAAGAATCTCTTTCCGATCGTCAATCATTATGGCAGCGGCGGCCGGCTTAACACTTCGGTAGTCATAGGGACCGCAGTTGGGGCGTTCAATCCAACAATGACTCCTTCCATCCCTCCAATCCATTATGACGGCCTTTGCCGCTGCTTCAATGTCGGGAATGCCTCCTTTACCTAGTCGCCCACATGTTCATGCGACCTACATTAGGGATTCTGTTGTGAGATCAGTGGTGGTAGTATTGACGATGGGAGGGAGGTTGTAAAAGCGGAGGAGTTGGTCAAAGAGCATGTAGGATGTAGATAGCCGGTGGATGAGAAGGGCAGCTGCAGGTACCGGGTCGAGGATTTGCCTTGGTTGGAGGGCACTTAGGAGGATGAGGTGTGCCTGGTCGTCCTTTGAGCTACCATTTTGAGGCTTGGTCTAGCTTGACTTCTAGTAAGCTTATTGTGACGGTGGCTTCAGCGCCTATCGGACAGGTGGTCCATAAGCTACCCAGACAGCTGGTAAGACTGTTGAGTACTAATAATTTCCCACCATTCGGGTATCCAATTACCCCCACTTATACCAACTGGTTGAGCTGTTTGGCATGCGCAAATGATGTTAGAGCCTCCAGAAGAGTAGCTGAGGTGCCATGTACCATCAAGGATTTATGATCAAATGTCTGGGTATTCGCAGCAGACCTCCTCGCCCTGTGCGGCAGCGTTTCTGCGGAGATAATCCAACTACCCGTTCAAGCGCCCCTGGCAATGAGATCAATCTTGTTCAGGATAAGGACTAGTTGTTTCTCCCTGCAATTAGCCCCCATTTTCTGTTTTTCCACATCAAGGGAGCGGGTGCCTTCGGGGTCTCAAGCATCTAGGATGTAGAGAAATATCTCGGCAGCATCAACCACTTGCTTGAATATCTTGTCATGCGACTTTTATGAGGTATCTTTGCCGGGACTCTTGGGTTCGAGATGTAGAATGCCGGTTTCTGAATCTGAATCGCCGTTGGACTCGCCGCGGAAGCCACCATGTTCGGCTTCATATTCTCACACCCTTGCTCGCCATAAGTCCAGGAGGGCTGCCATTGTGGAACATCCACTCGATGACTATTTAGTAATGTGTTTAAAAAGAGAAATTGCTACTTGTCGCACATAGTGGAATATACTCTAGAATCAGTGTCATGTTCATCTATAGCATCGCTATATAGCTTACTGGAACTCTTATGACCTCCTTCCTAGTCCTAAATAGCATCCTCCCTACCCTCTGCCCTACCCACTAACTCCTCCTTTCTCTACTTTGCAAGTGCTTTTCGCAATTGCTCCTGTTCCTTCAATAGCTTTCCCTCTTCAATCTTAGAAAGTAAACGATCTTATATGGAAAACAGCCCGGAATATTGAGTTTGTCATTCATCTTTTTTTGGTGGAGTTCTGGATGCTTTTTGGCCTCCTTTTGTTCCCTGTTGGCCATTTTGTTAGAGCGCTTCTCGACTTTGTGGTGGAGACAAACAGGAACCCTCTTGGACTTCTTTCCTAGAAATTCTCAGGCGATTGCTTTTATATCTGGATATGCAAAAACATACTTAGTTTGACAATGGTCAAATTTTTTGGAGATAGTAATGGGTTGCCACCTTTGCATGTAAAGTCATCTAATACTCAGCCAGCTGCTCTTGATGCGCCCTGGGTTAGCTGATTGATTACATAAGTAACACATGATTTATTACACCTTTGTGGATGGCTTAGGCAGTGCCATGGCTTGGCGGCCGGGTAAATTGGGTTGACCTCTGGTCGCAAATTTCTTATTTCAGCACTCAACGAGCCACCCTGCATCATCCATAGAAAAATACATCTATATCCACCCCTTCACCAGCAATACAACTGAGTCATTCTTTTTTCTATTATAACAAACCAAACTTCTACCATCACCACTGGTTTAACGAGCTACGTTTAACACAATGGAGGACCTCTACAATGAATTATGGCGGAAAAAGCTACCTGTGATCCAAGATCGCACATTCTCCATTCCCCGACCACAACAACTCGACTTCCGTCTAGGATATAAGGCGGACCTTAAGGAGGTAGATAAGGCCTTTCCAGATCCGGAATTCGAAAAAGGAAAAGAGGAAAAAGTGTTCAAGGTACTTGAGGTTAAGTCAGAACTTCCTTGTGGGGGGAATCGACTGCTTGTACGTCCAGAGTTTGTGGCAATTGAAGAGGATCTATTCAGGGTTGAGTCAAACAAATCAGGAAATATCCTATCAGAGACTAAGATACGAGATGTATCATTGCAGCTAGATTTCAGAATCGCTGGTCAACCCGGGTCTGGTGAGTAATATTTGTGTTAGTCCTTTTCTGACCCTCTATCTAACTAATTCATAGGAAAATCTTTTTTTCTTTCTTACCTCTTGGTGTGCAGGCTTATGGCCGGTCAACCAACTGCATTTCGCAACAATGACAGTGATTGCTATTTGTTTGATAGCATTTGCCATGGCCACGAGACAGATGCTAATTTCCTGTTCCACCTTCCGGAGAACCGAAAGAAGACGCTTTGGATCCTGACTGATGAGGCACTTGTTGACGCAAGGTGGAAAAAGAAGAATCACGATTGGTTTGTGGTGCTGGCCGCCTCCCCAGCAAAGTTGGAAGCTTCCAAGCAGTGGAAGAAGGATAGGAATGCTGGGGTGCGCTATATGACAAACTGGGGATGGGACGAAATTGTAGCTGCTTTCTGGTACCAGTCTCTTCCTCCTACTCACAAAGATACTAGCTGACCAAACTGTCTTGTTATAGTCTAGCAAGTTCTGAGCCCCCAACTCCACACCAAATTGCGATGCTCTTTACAACCTTTACATGTTTTGGCCCGATTGCCAGAACCTGCTTACAGTCAATCACTGTTCGGAATTACTGTGAATATGCTCGTAGCCTCGATCAGTACATTGGCGAGGTCGATAAGGAAATAGATACCTTTGTTGCACAGGGGGGCTACCAAACGATTGAGAATAGTGTCCATCAGCACGCCTCTCATAGGATAGCTATTATGCATCCTACCGATAATAGATGCTCGTATAATGCTGGAATCGCCACGAGATGGATTGCCCATAAGGTCTTTGAGAAGGTACAGATGAAGTCACGACTGAGATGTTTTGAGCTCTACAATCAGCTTGCCTGCCAAAGTTCGCTCCGGACCGCAGCTGGCTGGATTTTCGAGGCATACGCACATGATTGGTTCAGAAAGGGGGGATCTTTTGAGGCCTGGTCACTTCCGATTAAAGAAAATGAGACCCAGCCTCTCAAATTCACGACATATCGGTCCCAATCCCTCAATTATTTCACAGATGCTAGGAGCCTAGCCACGCTGGTTAGAGTAAAGGGCGACCAGAGAATTAAAGAAGATGTGGTTGGAAAATATTTCCTCCCATATAACGCCAACTTTGAATCAGTTGATGGACTTGTGTTTAGTGCTCTGGATACATTGATTCTATTGCAAATCACTATTGCTAAGAGTCACCATATCAAACCACGTGGGGTGCAGAGACTTTGTGAATCATTGCCAGCTTTTATCAAAAATATTCACATTGTTTTTGTTATTCCAGAAGACTGTATAAGCAAATACTTGCGCGTTCAGAGGGTGCCAAAAGCCAGAGATGTTAAGCCAGAATCAAAGGACCTGACGATCACCCAGTTCCGACTTGTACTCACTGAGGAGATAATGCAATCGATGGCTGTTGATAGTCAGTTCGAGATGCAGGATCGGGACAGAGGTGAGGATGAAAGTGGGAGTGAAGATTATGATGGAGAAGATATGGCAATGGGTGGCACACAATAAGATGTGAGTTATGGTGTACGAGATACCCTGGATACTCGTTTGTATTGCACATTCTTCTAACAATTAGCAATAGGCTTAGTCTCTACTTAGAGGGGCTGACTTCTGTTGGAGGTTGGTGGAGAATTCATGTTTTCTGGAAATGCTTCTACAATTGCCCCTTGCTCCTTTTCACTATACAGGTCACGGTTTAGAGCACACATTTGTTCTTTTTTAGTTTTCCTTGCGAAAACAGCACTATTGCAAGAGAGGACATATTTTCTTGTAAACAGCGTAGCATAAAATTCACTGATACGCATGTCCTTTGTTCACTGCTAAATTCTAACTACAATCACTCTAGTGTCATATGTTTGTGGTGTGATTCCCCCTCAGTATATCCATCATCCTCTTGTGCTGTCTGGCCTTCTGCAGCTCAGAAGAGGATACTGCCCGTAATCTGACAATACCGGGGCACGGCCCCCTCGAGCGTCCAAGTCGCGAGACTCCCCACTCCTTTAACGATTATGCTTGCAATAAGTCAATAGTTGAGCTTGAGCCTCTCGACCTCGCCCGCTACTACGAAAAGGACTCTTTCGGAAACAGAATTCCAGATAATCGCACTCGTATACCTCTTAGCCAATGCTATGTAATGTGCGGCCTCGGATATGATCGATATTCTAACATGGACATTATAAAGAGGGTAGCATTATGGCTTGTGCCCGTCCTCGTGTTAGTTGGAAATTTTCAATTCCCACCCCTAGGACCTCTCAATAGCTTCTACATCGCAACCCACCTGTTTGGGGACACCATACACACGATGTATAGTCTACTAGTCAAAATTGAGGTTTCACGAAGGCTACACACGCTCTGGGTCAATTCCCCACCTCCAATCAGGGAGGGGGAACAATACGGGAACGAGAGCGAGCGGAGAAGAACACTTCGAGATTTTGCTGCGGTTAATGTGCTCTTCGATGAATGGAACAACAGTGCGGTTCGCGTGTATCCTGAACTGCTAAGATTATTTGATGGGCTGGAGGACGACAAAAGGACAAACTTTATCGCCGCCTGCAGGGAGGCTGCCCATAAACTGTCTGATTCCCGGATGAACGATTCCCTTCGAACCTGGCTAGCGGTAGGTGGATATATCGTCGGTGTCGCTAGCGCATTTCTGAAAACACTTGAAACCGGAGCATCCAATCGCACAGCCCATACTATCGCATTTGCTATCCTTTACTCATGGCTTATTCCAGCAGTGGTGATAAGCGCCAGTGTTGGTGGATTCTCTAGCACGCGAACCGGAAGACGTGTGATTAGGGAAATGAAAGATGAACTAAGAGAGGACTGGAGGATTGGAGACCCAGCTGACGTTTTATACCCTTCAATTGCTAGACTTCCGCTCCCGGGCCGCCTTATACTTAAGAGCCATACAACATTGGAAGAGTCGTTCAGCTTCTTCGGAAGCTACAGTTTCCGTCATGACACGAGCCTGAAATTCCCCCGCCCAGGCACACTGGAAACCAGGCGGGCACACTCCTGGAACAGACCAAATTGGCTCCTCCTACTCTTATCCTGCGTCCCCATCATCACCGCTACCCAAACAGCCGTTATACTAAGCTGGATGCACCCTCCTGTAGGCCCTGGGTGTCGTTCACTAACGCAAATCATCTTCTGCCTAACCTGGCTTGCGAGCGCACTCTTCACAAAACTCACTAGCAAATTTTTCTCCGGGAAATACCGCTTCCGCCTGGTCATCGCGAAAGACCTGATCCTCGCGATAATGCAAGTCGGCTTCGTACTGGCCGCATTTGTAGGGTTCTACAATAGCTGCTTCTGCTGGTCCAACTACTTCTCATTGCCTCGCCCAGGCCCGGCCTTCATTGAAGTGGTCCAGCCACAAGCGCTGTCAAATATGGTTCGGATAAAGTGGCCGATAATTGTCATCTTGGGATTGTCGGCGCAGGGACTAGTTTTGCTGATAATGTACCTCTGCTCGGGCAAGGGGCTGAAGATATTTGAGAGGAGTGAGGAGGAGCAGACGCGGACATTTTGGGAGTTAATGTGGCATGAGAAGAGGATTACGAGGAAATGTAGTGTTGCCAATTCGTAATGCATAGATGATGGGCAGAGCCGGAAAGGGAGCGTTGGTGAGGCGGGCAATGGGAAATTGTTTCCGGAACCTTTATTGGTGAAGTTGGGGGCCTTGGCACAGTAGTTTTGTTTGACAGCTGCTCGAGCAAAGTGTATGGACGAATTTGTATCTTTATAAGAGATTTTTGGGCTACAGTATATCTATTTTATCATTAAATTTATTATGACAGGTTCTCTGCTACTAGCCGCGCTCAACTCTGTAACGCAAAAACACGAGGAACATTATTTCTTGACTGGTGTGATAATATTATTGCCAATATCCCAGTGCCGTGGTACAATACAAGTGTCACACTCCCGCCCCGGCACTAGGAGATCTTGTCCACCAACTGTGCCAAGGACCGAGCTTAAATGGGGCGATCTTAATTCTTAACAATGTTATAGCTAAATTTTAGTGAGTGCAACCACACGAAGGGCTAATATTGGCTCTTTTTAAACAGGCAGGTAATATCTAGCCAGTCCTATTTGTATAATAGATCCTTCCTGCCATAATGATTCCACCGCATATTGTATTGTATAATGCGAACAGATATGATATGACACCATGAATCGCCGGAAGCAACTGCTAACAAATCCATGGAATCCATTAAATTTCCAGGGACGAAAAGAATCAAGTATGAAATAAAAGAGGTAGAAAGAAGCAGCATTAGAGATTAGCCAAGAAACCTTATCCTCTACTACAGAATACCTCCCGGCAGTTCTACCATCACTCGGCCGGCCTTTCCCTCCGCGCAGCTCACCTCCACGCCGTTCATGTAGTCTGCACCGTGGAAGAGGCCCATCTCCGTCACAAGCAATAAGGCCAGGAAGGAGCCCTTGCGGTTATCATCCTGAATTGTTAGTCTCTGACAATGATATGGGCGGCGGCGGTGACCCTATCAGAACCTGGTTCCTGCGATACATAGGATCTATTGGATGTCTGATCCCGAAAGCCAAGCACGCAGTGGTAGAAAAAACAAACAACGGTCGATACGAAAAAGCAAGGATGGCCAAAATATTGTCCTCATTGTGTTGATGAAGGTATGGGATTCCCCAGTCCGCTCCGTCAAATTATACAGACTTGACAAACCCGGTGTTGATTGGAATGGGACAATGAACAAAACTACCGGCTTGCTAGCCTGGTGGGCAAGTGGGACAGACATTTTACAAGCCCTCAGTGTTCACCACGAAATCACCGTCGCCATGATCAAAAACGCTCTGGGGCCCAAGACTAGCCTCAGACCTTGAAGGCAAAGAAGCCATCAAAGGAGTCGCCGAGCCGTTAGTCGGGTTAGCAGAGGCCTGCTGTCTCAGCTCCTAAGAGCGCTCCTCATGGTGCGAGCAGGAGAGCGAAGACGGGGAGGGCAGCTTATCAGAAGGCATAACCATAAAGGAGGACCACATAGCGCAACGCGGCGGGTGGATAAAACCCATAGCCGAACTGGGCATGCCGGAGAAAGCCTACAAGCTCACGCAGATAATAGCTAGACCGCCCAAGACTCATGGAGCTCTGCTCAGAAGAGAACCCATCGAAGCGAGCCAGAAAGACCTCATCAACACTACATCCAATCACGAAGCTGTAGAAAGGGAAAACACCCAACTAGCGCACACCTGCTCACACCAGAGCTTCTTTCTTCTTATTATTTACTGCTGAAATCTCTTTAGAAATTGTAATATTCGAATAGGACAATGAATAAAACTACCCGTTTTCTACCCCCGCAGACTAGGGGACATATATTTTACAAGCCCTAACTTGAGTATTAACCACGAAGTGAGTGTAGTGTAAATTCCGCTTGGGGTAGAAGAGATCGATCCCGACAAGCAAGATAATTATGGTCGAACACCCCTCTTACATGCGGCTAGACATGACCCTAAGGAAGTGGTGAAAATACTACTTGGACGGGGAGAAATCACACCTGTATTTTACATGTTCAATGATATGATACCCACCAAGTTTGTTTCTCTCAAGATTTAGAGATCAATATGATAGTAGAGATATCAAATTTGCTGCTTTTTCTAACAGAACATTTATCATCTATTTTATTTCAACATCTGTTACTTTCAACATTGACTCCAAGCTTGAACGGTCGGTCAAGGGACCGCTAGCCACTCAGTACTGTAAGTGACCTGTGACCGGTGACCCTGATCACGGGGTAGGGTCACCGTCTTAATAATGCGACCCGCACACGCACTTTTCTTCCTCATCCTATCATACATCCTCCAGTTCCCTTCCGAGCGACCTGCAAAAACCTCCCAACGAGTTTTGCACCCCGCCACCACCGAAACTATACAAGATCTCGACCCTTCGCCCTTACGGCTACCCGGAATGGCTTCTCCCTCCCCGACAGTCGATGCGCCTACCCCCTCTGCGTCAGTGTCAACCCGCCCGACTCCCTCCCCCTCTCAGACCCCGGGGCCGAGTTCACCAGTCGATACGATCGATTACCTTAATGACGGGCTGCATGGTGCTGAACGCCACCAATACCGTACCCTACAATCCTTCTCCGAGGTCGTGGACAAGTACACCCCGGAATTTCTCCTAAAGAACCCCAGCCAGCACGTAGTGTTTTCCGATGTCACAACTGCACAGCTTAAGAAGATCGAGGGCCGCCGCCACAGGTACCATAAAGGGCTTCGTTTCTTCCACCTTAAGAACGAAAATGTATTGATTGTCAAAACCATGCCGGGCGCTGCTCAGGAAATAGCACACCTGACATTTGACGAAATCTTTGCCATCAAGAAACTCCGGATGGGGCTCCTATGCCAGCTGCTCCCAGAGGGTTCCATAAAGTACATCGGTAGTACAGGCACAAAAGAGGCAGACAGGGCACATAGACCTGTGTCTAGCCATCATAGAACCGATTGGCCAACCGTCGTTTACGAGTGCGGATTTTCTCAATCTCTTGCACGCCTTGTGGTTGATGCTCACTGGTGGTTAGAAACCACGGGGGGGGAGGTCAAGATCGCTATCATCATTACTATTGACAGTCCAGCAAGAAAGCTACATCTAGAGAAGTGGGAGGGGGTCAGCAGGCCCAATTCTCAGGTGACTCAAGCCAATCCCAATGCATCCGCAATTATGGCAATGAAAATCTGCGAAGTCGACATCTTCGGGACGGATGTTCGCGGCGCCCCCTTGGAACTTCAATTTGAAAAGGTGATGAATCGCAAGCCAGGCAACAGGAGGGAGGGTGATTTTGTATTCACCTCGCAGGATTTCGAGTCATATGCACGCGCTGTGTGGGGTGTTTTGGAATAATTCAAAATACGGATACCAACACTGTAAGTCAACCTCCTTATTCAAGATGGATCCTAAATTCTAACCACCACCCATTCCACCCAACAGTATATCTCCCTTTCTACCCATTCGGCCAGTGGCAGTATTAATGGCACAAGACGGTAGAGGGTCATACAATTAGGCTATGTTTGGTAGCGGTGTCCTGTGCATAAACAAACTTTACTTGATAGAAAAGCTCTTCATCTGCAACATCGTCCATAGTCTCCTATCTTTCCTTCGCATCTCCATACGCACAACTCCTTTAATATTTTCCAAAACTCTTATGCCCTGATTTCCTTTCTTGCTGTTTCGTCCTCTTACACAGTTTCCCTCCTGCAATCTCGTGCTTCTTGCCCATACTGTCGTCTGTTTCCTAAATCTTGTAGCACAACACCTATTAGTTTCAACTTCTGGTAAAGCTTAATCCCTAACCTCCGTCCTTCCCTAGTGCCACTTCCTAAAGCATCCCAAATATTTCTGCATGGTCTAACTCCTCAACAAAACATACAGCCACTCTTCCAATACACTACTACTCAATCCTGCAACCATCATCAAACAAACTTCTCAGCCATCCGCCGTCTGTGTTTCGGCGATGTCCGAGGTATGGAGCCTTCATCAATTTTCAACATATGGAAGAGTGGCGAAGGTGCCACTCGAGTAGGGTGAGGTTAGCCCAGAAGAGCCCAATAATTACTGCCAAGCATCACTTCACAATGCAGCCTTGAATGGGTATGAAGAAGTTGTAAAAGCACTACACGAGCGGAATAAGTCTAACCTCGACAAGCCAAATAATAATAGTGTCCCACCACTCTCGCCGGGCAGCTTGGCGTAGGTATGAAAGACAGGAGAAAGTGCTACTCGAGCTGGACAAGCTTAACGGTGTCAAACCAGATAAGGACTTGAACACACCGCTCTTGCTTGCCTCTTGGCATATATATGAAAGAGCGGCGGAGGTGTTAGTCAAGATGGGTGAGGTTAGCCCGGACAAGCTGGATAAGGCCAGCCAAACGACGCTCTGTGGCGCAGCTTGGGGTGGATCTGAAGTCGCAAAAACACTACTTGAGCGGGACAAGGTTAACCGAGACAAGGCAGATTACTACTACAATTCACCATTATGGTATGCCGCTGGGGATGGGTACGAAGCAGTGAGAGTGGTGAAACAAGTACTTTTGCTGTAATAGGCCTGTTGTGGAAGAACGGGCGGGCGGGGGGGGAAAGAAAAAGCCTAGTCAAGGAGGAAATGTCGGTGCATTCTTAGGATTCATAATATGCGGGTATATCCTTTCTATCTATGGCAGAAATACAAATAATACAAAGACCTTCCATATACTTCCTCGCACTCGGATATCCTTCGCAAGATGCTCATAAAGGTAGCGGTTGCCGTTCATCCGCAGACAGAGTCATGGAGTTCGTACCAGCATGGTTAAGTGTTTGATGCTGTGGCACTATATGTAAGCGGCGGTTAGGCAGAGTTGATCCTTGCTAGGAGAAGTCGGTTAGAGATGCAGGGTAGGGATGACAGTCCCCTAGGCGTGACCGGGGGATCATCTCGTGGTTGAAGAATTTGCAGGGGTTTTTGGCTCCCCTTCTTGTATCTTTTTGGTTGCTGGGAGACGGTGTGTAATATCTGTTTCTTTACTTCCATTTTTTACTTGTGGGGTGGTTTTATTTTATCTTCGGATGTAAGGCTGGAAAACACGTCATGACAATCATTTCTATGAAACATAGAAACAATTTGCTTCAAGGGCAAGATATTTGGGAAAATAATATGATAATTATGTAAATACCGTAACCACTAGCCTCCCAATAAAGTCACCAAAAGCTTTGAACAAGTTTTAGACCGGTTAAGCCCTCTGGTCTAAGTCCGAGAGCCAATTGGAGCTTGCGAATTCCGAGTGCGTACATAGCCTGCTCAAGCCCAAAGCCCACCTCACACACCTCGCAACAATCCTGCCTCCCAACTCCTCCCCCGGAACCTGTCCCCACAACCAGTTTTAATTGTTTTTCTTTTTTCTTTTTGATAAACAACCCTTCACCCTTAGCCAAACTACCGGAACAATCACTAGAACGACAATGGCTAGTTGGCCACACGAGGGACCCCACTTGATTTTCACCGATCTGATTACGCAGAAAAGACAGCAAATAGGGATAAGCTTGAATCTGCTACCTGTGGGCCAAACGAAGTACAAAGGGAAGGAGAAGAGGTTGAAGATGGCAGATTCAGCGTATCAACCAAGGTCCAGGAAACCAAGTGACTGGCCAATGTTGGTATTTGAGTGCGGCTATTCCGAGTCCCTCAAATGCCTGAGACAAGACTCACGCTGGTGGTTGAGCAATTCGGACGGTAAAGTGAAAGTTGTGGTTCTTATTAAGAACAAACCTGCCGTGAGGAAGTTGATCATCGAAGCCTGGGAAATCAAGGAGATCAAAAACCCGCGCGTAATCCGAGACCACCCCGGACCTACAAGAGAAACTGTGGTGTGCGTTGCAGGCGTTGAAATCTCCGGGGATAGGGTTGTCGGCGCCCCCTTCAAGATTGATTTCGAAAAGGCGATGCTACGAAAACCAAACAAGAAGAAGGAAAAGGATTTTGTATTTACTAAGAGAGAGCTCTTGGCTTACTCTAGGGCTGTTTGGCGCACTTGAAAGTAAGTAAGGTCCTCAAGGTCTGTACCGGCAGATAACTCTACACTAATGTTATTTAAACCTGGGTTGTAGACTAATGCGGTCATTCAGCTAGGACACCCGATGTGGTACGGCGGATGCAGCGCTGTTGCCTCAGCACCCCCAGCAATGTCCTTTGCGTCTTCTCTTTTTCTCGTGTCCTTCCTTTTCCTTTTGCCCTTTTATTGACCACCTATTTTTAACCCCCTTGCATCTTTTCTTCCGAAGTTATTGCTAACTTCTACTTACCTATACTGCGGTGCTTGCATTCTCCATTTGTCCATTCTTTTCCTTTTCCACTTGTTGCGTTTTCTCCGTCTCATTGGCTCTCGGCTGACTATCCTCTAACTTGACTACCACACCTACTCTATTTTCTTTTGTACTCTTACCTTAGCTTCATGCGTTTTATTTTGTGATATCTCCTGCTTGTTGGACGAATGAGATGGATAGGAATGGATTGTTTGGTCTTCATTGTGGAGAATGATCTCCTTGTACGATAATTGGCTTGGCCTGGCCGGGCGTGAGGTGGGTGGTGGTAGGGAGGAGGGAAGAGGGAAGGGAGAGAAGGGGTTGGGGTAGATAATGTTATTTTAGAGTGGTGAAATTTAGTGGTTGTAGACTTGATCTTGTAATTGTGAGTGATCTTTTGTGGCTATTGGGTGTGATTGGTCCAGAATTTCACTTTTGGATTTGGGAGAAAACACCGAGAGGACTCCCTTTCGATCCTCACCTGAGACAATAAGTCTTACTGGGAGAGGCAACTCTAGTGTCCTAGTGTGATGACTAAATATTTTGGTTTCACGGTACTTGTCGTGGCGGCCTGTGGTAGGCGGAGCAGGTGAGATTTGATGATTAGGGAGGGGAATCGGACGAACTAGTGGGGAGGACAGGCAGGCCATCATATGGTGTCACTCGCTTGACCCTTGCGGCTCTGGAAAAAAAAAAAGGGGGGGGAGAGGAAGAAAAGAAGGTAGGAATGTGGGAAGGTATTGCCTGGGATTCATGGATGTCCTCTGGAATTTTGGACGATGGCGGCGGCGGCGGCGGTGGCGACAACAGGAAGGGGGGTGCTCACTAAAATATACTTTCATTTCAACTGGTATAGAGTGGGGTTATATATCGTACGTATTGTGGCGTTGTTTGGAAATAACAATAATAAAGGCCTTTTTTGGTGGTCATTGGTTATGGAGGGGAGGGGGCAACACAACCCATAAAGGAGGGCTGTGTTCAAATAAGGTTTTCATTTCTGGTTTTATCTTAAAATTAGTTGAGAGATGAGCAAGCAAGTTGATGAGGGTGTCTTTGCCTGTGTTTTTTGGGAGAGAAGAAGCGGAGCGAAAGCTTTTCATACACTCTTTTGACTACTGCCTGAAAGCTTGGGCGTTTCATTTTGGCGGAGTGATAATTTGTGATCGCGGACTGGTGATCGTGGTACGGAAAGTCATAAATGTAAGAATTTCTGATGCAAGAAACCAGCAGAAAGAAGTCGGCCCTCCACTCCCCGTCGCATTAATTCCTGCCACACAGCGCAGGAAACGTGGGAGCTGGGGGGCTGTGGAAACAGCGCGGAGTGAAGCTATAGGGAATGGAGAGGAGTGGTAGCTACTATCGCATTACATACATACTTGGGAGCTTTTTTCATATAATTGTTTAATTTTATGGTTGTATTGATGGAGTGGAGTGGAGTAGAGTGGACGGCTCAAACAGGACCGACAGAGCTGACCACTGTGGAGGTGGCTGACGACGTTCCAGGAGGTGTATTAGTGGCCTACTTCCGGTCCACCTTCCTCTCATTTATTCACCTGCTTCGACCACGAAGACGCCACAACAAACAATTAGGGTGACACCGCTATAAGGTTAATTGATTGCTTTCTCACTTACTTCTTTGCAAACCTCTAACAGCAGATATAGGAATCTAATTAATTCAAGGCCGAGGATCACGATTCCGCCTAGCCGCTTGTGCATTATTTTTCAACAAACTGGTTGTGTTTCCTTGGAACTAGTCAAGCTTGTATCCCCTTCCCTGGCCCGATACCTCCCTATAAGTATTTTGCAGAGGCTGATGTTGAAAGAAAGACCATAATCCGACAATGCAAAATATCAATGACGGGGGACCATTCATTAAGGCAACTAAGGCGGGTAACAGTGGATCAGTGCGGCGGCTTCTCAGTCTCAAAAGGATTGTCCCGGATAAGGTGGATGAGCATGCCCGAACACCGCTCAAGTGGACTGCCCACTACGGGCATAATAAAGTGAGGTTACTATTAGCGAGACACACAAGAATTCCCACCCACCGTAAGCTCTCCCCTCCTTCCCCCAATAAGCTACCAAAGCTGACATCACCTCCTCCACTCTAGTCCTAGCAGACTCCCCCCCAACCATTTACCGGCCAGAAATCGCCCCACACTTCGCAGCCTTAACCCCCAAAGAAAAGCTCTACGCACACCACATCTTCCGCGCCTCCTTCCTATCACACATGTGACCCTCCCTCAACACTCGCCGGAAAGTGAGGCAATCTACGACCTCATACTCGGTCTATATGCCGCATGCGCTGGGGACCGGAAAAGGCTCGCGTCGGATGGCCCCGTCAGCGAGCAGGACGTTCAGTACTGGCTCAAGTACGTGACGGTATTCTTCGCCTCGCTGGGGAACTACAAGTCCTTCGGAGACCTGAAGTTCGTGCCCCGCATTCCGAAGGCAGAGTTACGTAAGCTGGTGGAGTATGCCGGCGGGGAGGCAAAGAAGTTGTTTTATGGAGTGGGGGAGGTTCTGTATTCGGTTGTGCCGGAGGAGCGGAATTAGATTGGGCATATTGATGCTGGACATGTTTCGGCTTATTCCCTGGACTCGCCGAGTATTACCAAGACGGAAATTAAAGAAGTGCTAGCAGCCACGACTGCGAATAAGATCCTTGTTAAGAATACAAGGTTGAAGGTTTCCGGCTCTGAGTTTCACGTGCCGTTCACGTCAGCGGATATGACGGCGCCGGAGGGGCAGAAAACGAAGTTTGCATTTGGTGAGGGTGGGAGGAAGAAGTTGAAATTGGATACGGGGATTATGCAGAATTGATGGGGAAGATCTCTGCAGAGTGTGGGACTGCGGCGGAGCACTCAGCGAACGAGATTCAGAGGAAGATGTGGGAGGAGTATGCCCGGTCGTTTGATATCAGGTCTATTCAAGCGCACAAGCAGTCTCAGAAGTACTGGGTACAGGATAAGGGTTCCCGGGTAGAAACTAATATTGGCTTTATCGGGACA
>Ga0307509_10004715_pt1 | contig 19451 bp, 22 predicted proteins | sample 10_EM_MG_FD_202245 | JGI IMG/M metagenome (GOLD analysis project Ga0307509, IMG submission 202245) | Populus trichocarpa ectomycorrhiza microbial communities from riparian zone in the Pacific Northwest, United States - 10_EM | ecosystem: Host-associated > Plants > Roots > Unclassified | place...
TAAAACCTTCAGATTCTGATTCTCCATATTTAAAAGTACTTTCTAACAAATTTTCCATATTGTATCACTACTATTTATGTAGATAATAAAATTTACATTTGATTTTCCGGTGGTTGCCATGGTGAGCTGCATTCAGGTACCGAGCCGTTAATGGGTGAATGACGTTACATAGGAATCACCACGATCGTCCTTGGCGGACGATGAAGAGTCGTATTCGTATGTTCGCTGAGGGTAATGTTTCCGGGGCGACATCCGGAGAGGTGGCTGTGGGAAGGCGGAGGTGAGTGAATTCCGGCTAGGGCAAAGGTGGATGTTGGCTTCGGTGTTCCACCTTTGTGGCCGATATCAGTCGCGTTCTCAGTGATCGGCTGCCCAATGGGCACAGATACCTTGTGTAGTGGCGATCAAGGCTTATCGTTCTCACCCACATCACTAATATCGCTCTCATATCTCCCGATCGGTAATCGGGGTTGTCTCCCTTTCTGCCCTCATTTGGCTTTGACGGTTCCGGCGCGTACCCCCGCACTGGGTACCTCTTGCTCAATTTCAATTTCATTTTTGCGGGAACCCTTCTGCTTGGCTTCCTTTGATACCCTGTTTTGTTTGCTGCTATGGGTTTGGGATGGATTATAGGCATCGCCATTATGGCCTTCGTCGGATGATGAAGAGTTACTTTCGTATCCTCGCTTAATGCACTGTTTCCTGGAGAGCCTCCGGAGGGGTTGCAGGACTGGAGGTCACAAATGTGTGTGAACCCTCGGCCAGGCCTTGATAGATACACTCTTTGGGGTCCTATCTTCACCACTGATACCACCCCTTTTCTTTACCACATTCTGTGCCCAAGCCAAACCCTCCCTGGGCTGTCCCTCATTCACATTACCACTCCGGTTATCAAGGTCTGGTAGGATCAAACTTGGCGCCTCCATGTCCACGCATGCAGTCTCGTAGACCGGTGAAAGTGCTCATCTCGCACTCGGTGCTATGGGCTTTGATATTTGGCTAGGAATTTGCGCCGCTTTGGCCTATTGACCAACAGTGGGGCAGTTGGGCGCAGCGGATCCAATCCTTAGTTACCGGACGACACAAAGCTTTTATTGGTACGAGCAATGTTGATAGACAAAAGATATCAAAGCAGAATAAAGAAAAAGAAAAAGAAAACCGTGTACTATAACAAATGACTTTGACAAAATAGCAGATTACTGTGGAACACAGAGTGAGTGCGATAATAGACTAACTAACAAACAAAGAAGAACAGGCTGCCTTATATCCTTCGCAACTGAGAGCCTTAATTCCCAGCATGCTTCCAGCGCATGCCAAATTTTTCTAGTACCTTCCATCACTAAGTCATCTTTCTGCCGGCTTCTCCAGCATACTTCCGAGAAAGAAGCTTATAACCCAGGGTTGAGGAAGGTCAACTGCCTTGGGGATGGGTAAAGAGTATCGCTGTGGGTGAGGTTGATTGTTCTGCTGTCATGAATCAGAGTATTGGTGTTTCAGTGTAGACGGGGTGGTGTTTGGATACTGTGGCATTAGACATGCAGGGTTAGGTGCGAGATAGTAAGAATCTAAAAGTGGTGGAACGCCTGTGAGGCAACAATCCGTTTCGGATACTAGTGGTTGTGTTTCTGGTCCTGCGGGAATAGGAAAATATGTTTGTGGTGAGCACCTCGATTTCCGCAGACCCCGGTTCCAATCACTGCCATCGCCCTGGTTGGGAGAATCTGAGACGTCCGAGTCTGATTCGCCGGTACTATAGCTCGGCTTGGGTAGAACTGGTTAAAGAGGTTCCTTCACCATTGCCACGTTTGAGCCGAAACGTACCCTCTTGCTTCTTGGTCTTGTGCAGGTAGGCGCCCTTGGGGATGAGACCTTATAGGGACCGCCTATTTCCTCGGGGCTTCCCTTCTCCCACGTTTTTTGGTAAATCTTGGTTTGATATATGTTGGTGCAATTGCCCCCTCTCCAAGAGTCTCGCTTTCCTCCCCATCCCCCGGAGTCCTTGTTATGCCAGCTTTTCTCTTCGATGATCGGGAAAATGCACGATTTTCCTTCAGGAAGCCTACAGCCCCTCCTGCTAGGCAAATATATCTCCGCCGGGTAGAGTGCCAAATCACACAGAATATCCTCTTTCATATATCGCACTCATACCCTCATAACCTTTTTGTGTTCATCTAGCTTTATTGCCTCCAACCTATCCCGCTCTTCCTCATAGCTCTCGATTCTTACCCTCCTCGGAGCCGCGGGCTCCCGGGTAGTTGGCACAACATGGGGAAGTTGTGTTTCTAGTTAGCGAGCGATTCGGGAATTTTCCGTCTGCTCCAGAGATTGTTTTACCTCTTCAGGTATCTCACATCGAAGCGGTATATCGTTATGTCCGGAGACATGCCCGAATCGGAGCCATCAGTCTCGCTACTATTTCCAAGGCATCTTAATGGACTTCTGCGCGTCGTGGAACCACATGCAAATATTCTAGATTGTAAAGAGAGGCAGTGTTCGCAGCCGTCCGGGGCCCTCATAGGGCCCGGCGAGGGGACCGCCAAGAGCCTAGGACGAGACGGGACGGCAAAACGTAGTCCGTCCTCGTCTTTCATTCCTACTTGTCGAGCAACTTGAGGAAATGACAGGACGGGACGACAAAATACTGTCCGTCCTCGTCCTTGAATTTCCAGGACGGACGTCATCAGGAAGGACGACAAGCCCCACGATCTGGACATCTTCTAGTAGGGACAGCAGGGGACGGCAGGGGGCCGCCGAGGACTACTGAATAAATCATATCCACGCCATATCTCTACACCCTCTTTGAATAATTCTAAGTTCGTCATATCCTATGGTGATTTTGTAAAGGATATCTGAGAACGTTATATAGAAGACTTAGAATAAACTCCTCTAAGGGGAAAATAAAAAGAGTAGAATCTATCACAATCTTGAGTAAGTTATACCTCAATATCACACACTTCAATTCCGATTTTAATTATTCTCTCATTACCTCCCTATCTTTAGAATTGAATTCTAGTAGCGGTTTCTATGTCACTCAATGAGGCTTCTGCTGCACAGCAAACATTCTGGGATTTCGATATTGATGCGGTTGCCGGACTTACCAATGTTGTTGGCCTTCCAACCATTTCCTGAGATAACATTGAGCCTAGTGGTGGAAGTAGTCCAGGTAGTGCGTTAAGTAGTGCACCATGCGGACTTTTGATGCCTACGATCGGAAGTAATCCTGGAGAAGATGGATATACTATGGGCTCAGAGAGTAGAATCTATGAGCGATGAAAGCGAAATCAGAAGAGCTGGGTCTATTTCCCCGAAAATGGGTCTGAGTATACCACAATTGATGGAAAGAGACGCTTGGTGAAATTTTCTGTATATTTCCTAATATATTTCATGACACTACCGTGTATTTCTTTACTTAGTTTGTGTTTCGGCTACACCTGTCCACCGCTTACATTACTACAGCTAATACCTATATTATAGTGTTTTATTGTTTATTTCAGGGTTATATTTGGCATTTAACATGTGGTTTCCTATCTGGTATTCAGGATTTTACAGTTGTTTATGCATCTCTTATGCACCACTCTTGGTCATGATATTTCTAATAATCTCCTGACACCCTCATGGATTCACGCACATTGTTTGGGATTTATTTGGCAGGTTTTCAGGGTCAAACATGTTCGCACTTATGTTTCTTACATTGTTTTCCCTATATTTCTATCACATATATGGGCACGCACCTTTGTATAAACATAGTTGCTACTGCCCACCTCACTTAGAAGAATAAGAACCAGAACTCTTACAAATCTGCTCTCGTACTACACATTCCTCCTCGCTTAGCGTGCCACACAACCCCCCTCGCACTTGCGCAGTATTATTCACATAGAATAGATTATGCCTTTGGTGTTCACATTTGGAACAATGCTGGATATGTGCTCATTGTATTTCTACTGCTAAAGCAGCACTTCTCACTCGACTTGATACCATGCAAATTGCCTTCTGCCCCTGCTATCCAATTCCAAAATTCTGATACAAGATATAGGTCCTTCAAAAGGTTCAGGTGTTACCTTTGCCGATTTATGAACGAAAAATATGATAGAGCATTTGCAAGAAATACATAAGATAGGGAGGAATGGGTCAATTCCGCTGGAGGAAGGTCAGGTTTTGATTGAAACGGCTTTTGGCAAAACACGGCCACAAGTTATTAGCGCCAACACAAGTTACATTTAATTCTGATCTATACCGAGATCTGCTAGGGAGGACCGCCGGGGACGGCAGGGGACGACAAAATGTCATCCATCCTCGTCTTCCATTTCTACTTGCCAGGCAACTTTAGAAAATAACTGGACGGGACGACAACTGCCATCCGTCCTCGTCCTGGCTCAGGACCGACGGACTGTCCCGTCGGGAATACGGGAGAGAGGTAGACCCTACAACAAACACTGATGCTCTCAAGTCGTTTAGGAGGCTGCAACATCCCATCTAGATATCGAAACTAGTTCTAGCAAGTCGGAGCTTTTTCCCCCACCTGAAAGTAGCTGCAAAGTTCCTCGACAAGTTCAATCATCTTATCGGACCCCATCAAGCCAAATAAGCCCAGTTTGCGAATACTATGTTCTGCTATAAATGGAACGAGGAATTTTAGTTTTATACAGCGTCCTACAGCTTCCCTGAGAGTGTCAAACAGCCACTGGGTCTCTTCCAGCACGTCTGATTTGATCACATCCTTGGAGTCCATTGGTGCTGCTACTCCCATTTTAGTATTTTATCTCAAAGGTAATTAGTGTGTAAGGCGCTTGCTTTCATCTGCAGTGCTATCTTCCACCCTCCATGCCTTGCTTAGCATATATCCCCTTGAGATTAACTTTGTTTCAACGTCTTTGAGCCTAGGCTCCATGTACTCGGCAAAATACATCAATAGGATACGAATCGTTTCTATTTGCCGCTTAATCGGGATCCAGAGCAGAGCTACTCTAGGCGCTGGAGATATTTGCAAATCAAGAAACCTAATAACCCGCTCTATTCGATGCCGCTCTACAACTCTCGTCGTAATCTATTCGTGCTGGACTTTGACTTGTGGGATAGCTTCCTGTGGAAGATTGCTAAGCAGGGGTTTTCCGTCGAGCCATTAAATGTAGTAGGCCTTCACAAAATCTTCCGCAAACCTTGAATTGATAGCAATTTGCTGGTCCACATGATCCCCAACCCGGTTGATCCTGTCAGTGAAATCCTATATGGGAAGGATTCTTTTCCCTCTTGCTCCCAGTGAGATTAACCGGCATGCATCCTGAGAATTATTACGGGCCAAAAGAGTCTCCCTTGAATAGGCAATGGGCGGCGGGCAAGGTCGGAACAGTGCTACTTCATCGAAGAAGCGATATTCGGGATCAACGGAGTCCACTATGCGGCCTCAGGAGGAATATAGACTGCGAAGTCCCCGATTGGGGGCTGAGGGTTTACTTAACAAGAAACATTGAAGCTTGTATCCAGGACCGGGATGGTCATAGGGGCGGACTTGGGTGGCGGCCACTGACCCGGCGGGATTGGTCATGGAGGCCAATTGGATTTACTACTCTTAGTTGGCTCGACTATGCTCATTTTCTCATCGGAATCCTGGATGTCGTCAAAGTTGCAGTGTTCGCAAGCGGCCAGTCCGGCCAGGCTTTGGGTCGGCCTGGGTCGGCCTGGGCTTTGGTAGGAGCCAGCCGGGCCGGACTGTGGGCCGCAGTCCGGCTTCTGAGGATCATCTGACCGGGCCTGGCCGGACTGCAGATATCTGCAGGCTTTCAAATGATAAGATATGATTATGATGGGATCAGAATAAGATAAGATCTGGGGATTTAGGTTTGAGTAACTTTGGAGGGGGGTCAAGGGAAACGGGGGCTCAGCAGACGGACCAGACAAAATCGTGGCTGGAAATAACACTTACTGTTGGAGGTGTTTGATGCTGCTCGGCATGCGCAGCCTATGGACAGCCTACCTCTGATCGTTGAGAGAAAGCCTTCGGATATGGGCTTGGGATCGATGGATCGATCCTGTCAGAAGGAATACGGAGGCTATGGAAAGTGGAAGGTGTTTGTAATGTTTGTCGTTCTTTTGTTGGCATGGGAGTCTGTGGAAGAGAAAAAGGGAATGTTGGTGAAAGAGAACGGACATGTGTCTCGATCTCTGGAAGGATAACTCGTGGTGTATCTTTACTCCTGTCTCTACCATTAGCTAGTTTAGTAGGTTAGTTGGGTATTATGAGTTGTGCGTGAGAACAAGTATTGGAATGAGAAGATGTTCTACTTTCTAGATTGTGCAATGGCGACCGAACTGATGAGTACTGCTTTACTCTTCGAATTTCATTTCGTTTCGCTTCAGACGAGTTGTTTCCTTGTTCTGCAACCTTTGTTGGCTAATTTCTAGGTTACTTTTAGTAGTTATGAATCGAGTGATAAGGGAAATAGGAAAATACCTGATCACGTCAACTATCTTCGAGTATTTTGAGATATCTTTAGGTATCTTCCGGTATCTGCAGGCATCTTCAAATATCTGCGGGCATCTTCAGATATCTGCCGTATCTTCAGATGTGAGCCACACATTAATAAAATATTGACTAGTCATATGGAATTTACCGAAAGCCTGTCGGCACCGCCAGGCACCCACGAAGCCTGTAGGCTTCTCCAAAGCCTGTCCTACAAAGCCCAGGTCTGTCTCACCCTGACCTGGCCTGGCCGGACTGAAAGCCTACCGGCTATCTGTGGGCCGACCTGGCCGCTTGCGAACACTGCAAAGTTGGCATCGTCCCTGCCGAAAGGCACCGTGCCAGCAGTACATTCCCTGGTCTGAACTTGTCTTTCACCTCGAAATCGGTAGTTGCCAGAGGCGTCTGTAGGGGTTTGAGATGGACGCTCATCCATCGAAGCTTCAGCAGAGGTGGCCTCTTCAGCCATCTGCCACATACTAACAGCAAGCACATCCGACAGAGGTGGCGAGTCACCATCAATAACAGTGCTGATTGTAGCAGTGTCCTCGGAAGAACTCTCCCTCGTACCTGGAGCACCCCCTTCCCTCTATCCTGCCTGAGGCCTGCCTGAGGCCTGCCTGAGCCTGAAAAATTGGAATCCTCATTCCCCAAATCGACTGCGTTGGCTTTGTGCGTACCAGGGAAAAACTTTGTTGCACTTACGAAATTTAAATTGTGATTGATCTGTGGGGCGATATGTAATTCATGTCCATCCAGAAAGTGTTCAGCCGAGGCCGGGTCTTGTATCACTGGCTCTAATGCTGTGTGGCATGTATCAGATTATAGAGGTGGTGCGGCATCGGTCCCAAAAGTTGTGCTAATTGAATTCCGGCAACCTTTTTGAAAGACAATTTGATGGCACCCCCATCTGCTCCGCCCGCTCATCAGTTGAGGGAGGCTCAGATTGACCAATAATATTGGGATTGATGTGGCTGGTGCTCTCGATCTCAGCCTAACCCACTCCAAGGGAAGCCCGCGCGGGATTTATAGGATGGCTGTTTTCGGTGCTCGGAGAGGGGGTTGGCTCTTGGTCTTCTTCTATCGGAGGTCCTGCAGATGCGGCCCGCCCACTGATACACCCCAATGCCTCTAGTCCTGCCTGTAGCGCACCTGGAGAGGAAAACCTATCTAAATTCCCAACGAGAGCTAAAAGATCAGCACTGTTTATGGTTCCCTCGCTTAGGCGATGCACTAGCGAGAATTGGTAGATGAATGGGCCTCAGGAGTGCGGTGTCCCCAAGGACAGTATTAGCGCTAGCGGTCGAGGCGCTGTCGGGAACCCCTCACAAACCAAGAGCCCCTAGGGTCTGGCCGGCTACAAGCGTATTCGGTGTAAAAGCCTTATTCATGTCGAAGTCCTTCATATCACTAATGTAGTGAGGGAGCTTGGCGTCTTTGGCTAGTGGCCAGGCCCTACAAACCACGCCTATACCAGACACATATCTCTGGTCATGTAACTCAGACACACCTTATCGTAACAGCTGCGCACTGACACCACCTGCGAACAATACTGAAGGTATGGAACTACCAGCGAAAATGCCAACTTGACTTGGGTCACTATTGCTAGCATTAGGAATTGGATGAATATTGTCCTCTGGGGCGAGGCTAGGATCCGGAATAAGTCCCACCCAAGGAGTTTCTAGAGCCCCAGCAACCTCCGCTACCACGTTAGGATTCGGAAGGGCTACCTCCGACACGCTTCCCAGGAAACCAACCCTACATACTATGAGTGATGTGGTCAGCGGGGACAGAGAGCGGGAGCGCTGTTTAAGAAATACTCCCGAGCTGAAACGCGAATCCTAGAGCCGGTTCGAGTGCTTGTCAGTATTCGCTCTATATGGGACATGTTGAGGGGGTGGGGGAGGCTGAGTGGTCCTTACGTTTCGCGGATCCTTTTGGAGCGCTCTTGCAATATTGGGCGGCCATTTTATTGAAGGACCAGGATTAATAAAAGCCACCAGGTGATCGATAGATCAATAGATTAATGGATGAATAGATGAACGAACGAATGAATCAGTGACGAGAAAGAATGGTGAGGGCTCGAGATATCCAACCTCGAAGCTTCCTCGATTTATAGAACATTCTAATAGAATGCAATTATAGGAGGGAACAACGAGGAGAGCAAGACCTAAGGATAAGGCGGGTAAAGAACTAGTAGGAGAGTAGAAGCGTGAAAGTGTTAGATGAGAGAAGTGTTAAATATTCACGAAGGTTCCAAATATCGGGAATTGATGAAACCGAGATGGTGGATAGATGAGATGAGAAGGATTGCATTTGATGGGAGTTGAACGATGGGATGGGAAAGGAATGTAAGAGAAAGACGATAGGATGCTTGGCTTAGGAGTTAGATGAAGCAGAAGTGTTTGGGATGTTTTAGGAAACAACACTAGGGATGATCGGAGGTTCAGGATTAAGGTTTACCCGGAAAAGAAACGGATAGGTGTCGCACTATGAGGGTTAGGAAACGGAAGACGGTGTCAACACAGTAACGGATGATGGGTGAAGTAAACTGTGTAAGAGAACGAAACAGGGAAATCAGTAGTTAGGGAAAATAAGTTTGGGGAATGTTGGATTGGAGGATGGAAAGGATGAATGAAGGGATGAGAGACGAGCGATGATATTGTTGATGAAGAATTTTTTTTGTGGAAGTCAAGCTTGTGTCTATATAGAACACATCCGGCGACATAGAAACACTAAGGACCAATACACTCTCCACCAATCATAGCCTATTTTTTGTCAAGAAGTACTCAATCCATGATAGGATACTTGGGACTCAAGGGACGGAGTAGTGAGGCGCCCAATCGGAGCGCTTATCAGAAGAAAATCTGGTCCTAGGTAGCCGACCATCTTCTTTTCCAAGCAGTGCGGACAACAGCGCGTAATGGAGCAGAAAAAAGAAGACAAAAAATAGAATCGAAAGAGGAAAGGGGAGTGCTTTGTCGAAAGTTTTTCCTCGTTTTCGAAAGCGTTGTTACCGGAAGTATGGGGATGGGGGAGCAAGAGTTGGAGGAACACCAAGCTTGATGTGCTCCATCCGGAGGGCTTTCGTGTACGTGAGGCCTGTTAGTGGGAGTGCGGGGCAGGGCATGCTTTTGGCATAAATACTATGTTTCTCCTCAGCCCAGATGAGTTGCCCGGGCTCAAGTTCTTAGCGCCATTGCCTTCATCGAAAATCACTCGAGAACTTCAAAAGAAATATTGTTGAAATAAGCTCTGATGATCTTCAATCAAAAATGAATTATAAAGTAAAGTGAGCAATGCCCATCCAGGCTTCAACACGGTAGTGGAACGATAAGGACCCATTTGGTTGTGATGGTCCCGTTTTCCCATACAAATTACTACCCCCCGACTATTCAAAAAGGGCTAAACGTAATAGTAGTTTAACAGCGAGATTATGACCACTGATTCAAATATAGTTCCCGGGAAGCGAACGGTGGCAAACGGGCAACAATACACCCCCAGAGAACGCGGAGGGAATTATAAGATGCAATATGCCCAGAAGATGGTTGCTGTAGTTAGAGGAGGCCTAGGGAAAGAGGGGAAATGAATACCGGAAGAGAGCAAAGGGGGAAACGACTCTCTGCATTGGGACGAGCGGTCATAAAGGGGAAGGCGAATAGGAAGATGAAGGAAATGCTACGTGTCAACTAAATGGACAACAAACAGAGCCCACTCTGAATACAAATATACTTCAGGTAAACCTTCTCAAGAGAATGGGAATAAATGTTCTTCATTTTGTCTTATAATAATAGTCACCGAATCTCCTTACATTCATGATACCCCTATGTTGCGGATACCCGGTTGTCACAGATGAAATGCGCGAAATTTAGCCATCTGAGATAGGGAGGTGAGACTGTAGACATTTATTCAGAGAGACTAAGAGAGGTCTACAAGTTGTATATAAACATCAGTAAGAGAGGTTGGGTTGCCGGCTGCCCAATCGTGGAAGCCTTAGTTGGGGTACTATTCGCCAGGTTTTCCATGCTCTTGAACGAGTTCTGTAGTGTTTCCAACACCCCCCTCGATCCCTCCGGTGACGGTTAGACCCTGAGAAGTACCCAAAGTGCTACTGACCTCATCGCTCTGCTGAGTAGGGGTACCTTGGATATTGGTCAAATCAGAAGTGGCCACTAGATTGTAGGTGTAGAGATCGCCGTCGGGATTCTCGTGAGTGGCAGGGGTGAACTTCTGGTTGAGAGAGCCTATAACCTCCTGGGAGAGCGCGGTTTTGAAAGTGTTGTTGAGGGCCAGGGGGATATGGTTGGCGAGCGCATTATTGACGGCATTGGGGAGCGTGTTCAGAGCATCTTCGACGGTCTGGGCGAGCTTGTCTTTGAGATTTTTATTGATGGCTTCGAGGAGCTGATTGTTGAGACTGTCGTCAATGGCCTTAGGAAGCTTTTCCCTGAGAGCATCTTCCACAGCCTTCGGGAGCTTGGCTTTGAGTGCGTCATTAATGGCGGGGGTGAGCTTGCTCTTCAGAGCATCTTCGACGGATTGGGGGAGCTCCTTGTGGAGAGCATCTTTGGCGGCCCGAGGGAGCTCATCGTTGAGGGTCTTGGGGAGCTTGACGTCAATGGCATCTTGGACGGCCTGAGGCAACTTCTTGTTCAGAGTGTCGTGGAGTGTATCGCCGGACAATTGGTTGATAGCAGTGGTAAGGGCAGCAGCCAGTGGTCTGGAGCCGAGCTTGTCATCAAGGGCAGCGTGGAGGTCTGTGCGGAGGGCGGGGCTAAGGGCGGGGCTGAGGGTTTGGATCTCAAGGCCGGCGGGGCTAGTATCTTTGCTGGCCCAATCTCCAATAATCTTAACATAAAAAATAATGATCCTAAGAGCCCAAACACCAAGGCAACAGCCGGCATACAACAACGAACAGACTCCCACGATATACGCATAGTGGATCGAGTGGTTTCCGAAGGGCCTCATGATTTCGGGAACTGCTGAAAGAGGGAAGTCCGTGAGGGTCCATCCGCCACAGACCAGTTGAAAAGCAAATTTTGCTCCTACAGAGCATATCTCCCAACCCATATTTATGACCTTCCACCAAATCGAGAACTAGTGAGTTGAAATGTAAGTATATAGGGATAATAGGAGATAGGACAAATAAGAAAATACATTTTTAGCACCGGCTGGGGTGTGCGATGGGATTTGGAGTCGAAATTGTTGATTGCACGCTGGGCATTGAGGAAACGCTGGATCACTCATCCTGGTTATTCTTCGTTAAAAGAGTATTATTGGGGGGAAGGAAAAAGTGGGGGGACGGGGAGAAATAAAGGAGAAAGGAGCTGAAGCAGAAAATCGAAATAAGAACCCAAGCGACACGACGCTTAAGCAAACTTAGGGCTTACCCCGGCACTCATAACGCTCCATGTCCACCGCATTTCCGTGACATCTGTGACCGGGAGGTCACAAACATTCATCTACCACTTGGGCCGACGGATGAAGCTCTTGAGGAACGGGTTCAGAAGGTACGCAACGGAGTCAATATGGAAAAAATGCTAGAGCTGTCAAACTCGAAAAATCTATTACGGAGAATCCCCAGCCAGATCTCAAAATGCTCAATGCCTCTTTATCTGAGGGCGAGCGAATTCCATGTTCCATCCCCGAGTTGTAGCCAGTTAAGGCATTTGTGGAGCGTGCTCAGGAGTCGGTCGCTGAAGCGACGCCTTTTCATATCCCCCGAGCAGAAAAACAGGAGCAAAAACCTAAAGGCATGGAGGAGAATTGGCTCAAAGGTTGCTGAGCTGGAAGAAAAGGAGCGCGAACACAGGAAGCTTGATACCATCCTCAAGCTCCCGGAGCCAGCTGAGAATATCAGATTCGGATACACAGGGGACTAACAATGAAGTGAACGTGCAGACGCGATCTGGGCTTTTTAGCTCCGTGCAAGGAAAGCCCTAGCAATCCCGGGGACCTTATACACGCCCGGGTGTGAGGTCTTGGTGGGAACTTGGAAGAACAACTTCAATGTGGGTCTCGTGGTGATTGATTTGTCGGAGAAGCTTTTGCGGTAGTTAAGGTATGTCGCCTCTGTTAGAGATACTAGGACAAGTTTTTTGACCCTCACTAGGGTTGCTGAACTGGTCAAGTCAAACCAAGAATTATGGATCACCGATAGCAATTAGCAAATGATGCACTTCCGAAGCGAAAAATAAGTTTGCGATGGATGGGAAAAAGAGCGAAGGAGTTCCTGGGTGCTGAGATTGTTCATCTCCAGCAATTGGAAGCACTTTCTGGCCAGGCATCTACGTTACCAGTTTCACGCGCGACGCTCGCTCAGGTCGACCAAATCCTCAACAAGCAACCGGAGGCTCATCGCCAGATTGTATCATTGGATGAAAGAGTAAGGAAGCATGTTTTGAGAAGGGCCGAAGTATAAAGAGGCTTAGGATTTGTTAGATGGACTAACTGAGCTACATAGGAAACCTATAGATATAATTGACCCACCTTACAAGCTGGAATTAGTGAACCTCAAGCTAGGACGTTGGAGTTGCCTCTCCTAGTAAGGTGGGTTGTTGTTTTTTTATTTTTTATGTCTCCGCGGAGGGCTGAGAGACATTTTTTTTTTTTCGCTGTGTTTTTCCCCCTAACCCAGGGGAGGGAATCCTAGACCTTTAGCGTGAGGTCCAATTATCCTAGTTTTTACGGTAGAAAAGGAGTGGAAGAGCCGTGTGGATTGGATAAGGCGCGGTAAGAAACTATGATATTTGAGAAATCTAATGTGCCCTAGACATTCCGGCGGAACATATGGCGTATGTGAAAGGTCGCAATAAGTACTGCTTTTGCTTGGAGGATCGACCCCGGACTCTCGAGCCATCCAGTTGGAAGCCGGTCCGTATTCTAAGAGGAATGGGCCATTTGGTGAGGGTTCGATGGTGGGAGGCCGAGGAAGGTTTTCTGCAGGTGTTGACAGCTGGAGGTCGGGATGATGGTTGAGGGTGTGGTTTATCATGCATAGTGAGGTTTGTGTTCTGCTTAAAGCGAATTTGGTTAACTGACTTTGATTAGGCGCCACGGCAAATGTCTCAAGATCATTAGGGGGAAGATTAAAGAATATCAGAAGCATACTTATTTGATCTGCGATTACCGGGTTAAGATACAACGTGATGCGGCCCGACCGAAGCTTGAGGAACTTATCAATTGGCAAGTGGGGATTGAAAATCTTACCTTCATTCCTAATGAGTAGAATTTTCTTCACCGGATCACTGATGCGGAGACAAAATTTAGTGAATGGGCTGTCGCTTTACAATTGCGATTGGCGTTATTGGTGCAAAAGTGACGACTATGTGGTTCTATCCTTGCAAGATACAAAGAGCCGAAATTCTTCTGTCATCAGAAACCAACTTCCCCGCACAGAACTACCCAAATGGGAATCCATCACCCCTTGCCCACCTACTTTGTTGAAGCTGTTGAAATCTATAACTAGAGCCGTTGATTCATGTTTGGTCTCAGTTTTATCCTGTATTAGTTTTTGTTGCAATTAGTCACACCAACAACATTTGAGGCACTCCTGTTATTGACGAGCAGTAACTTAACCTGTATCAAGTGGAGGAAATTTTCTGCTAGTCTGTTTCTTGTTGCACTGTTTTCATGGGGTAAAAGTAGGCTCTTTTGCCTTGGTGTCATGTTTGATCATGAGTCTTTCGACTCATGCAGGAGATGAACAGCGTTGTACTGGACAGTGAATGTGTGAGATGAATGGAAAGAGAGAAAATTGACGAGAATACATGAAAAGGGAACAAGAAACTAGAGATTACGCACCACATTCAACCAGAGGACTCCATAGGTTAATTCCCATTCATCCTCAGGTGTGGGCTCCCATTTAAGTAACAAACCCTGAGCAGTAATGCTTTTGTCCACATCTACTCACATAACTATATTGCAATCCCCAATGGTAGAAGGGCTAATGGGGAAGGACGAAACAGAGGAATAAAATATGATACAAGAGAAGAATTAGGGAGGAAGTAATGGTGATGGAAAGAGCCACCATTATCATGAGGGCTCGGGTAGGGGATGGAACGGGCGACAATGGCAAAGCGTATAATAGGGCTACCGCAAAGGGTGAAGGGAGAGTTGAGGCAAGAATAATAGGACTAAGCTGCAGAACACTGAGGGTTTTTTTTGGTATTTATTGAGATGGGCAGGGAGTGTTTAAGGTGGGAGAGTGGTTGAATGGACCATGCCGGTTCGGCGATAATTGATGTCTGCAATGTTCGGATGGACACCCTCTCGTTCCAATAACAACTTTACTACTCCCTCATGGCGGCATTCCGTAGCCCACATGAGTGGTGTGCGCCCATATTCTGTGTCCGCAATGTTGCAATCGATATCCCGGCGCTCCAATAAGAACTTTACTACGCGCTCATGTCCTCTCGTCACAGCGAAAGCAAGTGCGGTCAGGCCAGATTTGGCATGTGAAAAGTTCGGATCGATATCATTCCGTTCTAGCAGCAACTTTACGACTCGCTCATGCCCGCAGGCAGCAGCCCACATCAGTGGCGTTCCGCCATGTTCCGTATCCGCAATGTTGAGACTGATATCCTCTCGTTGCAATAGCAACATTACTACACCATCATGCCCGCGCACCGCAGCGAAAGAGAGTGGGGTTCGGCCATATTTGACGTCCGCATGGTTCGGATCGATATCCTCTCGTTGCAATAACAGCTTTACTACCTCATTATGCCCACCGAACGCTGCCCACCCGAGCGCTGTTCGGCCATATTTGGTGTCCGCAACGTTGGGATTGATATCATTTCGTTCCAATAGCAACTTCACGACTCCCTCATGGGAGTCGTATGCAGCCCACATGAGTGGAGTTAGGCCATGTTGGATGTCCGCAACATTGGGATTGATATCCACGCGTTGCAAAAGCTTCTTTACGACCCGATCACGGCCAGCCACCGCAGCGAAAGCAAGTGCGGTACGGCCAGATTTGGCATGCGAAAAGTTCGGATCGATATCATTTCGTCCCAGTAGCACGTTTACGACTCGCTCATGCCCGCAGGCAGCAGCCCACATGAGTGGCGTTCTGCCATATTGCGTATCGGCAATGTTGGGATTGATATCCTCTCGTTGCAATAGCAACATTACTACCGCATCATGTCCACCAACCGCAGCAAAAGCAAGTGGGGTTCGGCCATATTCGTCGTCCACAACGTTCGGATCGATATCCTCTCGTTGCAATAGCAGCTTTACTACCTCATTATGTCCACCAATCGCAGCCCACCCGAGAGCTGTTCGGCCATGTTTGGTGTCAGCAATGTTGGGATTAACATCATCTCGTTGCAATAGGAACTTCACGACTCCCTCACGGGAGTGGTGTGCGGCCCATATGAGTGGAGTTAGGCCATGTTGAATGTCCACAACGTTGGGATTGATATCCACGCGTTGCAATAACAACCTTACTACCCCATCATGTCCACCCACCGCCGCAAAAGCAAGTGGCGTTAGGCCATGTTCTGTGTCGGCAATGTCAGGATCGATATCATCTCGCTGCAATAGAAACTTTACTATCCCCTCATATCCACCCCTTGCAGCCCACCCAAGCGCTGTAAGGCCATGTTTAGTGTCGGCAATGTTGGGATTGATATCATCTCGTTCCAATAGGAACTTCACGACTGCCTCCCGGGAGTGGCGCGCAGCCCACATGAGTGGAGTTAGGCCATGTTTGATGTCCGCAGCGTTGAGATTGATATCCACGCGTTGCAATAGGAGCTTTACTACCCCATCATGTCCACCGACAGCAGCGAAAGCGAGTGGGGTTCGGCCAGATGTCGCATGCGAAAAGTTCGGATCGATATCATTCCGTTCTAGTAGCAACTTTACGACTCGCTCATGCCCGCAGGCAGCAGCCCACATCAGCGGCGTTCCGCCATGTTCCGTATCCGCAACGTTGAGACTGATATCCTCTCGTTGCAATAGCAACATTACTACACCATCATGCCCGCACACCGCAGCCTGCGCGAGTGGTGTTAGGCCATGTTCGGTGTCTGCAATGTCCGGATCGATATCATCTCGCTGCAATAGAAACTTTACTATCCCCTCATATCCAACCCTTGCAGCCCACCCGAGCGCTGTTCTGCCATGTTTGGTGTCGGCAATGTTGGGATTGATATCATCTCTTTCCAGTAGGAACTTCACCACTCCGTTGTTCCCACGCTCAGTCACCCACCAGAATCGCCCTCTGCGATATTTGGTTTCCCCAAGGTTCGGATTGATATCCTCGCGTTCCAATAGCAGCTCTACAACTCCCTCATGACCACGATCAACAACCCACAAGAGTGGTGTTAGGCTATATTTTGTGTTTTCAGTCTCGGGGTTGATATCCTTTCGCTCCAATAGCAACTTTACTACCCCCTCATGGCCACCCATCGCAGCCCACACGAGTGGCGTTCGACCATGTTCGGTGTCAGCAATGTTCGGATCGATATCCTCTCGATCCAATAGTAACTTTACTACCTCCTCGTGTCCACCCATTGCAGCCCACCCGAGTGGCGTTCTGCCATGTTTGGTTTCCGCCATATTCCTATTGATATTCTCCCGTTTCAATAGCGACTTTACTATTTCTGCATGCCCCACCCACACAGTCCGCCCGAGTGGTGTCCAGTGAAATCCGGTGCCCAGAGTGTTGGGATTGACATCCACTCGCCCTAATAGCCACCTTGTGACTCCCTCGTGTCCGCTCTCCGCAGCCCACAAGCTTGCAGTTAGGCCACCCTTGGTGTCCGCAACGCCGGCCGTGATAACATCTCTTCCCAATGGCATCCCTACCTCTCCCTCACGCACGCTCTGTGCACCCCACGAGAGTGTTGTCGCACCATATTCAGTGTCCGCAATGTTGTGACTGATATCCTTCCGCTGTAATATCACATTTACCATATTCCCATGTCCTCCTACAGCTGCCCATCCAAGTGTCTTTTGCACTCCTTCCTGCACTCCCCCTCCACCCACCGACTGCTTCGGGATGGCTCCCATACTATTGGTAGTTGTTTGCTCCAGCATTTCGCGGATATGGTTGTTAGATTTTGCGATTGCTTTATCTTCCCCTTCAGTTTCATCACATACCCTATCGATAGCTAAAATGAGCTAATCATGCTGGACGCTGGCGATAATCCCTGCTTCCACAACAGGAACCAGTGACTTACCTTAGATATGTGTTACCCACTCCAGAATTCCCGTACCTAAATAAGACATCCTTATCCGCTCCACCAACCTCACCCACCCACTCGTGTGACTCCTTTGTTTCTAAAAGCCAATTCCTCCCACCATCGACCCCAGCACACACAGCCTCATGCCTTCCCATGATATCACGTGGTGAGAGCCGGCGCCTGGTTTCTAGGTTCTCATTGGCTCTGGCCTTTCTCGCTCTGTTGACATTGGTTTGACATTCCATTCCGTTATCGCAGTGGAATTACCGGTATTAATCGAGTGCGGATTCTCCTGTTGCGTCCATTGAATATCCGGAATGTTAGTCGAACATAGATATGCTACAGCGGTAACCATGGGAGTGATATTGTGGGGTTTTATTGGACGTCAGGGGGAAGAAAGGACTCAAACTGCTCCAATTACTACGCAATCATTTCCCGTCCAATGAACACCCCTCGGCATCGATGACTGATATAGGAACTCAACATCAGAGAGCACAACGCCCACACTGCTCATCGAGCCGGTTTTCTTTGCCAATGCCTATAATGGTATCGCTCATCTTCGGGTGTTTTGGCCAATAAAATCGCCCCAACAGCCACAATGTCAAGAATGGTAAAATGGTAAAATGGTAAAAGGTACTTTCAACCCACGTTGTAACCTCAATTCTACAGTATATGCCCAGGGGTGTGAAACAAAGAAATACAAACCGAGTAAATACATGGCCTAATAGCTCCCGAGAACATAACAGGTAGGGCTCAGTCATCTCTCTTATTGTGAAGTGCCCATCCATTTGGCTGGGCTCCTTTTTTTATGGCTACATTTTTAACCGTCTCGATTGGGCGACCTTCCGCTTGTTGATCAACGGTTTCTGGGGCTGTGGAAATAAGAAGACGATTCGCTCTCTGAGTAGAGGAGTGTGGTGGCTGGCAGCCCCGAGCATTCTGCGCAATCCTGCAACCGTTGTTCCCCGGTAAATTTAAGTGGCCATAAAGCCCCAAAATGAGCGATACTATAATAGGAACTAGTGCAAACACTTAGGGAGGGCAATCCATGCCGTATGTTATGTTTACTTGGAATGACGTCAAATGATAATTATGATTTCTAATAGATAGAGGGATACCGCGAGAAAATGAACGAGGGGGAAGGTGTCGAAGCAAGAGATGTACCGTATTTACTCGTTAAATCAGCAATCTCCGATCGGCCTCTAATCTCCATATTTCGGGACAAAACAACCCGAGAAGGAATAGCGTCTTCCCGACGCGTTATAGGTTAGGCGAGCCGAACTTGGCAGCCCCGTTAACATACATTGGCAATCCTGTTAACCTGCTCTGCTGTCTCTGTTATAGTTTAAAGTCGTGAATCTGTTGCGTCACACCCCTTTGCGCAATAGCGAAGCCCCGATCCCAGATAGCTGATTTAACGAGTAAATACGATAGGGGGAATTCAATCCGACTACCGTAAAAACTTGAATAATTGGACGGTGTGCTATGTCGTTGGACTTTCCTCTCTAGTATGGTCAAGAATTTTTTGTTTTTTTTTCTGTCTCAGAGGGGGGGAAGGGGACGTGTTTTTGCTGTGTTTTTTGCCCCCCTTTCCAGAGAAGGGAATTCCGGACTACATAGCACACCGTCCAATTATTCAAGTTTTTACGGTAGCGATTGTTGGTTGTTCTTACGGAAGGTACAGCCCTGTCCGGAAAGTCTTCGCACCTCTGCATAGCAACCAAAGCCAACCTCTACCCCATCTTTAAAGTATTACCAAGGAACCCAATAACATGTAAATAAAATAATAAAAATGACTATTAGAT
>Ga0307509_10004716_pt1 | contig 19451 bp, 13 predicted proteins | sample 10_EM_MG_FD_202245 | JGI IMG/M metagenome (GOLD analysis project Ga0307509, IMG submission 202245) | Populus trichocarpa ectomycorrhiza microbial communities from riparian zone in the Pacific Northwest, United States - 10_EM | ecosystem: Host-associated > Plants > Roots > Unclassified | place...
CGCAAAGCGCGTCACCTGCGTGGAACTCGTGACTCATAAAGTGAGTCACGCGCGAAAGTCATTACATCATTATGACTCACAATCGTGAGTCATAGAAACATCAACCAATCATAACATAACGATGACATGCAAGTGCGAGTCATGTGAGAACTATGAGTCAACTGACTGCATAGCGTGAAACATAAACATACCTTATGACTAATAACTACTAGTCATGTGAAATCTGCCTTGCTTAGTCACGATTTGTGACACCAGACATCTTTTAAGCCTCATGAAGGGCCGCTTGAGTTGACAAAACACGCTTTCGAGGAATCCTGGATGTTGATAAAACAGTCTGACGACGTGGTGTTACTGGTGGTACCGCAGAATCGTCAACTACCAAGCTGGAAACCGAACTTATATACTCGGGTGATGGACAAGCTGTATATGAATTATCTTCCTCAAGACTTGATTGAGAGCAAATCCTAAACATTATATTCATTAGTTCCTTGCACTTATAAATATCTAGTGTGATATTTGTTTGATTTACCAATTGGGACTCCTTGTATCATCCTTATCACTTGCTTCTGGTAATACTATAGCATTATTCCATCCTTCATCTTCCAACACACTTCCTGATTGGCTACCAGTCGTAGCATTGATCCCTGTTGCAGAAGTATTGGAAAAGATTTCACACATATCCAAATAATTGTCTGATGCTCTCTGACGAAACATTCCTGCAGCTGGGTTTTTCTAAAGATAATAAATATATTAGTCAGATTAAGTTAATAAGTAGACCATAAATATAAATTATGCACAAAGGTTATACAATAACAAGCAACATGGAACTTTTTCATAAGCATACCTTCAAGTAGTCATTCCACACACTATCTGTAGCAGTAACAACCTGAGATTCCTCATTCCATCCAAATCCAGAAGAGTTTAAAAGATGATTGAATGTTCTCCATTGTTTCTTCATCTAAAACAGGCACAAATACTTTTTGTTAATTATTTATATTTTCATCAATTGGGAGAAAGAAAACTTACTAAAGTTGCACGATTCTTAATTTGTCACACATTGAAATCATCATCACAGTCTCTTCTTGTATTAAAATCAAGCAAGATTTGATTCCAGACATCACTCTTGAATCCATTGTCCAACTTTTTACCTTTATGGCATTGCGCTAACATCTCTTCAATAAGAATTTTATCCCTAGCCTTTGTCCAAAAAGCTTTTGGATTTCGTATCCCATGATTAATTGCCATCTCAGTATCTAATTTGCCAGAGAAGGCAGTTTAGTTGATGTGGGTGATGTATACTGAGCGAGTTGGAAATGATACTAGTCGTAGTCTGTGAACACAGGAGTTAATAAAGCTAAAGACAATATTGTGAATAGTGCATGTGCTTGTAAGTAGGTGTTGAAAACTAGAAGAATACCTCAAATGCTTTCTACCTTACAATTAGTTGAACGATCTAATCACCGCTTGCTGTTTGCTGTTTGCGACTTTAGTTTATGCTAAGAATAAACTCTGATGTTCACAGGCTAATGCAGAAACCTAACAAATTAAAGTTTAGCCAAGTTGCTCGAGAAAGGGAGAAGAGAAAAGAGAGGAACCTACTGGAGGAGGGGAAGATGGGGAGGTATGATAAAAACCCACAATATATCCACTGTTGGTGATTGGAGCTTTTGCTTACGCAAGAAGAAACAAAACAAACTGTGAAGGAATAGTGTTTGCTGAACAGAGGTATAGCTTGGAGGTGTGGAGCTTGCTGGATATTATTAACGGGTAGTTGTTATTTGATTAACTTGCTGTACTAGGTCTATTGTGGTTTAGTGATGTGGTACAGTTGAGATCTCACTAATAGTAGATACAGCAAGTTTTGACGGTAGTTCCGGAGGTATATTTTCCTGTTAAAACATCAGCAAATCGTGATCGGGCTTCTGGGGGTTTGCTTGGTGGGTTCTGTGTGCTCGAACCACTTGAGTAACCGTGTTGCTGACTTTTAATTTCAACAATTCCCCATATTACCGATCGGTGGTGGCAGGTTCATCACAAGTTGTACTTATGAGGGTGGCTGCAGCTGGAGTAGTCGTTCTGATTGTCGTCCGGAACAGGAGGTGTGTGTCAGAGAGTCGCCGCTTGGAGAAGAGGAGCCCAGGGAGTTGTAAGCTTGTGGGAAGCTGGCCCCGTTATGGTGGATTTCCGGAAGTAGTGATGGTGGAGAGTGAGAGGTGTTAAAGTGTTTTATGAGAGGGAGATTGTCGAATCAAATTATTATTATTTTTATGAAAATTTATCTCTTAGAGGGCAAACCCTGTAAATCCTTGTCACCAGTGTGTTTCAATATTTTATAAACCCTAAACTCTGCTGCCATAAGGTATTCAAACTCTACCTTTCAAACAACGTTGCTGCCAAACACATATAACCTTACAAACTGCAGTTTGTAAGGTAAACCTTACAAACCACAGTTTGTAACGTGTTACCTTACACAAGTTGGCCTGCCAAACACGGCCTTAGCTGTGATGCTTGCTTGTTCCACCATAGGTTAGGGCAGGCTACGATTGTTTGCCTCACCGGGAAAACCCGGCATCTTGTAGCTTGACTAAGCGAGCTTTAAGCGTATCATACGTTATCTCTTAAGTGAGACCGGAGCCCTAACCTGTGAATCGTGCCGTCGCAACAAGCTAGAACTAACCAACTTCCATTCTCCGAAATCCATCTAATACCGGTGCGCAAGGAAGCTCTAAGAGAGTCAATACTGTACCCAAGTAGCAGTAGTCTCAACACTTGGAAAGGACAACAAAATGATAAGGAAATATTAAAGGGATTTTGTAGTGAGAAAGTTGGTTAATTCTAGCCTGTTGCGACAACGGCGGGCCATAGGTTAGTGCTCATGTCTCAGTTGAGAGAAAGCGTGCGCTTAAGGTTCGGTTAGTTAAACTTGGTGATGGCTAAATTTTCTTGGGAAATCGCAATTGTTCAAGTTCGCTTGTTGCTATGTAAAAACGGTTGTCTTTGAGATAGGGATTCCGAACCTTGCGTTGCGGAGTCCGTCTATGCGAAGAAAACAAATTCGGTAGCTTTGGGTGCTCTGCCTTTGCCCGACAGGCCTGTCTTGAACCCTGGTATCCACCCATTCTCGTCGCGAATTGCGACGAAGCAGATCGCGCTAAATAAATTCGATCTGGGGCCCGTTTACGTGCAGATGGTGGTTTCGCAGCTGGGGGCTGTTGCGACAGTTAAGGCAAGCTTAGTGGTTCGGGAACTAAAGGTGTGGGAGAAAGTTAATGGTATTTACCCAGAGTAGCCTCCTGTGGAGCGTCTGGTGGAATTTGCAAACATCCGAGGCAACACAGCGTTTTGATTAGCTGGAAACTAGAATTTAGAAAAGATGGAAAACTAAGCGACACTTTTGCCCAGTCTATCGGGAAAATAATGCCGGTTGAGACGCCATCGTCCAGTTTTTCCACCCAAATTCCAAATCTAGACAGTTAGGTAAACGGGCGTCTGGTGAATTCGCAACTCAACTGATGAGAGCCTCCCCACGCCGACAACATCAACCGGGCGCTCTGCTCGGGCACTTATTACCTCCAAAGCAAGTAAAACTGGCTATCAAATATGAAAAACACCTGATTAGCAGTGAGGCTGAGTTCACGACTGTGGTAATATAACGAATTCTCTCAAAATATTCCGTTTGCCCATCATAGTTTTATAGATTACGGTGGGGAACCCGGTTATCTTAATTATTTTATTCGGATGCGCTCTGGTTAATTATGAGCTATCTGTGGACGAGTCTAAAATCACAAAGGGTATTGGTCGAGTGGTTGTCTCATAAACTATAGCGCCCAATGCCACCACTATGAAGCTTCGGATAAGACAGCTGAAAATAGTGTTTTGCAGAAAGCCGCATGAAGGATTCAGGTCTCCCAAATTGATCAAAACGTCCAATGTGTCGGTATTTCCTTGGTGTGGGAATGACTGGTGGATAGTTGTTACAAAAGGAGCCGCACCCCCCCTCCCCTTTTCTCCAGTCTTGCACAAAAGGGTTTTCTGAATTAAACTCGCCCATTTACCCTACAGGTACATACCTACCGCTTTACCGTACCATTTCTACACTCGACCGCCATTTCTTTCCGATCATGGCCCACACGATGCACACACAATCGATTACATTCGGCGACAACAATGCCAACTGCAACAACACAATAGGCTGCTACAATACCACCATCTATAGCTCCGACGAGGATGCAAAGATCATGGGTTGGGTCTCTCCCCTAGAGTCGGAAAATAGACACCACAGCTTGCGCACCGACAGGTTTGGGGGTGCTGGGGATTGGCTTTCGGGAACGGAAGAGTTTCGGGAGTGGAATGGGGGTGAGGGTGGGGCCGATCGGGCCGTCTTGTTTTGCTCTGGGGATCCAGGAGTGGGCAAAACACACCTGAGGTTAGTGGCTAGATTCTCTTAAGAAGCGAAAGTGACTAACGGCCAGAAATCATAGCTCCTTAGTGATCGACCGGTTGTGCGATCAGGCAAGGGAGGGAGACCTAGCGGTTGCATGGTTGTACTGCGACTACAACTTTCAGCAAGAGCAGACAGCCATCAACATAATTGGAGCGATTTTGAAGCAGCTGGCGGGCAGGGAGATCCCGGAGGATATACGGAAGGCATTTCAGGAGAGAAGAAGGCCACTGCTTGAGGATTTGATCCGGATGCTGAAGAGCGCGGTTGCTGTGTTGCCCCGGGTTTTCATCTGCATCGATGCACTGGATGAATGCCTTCCAAAGGATCTTCCCAAGCTACTGGAATCGCTACGAGATGTCGTTCGGGAGTCCCCTACCACGAGAATATTCCTGACCGGGAGGCCCCATGTTAAGGAAGCCATTCACAGATATTTTACCGAGGCTGTTGCGATACCCATCAGTTCTAACCAGGGTGATATCAAGGATTATGTGGTGATGAGGCTAGACAGGGATGATATGCCAGAGGCGATGGATGATAGTTTACGGGCGGAGATTATGGGAATTATTCTAGAAAAGATGTGCAATGTGTACGTTCGCGCTTCGGCTCTATCGAGGATGTACACTTACTAACGGTTCTTTAGATTCCTGCTTGCCTCGCTAAACGTTGAGGCGGTCCTGGGCGAGGTGACAATTCGCCAGAGGAGAAAGAAACTTGAAGAGATGGAGCGAGGCAACGGACTGAGTGATGCCTACACCGCAACCCTATCCCGGCTAAAGGCCCAGAATGGAAACAGGGTGGGACTCGGGCTACGGGCACTGATGTGGGTGTCGTATTCGGAAAAGCCATTACGGGCCGAGCAGCTCTGTCATGCCCTAGGAGTGGAGATAGGATCTACAGATCTCGACCCGGATAACGTTCCTGCCTTACGAACACTCCTATCATCTTGTCTGGGTCTTCTCACCGTCGAGGCTTCCTCGTCCATAGTCCGACTGGTGCACTTCACTCTGCAGGAACATCTCTTAAGCGATCCTACCATATTTCACAGTCCTCACTCGACCGTTGCCGAGGTTTGCTTGACATATCTCAATTCCAGATCGGTTAGGGATCTTTCGCCTACTCTTCGCTCTGCCCCCTCCACCATGCCTTTTCTAAAATATGCTTCTCTTCACTGGGCGGCACACACAAAAAGGGGGATGACGGAAAACGTCAGAATACTTGCTCTTCGGCTTCTCGACAGATTTGATGAGCATATATCTGCCCAACTGCTGTTATTAAAACATGAGAAATGGGGTTTCTTTGGTCCGAAAGTTCGCGGGGTGGAAGGACGGGTTGGATTCACCGGGCTCCACGGGGGAGCATACCTTGGGATGGTAGACGTGGTTGCCACGATAATGGAGATGAAGAATTCGGATGCTAATGCAAGCGACTTTACGGGGAGTACGGCTCTCACATGGGCAGCTTATAAGGGGCACCGGGAGGTTGTAAAGATACTTTTAGAACGAGAGGATGTTAACCCTAATCATGCAGTCGCCGAATATGGGTGGACACCACTCGAGTTGGCGGCTGCAGGCGGGCATGAGGGGGTAGCGAAGATGCTTTTGGAACGAAATGACGTCAATCCCGACCGGCCGAACAAATATGGCGGGACACCACTCTTGTTGGCGGCTGCAAACGGGCATGAGGGGATAGTTAAGATTCTTTTGGAACGAAATGACGTTAATCCCGACCGGCCGAACAAATATGGCCAGACACCACTCTTGTTGGCGGCTGCAGGCGGGCATGAGGGGGTAGCGAAGATGCTTTTGGAACGAAATGACGTCAATCCCGACCAGGCAGATACCAAATATGGCCAGACGCCACTCATGTTGGCGGCTGATGGCGGGCATGAGGGGATAGTAAAGATTCTTTTGGAAAGAAATGACGTCAATCCCAACCTGGTAGACACCGAATATGGCCAGACGCCACTCTTTTTGGCGGCTGAGGGCGGGCATGAGGGGATAGTCAAGATTCTTTTGGAAAGAAATGACGTCAATCCCAACCTGGCAGATACCAAATATTGCCAGACGCCACTCTCTTGGGCGGCTGAGGGCGGGCATGAGGGGGTAGCGAAGATGCTTTTGGAACGAAATGACGTCAATCCCGACCAGGCAGATACCGAATATGGCCGGACGCCACTGTCGATGGCGGCTGCAAACGGGCATGAGGGGATAGTAAAGATGCTTTTGGAACGAAATGACGTCAGCCCCGACCAGCCAGACACCGAATATGGCCGGACCCCACTCTCTTGGGCGGCTGATGGCGGGCATGAGGGGGTAGTAAAGATGCTTTTGGAACGAAATGACGTCAGCCCCGACCAGCCAGACACCGAATATGGCCGGACCCCACTCTCTTGGGCGGCTGAGGGCGGGCCTGAGGGGGTAGTAAAAGTATTTCTTGAGCTGAACGATTTCCGCACAACTATTCCACATGATGAGAACCTAGCCCCTCAGCCAGTTGCACCTCCTCTGCCACACAATAGACCTATCGACATCCCCCTAAAACCAGATCATCTAAATTCCCCAGTTTCAGGCACCAGCAGCCAGGCATCTCTCCCTCCACCTGCTGAGCCCACGGAAGAGGGTCTAGTGGAGACGAAATTCAGCTCATCTTGTCCTAATGCCAACATCAAAGATTCTAACATCAATCCTCCACTCCCGCCACTAGACTCCATTGAGCTGGAACTAGTGCCGGAGCTTATGCACCCCCTCTCCGCCTCCCCAGATGCCCCCTCTACTACCAAACCCTCCGTGCTCCTTCAACTCGCTTCCCTGCGGCCGCTAATGTTCCTTCCCAGTCTACGCAAATCCGATACCCGACCCAACAATACCCGCTCACCCCTGCCAATTGTTCTCAACCGGTATTGGACCATCTACTCTTGTCTTTGTCTTTTAGTTTCCGTAGCATACCGTAAGAACTCGCGCAATCGAACTTCACGCCAGGGTGTCGGAGCTGCCTTGGCTCGTAAGGTCCTGCACATTTTTCTTTTTGCTGTTCTTAAGTTGGGATTGGGGAATCGGCGTTGGCGTGAACTTCTTCGATCAAGACATAAATAGGGTTTCATAAGGGCGTTTTTCCAGTTTCTTGCGACTCCTTGATATTTGCCAGTTATTTTTTTTGTTCCTTCTTTCGCTGTTTCTACCCTTGGGGTTCTGGTTAGATGTGGTCCTACAGTGGGGTTCTCGATCGTTATTCCTGTTCTGTTGGTCGTTGAGTTGGTATTTGTCTTGCTTTTTTTCTTCTTTTGGGCACTGTGTATCTTTTTTAATATCGGCCTACGGTCAGCTTCTAGTAACCAAACAGGCCTGGTGGAAAATTTAGTCAACATAGATTCTGTAAATACATGTATCCTGGTTAAGGGTCTTCGTGTATTCATTTTTTTTTTAGCTTCCTTTTAGATGCAATGCCAGAGATAGGATGTCACCCCCCTACGCCTCACCCTACCTCATCATGATAGAGCAAAAATTGCGCGGTATCATAAAGTGATTGAAATTAACTTGTCAGTTCAGTTCTTGCCAAGTTCGGTTTTGCTAGTTGGGAGATTTTTTGTCTGGTTGAATGGCACCGGCCCACCTAGACAAACAAAAGCACAACCGACTTCCCAATCTTGCTCGACTGTTCAATTTCTACCGGCTTCACAATATTATTATCAAGCCATCCGTCTGGTGTCTATGCCATCCACCATAGTGTCATATGTATGTAGAGCAATGTGAGGTCTTTTATAATAATCTGTGATGCGGATTAATGTTCTAGGAGCTCGTTGAAGCCTGAATTGAGGGGTTGTTTCCTTGGTTTGAAATGATTGGACGGTGGTTGCCACAAGAGAAGCCACATCACATAGCCTTTTCTTTACATTTACCAACTGAGAGTTTTGTTAACTCTCCTACTAACCTTTAGGAAGGCCCTCTTATCCTATTCTTACTCTCAACATTTTTTGCATAGATTATGACCCTGGGTCCATAGATCAGTGTTCCCAAACGTCCAGTCCGTCCGTCTTCGGGTGAGGACGGGAGGGACTACGGCTCATAGTCCGTCTTTTTGGGGGTGCTAGGGCAGGCTAAGCCCGGGAAGGTGAGCACCGGACGGGCTATTGGGGGCTATAGTCCTAGCGCTTGGACCTCCTGTACTCGCCAAGTTGAGATGATAAAACTCCAAACGGATTCCTTTCACTTCATGAGACATCACTCGTGCCGTCCCGCGCCCGCCATCCCTGTTGGTATAAGGTTTCTTTCTCCTGTCAAATGCTGCCTTCAGCTAACCATACCTTCATTCCCAAGACCGGTACAAGATTTAACTTCATTATACTTGCTTTATTATTTCTCTTGTCTCTATGTGCTTTCTTTGAATATCTTTGTTCTTTGTTGCGGATTTCTTTAGTACAGTATCTTGGTGGAAAATGTAAGACTGAACCGCTTTACTACATAACTGGTCTTTATCTTTCCTATCATTCTTGTAATAGCAGTTCGCAATAATCAATGATCTTCACTGTGTTCTATTAATACTTCTCCGTTGAATGTATCGCGCATTACATCAACCCCCCGCCGTCCACCCCCCCTGCCCTGAACTAACATGTCTCACCCTGTAGGGCCCGCAGTCCTGCCCTTAGGACGCCCCGAATGGACTACAGATAGCCGTCCCGTCCTGTCCGGGGCTCCTGGCAGTTCCCCTGCCTGGCCCCACTGGGCCTCCGGACCGTTGGGAGCACTGCCATAGATTTAATCAATGGCTAGGCAACAACAATGCCAACTTTGGCAAGGCAATAGGGAACCACTGCATAACCACTCGCGGATCCGGCAGAGACCCACCGATTATGCATCGGCCCCTTTCGCCTTAGCGGAACAACACACATCATGGCGCGTGCAGTCGAATTGACAGTGTCAGCGATTTGATTTTGGAAAAAGCAAGTTTCGGGGAAAACAGTAGGATGGGAGGCGGTGGGCATAGAACCAATGAGGTTGTCTTGTTATGCTCTGGGAGGCTGTGAGTGGGTAAGACGTATTTGAGATGGGAAGGTTGTTTAAGAGAAGACATTGTCACTGATGGGGAAATTTTAGCTCCCTAGTGATGGGCCGGTTGTGCAATGACACAAAGAATGAAGATACCAATGCTGCATAGTTGTGCAACTCTGGCGGGCGAGTCTAGATAGGAAGACAAGCTAGAGGGGGGGAGTGATTTATAGGCGGATGTTGTAGGAGTTATTTTGGAAAAGCCGTCTCAGATGTATGTGGCAGAAATTAATGCTTCTATTATATCAGCGATGTACACTCCCAGAGGGCAGCGTAGGTCACACCTTGTTCAGCCCATAGTAGCCTCTATTCAATGGACATCACATTTGGCAGGGTTCTGAATGGTCTGAGCAAGACTGGACTGGACCAGCTAGTCTGGTCAAAAGTCAAGTCTAGTCTAATAGTGGAAATTAGACCGATGGGATGTTCTGGATTAGCAGACCAGACTTGGCCAGGACTGGTCCGACTAGGACCTCCAAGCCATAGGATATGCACGGCCCTTTGACAGAATTAGCATCCCATTTTGCATTTTGATACTTTTATCACAATATATTACATTCAAATAAAATGTTTCTTAAATAAACTCATTCTTTCCATCGATTATAGAATGGAATATCAGGAGAATTGGAGTAATAATAGTGCTTTGCTTAGATTCGGGGCAGCGAAAATAGATTCATGAGTTTCAAATTTTCTTTATACCAGATACCGCAGAGTCATATTACATGACTACGTGATCTTTTATAAAGACCGGTCTGGGACTAGTGCAGTCATTGACATCAACCTGGACCGCAGAGTCTGGTCCTGCCTTGAAGACTTGATCGGTCGGACTATTCAGAACCCTGACATTTAGTATGAGAGAATAAACTTAAACGCATAACGAGTGTCAACAGGATGAGCAATGTCTACACTGGAACATTAATCTGATCGAGGGCTCTGACGCGAAATGTTTCCGTGCTTAGAGTAGAGGTGCTTATGTTGCTGTTGTTTTCCCAAGGTCGATTATGAGCGGAGGTGTTTTACAATGCTAGGCGTTGAGATAGAATACAGAAGGTCAACCACATGCCAGCCACGGCGCTTAGGTCCCCTACGGTCCACGCCCTCACGTCCAGAGTGCGCCTGGTGTGCTTTACTCAAGTTCTCTTCAGGAGGAGCAATCAGCGAGGTTTACCTTAAAAACCTCAACTTTAGGTATGTTAGGGCCTTTTCCGACTCCCCGCTCAGCTGCTCTTATCGCTCTATAACCCAATCAGCTGTAGAACGTCTTGTATTACTAAACGGAAGTATCTAGGGGATTTAGAGGGCTCAACAGTTTGGAACCAGTCGACGACGACAGCGAAACGCTAGGAGTTTATATAACAAGAAATACGATCGCCATCCATTGGCTTTGGCATGGGTGGGAAGTTTGCTAGTCCTCTATATCCACTGCTCATTCAACTAACTGGCGGTAAAGAGAGAATTATATAAATGTCAAGGAAGTCATTTTTCAATATATGACCACACATCCATTGTTGTCCACGTATATCTACGGCGGCCTATAGCGACCAAAACTGCCACTAAGCCCAAATCTTAAAACTTAAAAATCAAAAAATGTAAAAAGTCCCCTAACTATCAGAATTTGATAATAAGTTAACTTATTATAATTATCATTATTGGTCTCATTAGGTATTGAGCAATGCTAACACAAATCCTAACCTATGCTCGAGGCCGGGGACATATGCCTGGGTTCTGGGTGCATTTCCGAGGTCAAACAAGCTCACTCCCCGAAGCTAACTAAACAACAAAGGAAGTATTAGGAGATTATGGTGAGCAGCACCATTTTCAACAAGGTGGGGCTTGGAGTCAGAGGTGGGAGTGGAGTAAAGAAGTCAGAGTGAAGGGAAGGGAAGAGACGAAGAAGGGTTCGGGATGGGAAGAAGTGGAGGAAGTGGAGGAAGCGAAGGAAATAGAAGAAGTGATTAGGTGAACCTATATGAGAAAGAAGGGGGGCGGCGAATGTTATCGTGAAGATGGAGAGGTTGAGAAAGGAAAATATTAGCATGTAAAAGTTTTTCTTGGCTATGTATGATATTTAAGAAGGCTTGTTTCCCTCTTCAGTGCAAGGAAAAAAAAACAAGATCAAGACATCCTCCCCCGCTTCTAAGCTTCAAGTTGCGCATATTTTTTTATCAATTTACTTTAAAACTTTCCGTTCTGGAGGTGGGTTATATGGGGAATAGCTTCACTCTAGATTCTCTATTTTTCTGTCTTATAATACTTTCTTTCTATTTTATACTTCATATATAGCTTAGGGCCCAAACTTGTTTTCTGCACTCTTAGTATTCGTTACTGGGTGGGGTGGTGTGCTCACTAGGCCCCGCCGTTACGTGGGTCCAGGGGGAATATTTTCCGGTTACTCCCCACATCGCCCCCGTTCGGGGACCGACCCTGCTCATTCCCCGGATGGGGCCCCGTTTCTCCATCCCATTTTCAACGCGGGCCCATCTGGGTTGTGGGCGGGCGGGGGTAGGGGTGGGGAATGTGAAAAGGAATGCCCCCGCTCCGGGCCAGTGAGCGGGGCTGGCAATGGGGCCGGTGCCCCGTAACGAATACTATGTACTCTTGCTTGCTTCATGGTTGGTAAACTTCAACGGCGGCGATACAATTGACGACCACGGGTGACGGGCGGTGAAACGAAATGAATGCTAAGCAACTCACAACGAAAACGATCGCACACTCAAGTGCGAGGAAAAATCTTTTTACTAACAACCACAGCCTCTCGCTCAATTCCACGGTACTCTCTCTATCTCTCTGTTCGTCTACTAACCAACTGGCGCAGACAGGAGTATATATCAACAAGATCCTATGCTCCTCATGAGCTACCGTGCTGCTCCCTGTGAGTCTCCCTTTCCATCATGAGCATACCCGGTTAACAAAAGGAAAACAAACATCGCTGTTCACGACATCCTCATACTTGCTTTCCGGCCGTCCTGACAGCCTATCCGCTTCCTGTCCGATCGCGATATTCCTATATAGGAAATACTTTCCTGACCGTCCAAACACACGTCCGAACCCGAAGTCATATGCCCGAAGGCAAAGGGCATCCCCGGAAGCTATCTAAAGAACAAAGGAAGTATCCTGAGAGCATGACGAGCAGCACCATTTTCAACAATTGTGAGCTTTGCTTCGTTATCTGGTATACATATTCTTTTTAAACGTCTTTCCTCGTTCCTTTTCTTGTAGACTATTTGTTTGTACCCAGTGATACCTATGACAATGGCTAAGGCTATTCCTTACGAAATTCTAGTCATTGAGGGACTTTTTATATTTTTTGAGTTTTAAGTTTTAAGATTTTGGCCTAGTGGCGGTTTTGGTTGTTATAGGCCGCCGTAGATATCTCTTTCCCTTTTGAGTACTCCTGTTCAAACCAGATAAATACAAAAACGTCCATGGTTCACCCACCCCGGGCATCCCACTCTTTCCGTCTCGTTTCTGGCTCTTTCACTTTCCCTGAGGCTCATGTAGCAAGTACATCACAGAAAACCACGCGAACAATGAAAAAATAATCTGAGCCCGCCGAGTGACGTCTCATGACCTCAAAACAATGAGTCGCATTTCACAAGATTAGGAGACAGATGCTGCGGTGTTGGAGATTAAGGAATGATGTCAATTCGACCGATTACACGGTGTTGAATGGTAGGGCTTCATATTCTCTATGATCGCACAGGTGTGGCTGCTGTGTAACACATAAAATAATTATATAGCTTCTTAATTATTGTGTTAAATGACATTGGGTATCATATGGGATTGGGAGTGTAGATAAAGAGGTGCATTTTCCCTTAGTTTACCATATAGTAGGATAGGGGAAAAGAGTAATAATTTATCTTTAAGTCCAAACTATATTGCGTTCAAATCATGTTTACGGCCTTTATCACAAAGCCAGGGACAGGACACCCAGATTTTCAATATGTGGGATAGGGTTCTCACATGCACTATTAGAAGTGAGCGGAGGCCGATAGAGATAGGTCTTAAGCGAGAGGACAACAATCCCAACCAGGTGTCTACCGGATATGTTAGACCCGACTCCAATTAGCGGCTAGGTATGGGCAGAAAGTAGTCACAAATACATTTCTGGAATAAGTGAATGTCGATCCCTACCCGGGAGGAATCAAATGTGGCTGAACACCACTGTTGGAAACCATGCTGCTCGCCATACTCTCAGCATACTTTCTTTGTCTTTAGATAGCTTCCGGGACACGCTTTGCCTTCGGGCATGAGGAGGCTTCGGGCTCGGGCATTAGGAGGCTTCGGGTTCGGGCGTGTGTTTGTACGGTCGAGGAAAGCATTTCCTAAGTAGGAATGTCGCGATCGGACAGGAGGGGGAAAGGAAGCGGAAAGGGTTGACACCCGGAAAATGGGTATGAGGATGTATGGACAACGGTGTTTGTTCATACATGAGAGTTGGGAAAAAGAGCGGAGGTTGTATGCAGTGATGTTTGTTCCTGCATTTTGTTAGCATGAGATTTCGCACAAGTTGAGAAAAGTTGGGAAAGGAGGAGACAGGGGCACATCCTTTCCTGATAGGAAAGGATGATATATACTTATCCTTTTGTCCTTAGTTAGATGGTTGTTGTTGAGTGTCGTGGATGCGAGAGACTGTTGTTGTTAGTGAAGAGATTTTTCCCCCTTTCCTGTGTGTGATCGTTTAGGTGTGAGTTCCTTGGCGTTTACCGTTTCGTTCCGTTGTCGCCATACTGTCGTCGCCGTCGATCCTAGTTTAATAACCACAGTGGTGGGCTGCTGGCAGCGGGGATGGGGGCGTATCGTAGTAAAGGTTCTTCTTGGAACCAGGGGGTGTTGGACCTGACTACGGAAGGTACGGGGATATGAGCGGGTATCATAGTATAGCACATAAAATGTTTAGGAACGGGAAGGTGTTCGCGCCGCCACGTAGATCACCGGAAAACCCCACTGTCCATATCTCTCGCTCTCTTCGAAAGTAATGCAAAAGTTGGTGCAGCTAGTCAATGCTAATGGTGTCGTAGCGGATCGCGGCAGGAAGCCTTCTCTCTCGGCAACCATGCTCGCTTATCTCCCTCGATCCGCCCTCCGCTTGTGGCATCCAAGATTGAGGCATCCTCCTCGGAAAACTGACACCTAATTTCAACAACTCTCCATCAGTCTTGCCGACTGTGGTTAAACAGTATGGGGTCATGCCCTTTGTTTCTATTTCAAATCCCCTCTCTAAAGTTGTTTCTATTAAACGTGGACGGGCGACAATAGGGACAAAGAAACACGGCGAGTGACAAGCCGTGAAACGAAATGAGACGCCAATCAACTCACAACGGGGGCGATCGCAGACCCGGTACGGGGAACAACGTTTCATTCAACAACCGCAGTGTCTCGCTCAGCGACACTTCTTCAACAACCAGCTGATGGCGATCACAGGAGTATATATCAACCACAAAGACATCATATCCATTCATGAGGCACCATGCTACTCGATGTGAGTTTCTCCTTCTCAGTGAGCACGCCGGGGCTAACTAAAGGAAAAAAAACTCTCCCACCGCCACCGGGCTTTCAAATCTCTCACCCTGGCATTACAGCACTCTCGCCTTTCTCATGCCAGATGGATAGCTCTAAAACCATCGTACATTCCTGCCTTCGAAATGGTTTTCACAAACACACCCGAAGCCGAAACATATGTCCGAATCCTCTGCGCATTTCCGCACTACAAACAAGCGCGCTCGCATAGGCTATCCGAACAGCAAATGAAGTATCATGAGAGTATGACGAGCAGTATCATTTCCAGCAATTCCCCTCTCGTACGAGACACACTCTCTTCCAATAATAACTAATGAGCACCTGAAGGATTGGCTAAACCCAGACCTCCGGCAATTCAAATGCTAATACAATTTGATCAAGGCTTTTTCTTTCCACTGTTTTATTTGTCGCATATTACCCCCCCCCCCTTCTCGCGTTTTTTTCCATCTCGTCTTCACTTTGTTTCCTCCCTTAGAGTAGTGGTTAGACTTGGTTCTCTCATACTGTCCTCACCACGCATTACTCCTATTAGGTCCTCCCCTTAATTTGGTATTTGTCTCACTCTTTGTGGATTGCGGTCGTCTAGCATAAAACAGTCAATTTCAAGCAATTAAGCATGTAGAAATAGATGGGGAGCTTGAAGGGGTCCATCCGAAATTGGTGAGCAGCCGAAATATCTTCTTCTGGTAATCCCTTTACCCGACTGCGGGGGTGCTAAGCGATCACTAGCAGTTTCCTTTGCAGGTTATCATATGGTACTCCGAATCTGGTTCTGCAGCTCTACCGATATACAATGCCGGAAGAGTACTAGTACGATAGTGTTGAAAGTCACCGGTGATCACTCCACACGAACGCAAGTTCCTTTTGTACCTCTTTTCCTATCCTGTTAAGTCTCGTGCTCTAGTCTCATTTGTCATTCATTATCAAGAAAAGAGGAGGAACGCTTACCTTAGTTGTATACAAGATGCGAGTATCCGCATTTGTGGCCGGATGTTGTCGGAGAAGAGAGCGAAGATTGGATCGGAATACTGAACGAGTGAAGGACCGGAACTCCTTTGCAAAAGGAACTTCTCCGGAGGATTTCCGGTGAATAAGGCAATTGTTTGACGCTCTCTGAATTGTGTATATAAACTCCTAGTACCGCCATAAGTAGATAGAGAAGTAAGCAAGATACGTTCTCCGAAAAATATACAGCGGTTGCCTCCTTGACTTCTTCGTCCTTCTTCATCTTTCCAGCCTATTCTTCTACTATCCAGATCTCATAACAATAGATACAACCCTAGCCCAACTGAGAGGATATTATTTTAGTATCATACCTGCGAATTGTATGCCCGTATTAGCAACAGGCCGGGGATGTGTTTGTTGAGTTAGGCTAGTATGATAGAAATAGTTAATGTATGGTTGAAGGAAGGGTCTTTTTTTTTTTTTTTTGCAAATAGGCGTAAAGCTATCAGTTGAGTTAGTCTAGAGTTAGACGAATGGTGGCGACACAGGCTTAGCGCCATTAAGTACTAATTTAATTTAGAACTCAGTACGATTCGACTTGGAAACAATTAAGGCCAAATTATCATGCGGCATCCTAGTAAAATTAACCGAACATCAACGGACTAATGCTTAAAACTTTTGCCCCAACTATCAATCATCGAAAACAATTAAAAACGATTAAATACAGTATGATACATAGTAGCAATCGACAGTTAATATACCATCAGCATTAATATCAATAAAAAGTAGGACAAATTAAGTCAAGATGAATCGGTTCTGTGGTAAAAACTTTTTGGGGGGGGGGTTTTCATGTCGGAGCTACAAAGTTATATCATATGTGGAGGCGATGGGTTGCCTCAGTCGCCAGCACTGCGTGTGTTCGCTTAATTTTGTCGAGTAGAGTGACGGCCCCCCGTGTAGGAATGAAAGTTAGAGGTTGGAAGTTGGAACTCTTGGCGAATATTTGAGAAGGAAGAAAACCTCATTACGGCAAGAAGTTTGTGTCATTGCGTATTCCTTGCTCTTCTCGGGCGTTGCCTCAGTCATGGTTGCCAAGGCTTAGGACATCTGACTTCTAACTTTGATTTATGCACGGGGGCGCCGTGAATCTATTACCGCATTTTATTGTCTCTGGACGAAATTGACCGCGCATCAAGAAACAGGAAAAACTTCGGCTAGGAGAATGCCCCCCCCCTCACACCAACCCCACTATCGTGAGGACTAAAAAAAATTAAAAATTAAAAATGTAAATACATAGCGGAATATATAGTAGAAATTAACACCACCTAAAAGGAATTTCTTCAGGTGGTGTTGGAAGTGCGCAGTGATCAAGAGGGCCGCGTTTCAGTCGATCGTTGGTGGGCGGTTAATTTTGTCACGGAGTATGTTCTGACTGCGGCTTCTCGTGCGCAACGATGGTACTAGTACAGTAGTGGTTATCCGCGAGTGGAGTCAGGGCCCTCACCAGGAGGACGACCCAACCAACCTTATTACAGGTATCCGGGGCTGAATCCCCGACATTATTTGGGAAAGTAATAAGGGGGGTACGAATATTTTGAAGCAGTGTGATCCATTGGATCTCTGATGTATTATGGTAGCCAGTACTACTGTAGAGGCATGAATGGCCCCCGGCATTCTACCACGCACAGCAAACTGGCCAAGCGGATGAGGGCGGTTTACACAACTGCAATTTCTCAGACTAAGCTTGTGATAATTATGCTCCCTGCCGGAGGCCCAGGGGTGGATAGGCTTAGACGAGTTTCCCGTGGTGGCGACATTCCTGTGGGTTGGACAGTACGAGTAATCCCGGCGCTGATCTTGCTTCCAATACCGGTACGCAAGGGAGCTTTAAGCGAGTCAATGCCTCACCCAAGTAGCATACTCAACGCTCGGGAAGGGCAATAAAATGATAAGGAAATATAAAGGGATTTTGAAGCGAGAAAGTTGGTTAATTCTAGCTTGTTGCGACAGCGATGGGCCACAGGTTAGTGCTCATGTCTCCGTTAGAGAGAGCGTACGCTTAAAGTTCGGTCGGTTAAGCTCGTAGATGCCCAAATTTTCTTGGTGAGGTAAATAATCACAGCCCACCCCAACCCAGGTTGCAACAAGCAAAGATCACAACTCTTCCCTGGATCTGCGAAATCGCTACTCGTGCCTCCGCGCCAAGTTTGGGCACCTCTTTTGGAATAGCCTCCCCGAATGAATAAAAAGCACTGATGCTGCCTCTCTCTAAAAGCTCTATGGTGGGAAAACCAATCCAATTTGCACCCAAGACATCCGATTGCACTTTGTAAAGAGCCACGATGGCCCCTCTGGTAGCACTTTCATTTCTCCATGCTGTTTCCTATACTGTTATCAACTTGTGGGCTCTAAAATCATGTAGATACTGAATTCTTACCTCTAGGAACTGCGGCGACCAGTCGAGAGAATTTCATGACAGCTCTAAGATTGCGTGAATCGTCAGGTCATTCTTGTACCTGGCCTTCACGGGCTACTGGCACTGTTGGCCACTCACATTCAAACGGCTCGAACACTACTCGAGTACTTTTTGAGGGTTCCGGAAGGCCATTCCTAAGGAGGCGCCCAAACCTGGCGCGGAGACACGAGTACTTGTATTATAGTTCGCTTGTTAGTCTACAGAGATAGCCGACAAGCTACGGGAGAAGAACCAGGGTGAGCAGTTAGCCGAATGCTTAACCCCGTTGCAACTAACCAGAAAGTATACATCGAACTTGGTTGGGTGCATCCTCGAGAGCCGCTGCAGCCCAAATTCCATGCAATCATCCCATCGGAATGCTGTATAGGGGCCAACCCCTAGAAACCTTTCCTGGCTAAGGGAGTGTAAGTTTAAGACACGAAGGGAGAGGTTGGGCAATGAATGTATTATAAAAACTAGTTCCCATTTCTAAAAATAAAAAATAAAAATATTATGTATCATACAATCAACGGTCATTTCCTCTCTCACCTATCCGCTGCGATACGGAAGGGGCTGGCGCCAGGGCTTGGCGGTATCAGTGCCGAAGTTATTCCCGATATGTTGTCGGTCTGGGACTCGTGGAAGTTGTTCACAAGTGATGTGATAGTCAGAGATACAGTGAAAAATTTCGTACTCGTCCCTAATACACCTGTAAATTCTATTCAGTAGAGAAATTTATGGCTGACATATTCCCCCCGGCCTCGTTTAAGGGCGGGGCCTGGCGAGTGAAAACCCGCCCCGCCCCGCCACGTAACGAACACTAGGTGGACTCACTAATTCTTGCGTGGCAACTCACAAATATCGTGTGCCATCGATGTACTCGATTCAGTAGTGGCTGAGGTGGGCAAGGGAAGTAATTGAGAAAGCGAAGAAGCCATTTAGGAAAAACATCACCGAACCACAACTCTTCACTGTTTTAGGCGCGCCGCCGTGGGGGGGGGGGGGGGGGAGGTGGGGGGGGAGGGGGCTCGCGGGCGGAGATAGA
>Ga0307509_10004718_pt1 | contig 19447 bp, 16 predicted proteins | sample 10_EM_MG_FD_202245 | JGI IMG/M metagenome (GOLD analysis project Ga0307509, IMG submission 202245) | Populus trichocarpa ectomycorrhiza microbial communities from riparian zone in the Pacific Northwest, United States - 10_EM | ecosystem: Host-associated > Plants > Roots > Unclassified | place...
GAACACCCGGGACAGCACGGTGGTCATGAACAGGTACAGCGTGAAGTCGTACCACTCGACCACCGTCGAGAACGCCGCCACCCCCATGGAGGCGCGCGACAGGACCGGCGACGCCGACGGAGGGGTAGCGGCGGATGGCACGTGGGGATCCATGGTTCTGTGCTCTCGGGGAGTTCGGCGGCGCTGGGGGCGGGGCGCGCCTGCGGGGAGAGCTTGCGGGCTGTCGACCATAACATCGAATCGATGTAAGTATCGATTCGATGTTATCCGGTACGATGACCCCGCGCTGGAACACGCCCTACCCGGCTCAGTCGCCGCCCGGCTCGCCCGCTGGGCCGGCGCCACTGTCAGCGTGACGCCGGCAAGTGTTCCACGATGGTCAGAAGACGACGACCGGCTTGACGGTGGCGCCGGATTCGGAGTCCGCGAAGGCCGTGTTGATGTCGTCGACCTTGTAGTGCCGGATGAGCTTGTCGAGGGGGAAGTGCCCCTGCTCGTACAGCTCGACCAGTCGCGGGATGAACAGCTGAGGTACGGAGCTGCCCTGGACGATGGTCTTGAACGTCCATCCCTTCACCAGGGACTGTCCGGTCTCGAACGGCGTCTCGGTGCCGGGAGCGGCGGCCCCGACCAGGGCCAGCGTGCCCCGGATGGACAGTGCGCCGACCAGCGGGGCCAGCACGGCGGGGATGCCGGTGGTGTCGAGGATGTTGTTGACGCCCCTGCCGCCCGTGATTCGCGTCAGCTCGTCGGGGACGTCGGCGCTGCGGCCATTGACCGTATGGGTGGCGCCGAGTTCCTTCGCCAGTTCCAGGCGGGAGTCGTGGATGTCCACCGCGACGATCGTGGTGCAGCCGGCGACCCGGGCCGCCATGACCGCGGCCAGGCCCACCGCACCGGCACCGGAGACCGCGAAGGACGATCCGGCCTCCGGACGGAGCTCGTTGAGGACGGACCCGGCACCGGTCTGCATGCCGCAGCCGAGCGGGGCGAGCGTCTCCAGCGGTGCGGCCGGATCGACACGGATGACGCTGCTCTCGACGACGTTGGCGTGTGTGGCGAAAGCGGACTGGCCGAAGAAGTGCGAGGAGACAACCGTGCCGTCCTGGGCGGTCAGAGAGGTCGAGCCGTCCTCCCGACGGCCACCGAAGTCCTGGGCGAACAGGTTCTCGCAGTAGGCCATGCGGCCGGCCAGGCACTCGATGCAGTGCGTGCAGTAGGCGGCGGACATCACGACGTGGTCGCCGGCCCTGACCCGGGTGACCGTCCTCCCGACCGCCTCGACGATGCCGGCACCCTCGTGGCCGAGCACCGCCGGGAGCGGAGTCGGGTAGACACCGTCCCGGACGATGGAGTCGGTGTGGCACACCCCCGTGGCCACCATCCTGACCCGTACTTCGTTGTCACGGAGGTCGTCGAGCTCAAGCTGTTCCAGGCCCAGTGGTGCCTTGTGTGCCCGCGCGACGGCGGCGGTGATGGTGGTCATGGCGATCGGACTCCAAGCTGTGTGAGGGCCGGGCCTCCGGCCCCTCGTCGCCGGAACGACGGAATCTGACGTGTTCCTCGGGGATCTTCTGCGGAGGGCGCCGCCGGGGACGCGGGGGCGGCGCGACGGTGGCCGGGCCCCTCCCGGGGCCCGTGGGGTGCCGGGCGGGAGGGCCGGAACCGGACTGCTTCGCCGGGCTACTTCAGACGGCGGATGGCGTGGTCCTCGACGTACGCCGCCATGCCGGCCGCGCCGAACTCGCGTCCGATGCCGCTCTCCTTGATTCCGCCGAACGGCATGCGCAGATCGAGCGACTCGAAGGAGTGGGTGTTGATGAAGGTGCTGCCGGCCTCGATCCGGCGAGCCAGGGCGAGCCCGCGGTCCGGGTCGGTGGTCCACACCGACGAGCCGAGGCCGTAGTCGCTGTCGTTGGCCCAGGCCACCGCCTGTGCCTCGTCGTCGTAGGCGATGAGCGGAACGACCGGACCGAACTGCTCCTCGCAGGAGACGGGTGCCTCGTGCTCGACGTCGAGGACGACGTGCGGCAGCACGTAGTAACCGTCGCCCCAGCCCTCGGGGTCGACCTTGCGGCCCAGTTCCACGAGCCGCGCGCCGGAGTTCTTGGTCCGCTCCAGAAGGTCGGTGACCTTCTTGTGCTGGGCCTCGTTGTTGAGCGGCCCGAAGCTTGTGGCCGGGTCGAGGCCGTGGCCGACTGCGTACTCGTTCACACGCTCACAGAACGCGTCGGAGAAGCGCTGGTAGAGGCTTCGGGGGACGTAGATCCGCTTGATCGCGAAACAGATCTGGCCGGACCTCGTGTAGACGCCCTTCAGCATGCGTTCCAGCGCGGCGTCGATGTCCACGTCGTCCAGCACGATCGCCGGGTCGTTCCCGCCCAGCTCCAGCGTGACGTTCTTGATGGTGTCCGCGGTCGCGTGGATCACCTTCTGGGCGGTGAGCGTGCCCCCGGTGAAGCCGACCTTCCGGACCAGCGGGTGTCCGGTGAGGGCGGCACCGACGTCGCCCTCACCGTGGACCACGTTGATCACGCCCGGCGGGAAGAGCTCGGCGACCCGCTGGAGGAGGAGGGTGAGGGCGGCGGGGGCGAAGGGCGAGGGCTTGAGCACGAGCGTGTTGCCCGTGGCGAGCGCGGGCGCCAGTTTCATCATCGTCAGGACGACGGGCATGTTCCACGGCACGACCGCGGCCACCACACCGCGCGGCACCTTCTCCACGCTGATGAAGCTCTGCTCGTCGTCGAACCGCACCGGGCGGAAGAAGTCCTCGATGAGGCTCGCCGTGTGCTGGAGCACGCCGGTGCCGAGAGCGAAGTCCGTCTGGGCCTCCCACAGCACGCCGCCGTGCTCCCGCACCAGCAGGGGCGCGAGCTCCGCGGCGTGGGCGGTGAGGAGGTCGCCCGCGGCCGTCAGCAGCCGGGCCCGCTCGTCCGCCGGGGTCTGCCGCCAGGTGGCGTAGGCCGCGTGGGCCGCCCTGACGGCGCGGTCGACGTCGTCGACGGTTCCCACGGCCACCTGCGCCACCACGTCCTGCAGCCGCCCCGGGTCGTGGACGTCCCGCAGGTCGCCGGTGGTCATCTCGCCGCCGATCAGGTGGCCGATCCGCGGGATGGTGGTCGAGGTCATGATCTGAGTCCCTTCAGATGCAGTGTGACGGCTCCGCGGCCGACGGCCGCTGTCTGCGCCGCACGGGGAGAGGCCATGGGTGCGGTGCAGGGGATGTCGGAGAGAGCGGCTCAGTACGGCTCCGAGCTGGGTTCATCGCTGCCTCCGAACTCGCGGTTCGGGTATCCGACCCCACGTCGACAGTCCGGACTCCGGAGCCGAACCTGAGGGCGGGCGCGGCCGACCGGGTCTGCAGTCATCATCGTGACCCACATCTCAAGTGTCAATATAACGCCGCTCGTTTTCAAGATGAATCATTTTGAGGGTGTCGGTATCGCACCATGGAGGCCCGGCCACACGGTGTGGCAGGGTGATCACGGCCGTGCGCGCCGCATGCGGCGACGGGCGGCCCCCGATCCGGACCAAGGCGACAGGAGGTGATCCGCATGAAGGCGCGATCGTTGGTGTTCGACCTGTTCGGCGACTATCTGCGCTACCGCGGCGGCGAGGTCCGGCTGCGTGCGCTCGTCGCCCTGATGGAGTGCTTCGACGTACCCGAGGCGACCGTCCGCGTGGTGGTGACCCGGATGCGCAAAGAGGGCTGGCTGGACAGCAGGCGGGAAGGGCGGGAGACCGTCTACGCACTCACCGACTCGGCGTGGGAACTGCTCGACGAGGGACGGGCCCGCATCTTCCAGCGGGCGCGCGGCCCCTGGGACGGCCAGTGGCACATGCTCGTCTACTCGGTCCCCGAGACCGAGCGCGCCCTGCGTGAACAACTGCGCAAGAAGCTCGCCTGGTTCGGTTTCGGCCCCCTCTCCTCGGCGATCTGGCTCAGCCCACACGACCGGACCGACCAGGTTCTGCACGCCTTCACCGATACCCCCACCGTGAAGCTGGACACCTTCCGCTCCCGCTCGAAGGGCCTGGACGCCGACCGTGACATCGCCGGACGCGCCTGGGAACTGGAGAAACTGAACCGGGACTACGCCGAACTCCTGGAGGTCTACCGCCCGCGGCTCGACGAGTACCGGGCCGGGGCGCTGCGGGGGCCGGCGGCGCTGACGGAGCGCATGCGGCTGATCCACGACTACCGCCTCTTCCCGTTCCGGGATCCCGACCTGCCGCCCGAACTCCTGCCGAGCGGCTGGCACGGACGCCTCGCCCACGACGTGTTCCTGGAGGCGCACGGCCTCCTTCGACACCCCGCCGAGGCGTACATAGACGAGCTGATCGACGGACGCTGACCCGCACGGCATCGCTTCGCCCATCAATATGTTTCAACTTATAGACGACCGTCGCGTCTCTGTCGTACGTTGTTGTTGCCTCGTCATGGCGCCGCAATTACGCCGCCATGACGAGGCCCCGGACGGCGGGCAGCGTGATGCCCGTGCCTCGGCGCCAGTACTGCGCTCCCAGTGCCGCACAACCGCGGCGGCCCGCGCAGTGCACGCGTCTCCCGCACCTCGCGCAAGGAGGCGACGATGGCCTGTAGACAGCTCGGCTCGCGGAGATCACTCCGGAGCTCCGACCTGTTCGCAGTCCCGCTCTGGGCGTGCATGTCCCTGCGCACCGACACTGGCCTTGACGTGTTCCGGTTCTCCGACGATCCCGTCTTCGAGGCCCTCGGCCTCGCCCGCACATCCCGAGAGGTTCTCTCCCCGTGAAGCTCGCCACCATCCGCACACCCTCCGGCACCGCAGCCGTCCGGGTCGACGAGGACGCCGCGGTCGGTCTCGGCGCCGTCGACCTCGGCGCCTTCCTGGCCCGCCCCGACTGGCGGGCCGCGGCACAGGCCGCCGACGGCCCCCGGTACGACCTGGCCGCCCTGGACTACGCGCCCCTGGTCCCGAACCCGGAGAAGATCTTCTGCGTGGGGCTGAACTACCGCACCCACATCCTGGAGATGGGCCGCGAGCTGCCCGAGTACCCGGCGCTGTTCGCCAAGTTCGCCCGCGCCCTCGTCGGCGCGTACGACCCGGTCGTACTGCCCGCCGGTTCCGAACAGGTCGACTGGGAGGCCGAACTCGGCGTGGTCGTCGGCGCCGAGGTGCGACACGCCACCCGTGAGCAGGCCGCGACCGCGATCGCCGGTTACACGGTGGTCAACGACGTCACCGCCCGCGACTTCCAGTACCGCTCGGTGGAATGGCTCCAGGGCAAGACCTTCGAGCGCTCCACTCCGGTCGGACCGTGGCTGGTGACCGACGCCGAACCCGGCGAGATCTCCTGCGCGGTCGACGGCGACACCGTGCAGCAGGCGGACACCTCCGACCTGGTCTTCGACGCCGCCGCGCTCGTCTCCTACATCTCGCAGATCATCACCCTCGCCCCCGGCGACATCATCGCCACCGGTACCCCGGGCGGTGTCGGACACGCGCGCAGGCCTGCCCGCTACCTGGCCGAGGGCTCCAAGCTCGTCACCCGGATCGAGGGCATCGGCGAGCTGAACAACACCCTGATCAAGGAGCGGTGACGCGATGCGTATCGCAGTGGTGGGCGGCGGGCCCGGCGGGCTGTTCTTCGCCGCGCTGATGCGGCAGACGGACCCGTCGGCCGAGGTCACCGTGTTCGAGCGCAACCGCGCCGACGACACCTTCGGTTTCGGGGTCGTGTTCTCCGACCGCACCCTGGAGGCCATCCACGAGGCCGACCCGGTCCTGCGGGAGGCGCTCACCGCACACGGCCGTCACTGGGACGAGATCGAGGTCCGGCTCAAGGGCGAGCGCGTTCGCTGCGGCGGCAACGGGATGGCGGCCGTCGTACGGCGCACGCTGCTCCTGCTGCTGCAGGAGCGAGCCCGTGATGTCGGCGCCGAGTTGCGGTTCTCGACCGAGGTGACGCTCGACTCGCTCGACGGCTACGACCTGGTGGTCGCCGCCGACGGGACGGGATCGAAGATCCGCGACGCCCTCGGCCCACGGCTGGGCGTGGAGGTGGAGACCGCCGCCGCCAAGTTCATCTGGTTCGGCACCGACTACCTCTTCGACGGACTCACCTTCGTCCACGAGCGCGGCCCGGACGGCGTCTTCGCCGTGCACGGCTATCCGATCTCCGACTCCGTGTCGACGTTCATCGTGGAGACCGACGAGGCGTCCTGGCGGCGTGCCGGACTCGACGAGTTCGACGTGACCCAGCCACCCGGTGCGAGCGACCTCAAGTCCAAGGAGTACCTGGAGAAGCTGTTCGCCGAGCAGATCGAGGGCGGACGGTTGCTGACCAACAACTCCCGGTGGGGCAACTTCCGCACCCGGCGCACCCGTCTCTGGCACACCCTGACCCCCCGCCCGGTCGCCCTGCTCGGCGACGCCGTGCACACCGCGCACTTCTCGGTGGGCTCCGGCACCAAGATGGCGATGGAGGACGCGGTGGAACTCGCCGGCGCCCTCGCCGGCCACCCCGGCGACCTGCCCGCGGCGCTCGCCGCCTACGAGCGGACGGCCCAGCCCTCCGTACGGAAGATCCAGGACTCGGCACGCCCCAGCCTGGCCTGGTGGGAACACTTCGGCCGCTACCACGACACGTTCGAACCGTGGCAGTTCGCCTACCACTTCCTCACCCGCAGCATCAGCGACGCCCGACTGGCCCGCAGGGCACCGGAGTTCGTCGGCTCCAGCCACGACGGCTGGATCGCCGCGCGTGGCTCGGAACCTCTGGAGACGCCGTTCACGAGCGCCCGCTGGAGCACACCGGGCCGCCTCGTCGACGTCGTGGTCGACGCCGGGGGCACCCCCGTCGCCGTACGGGGAGACACCGACCTGCCGCTGTCGGCAGACCCGGTCGCCGGCGGCTGGGGAGCGCTCGTGAGGGCCCCGGACACCGAGGCCGGGCTGCCCGGGGTGTTCGCCCGGCTCGCCGGGCTGCACGGTCCGGTCGGCCCCGAGTTGGTGGCCGTGCACGGCGGTACGCCGCTCACCCGCACCCTCGTCTGCGAGCAGGCCAGGATGCGGGAGCGCGTCCCGGCCCTGTCGATCGTCCCCGAACCCGACCGCGACCAGGCGCTGACCACGGTGCTCTCCGGTCGCGCCGACCTGGTGGGAGTCGCCCGATGACCAGCGCCCTGCCCACCGCCGTCCGCAGCGGTCTCCAGCCCCTGTTCGCCCCCCGCGGCATCGCCGTGGTCGGTGCCTCCCGCAACCCCGGAAAGCTCGGGGCCGCGATGGTCCGTTCCCTGTCCGGGTTCGCCGACGACGGAGGTCACCTGGCACTCGTCAACGGGCGCGACGAGACCATGTACGGATCGGTCGCCGAAGCGGCCGGGTACGGGCCGGTCGACCTGGCGGTGATCTGTGTTCCGGCGGCCGCCTGTGCCGACGTACTGGCCGAGGCCGCGGGCGCCGGGGCGGGTGCCGCGGTGATCTGCGGTGGCGGCTTCGCCGAAGCGGGCGGACCGGGCATCGGCCACCAGCGCCGGCTCGCCGAGGTCGTCCGGAGTACGGGCATCAGGCTGCTCGGCCCCAACACCAGCGGGTTCGTCGCACCCCACGCGGGGGTGACGGCCAGTTTCGTCCCCGGGGTGTCCCAGGTCCGGCCCGGCAAGGTGGCCGTCGTGGCGGCGAGCGGCGGCGTCAACCACGCCCTGGCGTTCGCACTGACCGAGGCCGGACACGGACTCAGCCTGGCCGTCGGGCTCGGCAACGGCGTGGACATCACGGCCCCCGACGTCCTGGACCACCTGGCGGACGACCCCGACACAGGCGCCGTCGCGCTGCACGTCGAGTCGGTGCCCGACGGCCCCCGGCTGGTCGCGAGTGTGCGTCGGCTCGCCGCGCGGCGTCCGGTCGTGGCCCTGGTCGTGGGCCGGCACGACATCGGCGCGTTCGCCGCCTCGCACACCGGAGCGCTCGCCACGTCCTGGCGTACCACGCGGGCCGCACTGGCCCAGGCCGGCGCCGTCCTCGTCGACGACGAGCGTGAGCTGGTCGACGCTGTGGGGGCCCTGGCGGTCACCCGTGCGAAGCCCGCCGCCGAGCCGGGCGTCGGGGTGGTGACCGCGCAGGCCGGCCCCGGCTTGCTGCTCCTCGACGACCTGCGTGGACGGCGGGCCCGCGTCCCCGAGCTCACGGCCGGGACCCAGGCCGCGCTGGCGGGGCTGCTGCCGCCGCTGACCTTCCAGCGCAATCCCGTCGACACCGGCCGGCCCGGTCCAGAGCTGGGAGCCGTCCTCGCCGTCGTGGGCGCGGACCCGGGCGTCGACGTGATCGCCGGATACGCGCTGCACGAACCCGACGCCGTGGACATCGTCGCGGCCGCGCGCGAGGGCCGTGAGGCCGGCGTCCCCTTCGTACTGGGTCTCGGGGGAACCGGTGAGGCGGTGGTGCGCGGGCGCCGGGCGCTCCTGGAGGCGGGAATCGCCGTGGCCGCCGACCCTCGCGGAGTCGCCGCCGCCACCGCGGCCCTGCTCACGGACGCACGCGCCCGGGCCCGCGCGGTGCCTGCGGCGGACGACACCCTCGCGCCCACCGGCATCACGGGCAGCCACGACGAGGACCAGGCGAAGAGCCTCCTCGACCGGCTGGGAGTGGCGACGATGCCACGCCGGGCCTGCGCCGACCGGGCCGCCGCCCACACCGCACTCGTCGAACTGGGCGGACCCGTCGCGGTCAAGCTCCTCGACGCCACGGTCCTGCACAAGACCGAGATCGACGGGGTACACCTGGGTATCACGACACCCGCCGAGTTGGACGAGGCTCTCGATCGCCTCGATGACGCGGGGGCGCGCCGCTACCTCGTGGAGAGCATGGCGCCGCCGGGAGTCGACCTCGTCGTCGGCGCGCGCCGCGACCCCGTGTTCGGGCCCATCGTGCTGCTCGGCCTCGGCGGCACCACCGCCGAAGCGCTGGCCGACGTCGCCATCCGCCTCGCCCCGCTCGCTCCGGCCGAGGCCGCCGCCATGCCCGGGGAGCTGGCCGGACAGGCGCTGCTCGCCGGCTGGCGCGGCGGTCCCGTCCTCGACCACGACGAACTCGCCAGGATGGTCGCCTCCCTCGGCGCCCTCCTGGCAGCCAACCCGCCCCTCGACGAGATCGAGATCAACCCCCTGCGCCTCACCGCCCAGGGTCTGGTCGCGCTCGACGCCGTCATCATCACCAGGGAGGCCGACGATGCCCACCCCGATAGCTGAGAACACCGTCCCGTGGCCCGCCCCGGAGGTGGCGCGTTACGTCGCCGAGGGCTACTGGGCGGGCGTGCCCCTCGGCACCCTGCTCCAGGAGGTCGCGGACCGGACACCGGACGCCCCCGCACTCGTGGATCCCACGGCCCGCGCCGGCGCCGGCGTCCGCCTCACCCACGCGGAACTGACCGAACGGGCCGACGCCACCGCCGTACGACTGCTGGACCTGGGCATCAGGGCGGGCGACCGGATCGTCGTACAACTGGGCAACGGCTGGGAGTTCGTGGTCCTCACCCTCGCCTGCCTACGCGCGGGCATCGTCCCGGTGATGGCCCTGCCCGCTCATCGGCGGGCCGAACTGGCCTATCTGGCCACCCATGCCGAAGCGGTGGCGATCGCCGTGCCCGACGTCCTGCGCGACTTCGACCACCAGGCGCTCGGCCACGAACTGGCCGCCGACGTACAGGCCGTCACCGGCGCCGACTGGCACGTCCTCATCGCCGGGGACGACATCGCTCCCGCCAGTGTCGACCTCCGGGCCCTGTGCGAGCCCTCCACGGACGCGAAGGCCGACCGCGAACGTCTCGACGCGGCCGCTCCGGACCCCCGGGACGTGGCCGTCTTCCTGCTCTCAGGCGGCACCACCGGTCTGCCCAAGCTCATCGCCCGCACCCATGACGACTACGCCTACAACGCGCGGGCGAGTGCGGAAGTGGCCGGTGTCGGGGCGGACGCGGTCTACCTGGTGGGCCTGCCCGCGGGGCACAACTTCCCCCTCGCCTGCCCGGGCATCCTGGGTGCGCTGCTGGCGGGCGGCCGGGTCGTCACCCTGCCCTCCCCGGAACCCACCCGCGCCTTCGCGACGATCGCGGCCGAGGGCGTCACGCACACCGCAGTCGTCCCCGCGGTCGCCGGACGGTGGATGGAGCACGCCGCCGAGCACGGATCGGCCTCGCTCGCGACACTGCGGGTGGTACAGGTGGGCGGCGCACGGCTGGCCGACGAACTGGCTCACAAGGTGAGGCCCGTGCTCACGGCGACGCTCCAGCAGGTCTTCGGCATGGCCGAGGGGCTGCTCAACTACACCCGGCTCGACGACCCTGACGACATCGTGTGCACGACTCAGGGGCGGCCCATGTGTCCGGCCGACGAGGTGCGGATCGTCGACGAACTCGGCCACGACCTCCCCGACGGGGAGCCCGGACTGCTGCTCACCCGCGGGCCCTACACACCCCGTGGTTACTACCGGGCCACCGAGCAGAACGCGCGGGCCTTCACCTCCGACGGCTGGTACCGCTCCGGTGACATCTGCCGCCGCACCGCCGAGGGCTACCTGATCGTGGACGGGCGGGACAAGGACATGATCAACCGAGGCGGGGAGAAGATCTCCGCCGAGGAGGTGGAGAACCTGGTCTACCAGCTTCCCGCCGTCAGCCAGGCCGCGGCGGTCGCCATGCCCGACCCGCGGCTCGGCGAGCGGGTATGCCTCTATGTCGTCCCGCGGCCCGGCGAGACGGTGACGCTGGACGAGGTCCGTGACCTCATGGAGGAGATCGGAGTGGCTCGGTTCAAGCTCCCGGAGCGTCTCGTGGTCGTCGCGGAACTGGCCTCGACCAAGGTCGGAAAGATCGACAAGAAGGCGCTGCGGACGGACATCGCCGCACGTCTGGTCGCAGAGGCGACATCCTGATCGGGCCGCGGGATCTCGGCGGTCGGGAGGCTCGCTCCTCGCCGGACGAAGGGGACGGACATCGGCCGAGCGTCCCGCCGCGGCCTGCGGGTTGACGGAAGCCGGAGCGCCTCGATACGCCGGGCCCCGCCACCCCGGCAAGGCTGTCGGCCGCACACCACTGTCACGCTCCTCCGACAGTCGGAGCAGAACCCGGCCGCCCTCGCGGACCGGGTTCCGACGCGCGATCGCCGTGGCCCGATGGATGGGCGGGTTCCGGTTCGGTCCGCCGGAACCCGTTCGCGGCTCAGGTCAGTGGGTGGTGCCGCACGCGGCGTAGTCCAGGCGCGGAGAGCGCGGGAAGTGGCCGTCGGCGGCGGGCTTGCCGAGGTTGCCGGTCATCGGCCGGCAGGCGGTCCTCTGGGAAGTGGTACACGGCGCGAACACGGCCCCGGAGTGATGCGCGACGGCCGTGCCGACAGGCGTGGACCGGTGACTCGACGAGCACCCCACCCGCTGCCGGGGCTCCTCGCGCAGCAACATCTCGCCGAGGCGAGGATGATTGTAGTAGCAACTATCTGGCCCGTGTGGCAGAAGAACTCTTCCTGGACGCCAGCCCTGTCCAGCGACGAGGGCCCCGTCTCCTCGCACTTCTTCGGCCAGTCGTCCTTCGCCGCCTACTCCAACGTGGTCGAGACCAGCGTCATCAAGGTCTCCCCGGAAGCCCCGCTGGCCACCCTGGCCCCCCTCGGCTGCGGCCTGCAGACCGGCGCCGGCGCCGTCCTCAACGAACTGCGCCCCGAGGCCGGATCCTCCCTCGTCGTCTTCGGCGTCGGCGCGGTCGGATCCGCCGCCATCATGGCCGCACGCGTGGCGGGCTGCACCACCATCATCGGCGTCGACCTGCACGACTCCCGGCTCGAACTCGCCGAGGAGATCGGCGCCACCCACACCATCAACCCCGCCACCACCGACACCGTCGCCGAGATCGCGAAGATCACCGGCGGCGACGGCATCGACTACGCCCTGGACACCACCGGCGTCCCGGCCGTCCTGCGCCAGGCCGCCTCCGCCCTCGCGATCCGCGGCACCCTCGCCCTCGTCGGTGCCGCCAAGCCCGGCACGGACGTCAACTTCGAGATCGGTGCCTCCCTCGTCAAGGGATGGACCTTCAAGACGATCGTCCAGGGCAGCGCCGTGCCCCAGGTGTTCATCCCCCGGCTCGTAGAACTCTGGCAGCAGGGCCGTTTCCCCTTCGACAGGCTCGTCCGGACCTACAGCCTCGACGACATCAACACCGCCTTCGCCGACTCCGAGAGCGGCAAGGTCATCAAGCCCGTCGTTGTCTTCTGAGTCCGCCGGCCACGGCCGTGCCTGTGCGGCTGGGCCCAGGCCCCGGCGGCCCGCGTGCTCCCGGCACGACGATCCGAACCGCCGCCACTGACCACGGCCCCGCCTCACCCGGAAGCCCGGCGGTGACAGCCGGCCGACGCGACCGGGAACGGCGAACCGCACCTTCACGACGTCCGCGAGGCTCACGTCCGCGCACGGCCTGCCCTGCAGCACGAAGAGCATGCCCGGCCGCCCTCCCGACCGCCCCCACATTCTCAGGGAACTATCCATGACCGAAGCAGACCCCCGACAGACATCCGTCACCTCTCGCGACGGCACCCGGATCTCGGTGACCGTCACCGGGCGAGGCCGCCCCTTGGTGCTGGTCCACGGCTCCCTCAGCACCTCGGCCGACTGGCAGCGTGTCGTGGACGGCCTCGCGGGCCACATGACCGTCCACGCCCTCGATCGCCGCGGTCACGGACGCAGCGAGGACACCGCCCCGTACTCCGCGGAGCGGGAGCGGGAGCGGGCAGACATCATGGCCGTCCTGGAGCTGGCCGGACCCGATGCCGTCCTGTTCGGCCACTCCTTCGGCGGCTTCCTCTCCGGCAGCCTGGCGCTGGAGCACACCCCCACGGCCGCGATCCTCTACGAGCCGCCCTTCTTCCCACCCGGCCTCGTCGCCGACGAGGAAGCTCTCGCCGTGTACGACGCCCTGCTGGCGGCCGGCGACCTGGACGAGGCCCTCGCTCTCGGCATGCGCGCGTTCGTGAAGGCCCCCGAGGAGGAGATCTCGGCGTTCCGGAGCAGCCCCGCGTGGATGGTGCGCGCCGCGTTCGCCCCGACGTGGGCCCGCGAGATGCGTGCGCTGAACGCGTTCGACAGCGAGCGCGCCCCGTTCACCAAGATCACCTGCCCGACCCTGGTACTGAGGGGCGAGTACAGCCCCACCTGGCTGAGGGAGGGCGCGCGGCGCTTCCAGCAGGTGCTCCCCGACGCACGGCTCCTGGACCTTCCGGGCCAGGGGCATGACGCCGCCGGGACCGCTCCCGGCCTGCTGGCGCGGGAAGTCCTGGACTTCGTGCGCACGCTGCCGGCATGAGTTCCGACCGCGCCGCCAGCCCCGCACCGCGTCACGCATCACGCGCCCTCACCCCCCGCACGACAGCCCGACCACAGAGAAAGGCCACTCGCACATGAACGGATTCAGGCCCTTGGGCCCCCTCGGATTCGGCGGCGCCTCCCTCGGCAACATGTACGCACCCGTTGATGACAAGACCGCGGAAGCGACCCTGGCCGCCGCCTGGGAGACCGGCGTGCGGTGCTTCGACACGGCCCCGGGCTACGGCCTCGGCCTGGGCGAGCACCGCTTCGGACACTTCCTGCGCCGCCTCCCCCGCGAGGAGTTCATGCTCGCCACCAAGGTGGGACGGCTGGTGCGCACCTACGTGGACCCCACCAAGCAGATCGTGCACGGGCAGGGCCCCGGCGCCAGCGAGTCCCTGATCTTCAAGGAGAGTCTGCCCTTCCACATCGAGGTGGACTACGGCTACGACGCCACCATGCGCTCGGTCGAGGACAGCTGCCAGCGGCTGGGCATCCCTCAGATCGACATCGTCTTCGTGCACGACCTCGGCTCCGATCACCTCGGCGACGCGTGGGAGGAACACTTCGACGTGGCCTTGAACGGTTCGTTCCGGGCGCTGTCCGAGCTGCGCGACCAGGGCGTCATCAAGGCGTGGGGCCTGGGCAACAACGTCGTGGAGCCCGGCATCAGGGCGCTCAAGGAGGCGGACCCCGACGTGGTCCAGATCTCCGGACGGTACACGCTCCTGGAGCAGTCGGCGCTCGACGAGCTCTTCCCGCTGTGCGCCGAGCGCGACGTCCCCGTCATGCTCGGGGGCGTCTACAACTCCGACATCCTGGCCGGCGGAAACCACTACGACTACACCGAGGCCGCACCGGAGATGCTCGCGAAGCGCGACCACATCCAGCGGATCTGCGCGGGCCACGGCGTCGACATCCGGGCGGCGGCCCTGCAGTTCGGCGCGGCTCATCCCGCGGTCTCCACCGTCCTGGCCGGTGCCAAGTACCCCGAGAAGGCCCGCGAGAACGCCGAGTTCATGGCCACGCCCGTGCCGCCGGAGCTCTGGCAGGAACTGAAGAGCGAGGGAATCCTTCCCGAGGACGCACCCGTCCCCGCGTGACAGCTCCCCGCCCGGGGCGTCGGCGCCGTCCGATGCCCCGGGCGGGCTCCACCGCGGTTCGCCGGCTTGCGGACCGAACAGGGCGAGGGCTCCGCGTGCGGCGCTCGGTGGCGTGCGGTGCGGCGGATCGCGGTGCGACGGCCGTCCGATCTCCCTCACCGGCAACTGCGTCCCCTACGTCGTACGTTCCCCTCGGACACGTGGGGAACCACTGGGCACGGCGGCGCTGACCGTCGTATCCGCCACTTGCCCTGTGCCCACTCGAGAAAGGCAGCTCAATGCAGAACACACCGGCTCGTACGCCCGAGGAGATCTACGCCAGCCATGGTCAGGCCCTGGTCGCGGAGGATCTGGACGCGCTCGTCGCGAACTTCGCCGAAGACGCGGTACAGATCAGCCCTGCGGGCGTGAGGCAGGGAAGGGACGGCATCCGTGAAGGGTTCGCCCAGTTGTTCAAGGATCTTCCGCGGGCCGACTGGGAGATGAAGACGACGCTGTTCGGGGGCGACGTGCTATTCCTGGAGTGGTCGGCCAGGTCCGGGAACAACCGGGCCGAGCACGGCGTCGACACCTTCGTCTTCCGCGACGGACTCATCCAGGCCCAGACCGTCCGGTACGCCCTGACCCCGAACAACCAGTAGCCATAGGTACGGCCGCGACCGGCTCGCGCCAAGGCCCTGAGTCATCGACGAGGGAATTCGGACCGGGCCGACCGCGGCCCCCGGAGCGGCACCTCATCCTCTCAGGCTTCGAGAACGGACCGCGCGCAAAAGGCTGAGCAGCCGCCCTCACCTCGTCCATCGTCGGCATCGACTGCGTCCGTGTCACGCCCCCCCTGCGCCCAGCCCGTGCAAGCGCCATCCCAGCACCCGCACTGTGACCGACTGCGGGCACCGACATCCTTCGTGACGTCACTCTCGTTCGATCAACAACACGTCGGCGACGCACCAGCAGGTCGCCGTGGCAGGCAAGCAGGCTCACCGACCGTACGGACGACATCGCCGGCCCGATCACCGACGGCGGACAAGGCATGCCCCTCGGGGCGTGCCTCTAAAAGGTCTGGTCCGTATCGGCGCGTAAAAGGTCTGGTCCGTATCGGCGCGCGAGCCGTCCGGCTTGCGACAGGGGACGCCGACTGAAGGTACCTTCCTGCGGAGGTGCCGGGTTTCCACGCGACAAGCGCGCCTTCGGAGCTGTCGGCGCCCGTCCCGACTCTCTGCGGTCGGCGATCAAGGACGACGGGCCGTCCGCCGCTCCAGGGTCCCCCGGGTTCCGGGTCGCCATCGACGTTTTCCCTGGCAATGGCCAGTGCTCGTTCTCAGCTCCGACCCCTCACTCGAATGTAGGAATTGCGCGATATATTGCTGATGTCCGACACGTCAGGCACTTTGGCCGGACGCCACGGACGTGCCCAGCCCCGACACCGTAGCTCCGGCCGCCGACAGCACACGGGCGCACGCTGGAGTCACGGGTGTCGCCAGCTGTCCGATCTCCCACATGGGCAGCGGCCACTCGCCCCCCGCGAACATGCGAAGAGACGAGTTGCGACCTCACCTGCCGTCGTAGTCGCCGCTTGATCTGCGCTCACTCAAGAAAGGCCACGTGATGGACAACACGGCCGCCCGTACACCTGAGGGGATCCACGCCGGTCCGGGGCACGTCCTTGCCCCGGATGGCCTGGACCGCCTCCTCACGGACATCGCCGAGAACTCGGTGCGGGTCGTCCCGGTGGGCATCAGGCAGGAAACGACGGACGCGCGCGAGGGGACAACCCGGAAGCGCGAGGAACTCTCCGAGGTCGATTGGGACACCAGGACCATTCGGAGCCGGGGACCGCGGCACTGCGCCCGGGACACCGCGGTACTTCGCCGCACGGCTCCGTCACACCCGTTCCGGGCTGCCGAAAAGTGAGTGGCAACGTGACCGGCGAGGTCGCCGAGGCCGGGAATCTGCCTGCGGCGTTCACGAGTTTCGTGGGCAGGCGGCGTGAGGTCGGCGAGGTCCGCCGCCTTCTGGGCTCCGGGCGGCTGCTGACGCTTATCGGGGCGGGCGGCGTGGGCAAGACACGGTTGGCGCTGGAAGTGGCTGCGGCGTCCAGGAAAGCGTTCCCCGACGGGGTATGGCTGGTGGACCTGGCACCGGTACTCGATCCGTCGGGGGCGGCGGCAGCGGCAGCGGGCGCGTTGCGCGTGCCGAACCTCGGTACCAGACCCGTCCTGGAGGAGCTCGCGGGGTATCTGGCCGGGCGGCGGACTCTGATCGTGCTGGACAACTGCGAGCATCTGGTGGACGCCTGTTCCGCGTTGGCGCAGGTGCTTCTCTCGGCCGCCCCGGAACTGCGCATTCTCGCGACGAGCCGCCACACGCTGGGCGTCACGGGCGAGCACGTCTTTGCCGTTCCTCCGCTGTCGCCGGAAGAGGCTGTGAAACTGCTGCAGGACCGCGCCATCGCCATCCGGCCGGAGTTCCTCGTCGGCGACACCAACCGCGCCGAGGTATCCCGGCTGTGCACCGAGCTGGACGGGCTGCCGCTGGCCATCGAGCTGGCCGCGTCGCGACTGCGCACGCTCACCGTCAAACAGATGGCGGACCGGCTGGAGGACCGCTTCGCACTGCTCACCGGCGGTAGCCGGACCGCACTGCCCCATCACCGCACGCTCCGCGGGATGATCGACTGGAGCTACGAGCTGTGCACCCCAGCTGAGCGAATGTTGTGGAACAGGCTGTCGGTCTTCGTCGGCGGGTTCGGTCTGGAGGCCGCCGAAGCCGTCTGCACCGGGAACGGAATCGCCGAACACGAGGTGATGGACCTCCTCGACCGGCTGGTCTCCCAGTCCGCCGTCCTGACCACCGAACCCGAGGGCCTCCCGCGCTACCGGCTGCTCGAGACAATCCGGCAGTACGGATGGGAGCGCCTCGCCGAGTCCGGCGAGGCGGACCTGCTGCTGCTACGGCACCGCGACTTTTTCCTCGCCTTCGCCGAGAACGTAAACGCGAGCTGGCTGGGCCCCGGCCAGGTCGAGGCTATGGCCCAGCTGCGCGCCGACCACCCCAACCTGCTGGCGGCACTGGAACGCGACTCCGACGTCCAGCCCAGGCTCGCGTTGGCCTCGGCGCTGCGATTCCACTGGTGCGCCGGCGGCTTCCTCAGCGAGGGGCGCCGCCAGTTCGACCGCCTGCTGGCCGACGCACCTGAGCCGACGCCGGCGCGGGCCCGGGCCCTGTGGGTCGCCGCCTACGTGGCGCAGACACAGGGCGATCTGGCCACGGCCGACCGTCGGCTGGACGAGGCTGGCGCGTTGGGTGAGGAACTGGACGACCCGACGGTGCGGGCCCATGTGAGGGGCTTCCGCGGTGTGTCAGCGCACTACCGGGGGCAGGCGGGAGAGGCCATGTCCTGCTACGAGGACGCGATGACCGCACTGAAAGCGCTGGAGGACGAGCCCGGAGCAGCCTCTTGGCTGCTCGCACTGGCCTGCATCCAGTCCTATTGCGGGGATCCACGCGCGACGGACACCGGGAGGCAGGTGATCGCCGCAGCCGAAGCCAGCGGTGAGCGGTGGGGCCGCGCGCAGGTGCAGTTGGCGCTGGGCTTCGACGCCTGGGAACGCGGTGACAGGGAGGTGGCCAGGGCGCTGTCCATGGCCGCGCTGGACAGCATGCAGGGCTTCAACGACTACGTCGGGGCCGCAAGGATGCTGGAACTGCTCGCGTGGGCCACCGCCTCCGCTGGTGATCACGAGCAGGCGGCCCTGCTGATGGGCGCCGCGGAGGCCCTCTGGCGGGACGCGGGCACCGCCATCACCGCGTTCGACCCGCGGATGGCCGAGCACCACGCGCGCTGCGAGGAAGCGGTCACACAGTCCCTCGGACCGGCCGCGTACGCGAAGGCCCTCCGGAAGGGCGGCCGGCACGACAGCCCCGCCAGGGCCATCGCCTTGGCCCTGGGCTCAGACAGCGACACCGAACAAGGTGCGTCGGACATCGGGTGGAACCCACTGACCTCCCGGGAGCAACAGGTTGCCGAGTTGGTCGCCCGCTGCATGACCAACCGGCGCATCGCGGCCGAGCTCGTCCTGTCCCCACGCACCGTCGACGGCCATGTCGACCGCATCATGACCAAACTCGGCGTCCGCTCACGTGGGCAGATCGCGGAGTGGTGGACCACGAGTCAGGCTCAGGTACCGACCCCGTAGAAACCACCCGTGCCCCGGTCGTACGCCACACCCGACCCTGATGCCACGGCGCCGACACAGCGCCGCTCCCCGAGGCGGATCGCTTCGGGACGTACTGGCACGAGTCAAGGAGCACGAGCTTGTCCTCCACACTTGCCCCGGCGTCCACGCCGACCGCGGAACGCCACCCGAAGCGCCGACTCCGGGGGCACCGCCGAGCCCTGACCGTCGCGAGCGTGCTGCTCGCCCTCGTGGGCGGCGTGGTCACCGACGCCGGCACCGCGTTCGCCCAGCCTCCGGCACCGGGTGCCTGCACCCAGACCTGCAACAACCCTCCGGCGGGCGTGAGCTCGGCCGACTGGAATGACGCGCTTGAAGCCGCGGACTTCTGGGCCAACCACTCGATCGACTTCAATCAGGTGGACTGGTACAGCGCACGGAGCTACTACCACCTCGACCAGTGGAACGGCCACGGGTGGCCTGCTCAGAGCTTCGGCAACCAGTGGTTCGGATACTGGCACCCCGGCCTGGGCACCCGGTTCGTGTACTACGGCGGCACGTACAACGACTGGGACGGGAGCGTCAGCGCCATCGAGCACGCCCGAGGAGTCTCGAATTCCCAGGCCTACTCGACGAGTGGCCGCACGACGGCTCCCTACGTGGAATACGACATCGACTACTACAACGCGCCGAGAAGCTCGCGCAACGCGCGGCGGCTCGTGCGCAACCCCAACACGCGCGACGTCTACGTCACCTACGACCACTACCAGTCGTTCTACTACCTCGGCCAGTTCTGAGCAGGAACCGCTCACAAGGCCGGGTGGTGTGGCGGACGGGA
>Ga0307509_10004719_pt1 | contig 19446 bp, 24 predicted proteins | sample 10_EM_MG_FD_202245 | JGI IMG/M metagenome (GOLD analysis project Ga0307509, IMG submission 202245) | Populus trichocarpa ectomycorrhiza microbial communities from riparian zone in the Pacific Northwest, United States - 10_EM | ecosystem: Host-associated > Plants > Roots > Unclassified | place...
TACACAGGCGACATTTTCCACCCCTCCACTCCTCACCCCTGTGTTCGCGAATGGCAAGGCCAAGGAAATCAAAGCAACGCCCGTATAACCGTCCCTGTAGTTTTTTATAACAGATGTTTTATCTGCCATTGCATGTATGAATATATTGTCGTCACTACGGGGACTGTTATAAAACCACGTTACAACCGTCGCGCAATTCTCGAGATCCTCACTGATCTTACGATAAACCATCGGTGATGTCGATTGGGGGTGGGATAGCACGAAAAGCGATTTTCTCTCCAGAGTACCTGTACCCTGTGGCCTGCGCACCCTCGCTAGTATTCTCGGCCCGAGTAAATTCTGGGCGGCTGCAGGTTCCTCACATTTTGACGCCCCCTATCAGTCATGTCACGCGAAAAAAAAGTCGTCGATGACAAGGTTTTCCGGAACGGCTGTAAGGAACGCACTCATGACGGGAAGGCCCCATCCATCAGACGGTTAATCGATCACCGGTTGTCGGTGGGGCTCGTTTCATCCGTTTGTGGTCGGTGGAAATCGCGACAGGCAGGTGTATACCGGGTCTTGGGCGTAAACCCAACCGTAAGAGCCGTACGTCATTCCTCGCCTCAGTTTAGCTTGCGAGATGTCATTTCTTAGCATCCCAACGCCTTGGAGAGATAGCGGATCATCGTCATGATCAACAGGAAAGTCTGATCCGAAGCCAACTCTAACGGGGGGCAGTGATACTGATGGCGAACGTGGGCCCAGTCGTGGAGGCGGTGAACTCTGAGCATCTGGAACCCGGCTCATGTTGGATACGTATGGGACACTGATCAGATGGTGATAGGCGATCCCGACCAACAATGCGCGATTTCATCGCAAAACGTGCGGTATATTTTTATCGTGACCCATTCGGGACCGGACGTACCTGTGCTCGGACAAAGCCTGTGCACCGACGTGGGGACAAGAGCGCGGAAGGAACACAAATGGGAGGCCTGAGCGGGGAACGGGGGTCGGCGGGGGTAGTCGTGTGGGCGGTACTTACCCCTCTGACTTCCCAGCTATCTGTCAATCGCCCAGTCTTGGGCGACATACCACCCGTTCCGGTCATGGGCCCAACGAGGTTCGCTCCAGATGGTGAGGGTATTGAAACACTACATCAACAGCCCATACGTGCGATACCGCCACTCACGCCAAATCAGACTGCGGGCTGATGACCAACGAGTGTGATAATACGTGATCGAAGCAGCTCCGGCGATCGGCTCTGGGATGAGGAACAAACTGACAGACCACCCCAACGTGAGGACATGAGTGCTAGATCACCAAAACTCGTCGGAATGGGTCAGTAAAGCCTTAAATTCACGAGGGGCGACGGTTGCACACCGTACAAATGACGATCACGGTCCTCAGGCATGCCGGCGTGATCGCAAAGAGATGCTGTGGGGTCACCGTCAGCTCCCCGAACGGCGCGGACGCTTCTCGGTCCACCATCACGTAGGTTAGGTTCGGGGACGACGCACACGATGCCGTTGGTGTGGTGGAAAGTGAATGAAAATATGCCCATCAGCCAGGGGAACGATGAGAAGTGAGTAGCTCGCAGGAAACCGTGTGATCACTCTTATCAGAAAGACGGCCGCCAGAGGTGACGACTTACTCCACATCTGGAGTTGGAAACCTCAGCAAACACCCGTCGCGTCGCGGGGCCGCCCCAGAATGAGGGGTTTCCCGTACGACGTGGAGGGAGTGGGAAGCACGAGCGTACACGTGACTCGGCGCGGATGATGCCGAACCCGTTATCCCACCGGTCATTTTTGTTTTCCATCAACCCTGACTCTTACACGCAACGGACGACTGCGACGACCCCCTCCCTCCCTCCACCCCTCCTCACGGTATAGCTTCTCTTCACCCCCAGTTGTACTTGTTTGTGTATACTTTTGTCTGTCCTTTTCCCAATTTATGTCGTCCTCCGTTTTCTACAAGTTCGCGTCCCAAAGAACAGAGTCTCGGGTCACCTTCGACGGCACAGGGATATCCGTTTTCGACCTCAAGAAGGAGATCATCCTCGCGAACAACCTCGGAAAAGCCAATGACTTTGACCTCTTCGTTTACGATTCTTCTAACCAGGGTGCGTCCTAGGATTCGTGCCACATCCCTGACCAAGACTCTCTTACCTCCCTACCCCTCTCACACCCGTGGCGTCTGTTGTATTCGAATTCTCATGGACTCTACCATCACAGAGTATAAAGATGACTCTCAGATCGTCCCTCGTTCTACCTCTGTGATCGTTAAGCGTCGTCCGGCCGTTCGTCCCGGCAAGGGCAAAGCCGCCATGTACATTTCTGGCACTCCAGGCGCCGGCTCCGAAAAACATACCCCTATCGTAACCCCAGCTAATAACACATGGCATAGACCCGGTCTTTCGTCGGGCCACTCATCTAAACGCTTCGACTCCAGGGAGAAAGAAAGGGAACGCGACGAACCCCAGAAACCTGTGCGTGTTGTTCAAAGCTCTTTGGACTTGGGCGTCCCACGCCCTAAACTTACATGGGGCTTGGCCTTCTTCTCCCAAGGTCTTGAAATCTTCGGTGGCAACGGACGATGAAGCAGCTGCGATGGCTGCCATGTTTCAAGCTCAGTCCGCAAACTGGGAGGAAACTCAGGAAAAAATGTCACAGTTTGTGTTCCCCGTCGGCGCGGGCTCCTTGTCTTGTAGTAATATCAGACGGTCTAATGGATTCTCTCTTCTTCCTCCCCTTCCGCTAGAGCTACGCGCATCGACTTCAAACCCCGGGCAGGGACATACAACTCTCGAGGTGGAAAACCGTTCAGTCACCAACCCGAGAAACCCCTACCACCCAGCTACGTATGTTATCGGTGCGGACAAAAAGGTACGACCTCATATCCAACACTGCAGTGACACGCGGGTCCTCACACCTCTACTAGGGCATTGGATCCAGGACTGTCCGACGAATAACGACAGAGATTTTGACAATAAACCAAGAATCAAGCGAACAACAGGTATTCCCCGTAGCTTCCTCAAATCGGTCGAGTCCCCCTCGGGGCAGCTCTCGACCGGCGTGATGGTGACTCCTGAGGGGGGTTTTGTGGTCGCCCAGCCTGACTCGTAAGACGTCTTCATCTGTCGCGCGCAGTTACAACTTACTGACCATCCACTCAGCGTAGCTTGGCAGAAACAAGTTTCACGGCCGAAAGGACTGACAGAAGCCGACGTCCGGGAACGGAAACCCACGGACCTTTCTTTGGTTTGCCCCATCGACAACCGGCTGTTCCGTGACGCCGTCAAGACACCCTGTTGTGAGAAGGCGTATTGCGAGGAGTGCATTCAGACGCACCTACTAGAACACGATTTCGTCTGTCCTAATTGTCAGAAGAAGATCGCATCACTAGACAAGGTGGTCATCAATAAACCCCTGAGGACCAGGGTTGGCGATTACATCGACAAGTCGGTCGAGGAGAGTCGGAGGGAGGCTGAAGCAGCGGGCTCTTCCGGAACGCCGACCCAAAGCGCCTCAACCACCGAAACTGAACAGGTAAGTTGTACCCGCTCCTGGGACCCCACCGTGACGAAGCTTATTCATGACGCTAGGGCTCCTCGGCAAAAATCGAAGACGATGATAGTAACCTCGAATACCAGCCTGAAGGCGAGATAAACGTCGCCAGGATGCTCAACGAGGACATCCCCCAGCTGCAAGCGCAGGTTGCACAACTCTCCAAGATGCTCCAGAACCCATCATTACCCCCACAGGCCCGACAATCGACAGAGTACCAGCTCAATCAGCTCCAAGTACAGTTGACGCAGGCACAGGCAATGACAGCTTTCGCTGCTGCAGCTTCGACGCTCCAACAACAGGCACAACAACAACAGGTTCAACAGCAGCAGCAGCAGGCACAGCAGCAGCAGCAGCAGCAGCAGCAGCAGCAGCAGCAGCAGCAGCAGCAGCAACAACAACAGGCGCAGGCACAACAGCAGCAACAGATGGCGATGGCGATGGCGAACGGAATGGGCATGGGTGGGTTCAACATGAACATGAACCCAATGGCAGCGATGAACATGGGGATGAACATTCCGGGTATGGGGATGGGACCGATGGCGAATATGGGCGTCATGGGTAACATGGGAGGTATGGGAAGCATGGGAAATATGGGAGGTATGGGTAACATGGGGATGAACATTCCGGGTTTAGGCGGGAACCTGAACCATATGGGAGGGATGGGACAACCGCAGCAGATGTGGAATCAGGGTATGCAGCAGCAGGGTGGCCAGGATTCGGCGTATCAGAGGCTACCCGTCAACAACCGGAGGAAGAACCTCAAGAGGGATCGCCCATCGGATTTCCTGGAGGTTGGGGGCGGGAACGATCCCAAGGTGGCAAGGTATTGGGAGTAGACTTCTTTTCGTCCTGGACCCGGTGAGACCTCGGACCTAGACGGACGGTTTATTCCTTCTTCCGCCGTTTCTCCCTCCTTTCACCTGTTCCCCATTTGTTTCGTTTCGGTTATGCCTTTTTTTTTTTGACCCCCTCTGCTTTTTCTTTGTTCCCTTTCGAGGAAAAATCGCGATGATGATAGCTACACTAATCCCACGTTCATGTACAGTTACACCCGCAATAAAAGCATAATGCACTTTTCTCTCCGCCGGTGCGAATGGACCATGCCGGTGACCCTCGGATATATCGGATACTCAGTACTTTGAGGCGCCGCGTGGCGTCCGGGTTACGATCGATTCGACGTAAGAAAGGAGAGAAAGGTTGTCCGACTCGAGCGCTCTCGAAACCCCCCACCGAACGTGGTGCGCGTGCCCCCAGAAATACTCGGCCACATCTTCGTTTGGATGCCGGCTGCTGACGGCCGCTTTTCACAAGGGGCTCGGACAACTTCCTCACGGCTCGACTCGGAGGTGACCGGTCGCCAGTCCTATCACTCCGGGGCTTCTGGGGAATAGTTTGGGAGACTGGAAGTGACAACACATTCGTTCTAGAGTCTCCCCAACTGACCTCACGTTGGGCACGTTTGCGTGCAGGCGGGACTTTCGATGGAGCCCTGGTTTTGGGGGTCGTGTTGCACGTAGACTAGCGCCATATGAGGAGGTCACATCAACGACCTCGGTGCGGACCCCCTGGCCACCGTCACTTTCTCACTGGCCGGCGAATGTGAAGGCCCCCAAGGACGGTGTATCAATTTAATCGGCCGCACAGCGCGGGTGTCCAAATTTCCTCCGTCCAACACCCTACCCAGAAATCACCGACCTGTAGCTCCTCGACGTCACGGCATCACCAATCACAGGTTATGAATTCGTGACCACGCTGAGACGGGACCGTTCCAGGTAGGTTTAGGACCTTCGGTTCCTTTCGCTTCATCCCGGCGCTATTGGTTCGGGTACCCTGGGTTTGGTACTGCAACAGGGTCCGTGCGCGAGGTTTGTGTCAAAACCACTCCGAGCTGCTTCTCGGGGGTGCCGCCTATTCAAAGCCAACCTCCCAAAGGGTGCGGCGGAGGCGCCGTCCGTCACGATGATTATCATCGAAGCATCGGAGTATTGTACCCTGTCCATACGGTGGTGTCCAAGGGATACCCGTTGCCGAACCCGAACGGACCAACCAGTGCGAACCCGGGGCTCAGCGCTCATCGCTTTCGCCGCGATGGCCGTATTTGGTACGCCCCAGCACCAAGCTACAACCAGGACCCCGTCACGGTAGCCATACACACTATCAAACCTCGACAACCAGGCCGCTGAGCTCAACGCGTCCAGTGAGGGAGTACATATCCGTTCGAGGTTGATTGAGCAGACCGCTGTGTTGAAGAGTTCGGCTACAAACAAGACCCGGAGATGGGATGCCCCTTCGAGAGTTCGGACGAATGTAGTTGTACGAGGCGTTCGAGTTGGTTGCCCCCGCGCTGAAACAGCCCTTAGCCATTGTGGCTGCTCGCGGAGTGCGGATTGACACTTGTGTTACTCCGAAGTCCTAAGGAATCCTCCCCGAGGCAATCTGGTCGCACCTTACTTTAACTACAGCAATAGGATCTCTGTTACGGTAGGTATTGGTTAGAACGGGTCCCGCCACTACGTTCGTCGCCAGGACGACAGATGTGTCTGCCAAGTTCCACGCACGTGGGTAGGAAAAGATTTGATGATGAACTGAAGCGCTTCGCCTGGTTGAGAATCAACCCTTTCTCGTCCCCTTCTCCCACCCCAGAACGGTCATTTCTACCCTGTGCTTTCAGCAAGCAGTAAATCATGACGCATATAGATGCAACTAACTCCCTCTAATACTCCTCATCGCATTCGCGATGGGGACACCTTGGGTCATGGTCATAGGCAAACTCGTCAACAAGGCGTTTCATCTCCCCTGCCATTTCCGGACAAATGTGTATGGCTTCACCAAGTAGGATGAGTGAAAAGGCATGATTGCCGGAGGTTTGATGGGTCGCGTAGCGGGCCAAGGGCCACCAATCCGCTTGCGCATCTTGCAAATACAACCGTTGGAGAGAGGGGAGGAGTTTCGTGTGCGCATTTGGTCCGTCCGGATTCGGTAACAAGAAGTCGTCTTGTACTACTGTGTCGACGATATACAGTGCTTCGAGGTTAGGCATCGCTACGATTATCTCCTCTCTTGTGATCATCCAAAGGTTCGTTTCGAAAAAGACGACTCTTTCTTGGGGAAGGAGCGTGAGGATGTGGATTGACAATCCCTCCTTGACGTTGTAGTCATCGCCTCTCCAGAATGTCACAGAAAACGTTGCGAACGGGGGGCCTTGTTGCGGCAGTCCATCCGGGCCGTGGTACCCGACACCAATGACGCTAAACCGATACGAAACACAACCGCCGGTCCACAAGATGGAGACCCCTAGCCTCTCCTCGAACCTTGGGTCACGACGGATGCAATCTCGAATGTACGGTCCGATGGTCTCTCCAAGATCAAAGGATGTGCAGTCGTAGAGCTCCAGTCTCGCGTGGTCCACCCTCTCAGGGAGCTCCAGTCGGTGTAGGATCGGGAAAACGTGAGGGCGCCCCCCTTTTAAGGAGAGTTTTTCAGGTGACGTAGGGGCACGCGAGACTCGGAGCCGCGCCCATCGCAGTCCTGGACCCTCATTGACTCCAACTCCAGCGTCCGGATATTGGGATTTGAGGCGAGGAGAGACATTATTTGTGATATCGTTGGGGTGGATGAGAGTGAGTTGAAGGAGAGGGAAAGGTTGACGAGCGTCGTGATGCCCGATCCGAGGGAGTCCCAGGCCCAGGACGAGAGTGCGAAACGCCCCGAGAGGGAGAGGTTTTGTAACTTTTTGAACCGGTGCAGGAAGAAGAGATTGGAGGCTTCCACCCCACTCAAAGCGATCGATTCGATGCTGCTGTCTCGGATGTTGTTCTCTGGGGTTAACGAGGAAATGATGGTGGTTAAGAGCTGTGTTTCATCACTCCTGAGGTGAACCTTTCGTATGGCGTCCCGTGCGGCGTAGTCCCTGAGTGCGTCCTGCAGGGTTCCGTCGAAAGGACCAACTCGGCACTCCGTTCCGTCCAGCACAAGGTCGAGTGGGGAGGTTCCAGAATGAGGGTGCTGTCGTTTCCAGTCTTCCAAAGTGTTACCCCAGAAACTCCAGAGCTCCGGAAGACGGTGGGCGACTTCGAACCAATGGTGACAAACGGGGAGGAAGTTGTACGAGCCCTTTTGTATTCCGGCAAATTGGGGGTCGCCGTCCTCTGTCGTGATGTTGAAACGGAATATGTGTCCAAGAATTTCTGGAGGTACGCGCGCGACATTTAATAGGGAGTTTCGAGAGCGTTTGAGTTGAATAAGCTCCGCCGTTATTTCTTCGATTCGTTTATCCAGTGCCAGGATAGAGTCGAGGTCGATTTCGCGGCCCATGCTGGTGGCCAACCCTCCGTCAGCCATTGCAAACACCCCGGGACGCGTTTACTTACATTAACGTCGATTTTTGTTTTTGACTCTGAGAGACAGGCTGTTTGTCACGGGTCCGAGCACGGTGGTTGCGGTCGATCCTCTGCCTAACCCTGACAGCAACCACGTGCTTCGACCACCATGTAAATCCCTCGCCGATCGAGACCTCCACCTTCAGAGTTCACGGTGGCGCCAAGCATCTACGAGCCATCTCAAGCCCCGCTTCGTTTGTTACCACAAATTCGACGATTTATACGTCAAGAGCTGATTTCGTGCACGTCAACCATGGGTCGATTACGATTCGAATACACATACGATGTACCTTCCCCACAGCCTGAAGAGTCCTAAAGGTTCACAAGAATGCCTGTACCTGTAAATTCCATAATTCTGCGTACTTCCCTCCTTTGGCCATCAACTCGTTGTGCGTTCCGCATTCCAAGACCCTCGAATCATCCATGTACCTAGGTAACGGCATAATTTTTCAGTTGGAGTTTGTGTGCCGTCGGGTGTCTGAGCCACGTACATAATGAGGTCAGCGGGTTTAGTGAGTTGCCCGAACCGATGGGACGAGAAGATCATTGTTTTCTCCCCCCGCAACTTTCGAATTCGCGTGAACAGGTCTAATTAACGACCAGTCAGGTGTTCGACAGTTCTGAGAGGAGTGAATGGGACGAATCTGGGCGTACCATGCTCAGCGGTCGGGTCGAGAGCCGCGCTCGGTTCGTCGAACAACAGTAATCCCACTCTTGCTTCTTCCGAAAGCACTGCCCTCATGAACATTCGAGACCTGGTTGGGAGATGTCACAAAAATGAGTACGGTCCAGGGGATACGCTGGATCACTTACACAGCTAGCCTCTGCAGCTGACCTCCACTCAATTTAATCGAATCCTTGTTTCCAACGCCGCCGATGGCCTCGCGAACCAAATCGTAATCGATCTTCCTCCCAGACTTGGTCTTCGCACTGCTAGGGATATACCAAGTATCCCTGACAGGTCGGTCCAAATACGTATCAAAGCCTTCTGCCATCTTTTCGATAAACTGTTCGGCACCGCCTAGCCGCGCCGCCTCTCGAATTTTGGCTTCATCTTGTGCATTCTGAGGGTCCCCAAGTGCGATATTGTCTTTGATCTGTTGCACGCCAAACCGCGTGTCAGTGGCCAGCTCGTAGAGTGACACTTCGGGCTGGGGTAGCTCACTGTTAACGGGAAGTGCGTGTAGTCTTGGAATAGGACCGCCATACTCTCACGTAAATCGGCCAGTTTTAACGTTTTGATGTCCTGGCCATTGACCAGTATCACACCCTCGGTGGGGTCGTACAGTCGGAGCATTAATTTGAGCACGGTGCTCTTCCCAGAACCGTTGGTCCCAACGATAACCTTTCGCCTGGGAGTCAGGCATGCACCGAAAGGCTGAAACTAAGAGCACCGGACTGACGCAGAGCTGACCCTTTTCAATTTTAAACGACACATCGCGGAGGGCGAAATCGCCCGAGCTGGGATAACGGAAGGAGACATTTCTTGGGACGGGAAGGGACCGGGAACACCTCAGTAATCCGAAAATCGGGTGGATGTGAGGAATGAAGCACGTACTGGAACTCGACAGTGATACCAGACGCCAATGACCGACTGTCCTCAGGAAACGATATCGTCCCATCTGGAACCTTGTTCCGGACCTCATGAATCTCATACAGTTGTCGAACCCTATGGAACTGTTCGCCGATGGACTTCGCTTGGTATGAAATCGCCCACAGCGCAGAGGTAAAATTGCGGTTCGTCGTTTGAATGAACCTCATGGTCGTAAGACAAGCGGGGATGGTTTCTGGCCGTGCGGCAGACTTGAGCAGGAATGCCGCCTAAACGTTGACCAATCAGCACGGTGCTTTACTCGGGCGGTACACCTGGGGAAATGACGTACCTCAGCCACTCCCTCGACCGATTGAGGTAAGAGTGTGGTCACAAGATTTTGTATCCCGTTTAACCGTGCCCGCAACATGATCTCATGATACGAGGCACATTTGCCACTTACATGGGAATAGGCCCTATCGTACCCTGCGGAAGGGTTATGGACTGCGCTTGAGCTGATGGATCAGTAGGTGGCTCACCATCTTTGAGAAAGTCGGCAAGGTTTCCCGCAACAATCTCCTGTCTGTGATCAGAATTCGAGACCAGTTGCCTCAGCCCATGGAGCTTGACGTAATGTTCGTTGTTAGTGATCGCGACCCAAGCTGGATGAAACATCAGTGCACGTGGATTTGCAAGAGGCGAAAGCCGAGAACTCGGGCGACCAACCGGCTGTACGTGAAAGGGTCCAATCTGGAGCCAAGAGGAACTTGGATAGCTCCTGACCAAGATGTACGGCCGCGAAATAGATCCCATCTTGTTGACTGCTGACAACTTTGGCCAGGACACCGAGTTCTGTGACGAGGCGGGCCACGGAAGAGAATAGACCGAGGATAACTGAAATCGATTCCCAGGCGATACCACGAGTGCCGTGAGAACCCCTTGAAGTGGCTTCCAGCCTGCCTTGCACAACCTTATCATCGTACGTGGGTACATCTAAGTCAGCCCTAACGCTGAACACGTTCTTATCAAAGTGCTCTCTCATTAGCAGGTCGAGTGGGACTTGGAGGTTTTGTTCCCAGTATCCGAGAACCGCCTTGGCGATGGCGCAGCAGAGCCGACCAATGGAAGTGAAGATGAGCAGCTTCTCGTCTAAGCGCCGTTCGTCCACGGCCACTTGGATCTGTGACTCCGATCAGGGGATGCAAGGGGGGTTCGGACGAGTACGAACGATGGTGAGGTAGTGACTGGTGAACCTGAGTGGTGAAGATCAGGACGATCAGGGGTCTAAATATGACGCGTATGATCACACACCAAAGTTCTACAGCGGGTTCCAACGAGGATAGAAGTTTGACGAGGATGAACAAGCACAGATAGTACCAACAGGACTTGATTTTGATCACATCCCTCACCATCCTCCAAACGAACGGCAAGTCCTCGATAAGCTCAAGGTTGCGGAACAGTTTCGAGATTCCAGGGATGATGGCGCCAATCTTGCCGGTCGGGATCTGCTCGTACACTTCCCAGATATCGGTTTTGGTGTGCTTGAACTCTTTCGCGAGATCTGACTTTCTTTGGGTGCAGTCGTCGTCCCCCATAGCGCGTACTTCTGGTTTGCGGAAATTGTTGGTGATGGTAGGAACTGGCAGTCCAGTTCAAGCGCGGGGCAAATTACAGGTCACTACGCCCACTCACCAGACGTAATTGGGTCACAATTGGCCCACGTTCGAGGATGGGACCTTCGACCCTGTTTCTCGGCGGGAGTAGCGCTGCGGGACCATCGTGCTTGGCGGGTTGGTGGAAGTACGGTCGCTATATTTGTTTGCGAAGATATATCCGAGCGCTTGGAAATGAATTTCAGACGCTGGTGGCGTATTCGGGATGTTTACAGGTGTTTGCAGTGGTTGGCCGTGATCTTCGTGGATAAAAGGTGCGTTTGCAGGTTGCGGGCGGTTTAGGGATAAGTACCCCGTCTCACTCACTTCTCCAGAGTCGACCCCCTTCCTCCACCGCACCAGTGTCTCCATCTGCTCGAACGCATCATTCTCAGTACCGACCAATCAGGTCGAATTAGGCACGACAACCCATGGAAGAAAAAGGGGGAAACAGGGAAAAGGACCCCCTGCCACTCCAAATTGATCCAAAGTGGTATGCTTGATCTTGCATGGGTTACATCGCTAGCCACTGAACGGTCGTAGCTTTCAAGATGCTCTCAGGGCATTCTTCCCACCTATGAAGTGCGACGATTCTCGCCTTGACTTTTACGCGATGTACAAGAGGGAGGCGACGGAGTATGACATGGACTATGTCAAGAAGTATGATGAGGACCTCAACACTACGTTGATTTTCGTGCGTCGTCTCCCATTTGCGCCGGCCAGTTATCTTACTTGCCTTTACAGGCGGGTCTGTTCTCTGCCGTCAGTTCTGCCTTCGTAATCGATACCCACACAAAACTTGAAACCGACCCGAACGAGCAATCAGCAGCCCTCCTCCGCGCGATTCTTATCATCCTCAATCAATCTGCTATCCCAAATGAATCCCCCGCTGTTCCACCCATCCAAGAAGACCCTCCCAGCGAGATAGTCACGGCCACAGGACTCATGTATGCAAGTCTCCTGATCTCGTTGTTGGCTGCATTTGTCGCAATGTTAGGGAAACAGTGGCTCAACCGTTACTTGCGGCATGCGGGTGGCTCGATGATTGAGCGTTGTGGAGACCGTCAACGCAAATGCGATGGACTCCAAAAGTGGCCGTTCCACCTCTTTATTGAGAGCCTCCCAGTCATGCTTCAGATGGCCCTCCTCCTCCTTGCTTGCGGACTCTGCCGACACATGTGGTCCATCAACAGTTCTGTTGCATATATCCTCATTGTCCTCACTGCCCTTGGGCTCCTGTTCTACACCATCATTGTCATTGTAGGCACATCCTCATACAAGTGTCCATTCCAGACACCAGCATCAGGTACATTGCGCAGTTTGTGGGAGGGGATTGGGCACCAAGTTATCTCTGCACCACGTTCCACCAGTGTCACAAGTCTCCATCTCTTCCAAGTATTCCTATCTGCTGCACTTCCTCTGTGGATGGTGGTGAAAAATTCAGCCACTTATACAATCCTTCGCTCCAAACAGGCCATTGTGCTGATGGCCCAGGGTTTGGCTCAATGGGTCCAACAATCTACCCCCCACCCACCATCACCTATCCTGTTAGCTGAGATACAAGAGGACTTACACATACCCCAAGAAGTTGATCATTTGTCCCAAGGGGCCAGCCCTCCCCAGGAACCCACCCCCTTGCCTATTCCCCCACTGGGAGGAACATTTACATCTACCTCTGAGAGTGCTGGACCATGGTTGGGATCCACAGCCCTGGCCACCCTTGAGAAGACAAATGCAAATGATGTCCGATGTGTCTCATGGATTCTTTGGAACATCACTGACTCAGAGGCACTTGATGCTGCTATCCAGCTGGCCAGCACAATTCGGTGGTTTGAAGATGGACTTGATGTGGAACCCCCATACAATCTAATTATCTCCACCCTCAAGTCATGTATTGATTCCACTGGTGAGATATACCCTGGGTCAAGAAACAGGGCATACCATTCAGCACAAGCTGTTCTGTGGATCCACATTTGTGCAATGTGTGTGTCTGAAGAGTTTGTCCTCAAATTTCCTCTCCCGACCATCCTCTACAGTGACCGATCCATTGATCAGGACCTCAGACACCTTCTGGGAAGCCACAGTGCTCATGATCCACTCAGGATTATTCAACATCTGTACACTATCCGTCCAGGGCTTACTTCTGTATACTTCCAATGGACTTCAAATGTGCTTCTACATCTTTCCTGGGCCAATCAAGGTGTACCAGGCATGTATCCTGTTCATCAGGATGGTGGCCAGGATATTATTCCGTTTAATGCAACACTCAACCGCCTCCTGACATCTTGTATCTTCTTTGGTTGGCCTGTCAAAGAAGAGGTTTTGAGGATCCAAGACAAGACGTAAGTCACTTCCCATATTTCCATTCAAATCACTCATGCTACTCCCTACCAGTGATCACTTTGATCAGATCCTCCATCAATTCTCCCAGGCAATGGTTGCAGCCATCCACACTTCCCAACCTCAATGTAGACTCCTTCGAGAATTACTGACCAGGTTAGCCAATTTGGGAAACAGGACCAGCCACCTAACAAGGATAGCATATGAGTGGTGCTCTGTGGTGTGTGAGAACTACTCCCATGCTATAGATGGGAAAGATCTCCTCCTTCTCTCTTTAAAAATTGGTTTTCGCCACATTGATCCCAAAGACCACTGGGTGGAGGCTAAACTCACTCACACAAACCACCACAAGCAAATGGCCAACATTGTCTTTGAGAGTGGAGATGATGAAACAATTGCAGACCTCCTCCATGTTTGGACCTCCTATAGCCGCTCCCATGGACCACCTCCCTGGCTTGGCATATGTGCAAGGTATCTCATTGGCCTCCAGCCTTTTTCCCTGAGGTTACGACAGCTTGTCATACGCACAATCATGTCTATTGGGTACCAAGAATTTGAACAGATTGGAGTGGAGGGATTTATTGGGTTGTTGAATCAGTTGCACATTAGCATTGAGGATATAGATCACAAGGGGGATTGGGTAAAACTTCTCCTGGACATTGCCCAGTCTTCTGAGGGAGTCCAACATTTACCCCACCCATACTGGGAATCACTGGTAGAGCTTGCAGTTTCATACCCATGGTTGCTGGAGGGAGGTAGCAAGTATAACCCACATACCATGGGATCCCTGGAGGGTGCTGAAGAGTGGGACAAACTAGAGTGTTGGGTGGGGATTGTATGGATGGTATGGCCACCAGGGTGTGGTAAAACAACAGAGGAGGACCTTCAACACATAACACTGTTGCTGGTCCACCAACAGCCTGGCACCATTCAAAAGCTTGGGCAATGGATGGAAAGGTGGAGCAAAAGAAGCTCCAAGGATATACCTGAAGCTTTTCAACAGATCTGCAAACAGGTCTATCCCAAACCAGCAGACCAGGATGTACTGTAAGTTTTCTATTAAAGTTACTGGTGTACCCCAAGCCTGATGGAGGATTATGTTTTGCTTTAGGCCAACTCCACCTATTGGTGAAAGAGATGAGGACACTTTTTGCATTTGTTTACCACCACCTGTTCCTCTATTTTTTGGGAACAACACATTCTGAGTGTTGTCACAATCTTGTTCCTTCAAACACAATTTACACCTATTTGTTCCATGTACCACGTGCCCACCCTCTTACATTGTTTAACAGACTTCCCGTATACTAAGATTACTCCCTACTGCTCTGTTCATTTTTAATGTGGACAGAGTTAATCTCATGTATGAAAGTGTTAATCCAAACCAATGTACCACCTATTCAGTATCATACCTCCTTTCAAGCTTTATGGACAAAACATCACAGTAAGTTACCTGAACTTCATTACTGGAGAGCAGCTTTGAGGGTGCCCCTGAGCCCATTCTCCACAAAACCCACCCAGCCACCCATCACCACACTTTTCTCAAATATCACTGGAGTTCCTCAACACCTTCAGTAGTTCTCTTCTATGAATATACCCAGGACAAATTCCCAGAGAATACAATCTGTCTGCATCTCCACTGATTACCCAGTGGCCACCAGCTATCACTGGTGATGGTGGATGTATAGGGCCAGCAAGTGGCAGTGCCTACAACTGCATTATTTTAGTTAGACCCACTTGTTCTCCACCTCTTTGTCATGTCTGGCTCAAATTCCACATCAGTCAAATCCCATTGAGAGAAGTCACCAAGGGTGTTGGGGTTAATTTGATCAGAGAGTTGGGAGGTTGCAAGAGCAAGAATGTGGATGCAGGAGACCCATTGATGAGATTGTGCATTCAAGTATCACATTGTAACAGCCTGCCCTACATAATGTCTATTTTTGTTTACTCTACAACATGGATTTGAACCTGAGGGGGGGGGGGCGTACAAACCATGGGCTGGGCCAGAATCAGGCCATGGGTGAAAACAATCTCAAATCATAAGCCGCAGCGCGAGAGGCACAATCGCCAGACAAACCATTCAAATTACTTCTCAAACCTTTCTGCCTGTTTGTCCCGCACCCCATCTTGCTTCATTGGCTCCGGCCCATTTCCTCCGCATTCGAGTTCGGGCCTCGCTTCAACTGAACAACGACCGCGCATTTTGGACCCCGTTCAGGAGTTTGAGGAGATACTTTACGTTTTCAGAGTGAAGGGCGGAGACCCCGACGGCTGGTTATTGTCGTTGAGCTGGCGTGGCAATGCGTCAGCACACGGTCGAAGGTTACGACTGAACGTGACCGGGGGTGCGTCAGAGGAGACCCTAGTGGGCATGGAAAGGATCCTGGTCATTTCCGAAGCACAGTCCCATGAGAAACGGTGCTGGACCAGGCCTTCCCATTCCCTCTTGAGCACTATGTCTGCATCCGTTCGCGGTGTGCGGCTGCCGATGAGGTAGGCACATCCTAGTACTTAGTCCTCAGCTTTGCGGGAACCCAGGAGAGTCGACATTCGAGTTCGAAAGTCGCGCGAACTGATGGTGGCTATATATAACACCCTGAACCAAAGTCTTTAGCCTTGGATTGGACGCCTACCGGCCATAAGAGGCACCTCGTCAGGCAAAAGGAAGATATATTATGTCGGATATCAGGGAGTAGAAAGGGACGGACAAAGAGTGTGGTGAATGAGACGGCTACTAACCAGGTGGGTGAGTCCGTCGAGTAGAGTGTCTATCTACATATCTATGAAGAAGCAGGGAGTGCGGATAATAGCATAGGGAATGGTGGACGGTAGAGATGAGAGAGGAAAGTATGGAGAAAAGGTTGCTGGTCGCCCACTGGTGATGGACACTAATCGATACTCAGAGGGTGGGGGAAAGGGAAAAGGAATGCTCCAATATATAAATACACCGGGAAGGAGGGAGTGGATCGGCCTATCGCGTAGAGGGGGCTTCAGAGGAGGTATTAAAGAAAAGTCCGATGGATGGGTGTGTGGTTGTGATATCTAGTGGGATGAAGGGGAGAACGACGGGGAGAGGAGCGCGGCAAAGGGTGATAGCGATCGGACAACAATGGCCTGATGAGGGGAGGAAGAGGGAGGAAGGAAGAAGGAACAAAGGGGAACGCCGGTGAATCTTCACCCGGAGTGACCGTCCAGGGTCTTTTCTTCATCATCAATCTGCTTGGAACTCGGGGCGTCCTTCAACACGTCTTCAGCCTTCGCGAAGAAGATTTTGCCCCTCCAGAACGCCATAAGGGTGAGGAAGAAGAGGACAGCCCAAGTGATACACATGAAGACGACCATGATGGTGTGCCACACGATGAATCCGGGCAGATCGAAGATATCCGCCAAGAGCCGAATGACGGAGATGAAACCCACATTTGGAAACCTACAATGAGAATTACAAATCGGTTCGGTGTCAGTGCGCGGAGAATGGAAGGTCGGGAGAAAACACGAGGCAAGCCCGAAAAAGACAAACGAGAACAGAAAAGAGGGAGACTTACGTGAGCGCCCAACAACCAAGAATCTCGCTGAGATGTTTGTGGAGCTTGAACCAGTACGGGAGGATCCCGAAGAGGAACAAGAAGACGGCAAGGCCGAAGAGCATAACTCCGGACATCACGCTGACTGCGTACCAAACCTCTCCAGCGGTAGATGTCACGAGGCCATGGAGAGGCAAGCTATGAAAAAACGAACGTCAAACGAACGTCACATTACGAGACGGCGAGAAACAAAAAGTAGCATACATTTCTCGAGCGCAACCTCCGAGTTTAATGAGAGCGAGCGCAGTAAAACCTAAGTTCTAGCGGTCAGCGTGAGCGCCCCACGGGAGTTACGGCCGTGATATTTACCTGGCGGACCCACGGCAACGAAAGCGCCATTTGCTTGGTGACCCTCGAGGAAACCCGTCATCATTATCCTAGTGACAGGCGAGGTCAGCGAACGATAAATTCAACCGGGCACAAGCGACTGGGACGTACCGAATGATGTAGATACAGATGTAGAAGAACGTCATGAAAAAGCCTGCGTTGCGTTAAACCAACACCGCACACGAGTAGGAGGGCTGGAAGAGCGTACCGAGACCCTGGAAAGCATATCCGACCAAGAGCACACCGATCGCCCGGGGTTCTTCCGGTGGTACCACTCTCAGCACGTTAAACGCGATGACGCCGACGAGCATCATTGGGAATATCAGGAAGGCCCAGGCCGGTGTGAAGGTGGTTAGATCGTGGGGTTTGTTGAACCAGATCATGAGCATCGGGAAACAGACGAGGAGCGATAGAGTAACGTAAACCCAGAACAGGCTGTAGATTAGGTTTGGGCTGACGTGGCCCGACGGTACAGCTATCGACCGGCGGCGTTAGTGTTGTTCGGCAGGCAGGGGGCGAGGGTTCATGCATACCATAGTTGATCGTACCGATGAGGATGGTAGCAAAACTGAGGACGGCGAGTGGGACGAAAACCCCCTTCACTGGGTCCTTGATTAACCGCAGGGATTGGCGCGGGAAAACTTTTTAGAAGGATCTGTCAGCAAGCGGGACGCAGAAGGGAAGTATGGGACATACAGAAGAGTTGCAATGTCAACGTTGAAGTGTTCAACAGGAACAGTGCGATGTTGAGGAAGAAGAATACATGTTCGACTTGTAGTAGGACGTTCGAACGGCTCTTGACTCCTGAAAGGGTCACGTAGACGGCCCTGTGGGTATGTTCAACGACGGAGACCGATGACGTTCGATGAAGGGATGGTTCACTTACCCGGTGCCCATTCCGATGGGGAACTAGAGGGGAGATATAATCAGAATACCAACGACAACGGGATCCACCATCCTCCAGAAAACGCACCGCTTGCCAGGACCAGCCATGGATCCTCCGAGCCAGAGAGCTGACTTTGGCGGACGCATGGGAAGCCGTCGTCGATTGTCGTTCAGGAGACATCAGAGAAAGAGAAGTAAAAGAGGAGAGGGATGAGAATGATGGATTGTCGAGTCGGACTGGTCTGAAAGGGGTGTGGGTATATGAAGGGCTTCGGTTTAAAGAGGGAGACCCTCTGGAGGAAGAACAACAGCGCCTCATAACCGGACAGTCGCAGATGAGAAGCGCGCCAAGTTTACCTAGAAATGATGGAAGAGTGTTAACCGCCTCCTCGTCATTGGCCAAGAAGCAACCTTGACATGCTTCCGAGGGCCGAGCAAGTTCCAAAAAAAGCGCTACGGAATCTCATAGGCTATTCCGTGTCATCGGCGTTGGCTTGGCAATCGTTCCTCACGTCCCTCTCCCCTCTCTCCCGAGTAAACGCTGCAAGGCCCTCGCCTCTGTTCGAATGAAACCATTATGCCAATGTGCCGGCAATCCGATACAACTCGGGGGCCCAGACGACAGACGAAGAGAGAGAAAGGGAACGCCACAATGGTTCCGATCAACCGTCAGAAGTGGAGCCACGTTTACTCGCGCCGACTTCTGGAATCCGAAACCCTTCAAACAAAAGTCTCAGCCCGCAACGCAGGCTCGCCTCTCCCTCGTGTGACCCAGCCACCAAAACGCACGGCCAAGAATCCGCCAATTTATTGTTCACTCACGTTTTCCCTTCCCAACAAGTAATTAAACTGCAGTGTGCACAGCGCCCCATGGAGACCACGATGTTCGAATGACAAACGCACAGGTAACCCCGGCCCTCCGCGACCTGTCGTGCTCCACCGGGTTGCTGTGTAACTGCGGAATTGGAAATGTGGGCGGGCGGGGTAGGGGGGAAGCATGAGTTTTTGTTTCGCTAGGCTCGGGAGATCACTAACATCGCTCAGACGAACCCCCACCCGTAAAATCCTGACCTCATATGCCGCACCTGTTGAAATCTAGACGAAGGCTAGATTAGACGGATCCTCAGATGAAAGTAAAAGACTATATTGAATACCTAGACGAAGGCTAGATTAGACGGACTAATGTATAGATCAGTATCTAGT
>Ga0307509_10004720_pt1 | contig 19441 bp, 16 predicted proteins | sample 10_EM_MG_FD_202245 | JGI IMG/M metagenome (GOLD analysis project Ga0307509, IMG submission 202245) | Populus trichocarpa ectomycorrhiza microbial communities from riparian zone in the Pacific Northwest, United States - 10_EM | ecosystem: Host-associated > Plants > Roots > Unclassified | place...
CTGAGACGGAGACCTTGAGTCAACGAACCATCGTTCCCGGATTTAGCGTACCTATACCCTATATCGAGTCGTTCAGCATGCAGGAGTGAATAGTCAATACAACTTGGGCACACCCAAAGCGTGATGACCAGAGAATCGTAAAACTCTGGACTTCTGCCTTTGCGTCGCACCCATCCCTCTCCGACAAGCAGCATAATCGACATAATGATACCATAAGCGATGAAGCCACTCCCCTAGAAAACACGCAACACTGTATAAGACGGAGGGGAGTCTGTACCACTGAGACCCGTACCATGATGTAATGGGCCAGACATTGTCCCAATTTCCCGCCCCTGCAATACCCCATGTACGCGATCGCTCCGAATAACATCTGAGTCCACCCGATAATTGGGTACGCCCTTCCAACGATCCCGTGCAGTAACACAACGTACGGTCGTATTGACCTTTCGTGAATATGCAGCTTGAGGTAGATCCCGAGCGCGAGCTGTACAGCAATGAACGCCATCACGACGTTCGCGAACGTTGCGTGAGCCGACTCGCGAAATTTCCGACCGCCGTGCATGTGTCCAAGGAGGTATCCTCCGATTGTTAGTACGAAACCCGTGCTCTACGAAAACCCGACGTGTGTCTCAGTATGGTGCAACATGGACAGCGATTCGGATGTCAGTGCGTACCTGTAATGGTACGTGCCATCTACTCCTCGACAACCCCAACACCATCCCAATCGGGAAGAGGAAACCCCACACGGTAGCCTGCAAGAACATATGAATCCACAGAATTGCATCCACCGGCGCATTCAAATCCTCTTCCGAGACCTCGTCGTCGTGTTCATGGGTCAGCACTGGAGTTGCAGCCAGACAAAGTAAGAGGACAGGAAGGGTGTACCGCAGCCGGGACATGGTCGTCCAGTTCGCCGTCATCGCGCGGCGGTTTCGTCTGCGGGGGTAGAAAACAAACGCCGATTACAGGCTTGCAGTTTGAATTTGTAAGGCAGATCAGAACGGTCGGCTTCCGTTCCCGATCAATCGCAGCCGGTCCTTGGCGACCCACGCCTGGAAGGTGGCGGTGGCTGTCGGACCTGTCAAGGCGCCAGACATGGTGAATTCACGTTCATCTCTCGCAAACGACCATGTCCGATTCTCAATCGTCCACGGAGTCTCAATCCCAGGTAGCCTATGGGATCAAATACACCCCGGCAGACCCAGACATGGCGTTCGAAGCACCCACGTGGACCGGGTTGGTAGCCTGGAACGACACTAAATTCATCCGCTTCACTTGGGTGGATATTTCGTCCGTGATTAGGTGTAAAGTCTTGACTTTGAAACACTTCCGGGCCCTGGTCTTTAAATCCCCCAATGGTGTGCCCACCACCACACTCGCCGCCGCGAGTTTGGGACTTGTCGGGCGGACGTTGGCCGAAGGATTCTCCGTTGTTGGAGATTACCTACTTGAAGTGGATCTTACCTCTTTGAGGCTCCTACCCTATATCCCTGGTCATGCGATGGTCTTCGGATGGTTGAAACCGATAAATATCGGTCCTGGACCTCATTTGACCGATACGCTCTGTCCACGAACGATCCTGAAGAACGTCGTCGGGTGCGTCTTTTGAACATCCATACACACAGTGGGAATACCGACTCCCCTTATAGCGAAGCTCTCACCCGTGAACTGATTTTCCTCGTCGGATTCGAGCTGGAGTTCACCTTGCTCAAGGACAAGAAAGGAACGGAGGTTTTGGATGACCATGATTGGAGCACATCTTCCTCCCTACACTCCGATGCACCCGCCGAAATTCTCGATGCCATGGTCACTGCTCTGGAACGAGGAGGGATAGTCGTCCATTCGTTTCATGCAGAGGCCGGGCCGGGACAATACAAGATCGTGACCGGGCCATTGCAGCCGTTACAAGCTGCAGACGCACTTTCATTCTCTCGAGATGTCATACGCGGGACGGCGAGTGGGCACCAACGTCGAGCGACATTTGCACCTTGGATTCACGAACACCAATGTACGACGCACTCCCTTGCAGGCCACTTCAGAATACTTACATTCAGTCCTCGCAGATGGCAATGGGCTCCACACACACATCTCCGTCCACTCTCCCAAGGCCTCGGAGGGAGAGACCTCTCCTCTCGCACCTACTTTGAACCCCCTCGAAGCTATTTTCCTTCAATCACTACTCGATAACCTCGGAGGAATCTGCGCGTTCTCGATGACAACGCCTTCGTCCTATGAAAGAACGGACGAACATGTTCGCGGGTCGACGCAGAACGTATGGGGTTCAGGGAAACACGTTTGTTGGGGAACCCACCACCGACAAGTCCCCATCCGTTTGTGCGGTCCCACAGGAGCTCACAGATTCGAGTTGAGGAGCGTCGATGCCGCTGCGAATCCTTATCTGCTCCTCGCGTCCATCGTGGCCGCTGCGATCGAAGGGGTGGATAATCAAATGTCATTGACCGCTGGCGATTCTGCGGCTCTGATGGGTCAAAACGCAAAGACTGCGTCTGTCATTCCAGATGAATTGCCACACTCGTTCGGCGAAGCGTTCCGTTGCCTCGAAGAACAGGATACGATGGGGAAGTTCTTTGGGAAGGGTTTCATCCAGGCATATCGGGGGGTCATTGAGGTTCGTAATCTGACGTCCGGAGCTTGGCCCACTCACTAACACGTCTGGAAAATAGGAGGTCCAACGGTATCTCTGTCCTGGAGGCGAAAGTCGGTTTGACATGATCGTAGACATGTATTAGAAGTTTTTCATACACATCCGCCCTCAACGATGGGGAGGATGCATTCCCGCCCTTGGGTTTTGTGGGATAGCGGCGCCGCCCGAAAATCGTACTCGTATTCCCCGCGGGGAACCCCAAGTCCCCGTGGTCCAGGCTGGGTAAATTCCCGAAACTCCCAAATCTTCAATAGGTCGGCTCGGGTCAGAGACGGGGGCTGGTATGACATGAATATTTACCGACAACCCAAGGGCCACCTCAGTCCTCCTTCCAGAAGATGGCCACAACTGAAACGAGCGCGGGGGGCCGCAGCGGCCCGGAGGCATCGCCAAGGCTCTTCTCCCGTGAGCCTTGCGGCTTTAGCACAGCCCATTTCTTGGCTTCACCTCCACCTCGGTCGCGTCGTTCGCCCCCTGAGTGTTGTGGCTTGCAATCCCATCTCGGGAAATTTCTGCTGAGCCCCATGCTGGGTTCGTCGGTCTCGTGGACCCGTCGACAGCCAAATCCGTCGATGGTGGATCCTTTCGAGTTACCCACAAGGCCCCGAAAATGCGCCGGAGATGATTCGACCGTGAGCGGACTGTTCTCTTTCCACTGGTGGCTGCACTTCTTTCCAGGAACTAAAAGACTTTCCTTCATCACGTGAACGTACAGCCTCATGCCGGAACCGTGGAATCTATGCAACGGTAGACGCGATAGTGACAGCTCAGAGGTTTCAACCGCGGCCCTTACCCATCCCAGGGTCTGCTTCTCTGTTGCGACCGACCTGCCGCGGCACCCCTCGAGGTCAGGCTGACCTTTGGTCATGGACGCAGAAACCAAACTGCCGAAACGCCGAGATAATGTCATCTCATCGTTGAATATGGCCATTGAGGTCCTAAATCTCGCGAGGGAGGTGTCCAGCATTACACCAGCCAAGGCAGTTTTTGGTTCTGTCAGTGCCCTTCTCGTTATGATCAAGGTGCGTTCCCTTCTCCGTGTTGCCGAGTTTCCGCCTCACACGCGTCCAGGATTCAATGGTCAACCACGAGGACTACGTTACTCTTGGGTTGACCTGTGTTGACATTTGTACCGCCCTCAAGCAGGGGATGGATGGGAAGGAGTTGGGTAACTTCAATCAGCCCGTACGCAAGGCGGTCAAGCGGTTGAGGAAGTAAGTGAAGCAAAAAAACAAACAAACTGTATTTTGCATGATTCGTTAAACGCGTTTTTAATTCCAGGATCGTGGAGAAGATCAAGTCGGAGATCGAGTCGAAAACAGAAAGTCCCAGCAAACGGAGAGCCGTCTTACGAATGTTCCACGCGAGGGATGACAAGGAGACTATCGCAACGTGGAAATCTGACCTCAACATTATCCTTGGTGTCTTCAACGTGAGTTCAGTTCGTTTCGTTTGGCAATAGCTAACCGTTTCCTACTAGGCCCAACTAGCAATGAACACTCATGTCATTGTTTCCGACACCCGTCGTGGCGTATTCGACATGCATCGTGGCTTTTCTGAACTTTGTCGCGAGGTTTCTCACATCCGCCGTGACGTGCTGGAAATCAAGGGGAGGAATGAAGAGCAATTTCGTCTGGTAGGTGCCACCGTACTCTGTTGATCACGGAGTGAAATTCTTACATTTCAATAGGTGCAAGTTGGGTGAGAAATTTATTTGCCGACGGGTCCGCCATCTGAGATGTATATTTGACAGCCCCGGGGAAGAGCCACCCCAGCCACCGAGGGCCTTGTTTGGGCGCGACGAACTTGTGGAGAAGATCATCCATCACGTAAACGGCCTCACACCCATTGCTCTCATCGGTGCGGGTGGGATCGGGAAAACATCCATCGTCCTGACCGTCCTTCACCACGACCGCGTCAGGGAACGGTTTGGCGACAACTGTCGGTTCATCCGTTGCGATGAGTTCCAACCAACGCCAACCCATTTCCTCAGTCGTCTCTCCAAAGTCATCGGTGCGGGTGTTGAAAATCCCGAGGATCTGACTTCGCTGCGGCCATTCCTATCCTCCAAGAGGATGCTAATAGTCCTCGATAACGTCGAATCCATCCTCGACCCGGAGGGGACGAACGCGCAGGAACTCTATGCTGTCGTGGAGGAGCTGGGCCGGTTCAAAAACACCTGCCTCTGTATCACCTCTCGCATCTCTACCGTCCCTCCCGACTGCGAGATTCTTGACATCCCGACGTTGTCAACGGACGCTGCGCGCGACACCTTCTACTGTATATACAAGAATGGCGAACGATCGGATGTGGTCGACGACATCTTGGAACAACTCGATTTCCATCCACTCTCCATCACTCTACTCGCCACTGTGGCGCATCAAAACAGGTGGGACGCCAGCAGGCTGACCAAGGAATGGGAAAGACGACGAACAGGTGTACTGCAGACGGACCACAAAAAGAGCCTCGCCGCCACCATAGAACTTTCACTCGCCTCCCCCATGTTCCAGGAACTCGGCCCAGACGCCCGTGCGCTTCTCGAGGTTATCGCCTTCTTCCCTCAAGGTGTCGATGAGGGCAACCTTGACTGGCTATTCCCCACCATCCCCAACAGAGAGAACATCTTCGACAAATTCTGTGTTCTCTCCCTAACCAACCGAAGCAACGGCTTCTCCACCCTGCTCGCGCCCCTCCGAGAATACGTTTGCCCCAAAGACCCAAAGACGTCTCTACTCCTTTGTGCAATCAAGGAGTCTTACTTCGGTCGGTTGTCGGTTGGTGTTGACCCTGACAATCCAGAGTTCGAAGAAACGCGGTGGATTGCGTCAGAGGATGTGAATGTTGAGCACCTGCTTGACATCTTCACATCCGCCGATCCAGACTCAAACGCTGTCTGGAACGCATGCGCTCATTTCATGGACCACCTCTATTGGCACAAACCACGATTTATCATACTGGGGCCGAAGATCAAAGGGCTCCCGGACGACCACCCCTCCAAGCCACGGTGTTTGTTCGAGTTCTCCTACTTGTTCGACTCGGTTGGGAATTATGCAGAAAGCAAACGGCTCGTCATTCGCACCTCGAAGCTCTGGAGAGAGTGGGGGAACGCCCTGCAGGCCACTCAGACATTGACGCTCTTAACCCGTGCGAACTGGGGGCTTGGCCAGTACAAGGAAGGGGTATCGCGGGCGAAGGCGGCGTCGGAAATTTACGAACGGTTCAACAATACAGCTGGGCGAGCGTCTTTGCGATACCTCGCTCAGTCGCTTTCCAAAGTCGCCCAGGTTGGCACCACAGAAGCAGCCTCCCGGATAATCAATCTCTCAATGGACAAATACACCCAAGCCCAGGCCTGCAAATACCACCACACCCTGGGCTATATATGCAGCTCCAGAGGTGAAATAGATACGGCAATCTGTCATCTTAGGACAGCCCTCGGGATTGCCTCCTCTTTCAATTCGCAGGAAAAGCAAGCCTCGATTCTTCGTTGCCTTGTGCATCTACTTCTAAAAGAAGGCAAGCTAGATGACGCCCAAGTTCACCTTGAATGCCTCAAGTCGGACGCGGTCAGTAATCTGGTTAGTTTGGGTTTGGCAACGGTGACACAGGTTTGTGTATGGCGCCGGGAAGGGAGATTCAAAGAGGCAGAATCCGAGGTTTCGCGTGTCACTGGTATATATGAGAAGGCCGGGGCTCCGGCAGATTTTCTGGAGTTTTCCAAAAGGTTCCTCCAGGAGGTTGAAGAAAAAATCAACAATCCGGTTAACTCTGACCGCCAATCGGGTGACGATTGTGAGCCCCTTGGAACGGCGGTACTTTTCGTGTTTATTGACTCTTAAATAATGCATGATGTACAGGATCAGAATATTTCTCTAGACGATCCCCCCGCAGGTCGGGCACACCCTCGACACGAACTCCCCAAGGCCCCTCCATGGCCTCCCTCGCCATTTACATCACTCCCCCTTTCTTTCCGAAGACGCTCTGTGTTTATTGTCCCGCCGTTCGTTCCCCCCGTCGTCCTTGTTGTACCTGTTTCATTCAGAGTTCGTGCACCCTGTGAACGACCTGCTGTGTTTGGTGGTCTCGTTATAGTTGCCGACAAATCCGACTTTGGCCGCACCCTTGAGGTGCTTCCCGGAGACCCCAACAGGGAGTCTTGGACTCTGAACGAATCACCACCCAAAACTGAGAGATGGATTACACCGGCCGGTCGGCCTTCACGCCTGGCTCGAATGCGGAGATGGGGTCAGGTGGGGCTGCCCAAGTCCCATTCAGGAAGAACTAGAATCGCGGACTGAAAGACGGAAACCACAACTATTCGCGAATGAGACGACTGAAGTGGGATAAGCAGCGAACGACACGAGCGGGTGATGTGTGACAGGAGTGTAAGATGGCGGCGTAGAACCAGCCTAGTAAGTACGGCGGGTCCCTTCCTCCAGTCCCTACTCGACAACCTGCAAGGGGTCTGCGCGTTCTCTCCGGCACCTTGTATTTGTTAATCAATCGGTAGCCGCACTTTTGGCAATGGCGTCGAATAGGGCTTGTTGCTCGTGCACTCGCACGAAGAACAGCAACCTATGGACCGGGGGCGGAGGGTGGGTGGGGATGGGCAACCACATTTGGTAGCAGGTTCTTCTTTCGTCCGCAAGCAGGCTGGTACACGGGGGCATTGTGATTTGGACTGAAGCACACCTTGGCCTGTGAGATGTACGTGAGATCCACGCTTTTTGCAAGGACAGTCCGGCGTACGCTGGGTAATTCGAAGGATCGATTGAGCCCAGGTCTTCGGATTTCAGACGTCATCTCATCCTCCTCATCCTCGTCTCAGGAGTGTTAGGAGTGAACCGATGGGTGGATTGTGGGGCAGTGGTACCTCGTGAGAGGTAGGACGAGGCGATGCCAGCGACACCGATGGTTTAGGAAGGCCTGAGGCCTGACCGCCGAACGGAGCTGATTAGATGCAAGTCCGGCTAGAAGTGACGGAGGACGCACCCCCTCCACGTCCCACCCCGCCTCAATCTCATATTCTCCACCTCCCCCCATGTTGGCTCTTCCTCGTCATCGACTATCCCCATTGCGCGAAGTTACCCGCTCGAAGCGGTAAGCGGGGCGACGTCTTCCTGATTTTCGGATTGGACGGACGTTACCAGTAAATCGGTCGGCGTTGGCGCAGACTTCGAGAGAGAGGTGGACTCGCCATTTGTAGTGTTGTCGGACTCCCGACACGATACACCTTCGCACCGTGAACCCGGCGCCAATCGCGATCACGTGCAGAAGTTCAATTCGAATTCAACGAGGCCAACCCCAAAGCTCTACAGACACGCGTCGTAGTACATGGTCTAGGAAAATCCAGTGGGAACTCGCCCAGTGGTGGATTCGCCGGGTGGATAGGCCCCGAGGCAACATGGCTTTCCGCCTGTGTTGAGCTCTCCCAAGCTGTTGGCATTGGCCGTGCAGACTAGCGCTGTGATCGCAGTACAAACAAGCGCTTCGTGGTTTCCGCCTCTCTATCTCCCAGGCAGCAGTTCTTCCTTCCAGAGGTCGTGTTCCCCGGTCACCAGTAATCCATGCCCACGATCTATCCAGGGGCCTCTGGCCCAAGTGGGTGCGTTGGATTACCACACACTCCTGGGCAACCGGTGAGCGGAACGCGCATAGTCCCTGAGCTGGTGCTGACGTGTTGGAACAGCAATCGCAGGAACAATTAATGCTCAGTCAAATGAGGAGGCTGACCGTAAGGCTGATTATCAATATGTTCGATATCCCAGTTAACGAGCTATTCGGTGATACAAGTAGTACTCCGTTGAAGCCTCCCTGGAACTGCATAAGGTATGATGTTGTTCCCGTGATGAACGACCCATCTAACCGGTCATTAGAACCCATCTATGACGAAGGAAGAGGCCAAGGGTCAAACCAGGTCAGCGATCTAAACTACCGGCGGATCCGGCAACTTATTTCTGAATCCAGCACACCGGGGGAGTCCCCGCCCCCACCACCGAGGGCCGTGTTTGGACGCGACGAGCTGATCGAAGGGATCGTTCGTCTCGCCGATAGCCTCACCCCCATCGCTCTCGTTGGTGCTGGAGGGATCGGAAAGACATCAATCGCTCTGGCTGTCCTCCACGACAGTCGCATCAAGCAACGATTTGGTGAAGACCGTCGGTTTATCCGATGTGACCAGTTCCCCGATTCCAACTCCCATTTCCTCAGTCGACTCTCCAAGGTCATTGGTGCAGGCGTCGAAAACCTCGAAGATCTCACCCCACTACGACCGCTCCTATCCTCAAAGGAGATGTTCATCATCCTCGACAACGCTGAATCCATTCTCGATCCGGAGGGAATTGATGCTCAGGATATCTACGCAACGGTAGAGGAGCTAAGTCAGTTCGACAACATCTGCCTCTGTATCACTTCTCGAATCTCCACCATCCCTCCCGATTGTGAAGTTCTCGACATCCCAACGCTGTCTATGGAGGCTGCGCGCGACGCCTTCTACCGTATATACAAGAACAGCAAACGATCGAATCCAGTCGACAACATCCTGGAACAACTCGACTTCCACCCGCTCTCCATCACCTTACTCGCCACTGTGGCATATCACAACAAATGGGACACCAGTCGATTGACCAAAGAATGGGAGGGCCGGAGAACCGGTGTGCTTCGGACGGACCACAAAAAGAGTTTTGCTGCAGCGATTGAACTTTCGCTCACCTCTCCCATGTTCAAGGAACTCGGCCCCAACGCCCGCGCACTCCTCGAGGTCGTTGCTTTCTTCCCTCAGGGCATTGACGAGGACAAAATTGACTGGTTGTTCCCCACCATATCAAACAGGAGCGACATCTTCGACAAATTCCGCGTTCTTTCTCTGACGTACCCACGCAACGGCTTTGTCACCATGTTGGCACCGCTCCGAGACTACCTTCGCCCTGTGGACCCACATTCGTCCCCACTCCTCTGCACCACCAAGAACCATTATTTCAGTCGGTTGGCAGCCAATGCCAACACTTGTCCTCACCAGTCCAATTTCGAAGAAACGCGATGGATCACGTCAGAAGATATGAACATTGAGCACCTGCTCGGCGTCTTCGCATCTGTGGGCGCAAACTCAAACGATGTTTGGGAGGCTTGTGCTGATTTCATGAGGCACCTCCATTGGCACAAACCGAGGCTTGTCATACTCGGGTTGATGATCGAAGGACTCCCGGACGACCATCCCTCAAAGTTGCGATGTTTGGCTGAGCTCTCGTATTTGTCTCACTCTGTTGGACACTACGAGGAGGGCAAACGGCTTCTCGCGTACACCTTACGACTATGGAGAGCGCAGGGGAACGACCATCAGATCACCCGAACATTGGGTACCCTTGCTCGTACGAATGGGTGCCTGCGCCTCTACGAGGAAGCGATACTGCGTCTCAAAGAAGCGTTCACAATCTACGAACGACTTGACGACACAGTGGGGCAAGCAGACTCCTTACAACAGCTGGCTTTGATGTTCATTGAAGTCAAACAAGTTGGCGCCGCAGAAGAAGCCGCATCCCGCGCAATTCATCTCTCTTCAGGCGAACTCGACGAACCTCAACACTGTGAACATCACCATATCCTTGGCCATGTGTGTGAATCAAGAGGCGAGACGGAGGCAGCGATCGGCCAGTTCAAGACCGCTCTCGGGATCGCCACTTCCCTTCGTTTGCAGACTAAGGAAGTTCAAATTCTTGGTTGCCTTCTGCATCTGCTTCTCAATGAAGAGAGGTTCAACGACGCCCAAGTCTACCTCGAAATCCTCAAGTCGTACGCCCATGCAGCCAATGATCCATATGGTCTGGATGTAATGTCGGTGAGGCAGGCTTACGTTTGGTTTGGGCAAGGCAGGTTTGAAGAGGCCAAGTCCGAGCTTTCATGCGTCATTGGAGCATACGAGAAGATGGGGGTTTCGCCAGAATTCCTGGAAGATCCCAAAGTGCTCCTCCGGGTGATTGAAGTGGGAACGAGCAACCAGAGTCGCCTCCGGGTTTGACTGATAGTTAATTGGAGGATTTGCACTACTTCTCGTATTCATTGACTCCTTACGCACAGGACCTGAATTATCGGTTTCACCAGAGGTGTCCTTCCGCGATTCGCGTGTGCCCCCGGACCCCTCCCGATCTTTCGTCGTTCTACCCACTCCCTTTCATTTTCAAGAGTGTCCCCTCCCATACGAATTAGCCTCGCGCATCCCACATATTTCTATCTTTGTTGGCTGACCATTCGCCCATCGTTCGTCTCGTGTCGCTCGCCCCCCCCCGCCGCCCGTGATATTGAATTTGTGCGTTTCGTGGACTGTTTTGCCCGCTCGTGATACCGCATTCCTGAGATGTTCCACAACAACCCGCGAGGGCACTCGAGGACCTAGGACTCTAGGCGGTGTCACTGGCGGCGGAGAAAGGTGACTATCGCATCGGTCGCCGCGCCAAGTGATCGATTACACAGACGAGCCTAAAGCGGACATAACAACTATCAGGGGAATGAAACGACGTGTCAAGTGGGATGCACCGAATGGTGGCCAATGGATAATATGGGACGGGAGGGCAATATGGCAGTGTAGAGCTGACCTAACCAGTACGGCAGGTTAGGGGAGTGGGAAAGGAGGGAGACTGTCGAGAGGGAGAGAGTTCAGCGACGGGTTTTGGTATCAGACACGAGTTTGGTACGGTATCACACCAGGCATCTTTGTCTGCCCCCCTTCCCCTCTGCAACAAAGTTCGGTTATCCATTGTCTGAACATTCAACTATAATGGGGTTCAACAGAAGCGTATAATTGGTATAGGTGAGCGAAATGGTGGGGGATATGTGGCCGGGTGGGGTTTCGACGACTCACCTCCGGCGGGGCGGTCAGCGAGCCGCATGGGAAAACGAGAAATGAGTTGAGGGCGCGGCGCTACGTCAGCGGCCGGTTGGTAAAGGATCCCTTCAGACCGCCTTGAACTGGAGCCGCGGAATGGACGGGGATCCTGGGTAGTCGGTTAACTGTGTACAGCTGGAAGCGCTTCGGTCACAGATGCAACTCGAAAGTGCCGGTAGGTCTCGTCCTCGTCCTCGTCTGGTACACATTTAAGACGAATTTCTGGATGGTTTTCGGGCCAACCATAACCCGTGAGGCACGACGAGATGATGCCGCCGACGCCGAGGGTTGAGGAGGCGTGGGCCTGATCTCCATCTTCGAAGAAATAGGGATAGGAAGTTCCGATTCCTGGTCCGACCCCAGTTCATCCGCTTCTGACTGTCCGAACGGAAGTGATTAGACACAAACTTGGCTGTAAGTGATGAGACACACACCTCTCTTGCGTTCTTCGTCCTTCTCTTCATCCCCTCCTGATTGCTCGTCGCCGTCAACTATCCGCATGGCGTGAGTCGTCCACTTCAAAGGAGTGTTCGCGAATTTGCCCTTCAAGGTCATCGGACCGGACCAACATGTCCATTTCTGCGGGAAACCGATCAGCGGTGCGGTGCGGACTACGAGAGAGAGGTGAACTTGCAACTCGCAGCGTCGTCGGGGCCCTCTGGAACGAGATGTCCCCGCGAACTTGACGCCACAAGTGAGAGTTCCTGGATCGTGATCGAGATCACCGTGGAGCGGAGCTCAACTTGAGTTCAACGCTAGGGCGTACAAGCATTCGATTATGCACCTACCTACCAGAGGCCACAAACGTGCGTTGTAGTACACATTTCTGCATAGAAATGGCGATGTATATATGTGACTGCGCCCAGTAGTGGACTCGTTGAGCGGTCCATCGTCTTGGCATGGGCTCCCTTGACAATGCACGCAGCTTCTGCTCCTAGGCCTTCGACGCATTTGCTGCTCGACGATATCGGGCTCAACACGCGTCCTGAACTCCCCAAGCGGCGACTTCTGTGATCCCTCGTTTTCCGTGATTTCTCAATGAACTGTTTCCCGTGCTCAAAGAGCAAGGACGACGGTGTCGCCCCACAGCGATCGCACATTCTTCGTAGCTCCCACCTTTGCACTTCGTATCGTCCCGAACGTCGCGGACATGGGTTGCCCGCACTCGCCTTTCTCAGGCCACTGCTGCGACGATTCAGATCAATTCAGATTGGCGCTGAATCTGGCGCTGCGATAACAGATAGCAGCAGAACCAACAAACACGTGGTTTCCGCATCTCCTCCTGGACGGTCATCTTCCTCCCTCCGATATCGCGTTCTACAGTCACCAAGGACCTCATGGCTACGTCTTATCCAGGCGCTCCCGGTCCGAGTGGGAGTGCTGGGCAACCACCTGCTCCTGGGCAATCGGTGCAACCACATGCTCCTGGGCAACTGGTGCGACAACCTGCTCCCGGGCAACCAGTGAGTGAAACCACGCAACGACTGAGCATGTGCTGATACTTTTGGAACAGCAACCGCAAGAACAACTGATACTCGATCAAATGAGGAGGCTGACTGTAAGGCTGCTTGTTGATATGTTCGACCTCAAGATTAACGAACTATTTGGTGATAAAAGCACACCGTTGAAGCCTCCCTGGAGCTACTCAAGGTACGATTCCCCGTTCCTCTAATGTAGGACCCGCCTGACCAGTCACTAGGACCCACCTGTGACGAAGAGAAAGGACAACGGACAAACTGAGTTAGCAATATAAATTACTGTGGCTGATGGATTCGGTCTCTTATATTTGAATTTAGTACACCCGGGGAGTCCCCACCGCCACAACCGAGGGCTGTATTTGGACGCGACGAGCTGGTCGAGGAGATTGTTCATCTCGTCGATAGCCTTACGCCCACCGCTCTCATTGGTGCTGGAGGGATCGGAAAGACATCAATCGCTCTGGCTGTCCTCCACGACAGTCGGATCAAGCAACGATTTGGTGAAGAGTGTCGGTTTATCCGATGCGACCAGTTTCCTGCCTCCCACACCCACTTCCTCGGTCGGCTCTCCAAAGTCATTGGTGCAGACATCAAAAACCTCGAAGATCTTGCTCCCCTTCGGCCATTCCTATCTTCGAAGGAGATGTTCATTATCCTCGACAATGCTGAATCCATTCTTGATCCGGAGGGAAGGAATGCAGAGGAAATCTACACTATAGTGGAGGAGCTGTGCCGGTTTGACAACATCTGCCTTTGTATCACCTCCCGCATATCCACCATTCCCCCTGACTGCAAGACTCTTGACATCCCAACATTGTCAATGGAGGCTGCATGTGAAACCTTCTACCGCATATACCAGCGAGGTGAACAATCAGGTGCAATTGAGAACATCCTGAAACAACTTGACTTCCACCCACTTGCTGTTACCCTGCTTGCCACTGTGGCACAACAAAACAAGTGGGGTGTCAGTAGATTGACCAGGGAGTGGGAGAGCCAGCGAACAGATGTTCTTCAGACAGGCCACAAACAAAGCCTTGCAGCTACAATTGAACTTTCACTTGCCTCCCCCATGTTTCAGGAACTTGGCCCAGATGCCCGTCCACTTCTCAAGGTTGTTGCTTTCTTCCCTCAAGGGGTTGATGAGAACAACCTTGACTGGTTATTCCCCACCATCCCCAACAGAAAGGATATCTTTGACAAATTCTGTGTTCTCTCCCTGACAAATTGGAGTAATGATGGCTTTGCCACAATGCTGGCACCACTCCGAGACTACCTTTTCCCCAGAGCGCCACAGTTGTCCCCACTCCTCTGCACCACCAAGGAGCATTACCTCCACAGGTTGTCATCTGATCCCTGTCCTCACTGTGATCCTGAAAAAACACAATGGATCACATCAGAGGACGTGAATGTTGAGCACCTGCTTAGTATTTTCACCTCTGTTGATGCAAACTCTCCTGATGTCTGGGATGCCTGTGCTAAATTCCTGGGTCATCTTCATTATCACAAACAACGGCTTGTCATTCTGGGACCAACAATTGAAGGGCTTCCAGACAACCATCCCCACAAGTTGAAATGCTTGGAGCAGCTCTCAGAATTATCTTCCTCTGTTGGACAGTATGTGCAGGGTAAACGACTTGATATGTGTGCCTTGAAACTCTGGAGAAAGCAGAGGAATGACCATAAGGTTGCTCAGACATTGGTTTCTATTGCTTATAAAAATCATGCCATGCGCCTCTTTGAGGAAGCAATTCCACAGGAGAAAGAAGCATCAGAAATTCACAAACGGCTTGGTGACAAAAAGGAGCAAATAAACTCATTGCAACACCTTGCACTGTTGTTTGTTCAAGTGAAACAGGTTGATACTGCAAAAGAAGCTGTATCACAAGTACTCAAGCTCTCCTCAGGCACACTTAGTGCAAATCAGTACTGTGAACACCACCATATCCTTGGTCACCTGCATGAATCTAAAGGTGAAACAGAAGCAGCAATTTGCCATTTTAGGAATGCCCTCCAGATTGTCATTCACCATGGGTTGGAGCAGACACAAATCCAGATTCTCCGGTGCCTTGTCCAATTGCTTCTTGATGCAGAGAGGTTTAATGATGCCCAAATCCACCTCAATACCATCAAGTTACTTGAAGTCAATGATGCATATGAGCTGGATAGACATTTGGTGACACAGGCTTATATTTACTTTGGGAGAGGCAGGTTTGCAGAGGCAAAGTTTGAGCTTTCACGTATCATTGGCACACGCGAGAGGGCAGGGAGTTTAGGGGACCTTCTTGGAGATGCCAAGGTGCTCCTCCAGGTGATTGAAGTGGGAACAAACAACCTGATAACTGCTATGGGAGAAGCTGCATCCCACACAATCAGTCCCTCCTCAGGTGAACCTGACCAACTTTTGGTCTGTGGAAATCACCACATCCTTGGCCATATCTACGGCTCCAGGGGCAACAAAGAGCTTGCAATTAACCACCATGAAACAGCCCTTGGAATTGCCACATCCCTCAACCTGCAGGAAGAGCAGGCTGAAATCCTTCACTGCCTTTTCCATCTTCTTGAAGAAGAGAGGCCTGATGATGCCCAAGTTTACCTCAAACGCTTTCAGTTGCTTATGCCTGTATCTGAGATCCCGTTCGGTCTTGACAGCAAGGTGGCAAAATACCTTTTTGCACTCTTTGCTTTTTTGTGCTTTTTCCACTGAAAGATTGGGTTATGCGTGGAACCTTGGTGCCTTCCCTTGGCATACTGCCCTGCAAGTTGCACCCAACCAGGGTGAACACCCTCACCCCTTCCTGACCTTCTTCAACACTCTTACAACCTCTATGCCTCCCCTTTTCTTTCCAAAGATGTTCTCTTTTATGCTGATCAACCTCCTGTACTCTGAAATTTCCCTTGCCCGATGTTCCACCATTTATCTATTTGTAAATCTCCATGTTGTATGTCACCCTTGAAATTTATGTATACTATCTCTCAACGAGTCTGACTCCAACCATGTCCCTGGACTTCCTTGTAGTAACCACTACCAAGGGCCTATAACTGTGAACAGCACTACTAGTGACAGAGACGGGGTGGACTGCTACACAAAGCGAGCAATGGATTACATAGGCTAGATGTTCTTCCCAACTGAAGCGGGATGCAATGAACGATGAAAGTGGGTGATGTGCACCAGGATCAAACAGTCAATACGGCGGGCCGGGTGTAGAGTTCCATTCGGGAAGACCGAGAGTTACAACGTCGGGCCGGCCGCGCGCCACTATCAAATTCGACGAGATTGTCGACATTCGCGATCCACTTTGTACAGCGATTGTGCCAGGATTACTCGACGACTCTGAGCTGAAGCAGAGATGGAAGGAACAGATGGGAGATGGAAGAAACAGATGGGAGACGGAAGAAACAGATGGGGAGATTGAAGAAACAGATGGAGGTGGCGGGGGCGGATCAGGAACCTTTCGGAACGGCCCCGAAGTGGTGATATCATACGAGGAGTTCGCTCGATAAGAAGCTTTTCTCGGAGCACGATATCCTATCGTAACCGTATCGCCCCGACCATGACCACGACCAATGAGCCGACGACGTACGGGGTCAAGTACCCTATGGATAAGACCTTCGTCGCACCGGATCTCTATCATCTCAAGAAATGGCACCATATCAAATACATTCGACTCACCTGGCTCGACCTGCACAACGTCGCTCGGTGTCGTGTCCTCTCCCTTGATTACTTTGAGAGGTTGCTTGAGACGGCGAATGGGAGACCTGGAGTGACTGTTGTGGGGTGTGTGTTGGGGTTGGTGGGGTTGAAAGTTGCGAATGGGTTTTCTGCCGCGGGGGGGTATTTGTACGTGGCGGATTTGAGTTCGTTGAGGTTGTGTCCGTTTGCTGCTGGACATGCGATGCTCTTTGGGTGGTTCCAGAATGTCGATGTTGGTCCGAAACAGCCGTTGGAGTATGATCTTTGTCCGAGGACGTTGTTGGCCCACCAGATCTCGTGAGTCTCCCCCGCCTCAGCCGTGTCGTTTTTCAGAGAGCTCACGTCACGCGTGTTTACCAGGGAGGCATCTAAACGTGGCGTCTCGTTCCTGACCGGGTTCGAGATTGAGTTCATCCTTTTGAAGTCCACGCTTCCAGAGACCGAACCGATCAGCAACCACGATTGGACCACAACATCATCGATGTACACCGGTAGCGCTGGAGCCATCGTCCTTGAAGAGATCGCGGATGCCTTGCAGGCCGGCGGTGTGGAACTTCAGATGTATCACGCGGAGGCCGCCCCTGGTCAATACGAGGTCGTCACGGGTCCCCTCTCACCACTTCAGGCTGCGGACGCGTTGGTGTACAGCCGTGAAGTGATTTATAACATCGCGAATAAGCACCAGCTCAGGGCTACGTTGGCTCCGAGGGTGTTTAGGCATAGCTGTCTGTCATCTCCGTCCTTTTCTCGTTTTCATCTGGTATTTACGAGTCATGGACATACAGGCGGGAGCGGAGCTCACACCAATATCTCGATCCACTCCGAGATGTTCCAGGGGGAAACGTCGTCAAGAGCACCGACGTTGACACCGTTAGAGTCTGCCTTCCTCCAGTCTGTGCTCGACAACCTCCAAGGGATTTGCGCGTTCACCCTCCCGACCGTCGCGTCGTACGCGAGGATGGCGGATGGTGTGTGGAGTGGCGGGACGTATGTTGCTTGGGGATCGGAGAACCGGGAGGCTCCTGTCAGGGTTTGCGGTACCCCTGGATCTCGTCGATTCGAGATTCGGTGCGTTGACGGGACGGCTAATCCGTATCTCTACCTCGCTTCGATCTTCGCGGCCGTCATCCACGGGTTGGACGCGGGAAAGACGCTGAGCGTCGCGGATTCCCTGGATATCGCCGCCACTCTCACGAAGGAGAAGAGGGAGGAGTTGGGTATCGGTGAGAGGAGATTGCCGTTGAAGGTTGAGGAGGCGAGGAAGTTTCTGGATCAGAGTACGGTGCTGAGGGGGGGTTTGGGAGATAATTTTGTTACCAAGTATTTGGCTGTCAACGAGGTATCGTTCTCTCGAACCCTGGCTGGGTTTGTCGTGTCCAGTTACTGAAACGATTCCAAGGCGCTCCAAGAGCATTTATCTGCAGGTCTAGGCCGAAGAGTGACGGAACTGAATAAGATCGTGGCGATGTACTAGACCACGGCCTCTCTCCTCGTAGAATGGGGAAATGAATGAATCGAAATCCGGATTTACATTCCAACCCAGCGTCTTTGGTTACGGAATTCCATCTCCAATGTTGGGATCTGGTGGGAACGCGATCAGCGGTATCTCCGCGTTCGATCTCTTCCTTTCCGGGTTGCCCGAACTCCCCGAACACAGAGATAGAAGATGGTGTGCTTCCCTACTCGACCTGTCTCGGGGTCGTCGGGGCGGCTCAACAAGGGAATGAGAGGACGCACCGTCTATCCTGGCATGGGCTCGGAAAATGGCAGAGTCAGCAGATCTCATCTTATTTAATTCATCGCGATATAAGACGGGAATGTGCAGATTCGGGCAGATGTGTAAGTAAATCGGAGGCTAGGCACGGGAGAAAAGGCGTTGGGTCGGGTACCGGTGTCTTCCCTGCCACGACGTCTTCGTAGCTGAGCCCTTCATTCCATCAACACCGTCTCCTCCTTCGTGATTCTCAGCCTTGGTGCGCGCGTTGCAACGTCACCAATATACTCCAGCCAACCGACGAATCCAGCCTTGGATGTCAACTTCATCTCCAGGGTCGAGTTTTTGTTGAGCAAAGCCGGATGTGTAGATTCCAGAATCGTCAGCTGGGCGGTACGTCCTGAGCCAGCTGGATTGGCCCAACGTGTCTTACGTTGGAACGAAAACACAGGTCGCATACTGCGTGCCCGGTTCAAGACAAGTCGTGTTCGTCGGAGATCCAGTCACGAGTCCACTCTTCTTCCCATCCGCCCACATCGTCGATCCGGAGCCACCAGGCGCACCTCCAGACGGCGGCCGAAACACTCGAATTACAGTACAAACTCAAGCTGTCGCACTTGCAATCGAATCATCCCACCGGTTCTGTCCACGGACGATCCTAAAAAAGGTTGTCGGGACGTAGTTGGAGCCAGTGTTTGCACCTCGGGTTCACGGGCACCAATGTACGGCGTGCTCTCCTTACAGGTTACTTCGGAACGCTTACGTCCAGTCTCCACAGATTGCAATGGGCTCCGCGTCCACTCTTCCATGGCATCACAAGGAAAGTCCTCTCTTGCATCTACTTCGGACCCCCTCGAAGCGATTATCCTCAAATTGCCGCTCGATAACCTCAGAGGAACCCGCGCGTTCTCGATGACGACAGCTTTATCGTATAAAGCACATTCGCGGGTCGAGGCGGAACCTATGGGGCCTCGGGAAACACGTCCGTTGAGGAGCCCACCGTTGACAAGTCCAT
>Ga0307509_10004721_pt1 | contig 19440 bp, 19 predicted proteins | sample 10_EM_MG_FD_202245 | JGI IMG/M metagenome (GOLD analysis project Ga0307509, IMG submission 202245) | Populus trichocarpa ectomycorrhiza microbial communities from riparian zone in the Pacific Northwest, United States - 10_EM | ecosystem: Host-associated > Plants > Roots > Unclassified | place...
GCATTATTTTTTATTATTAAATATAAACTTCAGATTCAGATTCTCCATCTCTAAAAGTACTTTGTAACATATTTTCAATATGGTATCACTACTAGTTGTGCAGATAATAAAATATAGATTGGGTGTTCTAGTGGTTGCCATGCTGAGCCGCATCAGGGGACAGAGCCGGAACCCCGTAAAATACGTTACACCACTACCCAGAAAACCTAAGTCAAATACCAACTTAACGAAAAACAAAATGCTAGGAATGGAGAGCGAGAATATGACAATATGACTAAGTCTAATTAGAACCCTATACCAAGAAACGTGTCAAAATATGAATAAATAGTAAACCTATAAGATAAGAAACTAGAAAAAGACCTAGCCAACCCCTTTTTACATCAAAATCTGGCCTACACCAACCCCCGAGCTATACAAGAATTTATTTAGTAACGGGAAATGGAGGGGGTGGGGAAAGGGCGGAGGACGAATGAGAAGGGCGAGACAGAGCACCGGTCGAGCGCAGACTGGAGGATTGGTTACTGGTTGTCAGGGCGGGTCTTAGTTTTTCTTAAGCGGTGGAAGATCGTTCGGGGTCGGATGGAAAGAAGCCGGGGCCTCCGGGGCGGGTGGGCTGAGGGGCCGGGATCTGTGGATCCGGAAATAGAATCCTCGGGGTCGAATAGCCTTAGACGCCGAGCGCGGGCCACCGGTGGAAACTCAGGTTGACCATTGAAGTCTGTATCGTCCGTATCCGGGTCAGGAGATCTGAGCTGTGTCTCCGCCGCAGACTCATCCGTAGGCCAAGCGGAGGGCACGGGGGAGGCCTGGTCACTATGATCGGCTTTGCCGGGACCAACATCGTTCCATTCCCGTAGAATTCTCACAACACCATCATGTCCTCCGAGGACAGCGAGCGATAGTGGGTCTTGGTTCCACTTATCTAGCCTAGTGTGGAGGACGCCATTCCGTTCTAAAAGCATCCTGACTACCCCTTCATGTCCATGTTTCGCAGCCCACGAGAGTGGCGTTCGGCCATACTTGTTGTCTATGGGGTCGGGATTGAGGTCCTCTCGTTCCAAAAGTATCTTCACAACCCCCTCATGGCCATTCGATGCGGCCCACAAGAGCGGCGTCTGACCAAGTGGGTGGTCGGCAAGGTTGGGGTTGACATCCTTTCTTTCCAAAAGTATCCTTACGATCCCCTCATTCCCTTCCCCAGCCGCCAACGAGAGGGGTGTTCGCCCATTCTCGGTGTCTACATCAGGGTTGACGTCCTTTCGTTCCAAAAGCATCTTCGCGACCCCCTCATTCCCGTTCATAGCGGCCCACGAGAGCGGTGTCCGGCCAGTCCAGCTGTCTACAAGGTCGGGATTGATGTCCTTTCGTTCCAAAAGCATTTTTACAACCCCCTCATGCCCATTCTTTGCAGCCAACGTGAGTGGCGCCTGGCCATACTTGGTGTCCACATGATTGGGATTGACGTCCTCTCGTTGCAGGAGCATCTGTACTACTGCCTCATGCCCATTCGCAGCGGCAAATAATAGTGGAGTCTGACCAGATATGGTGTTTGCACGATCGGGATTGACGTCCTTTCGTTGTAAAAGCATCTGTACTACTACTGCATACCCGTTCTCGGCTGCAAACGATAGTGGTGTCCGGCCGTCTTGGGAGTGCGCAAGGTCGGGATCGATGTCCTCATGTTCCAAAAGCGTCTTTACTACCCCTTCACGACCCATGAGAGCGGCCCACATGAGTGGCGTCCAGCCATCTTTGATCCCTGCTTGGTTGGGATCGACGTCCTCTCGTTCTAGAAGCATCCGTACTACTCCATCACGTCCCATCATAGCAGCTTGCGTGAGCAGCACCAAGCCAACTCCCCCTACTCCTTGGCTAAGATTGACATCCTCTTGTTCCAAAAGCATCCTCACTACTTCCTCACGTCCCGTCATAACGGCAAACGCAAGTGGTGTCCCACCATTTTCGCTATCTACTTGGTCGTGATTGACGTCCCCGCATGCCGAGAGCTCTTTTACTTTGGCCCCCTGCCCTCTTACAGCTTCCTTAGCGCGAGTTCTACTTTCCGCCCAGGCGACTAGATTAACCTCAAATTCCTTCGCTTCCGATGTGGCAGCTATTGCGTCAATCATCCCGCGTAATGCCACCTTGCCGAGTCCTATAAAATGTTTAAGTCCTCCCCTCGCATCTAAATAAGGGCAGCAGCGCCTACCTTTATCTTTGTTCAACTTCAGTAGTTGAATAGATATATGCCCCTTGAGATATATTTCGAAAAACCTCTGTGCGAGTAATTTGACCTTCTGCGTCATCCCCCTTTTTGTGTGCACCCCCCAGTAAAAGGACGCATATTCTAGAAGAGGCATTGTTGAGGGCGCCGAGTCGAGAGTTAGTGAAAGATCCCTGACAGATTTAAAATTAAGATATGTCAAGCAAGCCTCGGCAATTGCTGAGTGGGAGCTACGGAACAGGGTAGGATCACTTGAGAGATATTCTTTCAGAGTGAAGTGCACTAGTCGGACTATAGACGAAGACGCCTCGAACTTGAGAAGACCCAGACATGACGATAGGAGTGTCCGTAATGCAGGAATGGTTTCTGGATCGAGATCTGTGGATCCTCTCTCCACCCCTAGGGCATGGCAGAGCTCCTCGGCCCGTAATGGCCTTTCCGAATATAACACCCACATCAATGCCTTCAGCCCGAGAAATGGCCTAGTTCCCTTCTGTGCCAACAGCCGCCTTAGAGTTACCGTGTAAGCATCGCCTAGTCCATTACCTCGAGCCATCTCTCCTAGTTTCCTTCTTCTCTGACCAATTGTCACCTCCCCCAGAATGGCCTCGATGTTAAGCGAAGCGAGGAGGAATCTACCGCAACATTTGGTAAGTATAGATTATCGATAGAGGGGGGACGCCAACGCACATATTTGACATCTTGTCCAGAACCGTTCTCACAATTTCCGCCCGTAAACCATCGTTCATCGCCTCTGGGATATCATCTCCATCCAACCTCGTCACCACATAGCTCCTGACATCATCCTGGCTAGGGCTGATTGATATCGCAACCGCCTTGGCAAAATATCTTTCAATATGTTCCCACACATAGGGCCTCCCTGTGAGGAATATGCGCGCCGTAGGAGACTCCCGAACAACATCTGCTAGCAAATAAAGAAGGTCCAGAAGACTTTTTGGCTGGCATTCGTCTAGCGCATCAATACAGATGAAAGCTTTAGGTGACGAAGCAATCGCGATCTTCAACATTCGCACTAGATCCGGAAGTAGGGGCCTTCTCCCCCCTCGAAATGCCTCCCGTATATCGCTCGGGATCTCCCTGCCTACCAGTCTTCTCAAAATCGCTCCCATCATGTTGGCGACTGTCTGCTCCTGTTGAGCATTGTAGTCGCAGTAAAACCATGCAACAACTAAACCTTCCTGCCTTGCCTGATCGCACAACCTGTCAATTACTAGGGAACTAGGATTTCTAGACGTTAGTGGTATACCCTTCTTTGAAAAAAATCCGGTCGCTTACCTCAGATGTGTCTTGCCCACTCCAGGATCTCCGAAGCAGAACAAGACAGCCTTATCAGCTCCTCCTTCGCCACCCCTCCAGTCCCGAAACTCGCTGGTTTCAAAAAGCCAATTCCCGACACCTTCCAGCCGGTTGGTGCGCACGCTATGATGCCTGCTATCTGGCTCTAGTGGAGAGAGCCAGCGCATAACCTTTGAATCCTCGTCGGAGTTATAAACGGTGATGTTGAAACTATCTTTTATATTGCCACAGTCGGTATTGCAGTCGCCGAAGGTGACCATGTGTGTACTCGTAGTCTGGGCCATGATTCTCGGTAGAAAATATCGGTTGTATGTAGAAATGGTAGAGTTGTAGCGTTAGTGGGGGTCCATAAATATTTCCTGTGGGTAAAGCTGAAGAGAAGAGAGGTTATCTAGTTTTTTTTGTGGCAACAACCCCCTAATCGTGCCAAGGTTGCGGCGTGCGGCCGCAACCCAGGATATTCGCAGGCTCAAAACCTAGGCACTCCTCCTGAGTGCCCGAAAGCTCAACATGACTTTGTGGCTCAACATGATTCTGTGGCTTGTTTTAACTACAGAGAACATAACCAGAGTTGTTTATATGTATTATTATTTCAGTTAATTTAAATAAACCCAATTAATACAAATCATTTACTAATATCTTGGCACATAAGAATAAAACATTATCAGACAATTATGGCATTGTAAAAGAGTAATTTTTATCAACCTACTACTATTCCAAATCAGCTTCGTCCAAAATCATAACAAAAGCTCAGTCTTTTATCCTTTCACGCCAGTGGGTTGAGCCCTACAGAGATGTCAAAATGAGGATTCAGGCTGCTATCGAATCACTCCAGATGAATCCGTTTCTGTATTCCAACATCGCAGAGATTGCACCCAACTAGGAGATACTGGTTTCACCCCTATGAGCATTACTACAAGGCTGTTATATTATTATTATCCTACAATACTTTCTTTAGCCACAAAGTGATGTTGAGCTACACACTAATATTGAGCTACAGACTGATGTTGAGCCACAAAATCATGTTGAGCCACAAAGTCATGTTGAGCTGTCGGGTACTCAGGAGGAGTGCCCAGGTTTTGAGCCTGCGAATATCCTGGGTTGCAGGTGCACGCCGCAACCTTGGCACGATTAATCACTTTCATGCCAAGGAAATACCCACGCATTGTGAGAGCAGGTTTTGGCGAATTCCCACAACCTGACTCCACCCACTCGGGTACAAAAGCTACGGTAACACACGGTGTTGGACCGTATCCCTTCGACTGATGAGACACACAAATTCTGCTGCTTCCGTTTACAGCAGCTCTATTCTGTGGCTAAGTAGCTTTGCCAAGCAAAAAGTGTGAAATATCGAGCTTTTATTGCTGAAAGGTTGCTGAGCCACAGCATAGAGCTACTGCATACGGAAGGAGCGAAATCTGCGTGTCTCATCAGTGGAAGGGATAAAGTCTATCACACAACCGTCTAGGAGACAGCAACTTGACTGAAGTGGCTGCGGCGTGAAACCCACCCCCCCGTCGTCCACCGCCGATGAGTACGAATAAGAACAACACTCTTGGCATCGAACCTAGAATGGTAGGTGGCACATTTTAAGCGAGATTGTCTTAAATGCTCACGCCCAAAAATCCACCTCATTACAAATAAGGTTTTCTTCCACATATTTGGAACTGTAGTCAGGTCTCCTTATGTTAGAAGATAAAAGGCTTCGCTGACAATCGTGCTAAGGTGGTGGTGTCCACCACCCCCGATCACTCCAAACTAGCAACCCGGGGGCACTCCTGAGGAGTGCCCGTCAGCTCAACAATAATTTCATGTTCAACAATAATTTTTTTCTCAAGGATAACTTGATGCTCCACAATGAGCTTTTATAACTAGAATTTCATACATATAAATAAATCCATACAAAAATGATTCTATTCTTAACAATAACGTAATTTCGCTGTAACCGCCCATGCTGGTGTTACCGACCACGGCAACTGACCAATGTTTATTTAGCCACCCGAGGACGAAATAATCTCCTATGCTCCTCAAAAACTCTATCAATGTTTGCCACCATCTCAGCAATCCTCAACGCTCTTGGAACTTCCTCCCTCTCCTCATCCTTTATCGCAATTCCATCAAAACCCCACATATCACCTTCCCAATCCCCCTCACTCTCACTAGACCAACCATCCTCCTGCCCCAATGCCTTGATAGAAGACCTCGTAGAATGGAATTTCCCATTCTCCTCAATGATAACAACCTCTTTTTTTGTTATTGCAGGAGTTGGCTGTTCCATACCATCTGTAGGGTTTTTTTTCAGCCGCCTTAGCTTGCCCCCTGCTTTAGCTGCCTTCATGACATCAGCTGTTTCTCTTGCCTCGCGTAGTCGTAATACCTCCTCAGTATCAATTACACGCGCTTTTGTAAGACGCCGGCGGTCCCCAGTCTTTATCTTTGATGTTTTGAGAACCCTTTCTCGAAACTGCTTATGAGTTTCTTGTTCAATTTCCTTCTCAATAATCATTTGCTGAAGACCCTTTGACAAAGAATCTATCATAGTTCGTAGTTCTCGTGATGGGGTAGCCTTACCTTTCACTATTTTCACTTCCCGTCTCGCTAACAAGCAGGTGTAGCGTGAGGTTCGTAGGGTGGTAGAAATTTGGGTTGCGGTTTCCTTCCTGTGTGCGGGCCTTGTGTTGCTTCGGGAATCCAAGACACATCTTGGATTCAAGGGCTGTATGCTAGCCGCCTCCCATCCCCTTAGAACCTTTTCTTCTGTAAGTGCACGTTTCCGTGCTGGTAGCAATATCCTGAAAGTTAATTAATTAATAAAGCTGTTTTTAACTCAAACATCAGACTAAATTACCGTAGAAATTCTCCCTTATTCATTCCTTCCTCCCCCTTTGCTATCCATTCATCTAGTCCGGCACTATAGTAGTGCTGTAAGGGGCCAAACAACCCTACATCAAGGGGCTGGAGGAGGTGTGTCGAGTGGGCGGGAAACACAATGGGATTACTCGGCGGGAGAGGCAAAAGTCAAAAGATTCCCAGGTGAGATGCGAAGTATGACCATCAAGTAAGACTAACCGATATTTTCCTTGTGCTCTATCACCATCCATCTTATTAGCTTGCAATCGAAGTAGAATAAGCTTTCTACTACTGGGTAGAAAGATATGTAGATTAGTCAATAATTAACTAGTAAGATTGCAATACGTACCGCTCTACCGTCGCAGGTTCAAAGTTTTTTTCCAGCCAATCTACTCCAAGTTCGTGATCGGTCCATCCTTTTTTTGAGTAGGAAAAGGTAGCCCGATCTCCCTTCCGCAAGGCTGCATACCAGCCCATATAATGTGCTTCCTTTTTATTAATTAGCATTGGGGGTAGGACAATTCCGGATGCTGAGACAGCCTTGATTACGGTCACCCATTCCCGGCTTTCATCATGCATTAGTCTTGGGTTTTTCCTCCCCCTTCTACATATCACTTTACACCTTTCTCCCTTCCCCATCATATACCCTTTCTCATCCATATTATACATATTCTCAAGTACAATTCCATGGTATTTGATCGCCCATGATAGCTATATTTCTTGGTTAGCACTTAATAAAAGAAAAAAAGAATACCAAGAGACCTACCTTTGTAAAATAGTCTCTCAATACAGCAGGATTGCTTGCCAATGCTCGCTGTCAGTCCAATCTACTACTAAACCTGCTTGCTAGTTCAGGATTTCTGTCCAAGAAGCGTTTCAGCCAATGCTTTCCCAACGTTTGCTGCCCCGCACGCTTCTGAATAAGGTGCTCACCTATTTGCTTCACCATGGTAAGTTTAGGTGGAAATCCCAAGTCATCTAGGTGGTTGCACCACCGAACAATTCCCTTTTCTTCCTGTTTGGTAAACGGCTGCATGGGCTCGCGACTGGACTTCTGATCCTGGGCCCCATTGAGCCGGTCACCAAGTGTAGAGTATTGTACCCCATACTTCTCGGCCATCACCCTCATGGATGCGGCTTTGCCCTTTCGGTAGGCCCGCATCGCAAGCTGAAGGTTATTTTCACGCTCAGATTCTTTCCCTGCATTTCGTTGAGGCATGGTATGTCGTTTGGGTATTGCTACCTGCGTTCTCGCTCTTCTGTCGTACTTGAGGCAAAGGCGGGGTAGTTCTCTTGGCACTAATCGGTTCCACCGTCATGCTCAGTCACACCATAAATCACGTTAGACCATTATTTGAGAAGAAACCGCAAGAAGGTGGTGAAGTCTTTATGTGTGGAAGTTAGAAGAGACGAACGCGGGAGCTGCTCTGTAAAGTAGATGACGGCCAGTTTATTATTACCGGCAGGCACAGAATTATTGCTCCCACAGGCTTATTATGTATTAAATTATTTTTTTGCTGGTTTAATCTTAGGAATGGAATTATTATTGTATAAATTTATTTAGAAGTATAAAATTCTAGTGATAAAAGCTCATTGTAGAGCATCAAATTATCCGTAAGAAAAAAAAAATATCGTTGAGCATGAAATTATCGTCGAGCTAGCGGGCACTCTTCTGCAGTACCCCTGGGTTGTGAGTTTAGAGCGACCGGGGGTGGTGGACACCACCAGCTTGGCACAATTACTGCTAATTATGGAGACTTCCTTTGCTGAACCGCGCACTGATTGGTACCATTTATTCAGGAGGAGCCTTTTTTTTTATCAATAATTATAACCAAAACTGGCAAGGTCGCCAAGTCCAGATCGAAAGCGGAGGCACTACACCAGATGAAGAACCTGCCATGCGATTGGAAATTTTCTTAACTACATCTCGAGTACTAAGCCCACCGCGATATCGAAAAACTTAATGTCCACAGCTCACAGCGCAAGCAAGCAAAGCCCAGGGTGACAGTGCGCTGGCAGGGTCAAGGTGTGGTTCTCCTCTTGCTGCACGTATAGCGACGACCTCGCCTAAACCTATGACATCGTATGTCTCTGCGACTGTTTTTAAGCCTTCTACCCAAAGGTCCTGCACAAGCAAGCCATTGTCACATACGGCCTGCCTAGCCCCCCTGAGTACACGTAGAGATACTGGCAGGATATGGGAGAAAAAACCAGAGTCAGAATGTGTAATCACTTCAGTACCCCACGACCCATCTATTCGCATGTCGCAGGGTTTTTAAAAAGAGGTGATTTTACAAACTGGAGCAATTTCGCCTTCTTTCTTGAATCCATCCGCTATCGGTATATAAGCCCAAAATTGCCTCTATGTTTGTAGTGGTGCTTCGTTCAGGGGCATCAAGCGCTACAGTCTTCAACGCACCGACAACGAAACGGGGTGGGCCGGGAACAGGGTATTTAGTGGGCAAAAATGTAAATAGTCAAGGTTAGGGTTACAAAATTACATGTGGTTCATCCCTGTTCGTCGCCTGAGCAACATGATGGATAAGTGAATGGCAATCGCGGCTCCACGCGGGATTACCTTCTTCCTTTTTTATCGGGACCTGTTCCCAAAATACCGGACGATGCCGACACCGCCCTGAAGTATCGCGTGGAAAACACAACCACTCGGAGAGAACAGAAACTGCAAACCACCACCTACAAAACCCAGAGAAGCAATAGAAAATACTATGAAATCATTCATAACTAATCCTAGCAATTACTTGCCATTAACTAAATCCATATCATTACCGTAGGCCAAATACATGCGAACTTCTACAAGATATTCCCGGTGAAAAACTGGCCGACTGTCTCCCGTTGAGATCATTCTATCTTGTGTCCGCCCCATCCTATGGACGGCTGATACCGCTGTCGATAATTTTTTTGTCTCCTGTGCCAGCACTAGCAGCTCGGTGCTAACCGGGGAAGTCGGGATTGTGCGAACGGGAGATGAGGGCCCCCACCCACCTGTACGAGAAATGTACTCGAGTACTCGTAGATTCCAGTACATGTTTGACTCCCAACCGAAATACTTGTACCTGTAACTGAGGAGACGCTCCACCCACTGGCGGCGCCCCACCCAGTCAACAACTCAACCCTTGTGCTCGCTTATTTCCAAAACCTAGCCCCCGACACTGTTCAAGTGGTCATTGCGCACATCTTGATATCTGTTATTTGGCTGTACCGGTATTGGTAATACCCCTAAAGAGGCAATATTATCCTGTTGCCGACATTGTCCTGTCATGCTCTTGTCTTTGTGGGCAGATATTGATTTGTTAAGGGTAAGGTTAGAAAGATTCCGAGAAATTAATCCCCGTTCGTCACCCGCCCAGTTTTGCTAGGTCCCCGGTGGTGACCGTACCAGGAATGAAAAGCGAGGACATTGACATTGAGCCAAGCCTCACGGGAACTCCGGGGGGAGAAAGGAACAGGCGAAGAAGAATCATGAAAACAGGGGGGATAAAATAAATACCCCTGAGCCAGAAGAAACTAGAAAACACTCTTACTAAAGTCTCTTTACATGTAGATCTCGGGAGGTCTTCCTTATACCAAGTCCTCATGCGGGGATCATTTATGGGAGGATGTATCTGGTGGCAAAGGGGGAAAGGTGTGAGCGAGCAAAGCTAAAAGATAAACGAAGGAGGAGACGGCTCAACGCCAGTCGACGAATACCGGTATCGGCAGGGTGAATCAAGTGAGGTTATGATGGGCACTGATCCGATATTCTTGAGCGGATGCGGGAACCTGAGGCTCTGCCGCTCGGGTGTGGGTTGGGGGCGTCAAGAAGGTTCGGTTGCAGGGAGGGAGCCATGGCCATTGGAATCTGCTGCGACAAAATCGGTATTCCCCTGCTGCAGCAGCGTCCTTCAGCCTCATCACGTCCTTCGGAGGAGCGACCGATAGGAGAGATTTGTTCCTGTTATCTGGCATAATGGCATGGACCCCATACCGTTCCGGAAGAATTTTTACCGTCCACCGATATACTCAGGGGTGAGTACTCGTAGCTGTCTGACAAGAGTGGCATTCATATGTGTTCGGCGTCCCCACCGGACAAGGCTGATGTCCTGGCGTCCCAATACCGTAGCATACCTACCGCGTTGTTCCCTCAGGCCCTCTCCCGCCTGCCGATGAAGAGGCGTTCGGCCACATCCGGTGCTCTCCCGGCTGGGATTGACACTCCTTCGTCCCAAACCGTCTTTACCACCCCTTTGCCACTGTACCGGTACTTAACGAACAATGTGAGTGCAGACGGTTGTCCGGCTATATTTGGTAGCTTCCCGGTTAGGGTTGACGTCCTCTGGTCCGAGGGGCACCTTTCTTGAAAGTCCCCGGCGCTCTCTGGATTCCAACACCCACAACTCCTCGGCGTAGAAGGTGCTAGAAGGATCGGAGATTTCCCCGTGGCCGGACGCACGGTGATTGCTGCGAGAAGAGGGGTTGATGATTCACCAAGCGGGGTTAGAAAAGAGGGGAAAGCGAGGTAGTTGTCACTGCGTGAGAACTTATGGAAATGGCGTGCGAGTGTTAAGCAGATGCGTTGAAGACTGAAGAATAATTGTGTATTTAAAGATTCCCCTCTGCCCGTCATTGTAGAAAAAAAAGGGCAAGAAAGTTATAAGTTAGTCTTTGATATAGTCTTTTGCATCACTGAGCAGTCCTCTTTGTCAACTCTGCACCTTCCATTCGCCATATTTTGAGAATCTTTACCGGCTCCTCACGCGGGACAATAACTACGTTTTTAGACATCATTCGAACTCAAAGATGAATTTCCACGCCTGCCTATCGAACTACATGGCAAACTGTGAGAAATGCCGCTCTGTACATCCCCCTGATGCCACGTGATACACAGCACCATATCTAAGGAAATATATACAGTACGAACCCTATAACCATGTAGGTGCCACACAACCTGTTGGAAACGGTATCATGCTGCTCAGCATGCCCTCCCGATATCTCCATTGTTCTTTTCCTTTGTTCTTTAGATAGCTTCTGGGACGTGCTTGTTTGTGGCCTAGGAAATCTTAGGAATCGGGCATATGTTTGCGGAAAGCATTTCGGATGCTGGAGTGCACGCGAGTTTTGGAACTGTGCAACTGGAGGGAGAAAAGCGCGGATGCTGCAGGGCCGGCGTGAAAGAGCTGGAAGGCCGGAGGCAGAAGACTGTTTGTTCTTTTGTTGGCATCTAAGGAAAGAGTGATACACCTGGAAGAATACTTGCTCATAGAAGAACAGAAGAAATTTGTGATGAGATATATGTTGAAAATGGTGCTGCTCGCTAACTTTATACTTCATTTGTTCTAATAGCTTCCGGGAGCGCGCTTGTTTGTGGCTTCGGATATGCGCCGGGGATCCAGGCATATGGCTCCGGCATTGGGCATAGGTTTGTGTTCGGAGATGTGCTGAGGATTCAGGCATGGGTTTGTCTTTGGAGACTCGCTTCGGCTTCGGGTACACGGTTGGTCTTTGGGCGTTTGGTTTGTACGTTCGGGAAAGCATTGCGAATGCAGAAATGCGCGGTAGTTTTGGGATCGTGCAGCTTTCGGGAAAGCCGGGAGAAAAGGGGAAGTATTGTAAGATCAGCCGGAAAGAGCTGGAGGCCTGGAGGTGGCAAACTGTTTGTTTTCCTTTTAGTTAGCCGGGAGTGCTCAGGGGGAAAGGAGAGACTCACGTGGAGTAGTGTGGTGCTTCATGGATGGATATGATGTCTGTGTGATTGATATATATTTCTGTGATCGCCCTTAGTTAGAGGGCTGAGCATCGAGTATCGAGTCGTCATTGAGCGAGAGACTGTGGTTGCTGTTAAGTTAGTGAAGAGTTTTCCCCGCTCCTGAGTGCGATCGTTGTGGGTGTGAGTTTCTTGGCACTTTTGGCTTCGTTTCGCCCCGTATCGCTTCCGCCGCCAAAACCCAAAATTAAACCCCTGTCTTTGCCTTTGTTAGTAGTTGATGTAGCTATCGTCGAGCCTGAGGCTGTTATTAGTGAAAAGATTTTCCTCGCCCCTGAGCGGCTATCGTTTTCGTTGTGAGATTCTTGGCGTTTCCGTTTCGTTTCACCACTCGTCACTCGCTGTGTCTCATCTCGCTTCTATTCGTAAATGGCTTCTTTCTCCCCTGAAATGCTTCTTTCAGCTCTCTATGTCTTCCATACTCGTTACTGGTTGAAGCCAAATGTGTTCTTTCATTATTTCTTTTGTTCCTCTCAGGTCACTTCATTGATAGTCTTTGTTTTCTAATTTCTTTGTGGAGGGATCGCAGTGGTAATGGCTGGACTCAACCACTGTACTATATAGCTGAACTATGTCTTTCTCATTATTCAATTGATAAGCGTTGTGCGATAAGAGATCTTGACTACTTTCTATTATAAATTCTTCGTCCAAGCACCGATCGCGTATTGCGACACTTTCGCAGGTGAAGTCTAAAATCATAGCTTTAAGCCTCTTATTCTGCCTTAACGAATTAACTGTACATTAATTTTGTTACCGGACAATAGCAAAAAAACATTCCAAGCGGAAAAAACCTTTCCAATCATAAAGTTATAGGTTTTAGCTCAACTAGCCCAGACCGCAGTTTTTCAGGGAGGATACAAGCGCTTTAGGTGTTACAAGGAAGAGGGTCGGAGGGAGAGGGGAGGCCCCGTGTGGGCTCAGGTAGTGTTCAAAGGGGGGTGGGGAACTGAGGCCAGGAGGTTGGCACCACTTTCTGCTCCACCAGGGTCTACTGATAGGGATGCGCCCTGGCGGGTAAAGTCTGTAATGTCCTATTAGGATCCTGCCCTCTGAATTGCATCTAGAGAGCGGACTCTTCCACATACTCGACTGGGGTCGGGAGGGATGTTTGGCAACCGCGATCTGCTAGGACTCAGTTGGCATTGCTCCTCGCCAGTAGAATCCTCAGAACTCCATCTCGTCCTGTAGAGAGGGCCAACGGTCCAAAAGAATATCTACTGCCCGCTCAACCCTGCACGCGGTTGCCCACAAGAGTGGCGACTTGTCTTCTATGGTATCTGCATGGTCGGTATTGATGCCCTCCCGCTCCAGAAGTACCTTGACTACACCCTCATGTCCGTTCACCGCTGCCCAGGAGAGTGGCCTTCTGCCATAGAAGGTATCTGCCTGGTTGGGATTGACGTCCTCTCGTTCCAAAACCACCTTTACTACCTCACTCTCAGGGCGGGCGGCTGACAAGAGAGGTATCCGTCCGTATTCAGGGTCCAAGGTATTGGAGTTGACATCGTGTCGTTCCAAAAGCATTTTCACGAGCCCTTCATGCCCGTTGCGCGCTGCCCACAAAAGTAGCGTTTCGCCGGATTCGGCACTCACCCTGCTGGGATCCAGGTCCCGTCGCCCCAAAAGCATCATCAACAGCCCCGCGCGCCCGCTCTCGGCCGCCCAAAAGAGTAGAATTTTATGAGGTTCGGGGAGATCCTGTCGTTCCAAAATCATGTTTAAAACCCGTTTATGCCCGCGCAACATAGCCCATTCGAGTGGGGTTCGGCCATATGTAGTGTCTACAAGGTCGGGATTGGTGTCCTCTCGTTCAAAAAACATCTCTACTAGTCTGTCATGCCCGCTCTCGGCCGCCCATGAGAGTGACGTTCGGTCATGCAGGGTATCTTTCTGGTTCGGATTAACGTCCTCTCTTTCCAATAGGATCTTCACTACTTCCTCATGCCCGTTTCTAGTAGCCCACAAGAGTGGTGTCTGTCCATATTTGGTGTCTGGCTGGTCTGGCCTGGCGTCGTCCCGTTGTAAAAGCATTTTTACTACAGCCTCATGCCCATTCCTAGCAGCCCATGAGAGTGGCGCTTGGCCGTATTTGGTATCCAGTTGGTGGAGCTTGACGTCTTGTCGTTCCAAAAGCATCCTGACTACCCCATTCCGCCCGCCCGAGGCCGCCCACAAGAGAGGTGTTCGGCCATATTTGGTGTCTGCCTGGTTGGGATTGACGTCCTTTCGGCTCAAGAGCATCTTGACTATCCCCTCATTCCCGGAGCGAGCGGCTAACAAGAGTGGGTCCATTCCATTTTTGGGGTCCACCGTATTGGGGTTGATATCCTGTCGCTCTAAAAGCATTTTTACTAGCCCTTCATGGCCATTCCTCACGGCCCGCAGGAGTGGCGTTTCGCCAGATCCGCGGTCCACTATGTTGGGATTTAAGTCCTCTCGCCCCAAAAGCATTCTCACTACCTCCTCACACCCGTACTTAGTCGCTAAGAAGAGAGGTGCATCCCAGGAATGGGGGCACTCCAGGTTGGGGTTGACGTCCTTCCGTTCCAAAAGCATCTTTACTACCCCATCATTGCCGTATTCAATTGCACACGTGAGCGGCGCCCTGTCATATCTTATGTGTACTCGATTGGGATTGATGTCTTTCCGTTCCAAAAGCATCTTTACTATCACCTCATTCCCCAACTCAGCCGCCAACATGAGTGGTGTCCAGGGATATTTGAGGTCTGCGGGGTCGACTTGGTCTGAGCCGACATCCGGTCGTTCTAAAAACAGCTTTAGTATCTCATCACGGCCGCTCCGTATCGCCCAGTAGATGAGAGTCTCCCCAGACTCCAGATCTGCAGTGTCCAAGTCTAGATCCTCTCGCTCCAAGAGAAGCTTTACTACCTCCTCATGCCCCTTCTCAAGCGCCCAGAAGAGTATGGTTTGCCAAGATTCAGGTAATTCTTGGTTGGGATTTACGTCCCCTCGTCCCAAAAGCATCTTTACCACACCTACATGCCCGCTCTCTGCCGCCAAAGTGAGTGGCGTGCTGTCATATAGTTCTTCCACGTCAGGATTGACGTCCTCTCTTTCCAGAAGCATCTTTACAACCCCTTCATGCCCTTCACTGGCTGCACACCTCAGTGACCTGGAGTTTGAATCGTTGTCTTCTTGGCCGAGATTGATTTCCTTTCGCTCCAACAGTATCCTTACAACCTTCTCATGGCCGTTGTTGGCGGCACATGTGAGTGGAGTCCAGCCGAAGTATGTGTCTTCCTGGTCGGAGTTTATATCCTCTCGCTCCAACAGCATCTTTACGACCGTCGCATGCCCTCTGTCAGCTGCCCATGTGAGAGCTGTACGCCCGGCGCAATCTCCTGCATTAACGTCCCATTCACCCCTTGCTAATTGGGCAGCAAACACCTCTACAATCCCAAAGAATGCTGCTCCATGAAGTCCCGTGAATTTCGTTTGTACTTCCCAACCCAAATAACTGCCATAACCCAATAACAGTAGTCTTGCAGATACATGCTGATCAAATCTGTCGAGAAGTCTCAGTGCAAGTGCCTCGATATTTTCTGTCATCCCCCTTCTCGCGTGCTCCCCCCAATAAGAAGAAGCATAACTCAGAAGGGGGGTTGTTGAGGGGGCCGAACGGAGAGTTGGCGAAAGATCCCTGACAGATCCAAAATTGAGATATGTCAAGCAGACCTCTGCAATTGTTGCGTGGGGACTACCGCATAGGGTGAGATCACTTGCCAGATGCTCCCTCAGGGTAAAGTGCACCAGTCGGACTGTGGACGAAGACGCCTCCACTGTGACAAGACCTAGGCAAGATGATAGGAGTGTCTTTACAAGGGGGATACTTTTCGGATCCATATCTTCAGATCCGATCCCGACTCCCAGGGCATGGCAGAGCTCCTCTGCCCGTAACGGCCGCTCTGAATTCATTACCCACATCATGACCTTCAATCCAAGCTCTGATTTATTCCCTCTCTGAGCCTTTAGCCGGGTTAGGGTTGCAGTATAGGCATCGCTCAGACCATTGCCCTGCGACATATTTTCGAGTTTCTTTCTCCTCTGACCAATTGTCACCCCCCCTAGAATAGCCTCGATGTTTAGCGAAATAAGGAGGAATCTACACAGAATTGTCAACAAGCGTACATCGTGGATAGAGCGGAAACGCCGAATGCTACTACGCACATATCAGACATCTTTTCAAGAATAATTCTCACAATATCAGCTCGTAACTCATCGTCTATCGCCTCTGGTTCATCATCCCCGTCTAACCTCATCTCCAGATAATTCCTGATGTCATCCATGTTAGGGCTGATGGGTATGACAACCGCGTTGATGAGATATCTTTGAATCGCCTCCTTGACATAGGGCCTACCCGTAAGGAATATTCTCGTCCTAGGGGACCCCCGAACGATATCTCTCAGGGACTCAAGAAGTTTCGGAAGCGCCTTCGGGAAGCATTCGTCTAGCGCATCGATACAAATGAAAACATGGCGGAGCGAAGAAATCACCACCCTCAACATTCGCACCAGATCAGGAAGTAACAGCCTTCTCCCGCCAACCTTTTCCGCTTCCTGAAATGCCTCCCGTATATCTTTCGGAATCTCCCCTGTGCCTACTAGCTGCTTCAAAATGGCTCCCATCACGTTGGTGATAGTCTGCTCTTGCTGAGCAAGGAAGTCCATGTACAACCATGCAACCGCTATATCTTCCTCCCTTGCCTGATCACACAGGCTGTCGATCACCAGGGAACTATTATTTCTGGATGTCAGTGGACTTGCTTCTTTAGAGTATCTACCCACTTACGTTAGGTATGTCTTGCCCACACCCGGATTCCCGGAGCAAAACAAGACAGCCCCCTCTGCTCCACCCTGACCTCCTCTCCACTCCCGAAACTCACTTGTCTCCAAAAGCCAATCCCCAACACCTTCAAATCGATCTGTTCGCACGCCATGATGCCTGTTACCCGGCTCTAGCGGTGAGAGCCAACACAAAATCTGTGCATCCTTATCGGATTGATGGATGGTGGTGTTGAAGCCGTTGATATTGTTGTTGCCGAATTTGACCGTGTGTGGAGTTGTATTCTGAGCCATGATTTCCTGTCCGGAATGTCTTTTCTGTGTGGAAATGGTGGAGAAATATGGAAGGGCAGTGGGGGCTTTTTTGTAAAAAACTTTCCTGTTGGCGAAGCTGAAGAAAAGAGGCGTTACCCAGTTTTTTTTGTGGAAACAAGGAGCCAATCATCTTTATGCCGGGGAGGTGCCAGCGCCTTGTATCATACAAGTGGTAGGGATAAAGTACTCGAACAGTTAATTTAGGTTAACACCGCAAAATAAACCCTGTCTTGTACGAAAGCATCATCACCCCTGGCACTCGTACCCTGCTAGAGTAGGTTTTGACGGATACGCACAGACTAGCTCCACCTCCCGCACATCCGTAAAACCCGGCGCAGCGCTGGGCGAAACATAAGACACGGCTGCCTATGAGACTGCGATTCGACGGAAGAGTTTGCGATATCAATCCCACCCCACCATACTCCGCCCGCGGGGGGTTTAAATGAGAGAAAAGCAATTGACACCCCAATCCAGAAAGGCAGCCGAGGCATTATCCCCTCGGCCGCTGAGACGCCCAGCCCGGTTTGAAATGTAGAAAACTAACTTATTATAGTTAGGGTGATAGACAATTCGTGCCCCAGATAGCGTAATGCTCAGAATACCGCGAAATATGTGGGCTGAGCACAACAATAACGGGAGGAAAAATCTACACAGACGCTCTCGCCTCTAGTTCCTCGACTAAGTTAGTCTTCTACATTTCAAACCGGGCTGAACGTCCCAGCGGCCGAGGGGATAAGGTGAAATGCCCACCCTCAAAAACCCACATACCACAAATCCGGCATTCCTGCTCATCCCGTATTTGTAGTCGGGTCTCCTTGTTCTGAGGAATGACTCGCTGATATTGCCAATTTTGGAGACTTTCTTAATTCAGCTGTCCACTGAGCTGATTGAATTTAATTTAGGGGGGGGGTTTGTTTTATCAATAATTATAACCAAAACTAATAACCACAAGCCTAGATCCCAAGTGGAGGTCGGGAAAAACCTCCCGCCCCAGGGGACATTTTCTTAACGATTCCCAGAGCGCCGAGTGTGCCTCGATACGGAAAAGCATAAGGTCCGCGGGACCGCAGCACACAACAGAAAGATGGAGTGATAACAATGTGCTGGCGGAACAAGGGTTCTGTTCAACACCTGCAGCAGGCACCTCGCCTAAATCCCTCCCTCCGCACTTTCCGGCAACTCTTTTAAGGTTTCGTCCCTGAAGGTCCAACCGAGAGCGAAGCTGTCACAAAAGCATGATTTAGAATTGCGGTTGCGTAAACCGCTGTCACCCACCTGACCTCTCTGCGCTGTCTCTTGGGCGGTGTGGAACAGTAAAATTCAGTTGCAGCGCGCTAAGGCCAGCTTGGGCCGCAGCCTGCCGTGCTGAGTAAGGTAATACCGGTACTCGAGTACTGGTAGTGTTTTTCAGCCAACAATGCACAAACGGCTCAGCACTCAAGGTCAGCCTAAATTCTCTCCATACTAACATCGTTTCATAACAGGATTAGCTGGCTGGAACCTCATTTTGCTTCTTCACACCGCCTCAGCTGAGGTGCGCACTACTTAGATCTACTGGAGAAGATTTAATTTATCCGGCCGGATACTCTATCCTCATTCACACAATTCAAGATTTGAAACTAGACCCCGCTATTAAATGAAAAAATCCGCAATCTGGAGGGACTGTGGTTTCGCAGTTCCTCCCCTCACCCTTTTGAATGTTCTTTCTACGGTCTGAGTCTAGCGTGATATTGAAAAGCCCAGGGTTCCAATGTCTATCGAGGGTGAGGGCGGCACGGCAGTAACAAGGCACGGGAAGGACAAGGACGCGATTCTACCGTTTCTACGCGATTATAGTGTCACGTTCCCGTCTAAACTCGGCTCCTTCCAGACCCCACTCATGCACCCTGCGCAGTTGAAACGCCAGAAGTGAGCACGGCTGTTACGGTACTGTTACGATTGAAATTTGCAGTTTTCTTGCTTATCTGCCTCCCCAAGCGTTCGTCCAGCCCCCCCCCCCCCCAATATTCGCACAACGATGGGGTAACTCATAGCGCTACACCTATTCGCTAAAGATTCCGGCAAAAAACCCCCCCCCCCCTCCAATTATACATCTACAAGATCTAGCTTAACTAGTGTTGTGCACGAGCCAAGCGGACTCGAGCCAGACTCGAGCCGAGCCTGGCTCGAGC
>Ga0307509_10004722_pt1 | contig 19439 bp, 19 predicted proteins | sample 10_EM_MG_FD_202245 | JGI IMG/M metagenome (GOLD analysis project Ga0307509, IMG submission 202245) | Populus trichocarpa ectomycorrhiza microbial communities from riparian zone in the Pacific Northwest, United States - 10_EM | ecosystem: Host-associated > Plants > Roots > Unclassified | place...
AGTACTTATCTCTAGGTCATATTCTTTCAGCCTTCACATTATTTGGCAAGACATCATTGGCCCATTGTGCATATGCAGGAATATGCGGACCCAGTTGTGTTCACAAACGTCAGAAAAAGACGAGTAGATCAGTCAGTCCAAGCGGGACAGAATGTCCGATTGGGATCACTGGTTGGCAACTTAGCTCGAGATTCGCCCTGCGAATACCATCTTAGAGACAAAAGTCTTCGGCACCCCCCATTTCACACCATCAATGGCCAATTTTAAGCGCTCATGACTCATGTGAAAGCAATACAGAGTTAACAAAACCAATTCAACAGTGTGGGTAATTCCCTAGAATTTCTGCATGGAAATTATGAGAATTTTTCCGCTCTACCCTGAGGGCTGAGGGCTTGGGATCCAGATTGGGTATTGTTGCAACGGTGCCTTTTGTATGGGAAGGGAACCTCATCTAAAATTAGAGGCACCTTTTGCCGACCATCATTCCCTCTTGCATTGCGCCATGGGGCTTAACTGAGAGAGCTTGCCAGTCATGAATGATAATATCTAGATCACTCTAAGGGCTCTGGTGTATTTTGAAAAATATTTGTAATTAAAAAAGTTGAGATTTTGTGAAGCGAAAAGGCCAATTTTTCGTGTAAAATGGGGGGTGCCGGCGACCTTTTGTCGCCAAGGTCGTACAGTATTGTTGCGGGCTCTCCCTGTCCGGTCCTTGATGGGTATTAGTAATCTTGATGGTAAGGGCTTTGATGCGGATGACCAGCAGGCGAAAGCAGAAAGAGCCAAGACTAGCTATTGGGGCTGAAAGATGAATTGCCGGATCGCTGTGATTGATTGATTTGATCTTGTCACAGTAAGAATGAATGATGAAGATGGAGGGAACGCTTTTTAAGAACCGGTAAAAAATAAAATCCCGCTCTCCCTTCCACTCCTGTGAGAAGTTTCTATGGTTCTTAAAAAGCAGGAGAGCCTCGGTCTAAACCGCCCACTCGGTTTACCACGTAAGAGCCTACTCAATTCACGAAGGAAATACTGTATGTAAGCTGTCGCGACGGTCGGGGATGCAATGTACAGCACATGGTGGATCCACACAAACCTTCAAATAATTTCCCACAGGCGAGGTTTTCTCAACTCGTGTATCGATAAGGCGGGCGCTTACCGGGGAACTGGACTGGAAAGAGTCGTCGAAAATGCAAGACGACGAAAGAGTTCTCTGCAATGCAATACCGGTATCGCACTTGGGGAGCCTTCAGTGAATCAATCAATCATAGGCCGGTTTGTAAAAGCTATCTCCAACCGGAGTCTGCGAGCATGGGGGAAAGATCGGGCAATCCATTGTCTTGGCGTGGAAATGATTGGTTGGGGCTGCATGTGGCACAAAACAAGCGAACATAATAATATTATGAACAGAGCAAGCCCCGCTTTTTCTTGATCAACTCAACGAGGCCCCTATCGACATCTTCGATAAACCACCCTACTGTTATACTATCTCCTCACCTATTACCAACTTTATCAGCGATGAATGCATTACCAACGGGGAACGCAGGATCAAGCATCCTGAGTTTATCGCAGCACGAGATGTTGAACACCCTTACCGACCATCGCATGACCAACACGATTTATGGTGACTCGAACTCGAACATTGGGAATGTGTCAAACTGCCATAATACCACCGTCAACATAGGAACAGAGGAAGAGTCTTTGCGGATCCAAGAATGGCTATCACCACTCGAACCCCGCAAAAGGCATCAGGATGTGAGAAACAGTCGCCTTGAAGGTGTTGGGGAATGGGTTCTGCGGAGGAGTGAGTTCGAGTCATGGTGCGGGGGCCAGGATGGGTCGGTGAACCCTACATTGCTGTGTTATGGAGGCCAAGGTGTTGGCAAGACGTACTTAAGGTACAAGTGTATTCTCCTAAAACACTGGACGACGTTGACAAGAAACGAAATCAGTTCTTTAGTGATCGACACGCTGCGAAGGAAAACCCGGGGACAAAATATGACAGTTATATTTCTCTATTGCGATTACCAGGCTCAGAAAGACCAATCGGCGGTGAATATGATAGGGAGTCTAATTCGGCAGGTGGCTTTGAGAGGGACGAGGATCCAGAGGGAAATTAAAAGCGCTTTTGACGAGTCGATGCAGGAAGGTGGAGATAGCTTGCAACTGCCGGACATGGTGAAATTATTCATCAAGGTAATCGGTTCCATCGAGTTAGTATACCTTTGTATCGACGCAGTGGACGAGATGCTTCCACAGCAGCGACTAAAGTTCCTTCATGCGTTACAACAAATTGTTCAAGAAACACCAATTGTCCGGCTATTTCTTACAGGGAGACCTCATATTCGCGTGGAATTCGATAGGCTTCTCACCAAGAGAGCCTATTCCATAGACATTGTGGCCGACCAAGGGGATATCACTCGATACCTATCCCAGAAGATGGACGACGACGGTAACCAAGATCCAGGCTTGATGACCGATGATCTGAGAAATGTTATTATGGAAACGATGTTGGAAAAGGCTTCGGAAATGTGAGTAGGGGCACTCCGGTTCCAAGTTTGAATCCCTCATTGATAGTGTGCTCAGGTTTCTACTCGTCGCATTAAATATTGAGGCAATCCTGGGCGAGACATCAATAGCGAGCAGAAAGCAGATGTTGAGAAAGGTGGCGGCAACGGGCGTGGGCTTCGACAGTGTGTATGCCCAAACATTGCAACGGATAAGGGAGCAGAGGGGAGATCGATCGCGACTTGGGATGGAGGTGTTGATGTGGGTATCGCATGCGGAGCGGCCCTTACGGATTGAAGAACTTTGCCATGCTCTCGCGGTAGACATGCAGTCGACAGATCTAGACCCAGAGAACATCCGGCCACAAGATACAGTGCTAGGGTCATGCTTAGGGCTTGCCGTGGTTGACACAAAGACATCGACCGTACGACTGATTCACTACACACTTCAAGAATACCTCTCCCAGTCCTGTATCTTTCCCGATGCCCACCAGATACTTGGGCAAATCTGCTTGACCTATCTAAATCACAATATAGTCCGGGGCCTCTCGGCCAACAACGTTTCGAACCTCGGAGATATGCCATTTCTCGAATATTCTTCTCTGTATTGGGGAAGCCATGTGAAAGCTGAACTATCGGATCGATCGAAATCACTAGCACTAGAGCTGTTAAACTATGGTGGAAACCATATATATGCTACCGTACTTGTCCAACAAATATCGAGTTTCCATTCCTGCTCACATCCCTACCACCAATGGCCTAGTTTGCACTGCGCATCCTACTTTGGGATAGATGATGTTGTGGTAGAGTTGATAGAGAGGGAAGGCTGTGATATCAATGAGAGTGACTGTATGGGTTTTACAGCACTAAGGTGGGCTGCACGGCAAGGGAATGAAGAGATAGTCAGACGACTGCTCACGCGAGACGAGGTCATTCCCGACCGGGCAAGCTATGATGGTGAAACACCGCTCCAGCGCGCTTCTTGGAATGGGCATGTGGGGGTGGTAAAATTGCTTCTCGCACGGAACGATGTCGACCCCGACAAGCCAAGCAACGATGGCCGAACACCACTCTGGGCCGCTTCTTGGAATGGGCATGAGGGGGTGGTGAAACTACTACTCGCACAGAACGAGGTCAGTCCCGACAAGCCAAGCAATGATGGCCGAACACCACTCTGGAACGCTGCTTACAATGGGCATGAGGGGGTGGTAAAACTACTCCTTGCACGGAACGATATCGATCCCGGCAAGCCAAGCAACGATGGCCAAACACCACTCTGGGCCGCTTCTTGGAATGGGCATGAGGGGGTGGTGAAACTACTACTCGCACAGAACGAGGTCAGTCCCGACAAGCCAAGCAATGATGGCCGAACACCACTCTGGAACGCTGCTTACAATGGGCATGAGGGGGTTGTAAAACTACTACTCGAACGGAACGATGTCGATCCTGAAAAGCCAAACGACAAGAGTGAAACGCCACTTTGGGCCGCTTCTTGGAATGGGCATGAGGGGGTGGTAAAACTACTCCTTGCACGGAACGGTGTCGATCCCGACAAGCCAAGCAACGATGGCCGAACCCCACTCACCGCCGCTTCCTCCAATGGGCATGATCAGGTGGTGAAATTACTGCTCGCACAGAAAGATGTCAATCCTGACAAGGCAGACGTGGATGGCGAGCCCCCACTCTGGGCCGCTTCTTGGAATGGGCATGAGGGGGTGGTAAAACTACTACTCGCACGGAACGATGTCAGTCCCGACAAGCCAAGCAACAATGGCCGAACACCACTCACGGCCGCTTCTTACAATGGGCATGAGGGGGTGGTAAAACTACTACTCGCACGGAACGACGTCGATCCCGACAATCCAACCAACGATGGCTGAACACCACTCTGGACCGCTTCTTACAATGGGCATGAGGGGGTGGTAAAACTAGTACTCGCACGGAACGAGGTCAGTCCCGACAAGCCAAGCAACGATGGCCGAACACCACTCACGGCCGCTTCCTACAATGGCCATGATGGTGTGGTGAAACTACTGCTCTCACAGAAAGATGTCCATCCTGACAAGGCAGACGTGGATGGCGAGCCCCCACTCTGGCAGGCTTCTTGGAATGGGCATGAGCGGGTGGTAAAACTACTGCTCGCACGGAACGATGTCAGTCCCGACAAGCCAAGCAATGATTGCAGAACACCACTCTGGGCCGCTTCTTGCAATGGGCACGAGGGGGTGGTAAAACTACTACTCGCACGGAACGATGTCGATCCTGAAAATCCAAACGACAAGGGTGAAACGCCACTCTGGGCCGCTTCTTGGAATGGGCATGAGGGGGTGGTAAAACTACTACTCGCACGGAACGACATCGATCCTGAAAAGCCAAATGACGAAGGTGAAACGCCACTCTGGGCCGCTTCTTGGAATGGGCATGAGGGGGTGGTAAAACTACTACTCGCACGGAACGATGTCAGTCCCGACAAGCCAAGCAACAATGGCCGAACACCACTCACGGCCGCTTCTTGGAATGGGCATGAGGGTGCGATAAGACCACTCCTCGCCAGCGGCGGTATCATCCCCGACCAGCTAGACAACAATGCTCCAACCCCACTCCCGTGCGCTTCTAGACCCCTCCATGATGCGGTAGTGCGACCACCAGTCTCACAGGGTGATGACACTCGCGAAGGGCCACCACCGCGGATCTCCTCGATGCGTAGGTATAGGGGGATCATAGCAGGACTTAGCCCTTGGCCGTCGGGGAAGAAGAAAAAGAACAAAGAACGTCAATAGAATTTCCTACACGGTTTTCACAAGAGGTATTCTGTGTTTTTATTTTTTGCTTGTGCTTACCGGTATTGTGCATTATGCTAGTATGGGTGGGCATAGATAGAGTTCAGCCCAACTATAATATATAGAATAATGGTGTAAAATCTTTTTTTTTTTTTTTTTTGTTAAATCCGTGGTATTGTTTTTAGGTACATGTAAACCAAAGTAAACACTTCCCCCAGGCACAAACCGCTGCATTCAGAGAAGACCCCATGGCAAAGAAAGCCCACCCCCTTCAGCCAAGGGAAAAACAAGTCATCCCAGGTCCCTCTGGTGTGGAACCAACCGCAAATCCCCAACCAAAAAGGCACAAGACAAGAATAACAACCGCAATATTAGGCAGGACACTTGCCCGACAACCTAGCCAGCAGAGGCAGAAGACAACAAGAAAACCTTCCTGAACATCTCATGACATAAGAAAGACAAAACAAAAAATTGTACTGCTACTCGCGTCCGAACCTTCATCATCTTGGGTGTAGGGCCGTCAGACAAACCCTTCCTCGCTTTTGGTAGGATTGAGGAATCCTTTTCTTGTGAACAACCAAATGCCAGCCCAAGAGCAAGGCACCAGGTAAAGGTGTAGTAAACAGTCGGCAGGGCGGTGGTGCAACCAGAGGTAGTGCAATACTAGCCGTACACTGCCAAGAAAATCCGACCGAGTTGAAATATGGAGAAGGGCCAAACCCATGACAGACTGTTGTGTCAGCAGCCATGGGATTTGACCAAGGTAGTGAGGTTTTTGTCCCTATGGCTATGGCGAGAGGCCACCGGAGGGCAGATATTGAGGTAGTAGTAGGGTACCAGCCAGTAAGGTGTGTTTATCCCACGGTAAGGCCTTTCCAGCACCCTTATGAAGCTCCAAGTTCAGGTGCCGGTCAGGATCGTGAGATTGATGTGTGGTGTTTTACCCAGGCTTATACCTTCCCAAATAGGAAGGTGAAAAGCGGGGTAGGAAAATTGAGGGAAGGGAGCTTGGGTGTAAAATATTATTATTAACACGATAAATATACAATACTAGGATATCGTAGTTTCCTACTGGTTGTTGAACGTGTTGGAAATGGTGTCGCTCCCCATACTCTCTTGATACTTCCTTTCTTATGCGGATAGTTTCCGGGAACGGGCTTGTTTGTTTGGCTTCGGAAATGCTCTGGGGATCCGGGCATATGGCTCTGGCTTCGGGCATAGGCTTGCTATCGGAAGTGCGTTGAGGCTCCGGGCATGGGTTTATCTCCGGAGACTCGCTTTGGCTTATGGGATTCGTTCCAGCTTCGCATACGGTTTGGCTTCGGGCATTACCTTTGGCCTCGGGCATTCGCTTTGGCTTTCGGCATGTGGTTTGGCTTCAGGCGTGTTTGCGGAAAGCATCATGAATGCAGGAATGCCCGATAGCTTTGGGATCGTGCAGTTTTCAGGGACGCTGGGGGAAAAGCGGAAGTATTGTAAGGGCAGCCGGAAAGAGCTGGACGCCAGGAACTAGTAAAGTGTTTGCTCCTTTTGTTAGCCGAGGTGTGTTCATAAGTGAAGGAGAGACTCACATTGATATGATGTCTTTGATGTTGATATATACTCCTGTCTTTGCCAGTTACTTAGAGCACCAAGCATTTTGACCTCCGTGGAGTTGTTGAGCAAGAGCATATGGTTGCTAGTGAAAAGATTTTCCCCGCGCTTGAGTGTGATCGTTTTCGTTGTGAGTTGCTTGGCATAAGTTTCGTTTTACCGCCCGTCACTCGTGGTGAAATAATATCGCCGCCGTCGAAGTTTAATAGAACGCACCCTTGTATGGAAACTGGAATATTCTGGCACAAATCGATATGGGAGTAGTATGTCTCACCGAACCCTAATTTTATATCTTTATTTTGCATTAGTAGAGATAGAATCTCATGGCTGAGGATCTCATAAATAGTAAGAGGTCTAGGTGATCGCGACCAATTTTGCATGATATATGAACGATATTTGATAGAGAGCCAGACCCTGGCGGTGATGATGGGGCAGAGAGGGATGTGATCCGAGCAGCTTATCAAACCCCGCCCAGCAATTTTTGGAATTCTTCCATAAGTTACTTCCCTGAATGCTCAGCCTATCGGGTATTCGCACAACCTGTCCGGTTATCGTTGAGACAAAGAAGCTCTGATATGTTCTCTGGACTGATACTTCCGCTCTGGGCAAGTTCTTTGATGCTGCCGACCGTGTTCAGAAAAGGGGCAGTTCATCCCGATCTCTTTCAGACAACTCTCTGGATATGCGGTTTGGATTGGTGCAGCACCGGAGAAATTTGGCATGTAGTATCGGATGCACGGAGGCTATAGGGCCTGAAGAAGTTTACCCTTGTCACAATTGTTCTTTTCTTATTAGAATGATAGTGTTTATGCGGAAGGGAAAAGCGAACATCAATGGAAGAGGGGGACATGGGCGGAAAAAAATGGGCCCGTGTCGCAATCGATGAAAGGATGGGTGGAAGGGCCTGGGAGGCTTCCTTGTTGTTTGATTTATATACTCCTGGTGTTACCATGATTTAGTTAATCGCGCATCATGGAGCCGCGGGCGAGTGTGTATTTGAATGATAAGACCTCCTCTCTAAGTTGTGCATTGGCGATCTGTCGTTAACTGCCTTGCTACAATCTTGATGGTTCGCTTCATAGCCGCCGCTCTCTCCTTTCGCCCTTCAGCCGCCACCATTCAAAAAGAACCTAGCCAGTGTTCTCAACGGGGCAGTCCGTCCGTCCTGGGAGTGGACGGTGGTGGACGGCGTTCCGCGGTCCCGTCCGGTCTTTTTCCAAACTTGCCCTGCGACCCGCGGCCGAGGACCGTTGCCCGGCCGTCCCCGGCGGGAGATGTTTCATGCTTGGAAATGTTTCATGTTTGGAAATGTTTCATGATAGACCGTAAGTGGTTATACACTCAATATTTTCCAACCATGCCTGAGATCTTGGAATATGGAGACAATAAGTTGTGATATAGAACTAAGTATGCTTGACAGGCATGTTTTAAGGCATAAAACTCATAGCTTAATAAGGCTGACTAGTAACACTGAACGAAGATGAATATAAAATGAGAAGAATAAAAGCAGAAAATAATTTCAGACAACAGAGGAAGAACGAAGACCAAGTGAATAGAGTTCCAATGCCTTCAAGGTGCTTTCCATCCGATTCACATCAGCGTTAATCCCACCATATACAATACCACAATTAGCCCAGGATTTAAGGCACTCGGATGCTTCAATAATATCATCACCTAAGCGATTTCGGCGATCGGTAAGCAGTAGCTTGGAACTGTAAAGGTAGAAGTACTCTAGTATTAGTTATAGCAAAGCCGGAGAAAGGCAGGAGAGTAGATTACCTGCTGAAGAGTCTTTCCGGTTCTGCTGACATGGCCGGTATTGTGAAAATATCAAGAGCCATCTGGGATAGATTTCTTTGACGTAAATCATCCAAATGGTCAACCCAATATTGCAGTGGGCCAGAATGAAGGTCATCTTCAGTTTCTCGGGCAAGGTATCGATCCAACTCATCTCGCTCATCACCAATGAGCCTCTGGCACTTCTTTTGTTTCCAGTTAGGTAAGGTTCCGAAGTCGCATAAAGTCTCAAGACTACTCTTGTCCGCTGTTGGTGATCTGATGGGAATCGTGAGAGGGAGTAGTGTTTCTGGCTGATCTGTTACCTCAGGCTTATACTCGGTCTTCCAAACTCTCTGCACCATACTTTTCGCATTTTCTATCCAGTCAGGACACTCCTCCCATTCACTCTCAAAATATTTGTACTTCATTTCAGGATGTAAGGTAACTGCGACAAAATGTGCAGGAACAAGATCCGTCAATGTGTAATACCTAGTTTGAATTAGTTAAGCAATATGGGGAAAAGAGCAAAGAGGACCGCTAATACGCCTCAAAGTCATTTAAAAGAAATAAACATAGGGGAAAGATTAGACATATTGGGCAGGGGTAACTTTAATTATATAGAAGATGTTTGGATTACCAATATTTAAGACCGGATGAGAGTATGAAAAGAAACGTGAAAAAAGAGATGCTAGGTTACTTGTTTAAAGCATTCCATGCAGTATGAACTGATATCCGGATATGTGGTATCTCGTGGTCTCGGAACTTTTCTAACTGATTAAGCAATTCGTCCATAGCTGGAAAAATGTCGTGTAGTTGACCAAAATGGGCTTTCTTCTGCAAAATTAGTTGCCACTTGCGGAAGGGCTGTAGGATATACATTATCTCCTTCAAGATATCCCAGTCAGTAGGAGGCAATTCATCAAGGCCAAGGGAATAGGGTGAGTTCGGGTAGAATAGATCTTGATCTTCGTTGCGGCGAATAACTAAGGCAATATACTCTTCCAAGGGGTCACGAAGCTCTAAGGCACGAATTAGAGAGTTGTAATCCCCTCCCCACCGTGTACTGTTGCCATTAATAAGTGATAATGCTTTGGTTCCTGGTCCTAGAGACTTCTTGACGCGTTCGGCAAAGCGGTCGCGCCTTTGTGGAGTACGAGAAATCAGGACAATGATATTGTGTAACTTGCCAAGAGGACCCTTCCGGCGCCATGTATCCAATTCCTCAGCCTCTAGGTGTAGTGCTTGATGATTAGTGATCTGAGCCTCAAAGGCCTCAGCATCCGTTCCCCATAAAAAGGCCTTTACGACGAGGTTGATCACATGGCCGAAGGAGCGTAGCCGGCACTCAACAGGATCAAAGCTAATACCCTCCTCCCTTAATTGCTTTGCAATATGCTGCATAGTAGTCCCATTGTTGCTCGCATTATCCAAAGTAAAGTATCCAATCTTATCATTATTCTCATATGGTTTAATGATATTGAAAAAACAGTTAGCTTGATTCTCGCCTGTGCGCTGGCCATAGAATCTGCGCATCCCAATCACTGTATTTTGTAGCTTGTAGTTTTGGTCGAGCCAGTGAGCGACAACACCAAGAAAGGCACGATAGTTTGGGGAGGTCCATAGATCGAAGATAAAGTGTATTTTGCTTTTTGAACGCGTAAACAAGCGAGTGAGATCTTGTTGACTCTGGTGAAATTGATCGATAATCCAATTGTTAATTGTATTTCCTGAACTTGGAAGCGCCCGAGGCATTTCTGTATAGGAGGTATTCTATGACAATTAGGTTTAGCTAACTATAATACTTTCTCTCTTATATAACTCTTTACTTTTTCTTTTTAAATTCAATCAATATGAAAGATAGTACTACTTACACAAGCCAGCAAGTATCTTACTCGAACACGAAATGAACTCTGTTCAACCTCCCGGAAGCTGATGTGGTTTTACACAATCTACCGGAGAAGTAGATCTCGGAATAAGTCGCTATTAAAAGCCACTTGTGGACGCGTTTTCCCAAAGGCAGTTTCAATTAAAACTTGCCCATGCTCGAGTGCAATTGGGCTATCCTTCCCGATCTCGTGTACTTCACGCAAGTGTTCGATCATATTCTTAGTTGACGAGTCAGAAAATGTTACCGCCGCCCCTTTCGATGGACCTATATGTATATCAATTAATATCTTAAACCTCAGACTACAATCTAGTAACTCAATTGACTTCTGCTTCCCAGAATCCAAGTGCAAGAATATGCTAACAGTATAGAGTAGGGGAACATACAACGAGCACAACGCCACCGGGTTTTTCCATCTGCAGTGGTATACTCCAAGCCATTTTCTGGGAAAAAGACCCAACTTTTTCTCATCTTACGTCTTCTTTCATAAATCCTTCGTTCAGACCTAGTACTATAAGCCATCTCACCAGCAGTACTTCCAATAGTTGGCGTTAGAAGTCCACTAGGTGCACTGCTTAACCCACTTCCAGGACTAGTACCATGGCTACCAGTATTCCCACCAGGACTGTCATTGAGTGAAATCGTATTCAGAAATTCGGCATTTGTAAGTCCAGTGACGGGATCAATTTCCATATCCCATATTGTCTGCTGTGATCCTAACTCCTCGTGTTCGTTTGACATACTTCTTGAAAAACGTTTAACAATTAGAAAAAAGAAGAAAAGTAGGAATAGTCGTTTTGATAGTGGTATTGATAGTGGATAGAAATTTGGAATATCAAGTGTTCAGTTCGCTGTCTGAGTTTCCTCGTCTTTGAGGAGGAATATTTTACACCTATTTATCTCTACTAGACAGCATCCACTTAGGCTTGATATTATTTGCTGAATTCCTGTCTCTGCTAGCAATTGGTGCAAGGAAATTCACTTGATAGGATTCTAACATAGTGCCCCATAGTTACTAACAGTCCCCGGTAGTCCCCGGCCATTCCCCTGCCATCCCCCGCCGTCCCCTGCCGTCCCCCGCCGTCCCCCGCCGTCCCCCGCCGTCCCCCGCCGTCCCCTGCCGTCCCCTGCCGTCCCATGCCATCCCCGACACTAATTTATCTTACCTTGTAGGGCCCGCCGTCCTTCACAAAGACGGCCGTCCTGAGGTTCCTAGGACGGGCGTGGACGGCATTTTGCCGTCCCGTCCCGTCCAGGGCTCTTGGCAGTCCCCCCGCCGGGCCCTACGGGGGCCCCGGACCGTTGCGAACACTGAACCTAGCCCACATCACAAATCCTCAGTTCTCGGTGTGAGGGCGAAATGACCATAAGCTGTTACAGAACCCGGAGTGGGGCGTTACTTTCTTATTTCCCCTGCCTTGTTCTCTTTTTTTCTTCTTACTATTTTGGGTCATGGATTATCACTCGATGGGTGAACTATTCTGCAGTCATCCTGAGAGCATTGCAAAAGTAGTTGGTATATGCTTGAGTCTTGTTACAGTGAGAACATACAGATAAATACGAAAAGTTACAGATAGGACTTAACTTATCTCTCTGTTGCATACTCCCGACAGAAATTAGTTATGCTTCTCGGTCGGGCTTACAGAGCACATCACCGGCTAAAAATCCTCTAAGCCACACAACGCAATCTAACGTATCATACCACCATTCACAATAGCTCCATACTTCATAAACTTAAACCCTTGTTCTCCTATCTTCCCGTACGCCTTTCTCCTTCCAATCGTGCAAGTCACTAGTGTCATTGTTTCGGCTGGAGAATCGGTTGAGGTGGGCAGCTCGGGTATTTCTGGTGGAGGCATATTTTATACTTCCGGTTGTCACCCGACGGGACGGTGCACCATGACTTATTTTGCACCTGAGTAGAGGATCAGTTTCCATCTGATAAACGGATAAAGCTGACCACAACTAAATGAAACACAAAGCAAAAAGCTGATCGCGATCGCATGACCGAGGGGTTAGTCGGGAAGTTTTGTTGTTCTCACTTTTCTATTAATCGCACACAATCTCTCTACTAACTGACGAAGACAGGAGTATATACAAGCCACAAATGAGCCATCCTCCTGTACTACCATTGGTTTCTACGGTATCTCTCGTAACCTTATATTGAATTCATGGCAACGTGGAGCTCTCATGTTGGTGGAGGAGATATTGATCTTAATTCTGTCTTGACACTTATGGGGAAAAAGGTAAAATTTAGAGAAGAATTGACTAAAGAATGCATCTCGCCTTGTATCAATCCACCATGGAAGGGTAATTAACTGAAGAATGAAAAGGGACTACTGTAAAGTTGGGATCGTAGTTATGTTGTACTCGAGTAGGTAGATATGAAGATCGCCTTCGGTCAGTTTATGACATTTATGTACGAGTATCTTAAGCGACATGTATAAGACCATATGCTCTATGTTTTATTCACATTTAGACTGGTTTTCTGCGAAAAGCTTGCAGGTAGTGCACAAATTTCTGCAGGCTGCATGGGCACCTGCAGGTCATGCAGTCCAAATTGAAATGGTAAATAACCCGGTGGCTTCGACCTTGGCTGCTTCGGGCTTTAGCCTGGCTGTTTTCTGGGAACTACAGGGCTTGAGCGGCGGTCTGCCGCTCCCCCCAGAGTGACCCAGGCTTTATACAAAAGACCACATCAGGACTCCCGACCTGTGGCTTGGACGAGTTTGCGGGCAACCTGGTTAGTATCACTGCCTTAACACCTTACCACTCCTATAATGGGTGAATGGTACAGTATCTACGGGGGTCAGAATAACGTGACCGGGGGTAGGTAGTCAGCGTTGCAACTCATGTACTCGTAATTCTCTGACGTTTGTGAACACAACTGCTATTGCATACACGCAAAAAGTCGGCCGGAGCCTCAAAAATTTGGTGTATGCAATAGCAGTCGTGTTCACAAACGTCAGAGAATTACGAGTACCCCTACTCAACTCCACATAGCTAGCTCATCACCACCAAAACTCTTGCTACATTAACAGTCTAAGTTATAGGAATCTGATTCCTTCAGCGGTTTAGCTAGGAGCATGTCCGAGAGGATAAATGCTGGTGAGTAGTATACCACTTATTTACTTTTATCGATTTTATTATTATCTTTTTTTTTATCAATATTGTTATTATCATTTCATGTTGTGTTGAGTTTAGGGACATGCGTTCCAACGCTGGGTACCTGCCCCCAGCCGCGTAATTCTGACCCCCACGGATAAATCAAAGTTAAACTCGCGGCGGGGGTGATGTCAGTTCCGGGGTGATGTCAGGAAGAAGTGTACACAGTATATGTAGAAACTAGAATTGATGTTTGACGTCATTCTGAGTAAACCAAATGAGTGTGGTGGAGGGGGGGGAAGTAGCTGGAAGTGTTGTATCTTTGTTTGTACTGGAGCGTGCTCCCACAGTGTGTTTGTGTTCCCGGTATTACCCCGGAGCCGGCATCGCCCCGCCGCGAGTTTTGGAAGTCAGAAGTCCTAAGCCTTAGCAACCATGCCCGAGGCAACACCCCAGAAGGGCAAGAATACTCAATGACACAAACTTCTTCATGTAAAGAAGTTTTTTTCCCTCCCAAATATTCGCCAAGAAGTTCCAACTTCTTTGATTCTACGTGGGGCGCCATCACTCTTTTGGGGAGGTAAATACAGTATTGTGAAGCGGTTGTGAACTAGGGATAGTGAGACCTGAATTTTCCGGATCTTCTTGTTTTGTGTGTGTCAAGTATGCAGATCTTCGCCAACTTCTGAATTATTAATTGAGTGATCTGCTATCGGAGGAGAAAACCTATTCAATTACCAGCGAGTCTCGGACCCTCCCTACAGAATACCATCCAAGTTTTTTTATCCCAGCAAAAAGTCAACGTTTCACCCTTTTATGATTAATAATAAATAAGATTGAATCACCCACCGCTTAAAAACTAAATAAAAGATCTCCGGTTTAGGAAAATGCTTAGGCAGCCCTCCTGCCAAGCTGTGTTAATAGGGCTTATTACCTTGCTTAGCACTAAGAGAAATCGGTATTTTAGATAAATTGCATTTCTCTACCAGCTTTCTTTTGAAGCAAAAAACTACCAATAAATGATCTCGCTTATTTTTAAGGAAACATTTAAATTTTCTAGGAATTTTTATGATTGTGTCTTCCCGCCTGAAAGTTGAAGAAATATTTTCTTGGCTGTGGGTGAAACGTTGTGTTTTTGCTGGGATAAAAAACTTGGATGGTATTCTGTAGGGAGGGTCCGGGACTCGCTGGTATTGAATAGGTTTTCCCGCTATCGGAGCTTGACCCCAGCAAATCCATGGGGACAGGTTTAGACTAATATTGGGACGAAGTTACTCGAGTACAGCCGAGGGTCATTGCCGCGACATACCCGTGTTTCTGCGGTTAGAACAGGTCACGTGATTGAATGGTGGCGGTAAAGGGAAGTGTGTTTAACCACGTGACCTGTTCTGACCGCAGAAACACGAGTAAATATCAGTGACACTCGATTTAATATGTTATTTGTGTCTAAGCATTGTTCCCTCAGTGATTCTGAAAGAAGTCAACTGCATGTCACACACAAAACAGGAAGGTCCGGAAAATGCAGGCCTGGCTAGACCATGGGTAAACATGGTCTACTCGAGTATCGGGAGTCTGCTCGCAGAGACAAGATGCTGGGGGCCTGAAAGTCTCGGCATGGAAATTATTGGCTGGCGCTCCCATCTGAAACAATTACATTGTCTCCGAGTCGATTTGTGAAAAAATTCCCCGCATTTCTTGCCTTGGTGGGCGAAGTCCACTAACCGCGACGATAGACCCCTATACCGGTACTCTTGTGCTGCCGTATCATCTCGCTTAGTCTATCACCAAACCTTATCCAATATGAACCCATTTCGCAGCCGGAACGAAGGATCATGTCGTACTGGTGATCCCTGGCCGTACAGCATATCCAACACGCGTACCGACAATAATATGACAAATAATATTCACGGTCATTCGAATCAAAACATCGGAAATGTGTCAAACAGCTATAATCACGCCATCAATGTGGGGACAAGTGAAGAGCCTTTGAAGATCCAAGCGTGGTTGTCGCCACTTGAGCCGCATGCGAGGCATCAGGATGTGAGAAACAGGCGGCTGGAAGGTGTTGGGGAGTGGGTTCTGCGGAAGAATGAGTTCGAGTCATGGCGCCAGAGTCGGGATGGCTCAGGGAATCCGATTCTTCTATGTTATGGGGATCAAGGGGTTGGAAAAACATATGTGAGGTATAAGAGCATTTTCCAGAAACTATAGACGATGCTAACAGAGAACTAAACCAGTTCGTTAGTAATCGACACCCTATACAAGCAAGCCTGTGACCAGAATATCGCAGTTTTATCACTCTACTGCGATTACCAGGCGCAGAAAGACCAATCAGCGGTGAATATAATAGGTAGTCTACTTGGGCAGGCTGCCCGAGGACCGGTCGGAAACGTAGGCGAAATTCAGAATGCTTTCGAGAAGTCAAGCCAAGGAGGTGAGAAAGGTCTCCAATCGCAGGAGATGCTGGGGTTGCTTATCCAAACAATCGGCTCCCTGGAGCGAGTATATATTTGCGTCGACGCAATGGACGAGCTACTGCCGCAGCATCGATCGGAGTTCCTCCGCGCGTTACGACAGGTTATTCAAGAAGCGCCGAATACACGATTATTTCTCACAGGGAGGCCGCATATTCTCGGGGAACTTGACCGGCATCTCCCGAAAGGAACCTATAGAATACGCATTGTGCCTGACCGAGGGGATATTGCTCGATACCTGGCCAGGAAGATGGGCGATGACCACGCTCGGGATCCGGACTTGATGACGGAAAATCTGAAAAATGACATCATGAAAATAATGTTGGAAAAGACATCGGATATGTGAGTGGAGGAAATTCTATTATAAATTTGGGTCACTGATTAACATTCTGCTCAGGTTTCTCCTCGTTGCTCTGAATACGGATGCAATATTGGGTGAGACATCAGTCGCCAGAAGAAAGAAAATGTTGCAAAAGGTGGCTACGACCGGCGTGAATCTGGACAATGTTTACGACCAAACCCTGCGGCGAATAAAGGAGCAGGATGGGGATCGATCAAGACTTGGGATGGAGGTGCTAATGTGGGTATCCCATGCGGAACGCCCGTTGCGGATTGACGAACTCCGTCATGCTCTGGCTGTAGAACTGGGGGCAACAGACTTCGATCTTGAGAACATTCCACCGCAAGATACAGTGTTAGGGTCATGCTTAGGGTTAACCGTGGTTGACGAGGAGACATCGACAGTCCGGCTAATCCACTACACCCTTCATGAATATCTTCTCCGGCCTGGTGTATTCCCTGGTACCCACAGAGCACTTGCGGAAATATGCTTGACTTATCTGAATTATGACAAAGTCAAGAGGCTCCCGGCCAATGATGTTTCAATTCTTGGAAACATGCCATTTCTCGCATATTCATCTTTGCATTGGGGAAGGCACGCAAAAATAGAACTCTCGGATTGCGCCAAATTGCTTGCGCTTAATTTATTAAGCCGATATGATAGCCATATATCTTCGACCTTACTTATTGACAAAATTTGGAGATACCGTCCTTCCCGGGTTACTCACTACCTGTTTACAAGCTTACACTGTGCATCGTACTTCGGAATTGACAACATCGTGGCCACCTTGATAGAGGCGCCAGGGTGTGATATCAATCAAGGCGATTATAGGGGGGTTACACCGCTCATATTAGCTGCTCAGCAGGGGAATCAAGGGGCGGTGATGCTACTCCTCGCGCGGAGCGATATCGACCCCGACAAGCCCGACAATGATAGTAAAACTCCACTCCGGTGGGCTTCTTCCTATGGACATACGGAGGTGGTGAGACTGCTACTCGAACGGGACGGCGTCAGTCCCGACAGGCCCGACAAGAACGGTGGAACACCACTATGTGGTTCTTCTTTCAATGGGCATGAGGGGGTGGTGAGACTATTACTCGCACGGGACGATGTCAACCCTGACAAGCCAGACAAGTATGGTGGAACACCACTCCGGTGGGCTTCTAGCAATGGTCATGAGGAGGTGGTGAGACTACTACTCACACGGGACGATGTCAATCCTAACAAGCCAGACAACGATGGGATAACACCACTCCGGGGGGCTTCGAGCAATGGACATAAGGGTGTGGTGAGGCTACTGCTCCCGCGGGGCAATGTCAACCGCAACAAGCCAAAAAACAAACGCCAAATGCCACGTATTGTCGCCTCTAGAATTGGGCATAAGGGGGTGGCTAGACTACTACCCTCCCGTGGCGCTACCAATCCCGACAAGCCAGACAATCGTCCAATATCAGGCACTCCTAGCAACTGGCATGAGCCAACGGTGCGGCCAGCAGTCGCACAGGACCATGTCACTCCTGGCCACCCGGCCGGCCGTGATCAAACTCCACCGAGGATCCCTTTGCCACGTAAGCGCCGGCAGATTATAGCAGAACCTATTCCACGGCGGTCGGGAAGACGGAGAAGAAAAAACTAAGATTGGCTATACGATTTCCTATCGGGCATATGCCAAGGATATTCTTATATGTTTCCTTGATGATTTTTGCTTACCTGGGCGGGTAGTCTACTGTACATATTTATGGCTAGGGGTGACCATTGATAGAGAGTAGCTGCCCTGCAATATCTTAAATTATGCTGTACATTATTATTATAAACAGGATAAATATATATCGTATTATATATATTACAGTTTTCTACTGGTTGCTGAACATACGCGCCCCTTATATAAAAACTAGAATGTGCTGGAAAAAATTGCTATTATGATACATAAAAACCGCAAGCTAGGCGGAACCCTAATTTTTCTATCTCCATTTCACTATAACACCTGTAGGATTACCTAGTAGAGGATCTTGTAAATAGCGAGGGACTGACATTAGACTAATTCTACCTGATTTATGAATGAGATAAGGTGGTGAGTTGGACCGAGTGGTGAAGAGGGGGGAGATGGATTGAGGCCTGGCTATGGAGCCTTGAATAAGAACCCGGCCTATAGAGCAATTCCAAGAAGCTAAATAAGAGGAAGGCGTTTTGATAAGATGTTATAGAGCAGGAGGTTTGGTATTTGCCGGTATGATTTCTCATGCGTGGAGCACTTTCGCAAATCGAGGTCATAGAACGTCACTCGGGAACTTATATAACTTCATGGAGTGATTCGTGATCATTTAGATTTGGAAGTAGTAACAGTTAATAGCCAAGATTGTTGATGAGAAAAAAAAAAACCTGGATCCATCTAAATGAGAGGAAAACTCTAGTCCGGTGATGTAGCGAAGGAGTGCAGCCCTGCCATCACCACCGGGATCATGGAATTCCCACAATACAGAATCAAGAAAACAAAAGCTTTCAAAGGAACCACATGGGAAGATCAAAGAGAGCAACAGAGGAGAACGCCAAGTAGTCTTAACAATCACTTGGCGGAAAAGATGTAGGGGGCTAAAAAAGGATTTGCGAGGAGGAAACCATATCCAAACACTTTAGAGGGGCAGAGCTTGGTCACGTGAAATGAGAATAATCGCCTCAGAGACGAACGAAGGGCGGGAACAGCAGTCTAACCATAGGAATAAAAATTGTAAAAACCCCTGCTGCGGGGTGCATTTACACATTTACTACCGGGAACTGCTACGATATATCATTATTTTTTAGTATCATATCTTCAGAGTCATTTTTTGTGCGGTTGAGTGCGGCTGAAAATATAAGGGGCTGTTTGGCAGGCCGTTGTTTGTAAAATTCTTGATTTCAAAACATGTTTTGTAAACATGTGTACAAACAACCAATGACCATTATTCAAACACACAAGTGCGCCAAACACAACCATTGTTT
>Ga0307509_10004723_pt1 | contig 19437 bp, 21 predicted proteins | sample 10_EM_MG_FD_202245 | JGI IMG/M metagenome (GOLD analysis project Ga0307509, IMG submission 202245) | Populus trichocarpa ectomycorrhiza microbial communities from riparian zone in the Pacific Northwest, United States - 10_EM | ecosystem: Host-associated > Plants > Roots > Unclassified | place...
CAACGCCTCCGGCAATCCCCGCTCCCGCACCAACCTGCGTGCCTTCTCCCTCCTAGTCTCCCCCTCCTCCTCCTCCTCCTCCTCCCCTGCGCCTTTAGCAGCGGACTCTTGCCAAGCCTTCAATTCTTCCTCCGTCATGAATGCGCTTTCCCGGATCCTACGGATATACGATGCTACCACTTTGTCTTCAGTATTTGCCTCTATGACGGTTTCCTGGATGAGCACTCGTATGGACTCCAGTGACGCGTTGCCGGGACGGAGTAGGATAGACTTTGCCACGTTCAGGAGGGAGCGGCGGAAGACCCACGCTGATGAGAGGGTGTAGAGCTCTGAGATGATAGCGAAGATGATTTCTACAACGAATTGAGCTTCCGCGGTGGAGAGTGGGGATGTGGACTTTCTCCTTGGTGAGAGCCCCGGGGGTGGGGTTGTTGCCGCTTCTGATGGTGGGGATGTGGTGGTGGTTGGGGGGAGGGTCATCGTTTGCAGGTTTGATGCGCTGCTGCTGGCTGAGAGTAGGCTTGGATTTGGCTGCAGCTGGGAAGAAGTAGAGTTCGCGCGTAGGCTAGAGAGTGTAATGCCAGTGTCGGAATCGTGGTCGTAGTCGTCTGGCATATCACTTGGTGGCGGCGGGAGGTTGAGTACTTCCCCTTCATCGGCGCCCGGCATTTCTACAATGAGGCTTTGTCTACCACTTGATCTCCGGGGTGGTAATTCCGGTCTATCCTCTACAGCTTCTTCAACGATAGAAGATGGGCGTGGCGGGAGCGTTGGGTTTTGTGTTTCGAATTCTAAAGTCATGAGGTCCGCTTCCGGCGATTCATTGATCGTGGCAGTAGATTTTGAGCGTTCGCGGGTGGTGGGCTGGGCGAGCCTTAAACTTTCCATCGAAGATCTAGCTGTTCCGCTTTGTGGAGAATTGTCCCCGTACCCTGAGGGTGGTGGCAGGGGAGTGCTTGATGTGGATGATCGCTTAATACCAACTCCACCTCTAAATACCCCGCCAAAGAGAGCTTTTCCACCTTCTGCAGCCCCTTGCGGTGCTTTTGCCAGCGCATCCAACATTCCTCCGCCGACCTTTGCGAGTGCCTGAGGATTTGGCCAGGCCTTCCCCAGCCTCGCGAGTCCTCTTTGGCCGTTATTTCCTGACTCGGTAGTTGCGTTGTGCTTCTCCAGGAACCTCTTCATCCCTTCGCACTCGGCCAGACCATGTACCTTTAGCGCAGAGTTCAGGTATTTCTCCAAATCCGCCCTTAGTGATTCCTTCGTCTGTCCCCTCCAAGTCGGCAAGTCAGAGAATCCGACGACACCGGAGATTTTGGATATTCGCGATAGAACTTCGTGCAATGTCTCAAAGTCGGGGTATTTCCTTGTAACAATCCAGCCGGGAATAGCGCTGGAGGCTGGCTCGATCTGCAGAAAGTATTCCGAACTGGTAGGCTTTGAGCGAAGCCGTTTGTCGGAAGAGTTTGTGGCTGGCGTGAGGTCAGAGAGTTCGACACGCGCCCGGAAAAAAATTTCCTGAGGTTCCGTGGCTGGTACAACCAGTTGGTCGAAAGAAGTGAATGCTCCAGGTCGTGGCGGGGGTGTAGGTGGCTTTTCCTCCTCCTGATTGAGCTCCTGAGGAATCTCGGGAGGTATCGAAGGGGATGAAACGCCCTTATCATCCAACGAAGTCCGAACAGGGCTCTCCGTTATGCCATCCTTCAATACCCCATTCTTTGGACTTGCAGGTAATACCCCAATCTCCGTAGAGTCCCGCACCACTTTTGCTTCATCCTCGGCAATCATCTTTGATAATTCCTGTGCCTCCTTCATCGCTTTCTCCATTTCCTCCTCCGCTCTGCTCAGCCGCTTTTGTTTCGCGCGCTGTTCGGCCGCAGCGGCGCCTTCATCCGAGCCCTCGACCGCGCTGATATCTATCTTTTGTAGTATCTCTGGCTGTGTCTCCGCCTCCAACAAGTAAATTATCCAACCGTTAATAAAGTCTGCGCTTGAACACTTTTCTACCGTCTTCTCTAATACTGCACTAGCCAATATCCCCGTCAAGAAAGTCCGTACTGGAGCGCAATCAACCGTCTCCGCCGGAAGAAATGTTTGGACAATATCCTCTGCCGCCATCTGTAGCTTTTTCCTCTGGCTCTCCCGGTCTACGAGTTGAGCTAATGCTGAAGAAGGGGATTCTTCGATGTAGGTTCCAATCGAGGTCTGCGCAGTCTGAGCTAGTTCGCGAAAGAAAACGATGAAAATATTGGATGTCGAAACTAGGAAGAGCAGAAAGGTATCCGTAGGCCGCTTGCTGGAGATGTGTCCGTGCACATTTAGCAGGGTCTGGGTGAGCAACTGCCGACAGGAATTCGGGAACTTTTCATCATTTGGCAGAATTGGCGTGTACCAGTACCTGTCGGAAGGTTAGTGCCAGTCCTCTCAAACCACACCGGTGACAGGTATACCGAACATAATCCCTAATAACAGCCTCGGTAAGTTCTTCGAAAGCCGCCGCGGTCTCGGGGGATAACGATGAAAAGTCAACATTCTCCGGCAATCTGGGAATCCTCCTCCTCTAGTCTACCGTCAATTACTTTCGTCACCCCGGGACGGAGAAGAGTAGCGGAGCAGAATAAGCGCACCCTCACAACCGCCTTCTCATCCCTAGAATCCCCCCCATTAAGCGCATCACTCTCCGCCAGTCTCTTTTCCAGCCAATCGGTGATCAATGCCCCGCTCCCACCCCTTGCCCCCGAGGACTGTAAGTTTTCCAAACTCGCGTGTAGAACGACGCCCAGAACGACGCCCACAAGCATTAGCCCCAGAGTTCCAAGAATCATGTAAAGTAGGAGCGCGATCCCGAGCACCAACACGCCAAGCAGTTCCGGTGTTGCGGTGGACAGAAAGGTGAGGACCTGGCCGGCGATTTCTGAAAAGTTGACCCCCGTTGGAGCTATCGCTTCTTCGCTGGAGCTCGAGACAGCAGCCTCAGGTAGTAAAGGAGCCTCCTCCCTGGCAGCTAATTCAAGCGATTCCGGTAGCCCAGTATCGCCCACAGGACCCTCAGGTGGTATCGGAGGTACCGCTCGACTCGCTTCCATATTTCAAGTTGTTTGTTCGGAAAGATCGACTGTCTGGAGCTTTTAGCGGAAAAGAGAGGAGGAGCGCTGGAAAGCTCGTTGGGGGTTAAGTTGTCTAGACCGACCTGAACCTGGACTCCCGGCAACGAGCGACCAATATGGAAAGCGACAAGGATCAGAAAACAAAGAGGAAAACTCCGGGATTTCGGAACGGTATCCATTCCCCATATTATTACCGAATTTCCAAGTTTTATTTTTTCTATACCAAACTACTCGTGTAGGCATTTCCGACAAGTGCACTACGCTTTCTACACGGGGTATATATTAAATTTATATGAGCCAGTTTGTGAGGCTTATTTATAATTCCTGAGACCAAACCGGGGGCAAACGCTTGTTGGAGAATTCTAGAATGGTTGCTTAGCGAACCCTAACCCTTGCCCTACCATCACCCTTGCTCTGTTTGCTCGAGGACTCTTCTCCCTGCCAGAGCGAAACGAGGGCAGCGTGCTGTGCGTACCTGCAGTCCCAATTGCGGAGCATGGACGATTCCCTTGGATCCCTTTCAAATGAGGCCAAACAGAGGATATATTGGGCTCATTTATATCCCATCCTTACTTGCCATGAGCGGCGCCGAACGGCCGCCGTTCATGCCGCGTTTCACCACACCGGGCATGTGCCCCCAATGGACCTCCGGTAGAAACCCCTTGTGCATCATTATTGTCCACACCCTCCTCCCGCATCTTGCCCCAGTGCTAACTTTCATTTTCACAACCCATCATCCAGTTTTATTTTATTTTAAAATTTCTTTCATATCATACCTAAGATGTACTCACAAGAAACCACTCGATATCGACAACTTAGTTCGTTCTCAGGCAACGGGTAAGGCGTTTGAACTCGAAAAGTTAGGATTATCATTGTCCAAAAGAGTTCCACCCGAGTTACAAGTAGAGTTAGTTGCATGGAGCGACATTACCGGACAACTTACAAGTAGGGTCCTGCTGTTCGTTAATTCTCTAAGATTAAGCAGCCTAGAATCTGAGCCCTTTCATAACACAGCCTTTGTCCATTTATAAACTGTCCGGGCGCCTTGGCACTGTTGGTGCCCGAATTCGCGCAAAGGTTTCCGGACACTTGATGAACTAGCCATATTAGAGTACAAGTACCGTTGCACGCGATACCGCTATGATACCACCGCCGCATCTCCGCGCCGCCGCCGCACCAAACATCTCCACCAACTAATCCCATTCCCATACCGGTATACAATACAGATATCCCCCCCCAGATCACCGATCGCAAAGCATCCCTAACTGTTCCTTCGTAGCCCCCATATCGACCGCATGCTGATATGCCGTCTTCCCCGCTGCATCAGTGGCATGCCGATCAACAAAGTGCTCGAGCAGAATCCTGACAATTTCCTCCCGCCCATTCATAACTGCAACATGCAATCCGGTCTGCCCCGTTTCGTGATCCTGTCGATTAACAAGTTCTGGCGTTGCCGCAAGCATTTCCCGGACTTCATCCTCGTCTCCTGTCTTCATGAGTTAGGGCAAAAATGGAATTAAAAAACACTAAGCTGGCAGGGAGAGGGACCCTCAGCGCAAAATTCAAGAAAAGCCCTAACTTCCTTCATCTCCGGGTTCCGATCGTAAAACTCTTCTTCCTCGAGCAGCGTTCCGATATCAGTATTTGGCTGCTCACCACCTTCGTTCCGTAGCGTGACCAAGAGTTTTCCATTCGTGGTTATATCTTGCGTGCAAGTTGGGCACTGCGCTTTGGTTGTGGGCGTGGCGCCCTCCGCGGAGTATTCCTCTGCGAAGCAGGACCTGTTGTATAGCCTTTAACCACCTTCCTTCCCCTCCGAGTGCGAGTGGGCAGGATAGGTAATACCAGTGATAGTGATGTCCGCAGCGCAATTCTACGTCGTCGACGAGGCCAGGCTCAAGAGGGTGGTCTTCGTCTGGGATGGTGAGCGCCTCGTGGCAGGATACACAGGTCCCTGGGGATGCCATTTTGATTGGGAATTAAGGATTGAGGATACGGTGGTGGTGGTGGTAGTGGTGGTGGTGGTGGTGGTGGGAGTCGAGAGGGGGATGTGAGGACTATGGTGCCTTTTCCCCGGCATTATCCTCACGGCAAAAATAACCGGGAGTTGTGGCGGGAGATGAAATCTAGGCTTATGAGTAGGAGAGCTTTGATCGGTGATATGGTGGTTAAATCATCAACAGATATTAATATCCACACTCATCACCGATTATTACCGGTATCAAACCTGTAGTTCTGTACTCGGGTATGAGGGAAGTCACTGCCTGATTATTTCGGCGAGGGGAGTGCTCCTCTCTGAGCAGCCACACTTCGCCGATCGCCAAGCCTCCCATCGTAAATAGCTACATGTCTGCGATGAACGGCATCTGAAATCGACTCTCACCATGACCAAATCCAACAACGGGCCCCGACGAGTCTTAACCATAGATACAGTGCCGGGCGTCTGAAATCGACCCTCGGAGCGACTAAATCCAATCGCCAAGCTGCCCAACAACCAAGATTTCAGAGAACCACTGTGCAGAACTAGTTAGAATCGGTCCCTTTTTAATTCTATCGATTCCATTCCTTGGTAAAGTGAGCGTTTGTGAGCGGGACATTTTGGGAAAAGCTAACACATACAGTACCATACGAATTGTTTGTCAAGGTGGCACTCTCAATTCCGGTTCATTATGGTATGATAGGAGAAACCTTTAACTTGAGCAAAAAATACCCAGCCCCAAACCACTAAGAGCCTGTTTGGTGGGAACGGAAAGCGGGTCGACCTTTCCGTTCCCTCATATAAAGTGACTGTTCCCTTTTGTTTCAAAACGGTTGCTTTGTATGGGGGAACGGAACGGTCGACCCGCCTTCCGTTCCCACCAAACAGGCTCTAAGGCTTCTCGATAACTTGTATTTACACTTTCTCTCTATTTTTCGACAGGAAATAAGCTGGAGATTCAGAAAATAGAAAGACATTTAAAATATATCAACTTTTGGGCAAGGTATAGGGGTTGAAAGTTTGGATACAAGGTCCCGTAAGAGTTATGAAACAGTTATTTAAGGTTAACCAGCCATAGATACAGTACAAGTACCCCTGCTTGCTCCGGTTAATAGTTCCCTACCCTTGTATCATCTGATAAAAGGAAACCGAATGTCTCACCCAGTTAATTGCTGTTAAAAATGCCAAGAAAGCAAATTTCGAAGTTAACTGCGGTTAGACATATATTATGTATCATCAAGCAAAAATGAATGTCGCCTGTGCTCCATATTTTCTGGAAGACTCTTTCCCCGAATGCGGGACCAATATCTATATTATTATTATTATGCCATGATACCACAATAAAAGTATGAGTAGACTACCTTCAATTCAACAAATCCCCCCGCCCGAATGAATTCAGTTCCCGCGATGCTCCTTCAAAACATTGCCTACTCATCTTCCTGCGACCCGTCGAGTAATACCACACCTATCCACCCCGAATGTCTTCAAACAAGGCTGACCCTCTCACTCTAAGTTAACTAATAACCCCAAAAACCTAAAGTCATAAAAGCCACCTGATACAGCGTCATACAATCCCGCAAAAATAGCACATTCTAATCTATGAGTACGGTAGGCACAGCGCCAGCCCTGGTACAATTCTCCTGCTCGTATCATTGCGAGATTCCTTCCCGCGTAACACAGCCTATCCAAAACAGGCAGGTTAGGACATCTCAAATCCTCCGGGTAAAATCTACCTTCAGGCGGGGCGTTTTGCTCAAGCGGCCTAAGTCAGTTACCCTGAAAAGTGGGTAAAATATCGGGGCAACCCGTTGCCTAAGCCCAATTACTTTATTTTAAGGAACAGGCTTGAGTTGGGTATTCTCGTGAGCTTTAATTTAGCCCTAGGAAATATCTAGCATCAGTTGATGCCTTTTCCGGGGGATTTGCGCGATTCCGCCACTGATTCGCTCCTACGCAAAATCCCCCGCAAGTCCCAATACTTTACCCCCACGGCCAGCACAGTGTGGGTGGTGGAAGCCGTTTTTTCATGCCCAGCCTCATCCGGTGGCACGGCGCGGAATTGTGAGTATTTGGTGATCCTTCCCGGGCGGCAGGGACAGGGCTCTGCGCTGGAGATTAGTGTGAGGTGCTGAGGATCTAAGCTGTTGAGTATTGCAGTGGCAATCTATCACGAGGTTAGGGACAGCGCTCGAAAGTTTCAAGTTATGGGGGCCCGCCGAGCCACAGAGTGGACGCTTAATCCGATTGTACGGAATACAGTATTCGTTCGTTCGTTGGCTCACCCTCCATCCTAGCCTCCGGGAGACCTGCAACACACCAACTCACGCCGCAAAGACCCGAAGAAACAAGTAGCGGTCCAAGGTCTTCACGCTAGCCTCCTATCAATGCCATTCTTCGTACCAGCCCCCCCTCCGGTCGGTGTGGTCTGCCCGAAATTGGGTGAAATGCCAGCACAAACGAATGCACCCTTCCCACAACTCGGGCATCTCAATAAACATCGCCATTGGAAACTTCACCTTGCCCCAGCGAAATGTATAGTGGCGTGATCGTCGGGCCGAGAGGCAGTGCTGATGCGGATAATTTTCAGTCGTGCAGGACACATATTGAAGAACGAGGCGGGGACTGAGAGATATTGACCGCCTTGAAACTATCCAGTCAGAGAGCGCAGACTATAAAAGCACTAAGTAAAGGGGTTTGGACGACGAAGAAGGAGTGATTGCAGATTCTAGGGTAGTTGCTAGCCACGGTGCTTGTTCTTTCCTACAACAATGAAGGGCTATGACGGGATCTGTTGCGAAAGAGGACTCACTCGTGGCTTGCATTATGCGATTGGAATCCGGTAGGTTTGAAGATTTGGGTTGAAGGAGTGAGGGGGGTTGTCCAAATTGAGGAGGGATCCAATATCGGAACCGACGATTGGACCGTGAAGTGAGCAGATTCGGAGAGCACCCCCGTGAAAATCACACCATCAGTAAGCTCCTCCTCCTCCTCCTCCTCCTCCTCCTCTATAAACCGTATCCCAAATTTAATACCCCTAGTAGACCAGGCAAACTTCTACACTGTCAAAACCCAACCTACAGCCTAGGAGCCCATTCCTAAGACGGCAGATTCCCAATCTAAACCTTCACTCCCTCTATCCCAAAAACTGCGTGGGTCCTCCGAACTCCCACTCACGCATATTGATAGACCGCTACGCCTAAGGCCTCTGAGAATCTAGAAAATCACCTGCGTGTTACTGTACCATACGTAAGGCGTGTACCTACCTTATGTACGTACGTGCACGGTCATTAGGCCAGCGAGCTGTTCTAGGTCAGAGGGAAACTCGGCACGTACACGGCTGTCCCGGACTTGCGGGGGCATTCACAGCGGGGTTGGTCGAGTGCGCTAGTGCTCTTGAAGAACGGGGTGTTGTAAGAGCAGATGAGCCGGAGGTATAGTGGTTTAGGTATACCGTAAAAGATCGTATAATCCACCATCAGATTATCAGCCGGAATTCTAGCATCAACCCACGACAGGTTTAGTTTGACCGGTTACCAAAATTTAGCATGCCAAGTTAATGAGATCCAACACACTCTCCGCGCTCGGGCCTTATCGGGTGAGGAAAACCCCAATCCCTCTTAGGGGTTCTCGGGTACGGAGATTAGAGGTCCCCTCGGGCGGAGATAGTGGATTATGCGAGATTTTGGGACATTGTTAGGAGGAGGGGCTACGTGCCTAGAGTTGTCAAGTGGGGGTGGGGGGAGAATCAGGCCTTGGGGTGGGGATGTGCATAAGTGATGTGAGCTTTTTTGTCTCGCCGGTGTGAAGGATCGCTAGATGTGAAATGTAGGCCCCGACGGATGCCCATTCCATGCACTGTCACTTGGGGGCACCATGAGGTCCATAGTGGCATTTTTTTCGGCTGGAGCCCTGACGGAACTTTGTACCTATCAATATGATCCACCCAAACTGTCATTCATCTTAAAACGCAACATGCTTTGTAAAGTTTCCAAATTGTGCCCCCAGGATTTCTTTCATTAATTTTACAGTTCATAAACTACGGTATGCGACCTGGACAACAGCGTAAAGTTTATACAGCAATAATACATTACTATTATTAGATCTTATCATGAACGGGATTCTTATGTTGAAAATCCCTACCCCTTTTGCACAGAATTTCTAACAAAACCTAAATGATAGCTCTCAAATCACCCTCCGTTCGGCAGACCGTTCTTAGCGAAAGGAGTTTTGAGATGTCGAAAAGTTCAAATGACGGCTTGCCAAACGGCTCATTAGTTATTGGTAATCTAGACAAATCCTGGCCTAATACCGAGGGGTCGTTAAATCATTTGGAATAACCGAAGCTGCAAGAAAATTTCCACAAATTCGTCAATACGATTACCGATCAAGCCACATTGCCCAGCAATCGCCCAGGTAAGACATTCTAAACTTCACCTCCTCATCACCCCCTCTCACTCGCCCAGCCGAGAGCCCAGAGCTATCACCAGGGCATCGCAAACACTCAAACGGCGAACCCCCCAACCCCCATTGCCCTCACTGAACCGCTTAGTCCCCCACCCTTCAAGAACGCTTACTAAGTTCCACCCCAGACTAACCAGCCTAAGCAACCCCGCATACACCAAACCCGGCAGCCTCGGCAGGTAAATCTCAGCCACGGAGATAACCCGGACTTACGGCTGGCCCCTGTCACATCTCCGTTTTCCCTTACAAACATATCAACAATACAGCTACGGGGGAGCGAGTGCGCCTGCTTGCAGGCTGGTAGGATTCAGAATGTTATGTATTTTTTATTCTTCTTTCCGCTCTCAGAGAGATACCGGGTGTGGATTGTCGGGTTTTGCGTCGAGGAGGGTATAGGGAGGAGGATTGGGGGTTTACTTCACGGGCGCGGGTCGGGTTTGTTGTCAGGTCTAGATTGGGGGGTGAGGCAGGGAGATTTGAGTTTTTTTTTTCATGGGATTTGAAAAGCGGTGGTCTTACTGTGCTATGTGCGGTTGGTTCTGGGACAGCGGCAGTTTTGGGAAGGAGGGACCTTATTAAACCTCAGTCCAGTTGGTGTATGTATACCGGCGCATACTCCAGAAGCCAACTCACACGTGATACTGTATATAAAAACTAGTCCCCCGCCAAATAATTGCTCAAAGCCAGAGCCCCATCCCCATCGCACCTCGAGATAACCGTACCCCAATTGTTCCGAACCTGTTAGCCTCATTTAGCCCCCGCTTGAACCAACCTCACATCCACCCCATTACGGCGTCACACCAAACACCCACCAACCAAGTAGCCCCAAACAGCATCCCCAAAACGGTGACTACGGTACTAGACTACTTTGTGTCGGCCTCCAGCCCCATCCAAAATTAGGGATCGATTTTCAATTTTTTTCTTCTCTTTCCGCTGGCTGCAAGAGCCCACTCTTAATTTCTATCCAGTAGTTTCTTTTAATACCAATCCAACTCCCGCATTCTTCCATTTTCTCCCCTTCTGGTATCGAATATACAGTATATATTTGCAGCTGGTCCGGGACCCGTCACCTTGGATCGTGTCGCACGCTCGTATCCACGACGACAACACTTACGACGACCGCCAGTAAGGTGCAGACGCTTGCACATCGACAGCGCAAGGCCGCGCGTAACATACTCTATTAGTGAGATAAGTTGCTTGGATTGAGCCTACCCAACGCTTAAATACATCACGACAGCGACAAGACACATATTGAATCCACTCGGTAACGAAGAATTGAGCGCTAAACCAACTTCAACGAATTAGATACCATGGCTTCAAACATCCCAGGAGAATGTTGTATCAAGGGGGTTGTGCACGAGGGCACGCCGAAGGGAGAAATTGTGCAGTTTGCAGAAGGTTTGATCCAAGCCTTAGTATGCTGGGTCAATAGCTGATATGGAGTTTCTCTCCAGTGGAAACCTACATCACAAAGCCCGCTAGCGGATCCAGTGAGAAGGTGATTCTGCTATTGACGGATGTTATGGGGATTTGCAACAATCCGAAACTGTTCCACCCCCTACCCCTCCTTCCCTACCACCGCGGGTATGCTAACACCAACAATGATACCAGCATCGCCGATGACTTCGCAGCAAACGGATACACCGTCGTTCTTCCCGACATGTTCGCCGGTGATAAAGTCCCCCCCCCAGCAGATCGCAAGCCAGGATTTGAACTTTCGGAATGGCTCAAGGATCATCAGCCCCACCACGTCATCCCAATTATCCAGAAGGTAATGGGCCAGATCCGGTCCGAGCTTAGTATGCCTCCCTTTCTTCTCTCCGGGGATGCACACTTGGAGAAGGACTGACATCCCACAGAACCCCGCAAAATCGGCGCAGTGGGTTACTGTTTCGGCGCAAAATACGTCACACAACTCCTCTCTGGCGATATCGACGCAGGCTACAACGCGCACCCAAGTTTCGTCACAATGGATGAACTCTGTGCTATTAAAGCACCGCTCGCAATTTCGGCCGCTGGTATATCCCTCCTCTAACCACTACAGCTGAAAAAAATGAAATGAAAAACTAACAATGGGAGGGTAGAAACGGATTCAATCTTTACCCGGGACCTAAGGCACGCGACAGAGGCCAAGTTAGCGGAGATCAAAGCTACCTATCAGATTACCCTGTTTTCTGGGGTGGCACATGGATTTGCGGTGAGGTGCGATCTGGCCAATGATAAGCAGAGGTGGGCAAAGGAGGAGGCGTTCTGGCAGGCTATTAGGTGGTTTGAGTTGCATCTTGCCTAGGTTATGTTAGATGAGCTCAACAGGGGAAGCAGAATTTGTCTAAGCATGAATGCGGGTGAGATCGAGTGATCGCATTATTTGTAGATTAGATGAGGGATCGTCCTAGGGATGCGGCCTCGATAGCGGTGTTTTTATTATCTTTCCTTGTCCTACTTGCGGCTCCTAAATACAGCACTTTCTGATCATGGTTCCGGTAAACCGGATGAGAGGGGCCCGAGATTATCATAAGCTAATCCGCCGTCCCACCGGCATCTACAAACCCTGTCACGAACCGAAATACCGAGAGCACAATACCCCCGGACGCACACCCACTCTAAAAGACCTGGGCAAGCATGGGACATCACTCGTCGAGGCACTTTCTCCCCGGTGGCCCCGGTCGGAGTAGTAGAAAGCCCCATCCGACCGAAAGAGTTCCAAGCCACCCATAACCAACTCCCATGATCCCATGAACACCGAGCTCAAGCCACCAGGCCCAATTCACCCTCACCAAATGCCGAACCCGCCCCCCCATGAATTATATCAAGTCTGACAGTTGAAACTAATATCATATTATATTCCCCATACCACCTCCGGATACCGCAAGCATTCCACTATAATTCTATATATCGGTTTTTATACAAATAACTCAATGAGGCTCTTGGAGATGCTGAGTTAGACGATTTCCCACAGGCCTGTGTACATCACCTCTCGCGAAGTCGGTTGGACACCGTCGTGCGGCGCCGTTAGCCGGATATATTATCTTGGTATGCCACTCGGTACTGTACGCCGATAATAACAAAATTGGAACCCCAATCACGGTCGTGGTTTGTTTATCGCATAACCGCTATTGCATATAGTGGGAGGCCCCCTAAGCAATGTGGTGTCAGGGAACTGGTGAGGGGGGGGGAGGTGGGGGGCAGTTAGGTGGTTCATCTGCTGCCCTCCTAACATTTAAATGGTATACATGCTGAATGAACTCTTTTACTCTTCCACTCGGAGGATGCGCATGCAAGGGATTATGGTGTAAACGGGGTTGAGTTGGTGGTATTCATGAACCTGGAGCATCACCGGCGGCCACCGGTCGATATGATTCTTAGCCGTGGTATGGTGTCAACGTGTATTGTAGTCTATCCTCTTGCAAGCAATTATTCCAACTCCAAGTTCTCACTTCCGCCACCCACCCACCAACCTCCTTCCCCTCTCTCTTATTAACTAGGCACCGTAGCTAGAATGTATCATTCAGGTGCCCACCAAGGTTCCCATGTCGCGAACCCGCTCGCGCTCATAAAGTACTGGGCACCAATATATAGTCTACCCCTCGCGAGGATCGCGCATAGGTCGATATTAGGCAATACAGTAGGTGAGACGGAAACGGCATACAAATATTCTATCAAGGAACTGTTTAGCGCCGAAACTTTAGTCTTGCCATGTGAGCGCTTAGATTGGCTATTCTCCCCCGGAAGCCATTTCCGGTGATATAATACTAGTCACAATGTAATTGGGATCAAGTTAGGCGTCATTGGCGGGATAATCGTCAAGGGCGTAGGGTGTCGAGGGAAATGATAATAGAAAACGGGTGGGACCACAATCCCATCCATCGCTGTGAGCCGCATTAGAAGCCTTTCCGCCCCGCTAATGATTCCTCCTGTTCCCGCGCTGCCTTGTGACGGGCGACTGCTGGCACTAGTGCCTCGATCACACCTCCGAACCCCGGTTTCTTTGGTCTATTATGATTCTTCACTACGGGTCGTAGGTTACCCTTTCCCTGCGCAGTTGTTGCAAAAGGTGGGGTTTGGATGCCTACTACACTTTATCTAATGACCTGGTGTCCCCGACTCGATCGGCCCCCTCCTAGCTCATCCAATTTATTGCTGCGGGTTGTACGTATAGTACAGGCATTTTCCAAAGCTCACTTATAACACGTCACGCTCTCAAAGGGTTGGTCACACCCGTGTTTAAACCAGAGATCATATTGATATTATGCATATAGTGTACGTCAGCTCACACAGAGCAAATTACTCCTCGACCACAAACACCATTAAACCCCATTCCCTCCTCCGTCCTCTTCTACAGTGCGTCTCTCCCGCTCCTCCGTTCCGGCACTCTCAACCCACCCCTCTTCCATTCGCTCCCAGAACTTCTTCCCCGTCCACGCTTTAACCCCCCACCCTCTCTCAACCTCCTTACTCTTTCATACCAACTTCTCCAACCCGACCCCAAACACAACCCCCCTTTCTCCCAAAATTTCAAAAACCGCTTTACACCAAAGTGTACTCTTCTCCCCTCTGACCCCCATCCTCTTAAAACACTCCGTGGCGACCCTCAGCGGATACAACGCCAAAATTGGTCCGTACGACTTCTTGGCCGGAGAGATATAGTACTCGACCGCCATACATATTTGGGCTGCAAGGTCGAATGTTCCATCCATCGCTGCGATGGGTGGTTGCGAGGCTGGGCTTAACCCGATTATTGCTGAGTATATGAGTATTAGGTTTGTCCAGTAGAAGGTGTGAGTGTTTGCAATCCCGATGTCGGGGAATTGGTAGCAAGTAGGGAAGACCGGGGGGTCAATGTTGAGGGTGGAGAACTCCAGCCAGTAGGGCGGGCCAGGGTGGGCGCATGTGAAATTTTCATACCACGCTTTCATTCGGGCCTCAAGGTCCAGACACCGCCTGAGAAGCGAGGGATAAGCGGCGCGCGGAATTGTGTCTTGGTCTTCGAGAATCCCCGGGAGTTCCATGAGCAAATCTTGTAAGTCCTGGTAACGGATCTTTGGGATGTTAGTCCAGGGGATCGTGAGCCATTCTTTGGAGGCAAGGAAGCTGCGTTTACGCGTTATAATTGAGTTGATCAACTATCTTGTGTTATTTTTCGCATCCAGAGATTCTGCAAAAGTGGAAAGGGAAGCGTACGCCTATAGCACGAAAACCATTAAATAGATGATGGCCCAACCCAGCCTTGTGGGCTTCCGGTCCTCTTAGTCGAACCAATAACGCCATACCGTTTACATGTCGGTGCCATGCGGTGGGATCTACACTCCCAAGCGTCTTCATAATGTTAGACTACTCAATATCTAGATCAGTATGGATAGAATGGCCGACCTCGTACATGCTCAAGGCCATAGTCGCCGCTAACGTCTCATCCCGGACACGGGCAACCGGGTTCGAGAGTGCAGCATTCAACTGTGCCAGGGCAATCGTGTATACCATTGCGCTCTCTTGGAGAAGCCGCTCGTCTTTGCTCCCCCGGGCGACAAATACAGCACACATTGCCATTATGGAGGTGTCGAAAACCTGAACATCGCGATTCATGGCAAAGAGGACTGAGTGAACCCATACTGAGGGGACCCCTATTAACTGAGAGTTGGGTGGCGTGTACCCCTCGAGAAAATTGCCTAGTAGTGCAGACTGAAGATGCGGTTGCGGTGATGGAGTGATAAGGAGTGGGAAGTCTATTTCCACAGCTGGGCGTCGGTACATCGTTACCGGCATAGCATCCTTGGCAGCAGAAGAGCCACCGTTCCCCGATGAGGAAGCCAGCGGATCCGCGGATACCGAGGCTTTGGTTGCATGTGTATCGAGTCGTGGGCCAGTCGCGTTACGGAACACCACCGCACGGTGATATCCCGCGCACTCCCTATTTGATTTCTTGCAGTTTCCACATTCTGGCCTTTTCTGGTCGCACTTTCCGATTATTAGCCTTGCCATCAACCCGGTAATAGATCCAAGAGTGCAATGGAGGGGAAAGAGATATAAGAGATTCGATCCGAGTCTTGTGATATCTCCCAAGGCCTACACCCTTTGCCTCTACCCTCCAACGCTTCAGAATTCGATCTGACACATCAATCCGTTGGAGAGGATGGAGCAGGAGCGAATCATGGCGTGGCGCCTTGGCCACCTCCCATGCTACTAGAGCAGAATCCTGCGTTCGTATATGGGCACACAACAGGAGGCGATGTGCAGCTTACCCTAATCTTTCGCTTGCGACAGGTATTACAACCCTTCGATCGCCCAGGTACGCCAACCATAACTCACCCGATAAAACCTCTCAATGTCTGATCCGCGGGACGAATCCTCGAAACTGGTCTTTTTTTCCGCACAAATGATGGGCAAATCGCCCCTTGATACTTGGACTATGAGCTCTCCGGCAACCGGGCCAGCGAGAACTCCAGAGCCCTATTAACCTGACCTCGTTACGCGTGTCAGTGATTGTGTGTCAGGTCTTTCTGTGATATACTCAGTCCTGCGCCCTATCCAAAAGCCTTGAACAACAGGGCAAAGGTATGCAGCGATTGTTCAAGTTCCAAACAAGGACGTATTCTGCGAAGTTGGTAACGTGAGGTCCACAGCTTGTTCGACGTTCGGAGGGGAACGGTACAGCAACTATCCTTGCAGAACTATTCCCAAAAGAGCAGCATTCCGCGAAGGACAGGAATGCCAAGCACCTTAACGAACTCGCATAAACAGCGTATAGGACCAATGGTTGGGGAGTTTTTCTGATGGCGTTTCTGTCGGTATTAAGTATTATGCTTCAATCGAGATGGGATGCGACCTTTCACTGTGGAGGACACGATGCCGAGTGTACGGGGAGCCGAGCTGACGCGCCGGATGGAATGGAATCTACTCCTGAGTTAATGGCCCAGCCTGACACCATAAATTAAGTGGAACCAGAATACGCTAGCAAGGGTAGAGAAGGTGCAGCAAAGCTTTGCCACCCTTTAGAAGAAATAGGACTGCCAAAAGAGACGAAATTCTGTGCTCGGGCAGCCATCATGGGAAATATTATTACCCCTTAAAGCAATTTCGCTTCCAGCCGCTCTTTCTTACCCACGCTTGCCTATTCTGGCTCTTTCCAACTAATACGGGTAGAGCCGGAACAAATATTCCTGCAGTTGCACTGGTGCTGTACTCGGGTAGGGTCATAAAGGTCGGAAAAAAAGATCGGCAGGGTCGGGTGGGGTAGTTAGGAGACCGGTTGCTTCAGTGGGGAAATTCTTGCCCTGGGGGACACCAGAAATCCGGATCGAAGGTGTTGATGTCTGGCACCTGTACATCACTATAAAGATGATGAAATTGCCAGTATGCAGTTCAATCTATTCATTTATTTGGGTCTCTTAGAAGGACTACTGGTGTTCCAAAAGCCCTGCTTCCTTTTCCTCCTTTTGTCTCAGAGTTTCCCTCTACAATCTCAATAGAATTCGCAGTACACAAATACATGCAGGATGCAGGACGGACAATTACTGTGCTCAACTTCTCCAGATTAATGGCATCATGTAACAGTCCTCCCCTTTCCACCCACCCTCCATGATCAACAATGATCAACAGGTCTAATCCTTGTCTCGCCACCGAAAGTTTTCCGACCTTTTTGACCCTACCCGAGTACTCGAGTATGTACTCGAGATACTCGAGTACGAGTAAGCCTGTAACCACTCAGGTGGGTAATGCTGTTCAGATGATCTAATCTAGAAAAAAGTAAGACCACTGGTACTTAGGGCTAGATCTCAGCATCCATACCGGTAGTCGTTTGATGTTTGCAAAACTCAAACCTTGCGGATATCCATCTGGCTTTAAGTTTGGGCTATTTCGAGGGGAAGGTTTTAAGAGATTTGCGCTGTACTCGAGTGCTTGTACAGTGCCTTTAGAAAAGTTCAGGGACAAACGGCAAAACACACCAAATATGCCACATTTTGAGATGCCCCAACACAATAATGCCTAATAACACTGCAATTCTCTGAAATTTAAAAAATCAGGTACTATCTCAAATTCAATATACTGAGCTGGTAGAGCCTCTAGATAGTTCTAAGCCTTGCAGACCTTTCTTAAAGTGGTGGTGTTGGGCTGATTTCGCAGGACCCGTTTAGTTTGGATAGTGTGTCGCGCGTGCCGAAATCACCCTCCTGTGCGTATATGTGACCTATTGATATACTGGAAGACAAACAGGTGGAAAGTTGACCAGACGATGAATTGCCTAAAGGCCTTGACAAGGGTGAAGTAGGGAGCTATGCGCTTGAACGAATTGAGAAGGGGAGAAAAGGTTGTTGATTGGCTTGCTTTCCTCGGTGTGGTTGTTCGTTACTAGTCTAGTCTACATGAGAGGCGGCTTATGTGCTAAAGTGTGTGTGCCAAGCTAACTACTAAACAGAGCTTGTCGGTGTGCACGATCGAGCGACATCACTGCTCCCACTACCCTATCAAACACCTCAGGGCACAAGGACCCCCCCTCTCTCCAGCTTTCGACCCCAGAAGCATACAAACAAAAGAAAACAAGTAAAATACTCCATCGTCCCCCTATAAAACCTCAGTACAAACCACGGAGTGACTAGACATGATTTGCTTCCTTATCCAATTCCCTGAGCTCCGTTAATCCATCCCACGCTGCACCTTCCTCCGGCCTCACTTCTCTCCAAGCTAAATACATCCCCCAGCTCACCTAAGTCTATCATCACTTTCTTCTTGTACTCCAAGATATCCACCATCGTGACACCTACTTCTGCCGCCGCAATCCTCCGCCGTAGATAAACTTTGAGATTGTTCAAGTGAACACGGTCACGCAGAGCACCCTTCTTCACCCGGACAATCTCTCTCGTGTTAAAATCCCGTAGACGTCCGCTTTTCCCATGCCAGGCCAAATCAGATAGAACGTAAGGGCCCTCCCATCGTGGTTCAAGTTTGCTACCCCGGCGTTGATCGAGCAAGAACCTCCTTAGTAGGACTAAGTCTCCATCCTTAGGCGGCGCGTGACGCATGGGTCGTTGTCGTTCTTCACATCTCTGGGCTTCATCCACAACTTCTGAGGCAGCTTGTTGGCGTATATCATCAATGCGGGCAAGTCTTTCCAGTTGTTGGTCAGCGAGTCTTGCTTCTTCTTCTTCTTCTTCTCCCTCTCCTTTCCATTTATTCGTGCCAGAGGCCACCAGCGTAGAAAGTGCTGCTACCGCGCACTCAGTATTAGGGTTGACATCCCATCCGGTCCTGTTGGGATTAAATCCCAATAGTAACCGTGACTCTGCAGGGCTGAATCCCTGTACTCTAAGAACTCGAGTATTAATAGCATGCACGACCGAGTCAACAACCAGATATCAATCTCCCTGTGGTAACTTGCGCTGCATTACGGTAACCTTGAGTCCGTCCACCAGAAGCTTGACGTATCTTTCTGCCAAACCGACTGATTGTGGATGTGATTTCGGAGCGGGTAGATGTATGACGGAGAGCTTACTCAGAACTTTAGCAAACTCGCCGGAAACAAAGTGGGCGCCGTTATCAGTATACACTGTGCGAGGCCATCTGAATTGCTGGACTATACGCATCAAGAGAGATACTGCTAACTTTCCTTGACTGTCCAGAACCCCCTGAGCAAACAAGAAACGAGTAAAATAGTCAACATCAGCAAAAGTACACATTTGCCCCCTATACCTCATGAGGCATGTGAGGGATGGGGGGCAAAATTATCAAACTCCAGTTGATGTATGGGTCATCCATACTCTCATAAACCTTGGTTAAATCCTGCGTTACCGTGCCCCGCTCTTTCCCCCCCCACGTTCGTCCCATGCATATTCCCCGGGACGCACTACGTCCCATTTGGGCCTTTCCACGGTGCTTTCGAGCTTTGACCATTCCTCT
>Ga0307509_10004725_pt1 | contig 19432 bp, 19 predicted proteins | sample 10_EM_MG_FD_202245 | JGI IMG/M metagenome (GOLD analysis project Ga0307509, IMG submission 202245) | Populus trichocarpa ectomycorrhiza microbial communities from riparian zone in the Pacific Northwest, United States - 10_EM | ecosystem: Host-associated > Plants > Roots > Unclassified | place...
CCCACACACATACACACATACACATCACCTCCTCCAACAAAGCAATCAACTCCCCATACCACACCACGTATTATCAACCAAAACTAAGCACACCTCTTTATTGCAACCTATTTACCACACTCCTGAACGTCCCCCCTCCCATGGCAAGCCAACACTCCTGGGGCGGACCAGACGGTCAATACACCCCCCCAAACCGCACCCCAATCTTCACAACCACGACCGTGACCTACTACACTTCCGTCGCAACTCCAAACACCCCCACCACCCCCACCACCCTTACCCCCCCGCTACCCGTTACAACAACTACAGACACCGCCACCACAACTCTCTTTCAAACATCCACCACCCCATCAATAGTTACCGTCACAGTTACCGTCTTCCGCCCATTCCCGGCACCCACCAATTCCGGCGCCCCCGCAAGCACTGGTGCATCCTCCTTCCGCAACAACAGAACCCACTGGAACGACTGGTCCCCGGGTCATAGAGCGGGTTTGGTGGTCGGGGTACTGGTCGGGGCCATGGCAGCAGCACTGGTACTGTTCTGCATGGCGAAGAGATGTAGAAGGGAGAAGCGGGATCCAGAGAGCGGTGGTCTATGGGGAGGGAATGCTGGGAGCGACGGTGATAGCGACACCGGGGATGTCGCGGCAGCAGCAGCAAGCGGAGGGATTAACCGTTTCGCGGCCGGTATGCTTGGAGGGAACAAAAAGTACCGGGAAGGGAAGGGCTTGAAGAGGGATGGAATCGGCAGGGCCCACAAGGTCAATATTCACCGGATTTCTGACCCGGTTTTTCTGCATTCGTCTCGCGGAGGTATTGAGGATATCGTTGGCACTGATCAACGCCCCGCCGGGGCTGCGCTACCACCGCAAAGGTCGGGGGGGCCGGATTGGCCATTAACCATGGTGCAGAATCGGGCGTCTGGTGCTGCTACCGCATCAACGCAGCGCAGAGTCTACAGTCGGTGTGAACAGGATTCGAGTGAAAGTCCGGGCGCCAGAGCTGTGAGTTATGAACCATTGCCCGCAGAGGAAATGACCGAGGATGAGGAGGAAGTGAGTAGAGGGATAGCGAAGGGAGGGAAGAGATTGCAGAGACGGATGAGGTGTTAGCTTGTATATTAGAGTATTTGTATACCGCAAGTAGATATCCAAGGATGGCTATCGTGCTGTAAATAACTACGAATGTGACTAGCAGGAAAGCTATTCCGGCTCCTATGCATACCTGAGTATCCTTAATCTATTCTGCTTCTATAATCACATCATGATAACGCCCTAAGCCCACGACAAGAGACAGCAAACACACCCTGGTGACATCTGGGGTCTGTTTGTCGCCATAGCCACTTGCCAACATCAGATCACTTGCAAAGGCGCATCGTGCCCGGGCGAATCACCCACCACCACCCCTCAAGAAAAACCAGAGCACTATTTGCATCAGGTGCCACCTAGCATCGCCTATATTATCACCATTCCTGTGGAACTTGCCATGCCGACTGCCGTTATTGTATGGTAAACGGTAAGTGTATGCCATGCCCGGCGCCTTATTGCATGAAGCGTTTAGATATGTGATCTAACGTAACCGTGATGCTTACGATAAGTGCCTAGCGGGGAGTGGGGAAAGGTATCGTAGCAGATGCTCTTCCTGGGATTATATAAACCGTCTTCTCCGGCCTACGGCAAGTGGATGAACCACTATGAGGAAGGGAGGAGGCCAACCAACTAAGTAAGTATCATATCTGGCCTGTATTGCATTGCATTTCGTTGATTCCTGCAATTGAAACTCACTTCTTTTTTTCTCTCTGCAAGTTACAGCCTCGGGTTTCATACACTCTGTGCCGGAAAAAGTCTGTTGAGGCTCTCCGAGCGATATGGCGCCAGGGGTATTAGCGGGCAATACGATACTGCACCCCCAAATACCGTACACATTAGGCTTCCAAAAGTAAAAACAAGAGGAGGCAGAAACTTACAGTACAATTGCACGAAGCTACGCCTGCCGCTTCCCGTCAGGGTTGGCGCAGTTCCAGACGATGGCGCCAGCTCGCACTGCTTCCATATATGAGGTATCGGGAGGGAAAGGCCTTTCCACACTCGCCCATGATACACCCTCTGGCTATACCTCTCTACTGTCCACAATGCCGTTATCGGACCACTTCAAGGGACAGACACTGCCAACTGCAGTATTTTCCAGGACAGTCAATAAGGAGCAGGCTTATGAGCAGGATGCAAAGAATGCAGTGGGAATTGCGGTAGGCGTCACCTTCGGTCTGTTGGGTCTGGTATTGGCCATGGGAGCCCTTTGCTATTGCGTCTCATGGAGAAAGTCTGGGAAACAAAATAGACTCGGGAGAGGAAGCCACCGTACTGGCATCAGAAAAGTATCAGGCCAGCCACAACACCCGCGCGTCAGGTTTGTGAGTAACAGCAGTGGGGGTCGTCATATACCAAATGATGCAGGGTGCCTGGAACTCCTTTGTGCCGGTTTCTGTGGGGCAGGTTATTCCTCTGGCCGGGGAGGCCAGTGGGGGTGGAGCAATAGCACCAGAGGAAGGGGCGGTCTGGGACGCATGTCGGGGGGAGGAGGGAATGGTGGCAGGCGCCTCTTTGGCCGAGGACACGGAAATAATAATTGTAAAACGAAACTTGACGCAAGGATTGGCAGGTGTGCCCAACGTCGGATTTCTCGAACTGCTCTTTCTCCACGAACAAGGGGGAGGAACGAACATCAGCTGCGAACTGATAGCCGAAACGATAGACTTAGGAGAAGCCAGGAGATTGTCAGGAAATCAGGCGTCTTCCCACTGGAGAGGATACCGCTACCCGCTCACCCACCGGGACGTTCTCTTCGGGATACTCGAGACCATGCGCCAATTGATGGAAGCCGAGCGGAGCAGCTAAGGGCACGCTCAACTAGGTATCAAACGAAGTCTCTAGAATTGAGGGAGACGGCAGTGCCATCCCAAGTAATACCGTTTCCCTACGGGCCCCCTAGGAGAAGGGGCGGCCCCTCAAACATAGGGCGTCCACCACAGGTGTACATCCCGGGTAGCTCAAGGAGGCTGGGGCAAGTGCGGGAGACCAGAAGAGAGGGTGAAACAAGAAGGATCCGGGAGATCCACACCCGAGTACGAAGTCGCTCGGGGCGGAATAGTGTGGGCTTCATTTCGGGGGGCGGGGGTTCGCTGGGCCCCTCATACCAGACCTCTCCCTCTAGTGCAATCCATAGCACTTCCTCACGGTTACGCCAGCCATCCAATGTCCCTTGGTCAAATTCCTCGAATATTCCCCCTTCGTCGCCCACACGTTCAGAATGTACTCAATGTTCCTCCCAACCCTCATATTTGGCCGAGCACACATGCTGCCAGTCATCCTCCACATCGTCTCTAGACACTCAGCATCACTTCTTTCCATCGGAGTACACCCCTGGATCCGCACGCACGTCCGACGAGTTCACCTCGCAGGTTTCGGCAGGGCCCACCATGAGCTCCGACCCCGGCTGTTATTCTTTGGAGGAACTAGAGAGCAATCTTGAGACAATAACTGAGGATGAGTTCCACGAGAGCACACGCTCTAGTCTATGGTCAACAGAACCTTTTAACCATGGGCAGAAGTACCCAAGCATTGAAATGGAACATCCGGGATCACTGGTTAATTTTTGTTCAAGCACAACAAGCAACTCCGTTGGGTCCGATACTGTTCACGCTACGTCAAAACAAGAACCACCCGGCTTCGCCGCATCCCATACCTCTCCCCAGACGGAAGTCGAAGGGGCAGCGGCCACCTCGAGCTCTCGGCCGTGTGCCGTTAAGCGTCCGCAAAGCCCCAGACCGTCTAATCAGAGTCCGAGTGGATATGGGCGTATACATGCGCCGACCCCAGCGATCATAACCATAACCACCCAAACCTTCGAGGGACCTGCCTCCTCAGCCGGGCATCCCCATTCATCAACAGCAACGACATGCGCCTCATTATCGCCATCCACTTCATTCAAAACTCCAAATGAATCGTCTGTTGTCGGCGCAACACCGGGTGCGAATCCAGATGCCGTGGCACCTCTCGAAACCTCTGCCCCTACTATCCTTTCTCCCATTCACACAGAAATCATACCTAACATCCCTGACCAACTTTCACTACCGGTAGAACATTCGGAGAAGCCAGGAGAGCAAGGGGAGCCAGAGAATAAGCCACAGAAATCAGTGGATGTACGATCAAATGTTTCGTCCAGCCTTTCGTTTCCCATTCATCATGACGGGTGTTCCATATGTACTTTTGTGCCTTATGAGCCCTCAAACGCCAATTCAGTAGCAAGTCCACGTGGGGGCAGTTCCTCAAGGAACATACCATTTCCATCATACCAGAGTATTTCTCCCCGAGGGACAATGCTAATGCGCTCGTCTGCAGTAAGCCCAAACTCACGAAATCTTCTGTCGAGGGTGTTTGTAGGAGAACCGATTGTGGATTTGCAGAGGGAGCTCAGGGAAGCGCAATTGAGACAGGAATTGGAAAGGCTTGGGGGGATACCAAACCGTGTGGCTGGGCCAGCAGCTTCGTTACAAGCCACCGTTGAGAGTGTAGCAGGTGACAGCGATGACACTGGTGGGGTTGGTGTGTGAAATACTTTTAGTCCTTGCCGAAGGAAAAGAAGGGACGCGTAATTCGGGAAAGTTTTTCACAAACTACAAGATATGTGAACGAGAGGTGCGGTGTTATAAATAAAAGGGTTTAATGGCCAATTCTGGTTTTTTCGCGAGCACTGGACCAATCTGTATCATAATATTATATCATAATATTATCATACCATTTTTGCTTGCAAAGTCCTGACGGCAGAGTTTTTTTTTAGGGCTACCGCCAGATTAAGGTTAAGTAGAGAGTTGCTCGGAACCCCGGCCTTTGTGTCGAGATGAGATTCCTTTTAGAGCCTGTTTAGCTACAACGACTCCGTTCCGTTCTCCCATGCAAATAACCCTTTCCCTTCCGTTTCAAAACGGAGAGAGGGTCATTTCCACACCAGAGACGGTCGCCCAACGGAACGGTCCCACTTTTGCCAAACAGGCTCTTACTTTTCCGAGCCGTAGGATGGACGGTGGTGGATTGTCTGAAAGCCCTGATTGAGGTAGTTTGATGAGCACTACCATATTCACCGTAAAGGATCGTTACATCGTTTGGTTGGTTGGAAAATATTATGGAGCGTGTTCAGTTGTCTTTGATTGGTGAAAACGCTTGGCCTCTCGAGAATCTTGTGTCAGGATGACCTGCGTGCCGGCGCAGCACAGGTGTTACCGTTCTGGTGTCTTAAGTGCTCTTGCTTTGAACCTTCTTCTCTGCACGATAAGAATTAGTTGCGGTCACGATCTGTAAATACTGAAGCAATGATCTCCTCACATCGCAAATAAACGATAGATACTATACGCATCTAACCGAAACCTTCCAGGAATGATCAAAGTGTAATGTGGTAATCTTTAAGAGAGATTAATCTGGAATAAACAGACGGTGTCCTATGAGAAGAACAGTCCTCGAGGTGCTTTAAGCCGGTGTAACCCATTCTTCTCCTAACCCTAATAGGAGCCGCTAGCTTCCTTGAACAGCCTTAGGCCCTGAGTGAGGTGACAAGTGACACAAGTTACTCGCCGCCCCGCCCTTTCTTGTTGAACCCCGCCAGTGGGGAGACGTCTCCAAGTGGGCGACAAAGTGGGGAGAACTCCATTTGTTTGCTGGAATAAAAACCTGCACCCTATGGAGAGATGCCGGTTCTAGGAAAATTTTCTGTCCCATAGCTAGAAATAAATAAATGCTCCACCATAGCTCTGTTATGCCCGGAGAAAGCTATCCACAGGCCATCACAAAAGTCACATCACTGAACACGATACCTAGATATTTACTTCAAGGACCAAAGGATGGTCTGGAGATATCGCAGACGGGTAGACACAGAGAATCGTCGGGGGGAGGATTCGTGGTCGTGGCTGTCCAACACCATAGCATGGGTCCAAAATACCCCAGCCCCGTACGGTCCTCGCGACGTCACCACCACCACCACCATCACCACCACCTCAACCGCTTCCATCGCATCGACCACCTTAACCCCCAGCACTGTTGGTTCCGACACTAATCTCCCTCCCAACTTCGCATCGGCTGCACTGCATCCTCATCATCTTCGATTTCAACAGTCCTACTCTATCCTCCAGTCCCGTCCTCCATCTGAAGACGGTTCCAACGAATCGGAGTCTTTTAGCTTCATCACCGCTGCGGGTTCTCAGACGTCTCTAATAACTTTCTCCACAGCAGGTTCTATGTGGGAGGATAACAACCCACTATCATATGACCGTCGGTCCTCTACCTCATCATTTCGTGCACCCGGAGGCGATTCTCCCGATACAGGGAGTGATATAGAGCCGCCGGATTTCCTTACCAGGCCACCTCGTACACCTCCGGAAACCTCAGGAGACGAAGCTGAGAGCAGGCACGGTGATGAGGATGAGGATGAAGATGGAGATGATCAATATCAGAGAAGAGATCAGGTTTACAATTCTCGAGTAGAGCAAACTCTTCTAGAGCATAGAGACCTACCAATTGTTATCACCGATGCGGGGAAAAATTCCGAAGGCAGTGGCGGCTTTATTGTGTACACCATCAGAACAGGAGTATGTTTTCACTCAGTCTTCCCATTCCCCCCTCCCTCTGCCAGTATCTTGTTTGGCCGGGATTCGAAGGAACCCGCGGGAGTGCACTTAGCGAGACCTTAGAATTCTAGCTAACCTGTTTACTTTAGGATTTAGAAGTCCGCCGCCGATACTCTGAGTTTGAATCACTCCGTAAAAACCTTTCATTACTCCATCCTTGCCTTATCGTTCCTCCCATTCCGGAAAAACACCAGGTCTCCGACTATGTTGCAGCTCCCACCAGTGCGAAGGAGAATGTCAACATCATTGATCATCGAAAGCGCATGTTGGGTGTCTTCTTGAATCGATGCGCTAGGATGCGTAAAATTCGAGAAGACAGTGTATTCCAACGGTTTCTAGATCCTAATGCGAGCTGGGTATTACATTCATTAGCCCGCCACAGACAAAAGAACTATACTAATATAAGAGAACTATAGAGCGAAGTACTACATTCAGTGCCAATTTCAAACTTGCCAAAACAGCACCTAAGGGCTCCCCCCCTTAACCCTTCTAGTCCATCACCAGCTCATCAATTTTTACCTCTTCCCTCTGCCTCTGCAAAGCTCAAACATGCTTCTATCTCTCCTCCTTCATCGTCCTATGGCAATCCTGGATTACAAGGTCATCCCCGTTTCCCACCTCTCAACCACACGCTTTCCGAATCCGAACTAGACCCTTATTTTAACAGTTACGAATCATCCACGCGGGTTTACGAGAGCTTGCTCACAGGTTCTATCGAGCGTGTGAACCGTAGGATCTTGAAACGATTATCCGAACTCTCCATCGATTACCACGAGTTGGGCGCCAGGTACAATGCGTTCTCGTTGTCAGAGTCTGGAGATCTTGCATCTGCAATTGAAAAGATAGGACAAGCGGTTGATAGCTCCTATATAGCCACAGAGGAATTGGCCCTAGTTCTTGGATCTGGATTTGCAGAGCCTTTGCGCGAATCGGCCCAGTTTGCAGGAGTGGTGCAAAAGGTCCTCCGTTACCGTGTTCTGAAACGTGTCCAGGAGGAAATAACAAGAGATCTATTGCAGCAAAAGCGGACACTACTCCAAGGACTTGAAAGATCGGAGATGGAAGCTCGGAGGATTGAACAATACCTCCACGGGGGATCGGGCTTTGAGAGCTCTAGTGCTGGGAGTGTGGAGCCGTCTGCGAGGGCTGATGATGTGGAATCAATTGACTCCGGGGACTTTCCCCCGACGCATAGTGACACCTCACCGCCGCAACGCTCCAAATCGATATCTCAACGCTCAGGACCTTCATCGCCACGCGGTGGTGAGTCGCAAAAACACCGAAAATCTCAATCCTATTCTTCTCTGCCAACAACTACTGGGAGTAGTGGTGGGGGCTTTTTGGCAAAGGGATTTGGAAAGCTGAATTATGCTATCCACGGGATTGTTGATGTCGATCCTGAGAGAACTAGAAGAGACAACATTGGTAAAACACGAGAACAGCTTCAGCAATTGGAAGCGGCAATTGAAGCTGCCGAGAAGGATGTCAAGGATGCGAGCAAGGGCGTGTTGAAGGACTTGAGGCGGTTCCAGAAAGGTAAAGAGGAGGACCTGAAGAAAATGATGGTTAGTTGAAGGTACCTCATTCTTATACTCATAATTATACTAACTACTTATAGATCGTCTACGCTAAATGTCATATTGAGTGGGCTAAGAAGAACCTGGAGGGATGGGAAGAGGCTAAGGAAGAGGTCGAGAAAATTCAAGCAAAATAATCTTAATGCCTCGACTATTTGCACACAGTAGGTACAGGGTGGTCTGGCTATCATACACTCTTGGCTAAGGATTTCTCTTTGTCATGGCGCACAAAAACATTTTCTTGCTACATTGCTGGCCGGGCAGCCAAGTTAGTAGGTCTACGTTGGGTTTCGTGCTGTACTATTGGGACAAAAAATAGCTTATGTTTCTCTGCTTTCCCTGCCTTCTATAACTCGGTCTGGTTTTTTTGTTTCATTTTCCGACTATAATTGCTCACCGGGCGCTGAATTCTAATATGGAGGGTTTACTCTTTTCTTCTCTTTTTACGACAAGTTGGTTGGTATCCATCTCAATATCCCTCTGTTGGTTTTCATTCCGTCTCTTTTCTGCAGGGCCTGGCTCTGGCGGTTGGGTATGCTGATTTGTATTATAAAATCCTGGTGCTTGGTTGACCTAGCTAAAATATGCAGATATATTTGCTCTAAGCTAATTTATTTGCCCAGAGCTTGACCGTCTGCAACTCTAGCAGTTGGAATCGATAAATATTGTTTGCTCTACCAATATTACCACAACTGACGATAGGTTTCGCAGCAATCACTAACTATGGGCTCCTAGTAATACCACCGTTTAATGGGTAGCCGAACTGCATTGTATCGGTCTATCCGTTCCTCTCCCGGGGCATATAGTGATATCTGATGTCTTCGTCCTAGGAAGCTTTCCGGGTCTTGGGGGGTTAGAAAATAGCTGTTTCATGGACTTTGTAGCCCCAGCTGGATCTCTACAGTCCCTTGCTTTTGTCTCGAGGCAATTCGGTCGCACGATTAGCCTGAGTTGGTTCTGTCCTAATATGGCTCATTGGCGGTACAGCTTAGTATCGCAGCTCTGCAGCTACTCGACCCTCGGATGAATCGTGCGACGATCAACCCAAGCTGACCTCAGCGTTAAAACCCACCCCTTGTTCTGAGGGCCCTATCTTCCCCTAGCTTCTCAAGCGGTTCACTCGGTAATCTATATCCTAGATTAATTACAGGTCCCGCAAGAGAGCCTTTGGCTGGTAAGTGATATGCTTCTATTAACTATGATATTGACTGGCGAAGCTGACTGGTTGTAGCATGGTCCCAAAAAGGTGCGACATCTATTTAGTTACCGTCAAATTTAGTACTGTTCTGCCCCCCGGAATTTGGCTCGGATTATTCAGCCGTTTCGGCACCTGCTGGGAAACGAACTATTACTTATGCTTCTATCCATCTCATCTCTCCTGCATACTCCCTTCGGCGGCCAAGCATCCCCAGCTGGCCAGGCCAGATAGGAAGTAAGGAGGAATGAAGGAAAAGAGGAAAAGCAGAACCAGCAAATATCTCTCTGAAAAGTTTTCGCCCCTCCAGGACCTCAAGTGGCTTATATTTGTTTTCTCTTCCGATCATGACAAATACCTACTCCGCCAGCAGTCCGTCACCAGTTATCATTCGATGCCCCAATTGTCTTACTCAACACTACTTCCCGTCATTGCCCCATATGGAAGTGCGTCACTCAAATATGAGAGGGGGTTTTGGCCCGATTGAAAACGATATAATAGCCGCCCGATTATTCTACACTTTTTCCTGGCCCCACTTTCTCGATATCTCGGGTATGAGCCAACTTTCCTAACCGATTCCCATTCACGGAGGTTATGGGTTAACTTTCAAAAACTCGAATTCTGATAGTCTTTCCTTCCGGTCTCGTTCGGGGTATTTCAGCGATGCCTAGGGCTTTCATAAGAAGCGGGTGGCACTCTAGCACGGTTACGTGAACTAGTGCGCAGAAGGGTGTGAGAACTCGGGATGGGTATTGGCGAACTATCAGATCTCCCCAAGGCCTGCTCCCTGCCCAGCCTGACTACCCCTCCGCCCTCTCTCTTCTTGTTTTCCCTCAGCATGCCGGGGATGCACGCAGCTGGCGCGTTTGTGTCTGCGTTGGCTGCGAAGTTACCCCGGCCTACTCCCACCCTCCCCCGGATGTTGGTGGCAATACCCTCTAGGGCGATGTCCTCAGGGATCCCCAGAGAATGGTACTACGGGCCTCGGTGAGCCGTTATACTGTCGTCATGACATTTTGGGCGTCAATAACGTCTTAAAGAATCAGCGAGATCGTGGCGGGGAAGGTTGGTTTTCCAGCGGGGTATTACTCATGAGGTCGATTGTCCGGTGGGCCTCGGCGACTGCCAAGCTGCCCACTTTATTGAAAACACTAGGCAATGATCTATGGACTAAGCTGGAAGCATTGCTATCTGTGGGATATTCAGTGGATCTATTAACGACACTATTCAGAGAGTTAGGTTGGGTCTCCCTCATATGCGCAACCTTGTCACTCATAACACTCTTGGGTCCTGCAGGCGGTTGGAAGCTATGCCATTATAGGCGATGATAACTGACGCTACCTGTACAACAACTCAAAGGCAATGACTAAGGATAAGAGCTATGAAGCAGATCTATCCATCGATTTCGGAGGTCCCCTTCTTCACCTCCGGAGAGGTGGGCAACTCTTCCTGGAAAAACCCTTGTGGGATATTATCCGGAGTCGCGGGATTAGTACGCTTGTTCGGAGAACCCTTAGAACTGGCGCCCCCCTTCGGAAAGAGTCTAGGGTCCACACCATCCGGGGCGTGGGCCAATCCATGCTTGGTCAAGGCCTCTTCGAATAAGATACGCGCCTTTCCGCTTCCGTCCGGCTTGCGAAGGAACTCGTAGTTTCTACGAGATTGGATAATCTCCCTCACGGCCGGCATCAAGTAAATGGGTAGTTCGGTTCCATCGAGAAAAGCTTCTTCTTCCGCTATTGAACGTTAATACTAACTCGCGATAATATTGAATGAACCTTGGAAAGAGAAGCTTACCAGTCAGGACTACATCAGGGCGAGTGCGCTTTTTGCCATTACCCTTTTGGTTGTGACGATCACCTGCCTTGTCGTTAAAACCCATTTTACTGGATGATTGGTTAGAATCTGCGTGGCCGCCCTCGCCTGCCCTTTCCTGGAGGGCTTCTACGGGATATCAATCACTGCTTTCAGTTTCCGCCCAGTGACAGAGGACTCACCATCAGCCTCGTTGGCGTCGTCAACGGAGCCTTGACTGAAAGCAGAGCGACGCTTGGAACCATTACCGAAACCTTTAGGCAATCGTCTATCATCTATTTTCTCTTCAGCAAATTTTCCCATACCTCAACTACAGCTAGGGCTTGGCTATAATCCCAACGTAACGAGCTTCGTCGTTAACAGCTGTATCTGCCTTCAACTTACAACTGTCTAAACTGCAATCGCTGCTGCTAATAGCACACTCGTCGAGGGAAGCGGAAACACCCGGCTTAAGACCAGCGACACTATCAACAGCCGTATCGGCCGGTTCACCTCCAACCTGGAAGTTAGCAAACACCTTCACGCATCAAAATATTAGGACCTACCGGCATTATTTGTAACATGCTCTCCTCTATCTAAGACAGTGCCCACTTCCGATCTATTAGCCATAGAGGATTTTTCGCTGTGGCCTGCTAAAAGTTAGTTTGCGGATCAAAATTTGGCACCAAAACTCGCTACTTCGGGAGCATACCGTTGGACCGATGCTTTTTGCGATTTGCTGTTTTCTTGCCACGCTTACCACGAGACATGGTGGAGAGAACGGAGGTGATGGAGATAAGGAAGGTGTGTCGTTAGTCCTAGTTGAAAGGATGGAGACGAGGAAAGAGGTGGGGAAGAGAATATTTGGGGACGATGGGTATCTTGCACAATCATATCAGATCTATCGAGTGGAATGAGACTGCGCTTTGCTATTAGGTGAGGGGGGGATAGGTCTACTGGCCCAGACAGAAGTGTGCGTCGTGCTAAAACCCGGGCGGACCCTCAATTACCACCAATAGCCGGAGTCTGTGCCTCTTTCCCTTCCTACTGCTTCCAATTGCTATCACAGAATAAGCTTATAGGAGGTCCCTTGGGGCTATTGTCGTTATCTTCCTAATAGTGGGCGTTGTTCAACATGAAGTGGGGTTACAGTTGAGCTCGGGGGTTTCGGGCCAATCCACAGCCTCTATTTTGCCAAGTAATGGGGTTGGGAAGGCGAGGGTTATACTGAATGGGCACCCACTTCACTTGAGTTGATGCTTCACTCTTCGCGCAGAAGCGCGTACGAGGTAGCCCTGGTTCTGTCCTTGACAAGTAGGGCAGAAGACGAGAGAAATGAAGGAACGCTATTACGAGAACACCCGATTACTTCCTTAGAACAGGACTCCAAAACTTCTTAGGGAAAAAAATTCAATGTATGCAGAGATAGTGTATCTTCTCTTATGGCAAGTATGACAGTAGATATATGGCCCATAATGTGAAAAAGGAAAGATATCTCCCAGTCACTATTCCACGGACCTGAAAATAACTCTCCTCTAGGCTAGATCCCGGTGCTCCTAAGGGGTGAAAGAGAGCCCTCCGATACCTGGGAGGATGGGTAGAGTGATAAGGTTCGAAGGACTTGAAATAAAAATACGAACTTCAACAGTCAAATATTTGTGATTATCAAGCCTTCGTCGATTATGTTTGCAAGTACAACCGCGCCCAAGCTAGAACAATTGATATTCCCATATTACAAGGTGGAATAATCCAACCACCTTCACTGTCCCGAGTCACCACCGCCGGATATCTAGAGGTCGCGATACCGTTATTGCTGTGCATTGATTGCGCGCAACCTGTTATAGGCACGCCCCTGGTACAGGTGATGGACCAGAAGGAAGCACGCTTTCATTTACCGGTCCGAAAGGCGTCAACCAGCCCACAACCTCCAGCAAAAGGTGTGCCCAGCCAATAACACAGAGCTTTGTCGTCCGCTCGCCCCCATATCATTTCCCTTGCATCGGGTGCTTACTGCATGTTGCCAAGAGACGAGTGACCATCAGTGACGTATAAGGGTTGATACCCAGGTCACCTCTACTTTTCAACAAGAACGGAGGAAGGGGTGAGGGCTATCATGGCAGTAGGTTGAGAGTTAAAACTCAGAAGTGTTCTCATAGTATTCCCGGGTTGGGGGGGGGGGGGGGGCATTTTTTCACCCTTCCTGTTTGGCCTCGGGCTTATACTAACCCTCATAGAAAACCTATATAACTCAAGACCCGCAATGGCGGTCAAAATAATCCCCACCTCTCTCCCTTATTCTTGAACATTCCTGTCACCACTGCCATCGCCACCTTCGCCACTTAATCGCTCCCTTCTCCCTCACCCACACTGCCAACCACCACATAGCGACAAGATGGAGGACGAAACAGCTGGACCTCCCGTGAGGAAGGCCCTTTCCGCCACCGCTCCTGCTTTCAAATTCTCTGTGAGCATGGAAGTTCCTACTGAGGAAGAACCGGCGACCAACGGGGTGACAGAGGGCTTTTCTTTTAACCCAGAGAGCCAGGAATACACAGGAAAGGTACCTGCCAAAGGGGAAGAGGAGGATAAAAAGGATAAAAAGAAATTCCGTACCGAGGATGACCTATACCTTGCAGAGGTCTTGCTGGCAGGCGAGACGGATGGTCTCTTGCAAGATCCTTCTGCCGGGAGCGTGACCGATGTAAACAACCATCCTTTCAATTCCGTCTTAACTCCAAACTTCTGGGACCCTTCGGAGAAACATGATCGCGCATCAGGGAATTCGGGTCGCCATGTGTTTGTTATGGCTTGTAAGTTCTTTTATCTATCCATTCATTTATTTTTAGATGCTGTCTACTATGACTATCAGTGGGGATGGTGGCGAGTGAGGATGATGATGGCAATGGATGAATGCTTACTTATCTACCTTTGAGATATAGCCCTTGATCCGGGTCAATGGCAGAACGGAGAATCGTTCGTTGGTTCGGTTCCGGGTAGTTGGGGCCAACCACCGTCCCATGCTGGTGCCAGTTCGATAGGCTCTCAGCCACACCCTAGTGTAAATTCCGGACATCTGGTAAGACATGCCGGAAATCAAAGACAGCCATACACAGGCGCTCCGGGGAACATTTACCCACTACCGATCGGCCCGCACCCGGTGCACCCCGGATTAGGTCCCCGGCCGCTATATTCTCAGGCTCATAATCCTCCAAAGTTTCCAGACGGGGCACAGGGATACCCTCAGGGTCCTAATATCGTCGTCTATAATGGAACAGAAGTGATTGCCTTCACTCACACAACCCTCCCACCCCTATATCCACCTTTGGCACAACACCCTAGGTACCCACCCGCCATGCCTTCTCTACCTCAGGAAATGAACCAATCACATGCTCCTCGGAACGACATGAATCAGAGAAACGGGTCCTACAATGCCCCCAATCAGCATAGCCAAGGGAAAGGCGATAGTGGACTACCTCCGCTTCCAGACCTTAAGTTTCTGGGACGCCGCAAGCCAGGGGTCCGATACCTTCCCCGGGCTTCCAAATCCCACTACACTGATATTGCTCCCACCGACAGCAATGTTAATGGCAGCGGTGATGGCGGTAAAGGCGGTAAACCGGAGCTCAAGTCCCGCGGCGTCTTCCTCCGCAGCGTCCCCCGCATAGCCTCGCACTTTGAGATCTTCCAGAACATCCGAGGCGGCACAATCGACCAAGTCTCCTTTCAGGATTGCCAGGGGTCGCTCGTGGACATCAACATCTTCTTCACGACCCACAAAGCAGCGAAAGCCTACGTCAACTATGTCACCGACCACGGCGGAGTTTTCTGGCACAGCGAGCGTTTCCCCTCCGACGCCAGCCTAATTCCCTCTCGGGACTCCGGCTTCCTAAACATGGACAAGGAGACCGCCAGAGCCATCAGGAACAACTTCACTAGGTGCATTTCCATAACCAGGATCCCGCCACACATCACCGAGTCCCAAATGCGCGCCGATATCCAGTCCCAGACTCGCAGGTTTAAGATCGAGTATGAGGCGTTCGAGTTCAGGTACGTGGATTCGATCAGGGGGCGGACCGCCATGGCTGAGATTAGGTTCCCTTCTGTCAAGATCTGTATGGCGAGTATTGCGATTTTGAGGGGGTTTGATGCGTATAAAGGGTGCATTATGACGCCTTCTAGGGATGAATGCGCTGGTCCCTTGTCCGAACTGGAGCATAAGTGGAGGACGGAGTATGAGTGGTGGAAATCCCAGGGGGTCTTTAGGGACCAGAGGTTTCCTGTCGCTATATCTAGAGATAAAGAGGGGGGGAGGGATGGGAAGGGGAATCGAGGATAGTTTGGATAGAGTATTACTAGTGTTGACGATCTCCCGATAGGGGTTGTGGAGGCTAGAAACAAGTAACGTGAAGGGGTCGTAATATGATCACAACCCTTCATAGCATTTCTCTTTCTTGGACTTTTTTCTTGTTGTCTTCTCTTTCGGAATACCTGTAGAGTAGTATAAAAATAAAACTCCTCTTCTTCCTCTCGTTAATGTTTACCCGTAATTGTTGGACTGTGTTCATAGTAATGAGCAGTGAGTTCTTGACACAAAACTGCAGACAGCCAAAATCACTGAAGGTTGTGATATTCAGACACAGTTCGGGTGGCTGGTGGATGCAATGGTACTCGCTAAAACCTAATACCTACTACTTCATTTATCACTAACAAAAAAAGAGGGGGGGAAGAGAGAAGATCCAGCCCAAGCGAGGACAAGTCCCAGACCTAGGCTAGATCAGGCAAAAGCTGGAACCAGACGAATCATAATCCATGATGCGCCCTAGGACTCAACACTTAGGCTCAGAGTACGCCGGCTGCCAACACAATATCATAGCAAAACATGTGGAATCATAATAATATAGAATCATAGCACAATGGAAAACAGCGGTCAATCTACAAACTACAAAAAATTACCCAGAAAATGTATAATAATAAAGTCTTTTGCTGTCTCTGGTTCCCCCCTCCCAACGGTGCTTACCAAAAGGTAGCCCTTCAAGGGAAGGGCAAGATATGAAACACATGCGCAGCCCATGCACCGGTTGCAAGAAAGCTACTCTTGCTAGTTACAGCCATTCATTTCCGAATAACTGTTGCCCCTATCACACATAATACATGGAGATTTTCTAGAAGAAATTCGCAGACTTCAACTGCCACCTCTTTAGTAGATTATTGAGAAGGATGTCAGTAAGTAAAACTTTCTCCTAGGTTGCCAGCTACTCCCCGCAACCTGAGGTTGATTAAGGAAAAGTCAAGAATTACAGGCAAAGTGTTGACGAAACTGCCCTTCTAGCAGACCTTGTCATGTCTGGTTATCTTATAGTTCACTTAAATGTTACCGACATGGTACATAAAACCTACCTAATTACTTTCAGACTCATGTAAATTTCCAGCAGAAATTACTAAGAATACTGCATTTCAAAGCTCCAGACCACACTATAGTGCCCGCAGGGGTCAAGGCCTGACGGGTGTGGTATCTGTAAACATGGGCGCCAACCATATAAAAAGACATGGGCATCACAGTGAGCATCACTGGGGGAGATAATCCCACCGTGCTGTGACGGGTTGATGCTGATGTCCTATGCCAGGAGCACGGGAGGGGTGCCTGTACTCAGAGGGACTTGCTCAATTGCAGGCCGATCTAGAGACAAGCGGGGGAAAACGCACAAGAGCCAAAACAGGTATCATATAATCGTGTGAGCGAGCCGAGTTGGCTCGAGACCAAGGTCTGGATGATGTCAAACGCTGGGCTTAGCACGTGCCTGAGGGTAGGCTATGATATGTTTTCGTGCACCTTATCACCGGGGGTTGGTATGTTCTCTGTGCAGAGGCTGTGCTACTAACCCTTTGTTTAGGACGATGGTAACAGGCTTAGATAAAGACATCTCCTACTGACCTTATTATGCGGCGTCCACACCAAATCCCGAAGGACCAAGGGGACAGCCGAGGGTCTTTCGGAGCTTCCAAAGTTACCTTCACGTCCCTTTGTACCAGTATCAACAACCGTGACCCGTATATCATACCTTAAAGACCATACGATACCAAGACGAGACTACATCTAGACAAACCCAAATGTCCTGATGCGTATGGGCTCCAGGGACTTCGATGATATCCTCTCCCACTCACCTGAGATACTGGCGCTCGATGGCTGAGTAACAGACTGGTAACTACTAGTATTAGTTGATAATGCAAGCATTCTTGTTACTGTGGGGTGCTCGACCAAACCCTCCACTTCGCCTCCCCCATAACCAGGGTCAATTGAATGAGAGCCCAGCAGGCGATATATCCATCATGCAATACTACATGCAAAATCCCCGAATTCTCACCTCTTGAGAAGGCTGCTCCTGGGATCCTCTCACCAGCCCCATCAACGCCTACTCGCGCAAAAATACTAAGGCGCTGTGGCAGGAAGGCACCTCAAAGCAGATCTAGGCAATCATCGACCGATAAGATCACCGCAAGTCTTGAAGCCAAGAGTCCGGGTGCTGCCTGCTTTAGCATTATCCCCCCCCGGTCATGCAGGTGTCCGGATCCTACTACAATTTAAAGCTAAAGTAGATTGCCGATGCTGCGATTTTCATCAACCTACCGTACTTTGGTCCTCTCACTGAAGGATCCCTTCCAGTGTCAAGGAAGTGAACGACGCAGCTCAGATGGCCCAATTTTATGGACAATATTCCCAACAAAGTATCTCAAGATCCAGCAAAAGACAAAATCCGCCAACGCCCCCCCTCAAAATTTCAATGTTGAGGTCTCACCTTGAGGATCCAGTTTAGCATGACAAAAACGCCCCGCTCTGATGCAGCCGTTAGGCACATGAAATCAGCAGCGTCTTGGCTCCTGCCGTGAATTTAAACTTTTGGAGCCCAGGCACCAGAAGATCGCTGCAAATAATTAATTGAGGCAAGGAACAGCAAATTACCCCGGTATATCCCGGAACAGACCCAAGGATTAGTAGAAAAAGTAAGGGAAAAAAGTTTTTACCCAAACTTTAATTCTCAATCGTTTTTTTTATCACATAACGGAGAAGAGGCAAAAAAACTCACAAAGATTAAAATTTTCCGTGTAATTCTTACACAAAAAATGGGAGGGATTGGGCCCAAGTGAAAGGAACAAGAGACACCACGGGAATCGCTCGTGGTGTGTTGTACTGCATTGGACCGTGCGTCCAGAGAATGGGCCAGCGCGTATAATTTCCACGATTTGAGCCTCAACACCTTCCAAAGTTTCCCCCCATATCTTGGACACCCAACAACTCTCCTTTCTCCTTACGCATTCAAAAAAAAAACACCTAAATCCTATTCGATTACATCCTGGATTCAATACCCGAGTCTCCTGAAGTCTCGATGAGCACGGTATTGTCCCCCACTACCCTCGGCTTCATAGTTTCCCGGTTGAGACGTCATCTTACTGACGCCTATTATTATTCTGTACTACCAGGCCAAGGGGAACAACTCTCTTCAGCTACTCGACACCGCTCGCTGTAATGGCGATTGGGAGGCTATTCCGGAGCTTTGTCGAAAGGTTATCAAACATGCCCCCGGCCGGAGATGTACTTCACCTTGCCCGTAGCCTGGTAACTTTCTGATGTCATTGATTGCTCGACTAATTCCTTGAAAATCAGGTCTCGCTATGACGGCACGAACCGAAGCACGTCTTCAACAACTCTTACCTCCTCCACCGCCAGATTCGTCACCCTCTACCATCGTATCCTACATTGTCTCGCTCGACGCCCTGCAAGATCCCCTGGAGGACGAGTTGGACAAACTTCCCCGGCAGCTACCAAAGTTACCAACCCCCGCTAGCGGTGGGTGGGGCCCCATTATAACGCGAGAGGACCTGGTCCAGGCAAGGGTTGCAATTGCGTCAATATGCGTGTTGAAAGGGGAATGGGATGAAGCGCTACATATCGTCCCCCATGAGCGGGAGGTCGAAGATTGGGATGGAGGAACTGGAGGGGGGTCTAAGGGAGAGTACTTTGACATTGTGAGGGTCAAGTCGCTCGTTCTTAAAGGTGCGTAGGAGCCAGAATTGGTTTTTTTGTCCTTTGGCTGTTCTCCTGCTTTCTCGATTGGCTGGATGATCTCATGGATGTTTATATGCGGTCAGCAGAGCGGATTGAGATGAGCAGGTACAGGGTTGAGCTTGGTTCTTGAT
>Ga0307509_10004726_pt1 | contig 19426 bp, 22 predicted proteins | sample 10_EM_MG_FD_202245 | JGI IMG/M metagenome (GOLD analysis project Ga0307509, IMG submission 202245) | Populus trichocarpa ectomycorrhiza microbial communities from riparian zone in the Pacific Northwest, United States - 10_EM | ecosystem: Host-associated > Plants > Roots > Unclassified | place...
CGGTTTTACAAACGGAGGATAATATGCGCGAAACGGTAGTTTGGAACGGTTTATAAACCCTCTCTCTAAGTATAGATAGCTCGATGCGCGGACGGGTTCTTGACCTCTAGGTGGGGACAGTCGCCTGTGGGAACGGACGAGAGTTCGATAAGAAACCGAGGAAGGGTGATTCGGGAAGGCGGCGTCGGGGGGTGATACGCACTTCAGGACGTGATGGGCTGGGAGATGGCTGCTGGAGCGTAACGAGCTGGGCGACGGCGGCAGCGAGCGAAAACGAACAACCAGTAGCAGATACCAACAGTCACACACAACGCCTTGAGGAGATGAAACGGCCGTTCCTCGGTTGCCCCCTCGGTAACTCCGACCGTGCCCCTCCGGCCGGCCGGTCGCGAAGCCAGTAACAGCACAAACAGCGACATACAATTATCTGATCTATGCTAACCACCAAGTATCCTACTAAAAGGCTATACACACCCCTCCGTATTAATCATACCGGGACCGTTTGTACCACGCCGTGGACCTTTCAAACTCCCCATTCGAGTGGTATCTCCACCAAAGCAGGTCCCCGCTCGCCGTGCCCATCACAATACATCCGGCGCACGGGTGGCCGTCCGGGAAGTTATAGTTCTGCAGAGAGAAGCTCAGCCCGGTAACATACCAGACGAATGGGGGCACTCACCGCAACAGCCTCGATTCGGTATTGGTCCTGTACTCCGATTGCTGCGGTGGTCGATCAGCCCACGGTGACTGGTCGAACCTATAACCGGTAAACTTACCCTTCATTAGTTCAGCCACCACTACCCCATTCAGTCCCCACTTGAACATGCGTTCTCGGGTGTCACCATACAGAACGCTGCTGCCCTGGTTGATGTATATCCCGCCGTGAACCCCGGGGACCCCGGCATTAATCGCGTTCAGGTTCAGCTTCACCCCGACCTCAGTTGAAGATCCATTGACGCTAACAGCACAAGCAGTATTGTCCATCAAGGACACCAACAGTTCATTTTCCAACGGCGAGACGTCGATATAGTCGCTTGGAATATGTTCACATCAGCCCTCATGGTCTCAAAGGCGCACGCATGTACTTACATGCCAGAGGGGAACAGATTGCACGCGCGCAGCGTTCCGCTGGGGACTTGACAATACCACCTGGATACACTTTCAGGCTCCCGACGGTTTCCGGAAAAAGGTAACAGACTTACAATACACAATCGGAGGTCCCCCCAAATAAGGCTTTGCCCCCCTCAACGAACCTGATGTTTGTAACGTGGTGTCTTAGAATAGACCGCTGTTGCTGCCACATGCCTGCCGAAGGCTTGAATTAAGGGCCCGGAACGCCAGGCCGTCGAAGCTCACCGTTGACCCACAACCACACCTTCACACCCATTTGGGGATACGCGACGGCGATACGGTCTTTCATGTATGCAAAGCACGTTGGCCGATCGCCCGGTCGGAATTCACCGCTCGCATCCAACATCCTTGCCCAAGCCCATTCACCAGTCGGCTTGACCAGTTCCCATTCAGCTTCCCGACGCCTGACTTTGACCAAGAACGGGGAACACACCAATTTTGTCCATCGGTTGATTTCTCCGAGTTCGCCAAGGGACACGACTCCGGAATCGTTCTCCATCCACGCGACGGATACTACGTTTTGGACGTGAGCCAGCTTCGCCAGCTCAGCGTATGTGTGGGTATCCCAGATCCGCACGCTTCGATCAGTACCTAGGGGAAAGGTTAGGTGCGAGCCACAGATAATCGCGTTTCATTCTCACATGAGACAGCAAAAAATCTTCCGCTAGGGCTGAAGGCGATCATGCCCATTCGAACATTGGACCCGGGCACCGCAGCGGCATGAACAGGTGTCCAGCTCTCAATCCGGGACGTTTCCGGGCCTGGTGATAGTCTCCGTTTCACTCCACGTGGCGGGGTGGTTGGCCCTATTGCCGTGTTCAGTTACTGCGGAGGATGGGTTCCCTAGTTACCAACTTACCATTTGGCACCTCTTGGGCGGTGGCTGTAATCGTGTGACCTTGGGCAAAATTTTGGGGCTGCTTTCCGTTCGACGCACCGGAGCCTGCAACTGAGACCGTAAGGCTCCGACTCGGGGCATGGTCACCTCTCCACTTACGTCTGCGTTGAGGGAGGTGATCCATGATCGGCGAGTCCTCCGGATACCTTGGTGAGGGTGGTCCTCCTCCATTGGACTTGTTTTTCGGCCAATCCGACCCAATGATAACCCCCTTCTTGGCTTCGTCCTTTCCACGCCTCAGGGCGGAACGGGGTGGGATTCGAATCTTTCGCGGAGGACTTGCAGGGCGGATACCGAGCGGGTTGTCAATGGGACCGGAAGACAGGTTAACAAGTGACCTGAGCCCTGGGCGCGAAGGGTTCTTCGAGCTCCCCCCTTGGTCAGATACCCCTCGCCCATTCGGTCGACCACGGGTTCGGTAGCCCTCAAACTCCGGAGGCGCATCAGAAGCCGCAGGTCCACCCCACGAATCCGTAGCAGAGATCGAGGTATCGCCCCACCCGTTTCGAGAGCCGCCGCCTTCGAACATACCTCTGTACTGCACATCGTTCGGTGCTGAAATTGGAGGGCGTTGTGTCCTGTCCTTGTGTTTGCCGCGTGGCGGGAAGTACGGTCGGTTCGGAAGCTCCGGGCGATCCCAAGTGTGCGACTCGTGCTGTTTTGTGCTGGGAGAGCGGGAGTGTTCGGAGGAAATGCCCTGAGATGGGATGCGTGGTACTTGTTCCTCCTGTTTGGGATCCCGCGGCGGTGTGCGTTGCGCTTCATGGGAGGGTATTGGTGATTGGGGTAAAACCGGAGTGGCAGCTTCGTTCTTCGTCGGCTCTGGCCCGTTGAGTAACGTCTCCTCTGAGGTACTGGTTGGTGGTGGTGGAACCGGCTCCGTGAGTCCTGGTATTACCACAGGAGAGGCGTTCCCTCGAGATGAAGCAGTGGATGACACGGGGGATTTAGGTCGAGATGCGTTAGCCTTATCCCAGGATGTATTCTCCCACCGCAGTGCAGGGGTTCCCCATGTCGGATGAGGGCTGTCGGTGGGGTGACTCAGACGAGGTGGTGAGCCGGGTGGCGTTTCCGCCCGCTTCTGCTCGGGTTGTGGGTCGCACGGAGGCGATGGGGTGGGTAGTATGGGCTGCTTCGGAGACAGGCGCACCGGGCTAGATGGTGTGGAACTCATTTCCATGGGTGAGAGGCTCCGTTGCCGAGACTGCGAAACCTCTGTCAGAAAGAACAAAGTATTCCGGCGGGAGAACATTACCTCTGTCGTGCTAGGTCCGGTTTCCACGGGGAGTACCGCGGGGAGGTCAAGTGAAGGTAGTTGGGGTGTTTCCAAGGTTGCAACCAGTTGAGTAGTGGTAGGCTGTTGTGGGGACGAAGCAAGTGACATGGGTTCGGGTTCGGGTGTGGTTCCGATGTTGACGTGAGAGTATTCCAGTATCGGAGAACCGACCGCGATGGATTCGTATTGAGATGGAAGGGGGCCAACGCCCGTAGAGGTATACTCCAACTCGGTCTGGATGGCCATCTCTCGCGTCTCGGGTTTTGGAGCTGGTGGGGTTATTCAGCAATGTACAGGCGGACCGACTAGGTGGAAACGCACGTTCGACAGGCTGTCTGTTCTGCATTGACTTCATCCATGCCTTGCGTAACTTGGGTGGGAGGTTGGGAGTGGCTTCCCGCATGGGCATCGGGGACGCGGTCCGGCTGGGTTTGGTCGGTTCCACCTTCGCAGCCACCTCTTCTACTGTCGGAGTGGATGAGGGGACCTGCGTTGGTTCGCGTCCTGACGAGGGTACGTTGCCGCAAATGAGTACGGGGCGGTCACCAAATTTGCCCTCGAGAGCCAACAAGATCTCCTTCCCGGGCTTCACTTCTATCCTCTTCTGGGCATACAAACTGTAGTACACAGCGCCATTGGTGCTCGAAGGTTCGCCAGGAGGTCGTTTCTCGTCGGATTGCTTCAATAGCAGGTGTGCTTTTTGGGTGGAACCGTGGAGACGAAAGCGGAGGGGGCCCGATAAACCGAGGACAGAGGTGATTGTGGGCTCTGGGGATAGGCCAGGGTCATCGTGAGGGCGGTCCGGGTCCATTTCGCGTCGTTGGGGAGGCTTGAATCGACTTCCAAAGTGGTGGAAAGTCGAAGAGGGCCGGGTGGTCTGTGACTTGTGGTGGTGATACCGCAAAACGCGGGCCACGTGAATGACGCGCGGTTTTTTCTCAAGAGCGACGACGACCTGCCACCCCCCTCCTGAACGTCCTCCCTCTCTATTCGCCCCTTCCGTGCCAGTCCAACCTCCGGGGATGTACGATGACCACGAAATTTCGCAGTTCTGGCTCGAATTCAGATGCTCTCGCCAGACGATGGGACTCTCCCCTTTTTATCTCCGGAAAACACCCCCGATTTGCTCAGAAAGCTCGTGTACGCCCTGTCACGCACCAGCCATGAAGACAGATGGTATTCGGATGGGGTAGGGTGAGGCCACCGAGTATCTCTCTGCAGCCTTCAGTTGTGAGTGATCTTATGCTACCTCGTGGCCGGTCCTGTTCCGCGTCTATGGACTGCCCCCAACCTTTCATAAAACCGATTGAACTGAGGGACTTTGATTGAAACTCTCGGAACTCGGACCACCAAAGCGTCAACGAATCCTAGCAAAGCTCCACCCCCTTCCGCCTGGAGAACACGGTTGGGCGGTCAACGCTCGCACATCCGGCTGGTACCGGTAGACAATCGTTTCGTCTCTGTTAATCCGCGTTTCTCGGACCGCGAACCACAGAAATGAATGTTTCATCATGGGGAATGTGTGATCCCACACCCGAATCTTCTCTTTCGCTTGAACCCGTATACTTGAACGGATGTATTCGCATGTATTCGCATCGTGGCCCGACCCCACAGGGAACAACAGGTGACCAGCCCACCGCAGCCCCGAGCTCATAAGTTGCGGGTGACACGGGGTGACATCACCTTTCCCCACTCTTCCCACCCTATCAGCGACAGACCATGGCCACTTCCATTCGCAACTTTTTCGCCCGATATGAGTCTACGACTGCCAAAATTCCTTCACCGGGCGCTGCTAGGAACCTTTTCCCCGCTCCGACGAAGTTTCCGCCCTCTGCGTTGAGCCCCCATGCACTTCCGGGGACCAGCCCCGATGTTGAGCAAGCATTGCTCGAGATCTTAAAACACAATAATCAGAACAACCACATTTTCTTCAACGAAAAGAGGTACCACAAGTGAGTCGCATAGGTTCTCACGTTCTGGTTGGCAGAGACTGTTTCTGACGTCAGGGGTTAACGTCTTACCCCTCCCTACAGTCATGTCGCTCACCATATGCTTGCCATTTACGCTATGGGGGCGAACGGGAAACTCCTCCACGAGGGGTACAAGAACGATGCGAGCTACCAACGTCCGATTGGAAAGTCCCCTGTACCGATCTCACGCGACAACTTTGCCGACCACCTCGGCGACATGAGTTACTACCAAGGGTACCTCGAATTCTTCTCCGACCAGTTGGTTACCAAGGGAATCGACAAGACGTTCGAGGACTATCTCTATTCGAAACGCGCCAACTTCAACGATCGAGCGGAAGCGGCTGGATCCCGACAGCCAGAGATGTTTGGTCGATTCATGTCTGGCTTGATGCATCCACTCATCCACGTAGGCTACGGTCTGGAGTTTGGTCTGCTCGGTATTCTCGCAGAAGGTACACTTTTCTATGTTGAGCCCAACGAGCATGTGTGATGACTCCTCATTTCAGGGCTCGCTCAAGTTGCAGTGCACCATCCAACCGTGTCCACCCTCGTCCCGAGGTCGCATTTTGACGAGGCTTTCCACTCTAACGCAGTCGCTGCGGTTGTGAGCGGGGTATCTACCTTACTCCATAATGCAGCCCCCAAGACGTTCCCTTCGGTTATGCCGGAGTCCCGAGACGCAGAGGTTTCAGTATTCGATGTTTTAGCCCTCGTACTTCAAGACGAAAGCCTATCCGCTGCTTCGACTGGTGTTTTGGACTCACAGGCCTCTTTCGCCTTGGTTTTGAAAACCAAAGGGGATACGATTCGAAAGTAATTCGGGCCAGACTGTCACGTCTCCCGCCGCTGATCCCATTGTTTCAGATATTCCGAGATGTGGTCTTTGGACGTCGTTGGGAGTCCCGACATAGACCAAGAGGTGGAACGAAAGGTCGAGGAACTCGCCTGGGCCGTCTCTACGATTTACGGGGTTAGCGGTTGGCACAGAGGACCCCCTTTCAAGGCTGACTTCCAACTGTACGTGTCAACCCACAAGAGCTTACGAGCTTCATGTTTAGACAGGTGAATCTCCGTTTATAGGATGCACCTCGTGACTTCATCTCTTTTCCTCCCTTCGATCTGCGCGTATTTCCCACCTCAGATCATCCAAATTTTCCTGAGGTCCTACTTCTCTGTCTGCCTCGCGCTCTGGGTGTCCCAGGGCCGGCCGTCAGTCGAAATCACCCCAGAGTTCATTTCCGGGACGGACCCGTTTCCTCAGGAACCCACCGGGGACCGCACAGTGGAACCAGCCAAAGGCACGCTCACCCCGGAGACGATCACCCCCAACCCCTGGTTGGCGATCATCCAGTCAGCGCTACAACATCCAGACGATCACGTTTGCAAAATTCAGCGTGCTCTCGGTCATTGGAGCCGCTTGTTTGGTGGGCGACCCCAGGGGTATTGGGCCAAGCCCTCTCCGGAAGAAATAGTTCAACTGAAAGGTGTTGAACTTCTCGACGGAACCCTGTTTGCCAGAGCAGCCGGCATAACACAGACAGCGATGGGGTGGATGAGAGAAGGTCAAGAACAAGGGCAGTGGTCTTGAATAACCACAGGGGATACGAAACACGACCTAGTGGAATTTATGGATACAGACGATCGTCCGTGGACAGCGTGCCGTAGCTACGGCATATGTGGTGACTAGCTCATGCAATAACAAATGGAAAGGTTGAACGAGAGTTTGGAGACATGAGTCGGAAGATAACGAGTGAAACAAAGCGGAACCACTGGTACTACCAAATTAAAACAAATGGTCCCAAGGGTAAAGAACACACAACAGGAGAAAGAGGGGAGGGAGTGGACTGGAAATCAAAACCGAGCATCTCCAGGTGCGGGTGATCCTTATAGCTAGGAGTATGGTGGTGGGAGCTGAGGAGAAACGCCGCCTCGTACGCACAGGCCCATTTCAGATAGCGTTACAGAGCTGGAAGCATTTGGATCCGTTTCAGAGTACATAGGAGGTGGAGGATAGCGTCTGGTAGGGGACCTTTGCTGAGGTCGGACAGCATTCTGAGGAAAGCGATGGTCGTGGGCGATTACGCTGTAATCTGGCGAAGACGGAGGAATAGTATATAGGGAGTAGATGATGGACTCGTGGGATGGCAGGATGAGGGGCTCGCAGCCGGCGTTTCGAGCGGTCGTACGCCGACGAGGCGGCTCGAGGGAGATTCGGTCCTGAATGTGCCGCGAATGGGTCGCCATCTCGCTCAACATGTTGGACAGCGAAGGGCTGCGTTGAAACGACTCGTCCGGGACAGGAGAATCGGGGGCTTGAACCTTTGCCAGCTGGGATGAGCACGATATGAGCACGAGGATGCCTTGGGAACCCTGATGGAGATCTGCTCACGAATCCATCGACCCGCTTTCCAAGCGGTGTGTGAAGAATCCTGGCAGCGATGGACTCGAACATGGCGGAGAAGGGAAGAGAAGGACGAGGAGGGCGAGTTTAGGGGGTTCCAGACGTTTTGTGCCGTGCGCCAGGAAACAGACCCGTAGATCCTGTATGTGGGGATACCCCTATCACACCCCGGCTGCGGGCCTGGAGGCCAAAAACATCCGCAATGCAGGTTGCCGCCTCATGCCTTGGGTCGAACTTGGGTGGCCTTGTCAGGTTATACATAACCTCCCTTGGACCGTCGGAAGAGCCGCGGCAACGGGATCGGCATAGGGCTGCGGAGGGTAAAGGAAGGAACGGATAACCGCTGCAACTTGCACGGATCCTTCCTCGGGCGTTACGGCTCCGCCCATCGAACCTGAGCCAGTTACATCCACGATGGAAATCTCGTACGAGCCAATTTTCACGTCTACAGACCGTTCCTTTGGCTTACTTGCTCCAGGTCTATTCTGCAAGGAGGGTACCAGCACCCACTCTCTCGGACATGGCAGCAAAACAAGACGTTGACGAAGTCGATGCTCATGTACCCCATCTTCATCACTGACGACCCTGAAGCCAGCGTGGTCATCCAGTCTTTACCCGGTCAACGGAGGTGGGGCGTGAACAAACTGGAAGAGTTTATTGGACCTTTGGTCAAAAAGGGACTGAGGAGCGTAATCTTGTTCGGTGTTCCGCTTAACTGCACAAAGGTACGCTTGAGTTTACACTCCACGTCACACTCAGCCCTAATGCTTCCGTTCCCGTTCCGAAGGATCCAGTCGGCACGCTCGCCGATGACCAAGAAGGTCCCGTAATCCTCGCCATAAAAAAGCTCAAGCAATTATACCCGTCACTCTATATTGCCTGTGACGTCTGTCTTTGCGAATATACCTCTCACGGCCACTGTGGTGTCCTCAACGAAGACGGAACGATCAATACCCACCCTTCGGTCGAACGTCTTGCTGATGTGGCCCTTGCCTACGCCAAAGCCGGCGCGGATTGTGTTGCCCCGAGTGACATGATGGATGGAAGGATTTTGGCCATCAAGAGGAAGCTAATCGACTCGGGGTATGGAAATAAATGTACTCTCATGAGCTATTCCGCAAAGTTCGCGAGCAGCTTGTATGGGCCATTCCGGTGTGTCCTCCCTCCCACGCCGGTCTCCATTCGAATCGAACGTCTGACGCGTCGTTACAGCGAAGCCGCCGGGAGTGCCCCCTCCTTCGGTGACAGGAAGTGCTACCAGCTTCCACCCGCGGCAAAAGGGCTTGCTCGTAGAGCTATTGTGAGCCCACTCAATAATATTTCGATTCACGTGTCTCAAATTCCATTGTAGCGGCGGGACGTTAACGAGGGTGCTGACATCATCATGGTCAAGCCTGGGATGCCATACCTCGACATTATCGCCGACGCAGCCCAAATCGCTCCTGACCATCCTTTGGCGGTGTACCAAGTCAGCGGGGAGTTTGCCATGATTGTTGCTGGTGCCAGAGCGGGTGTGTATGACCTCAGGACAATGGCGTTCGAGTCCACCCAGGGCTTCTTGAGAGCAGGTTGGCACCCTGTTACCCGGCTTTGGCTCAATTTGACTAACCTCGTCCCACAGGGTGCACGTTGATACTGTCGTACTTCACCCCGGACTTCTTGGACTGGTTGGATGAGTGATTAGAAAGATAGAATAAAACAAAGGGTACAACGTCGTTGTATCGGTACGGTTAGAATGGATTACTAGAACTATTGCGTTGTTGTATTCTGAACAAATCCCAATGTTGACCACGTCTCGAAACTCGCAGGATTCAGTTTCACCGCCTTTTGTGCCAGCTTGAGCGGTTCGCTATCCTCACTTGGGTTCAAGGACTCCGCAACCGCACGCAAGCTAAGTTGCTTGGCGTGTTCAACTGGTGTTCCTCCCACCTTCTCGCCGATGGAAGCTAGCAAAGCGAGGGCCTGGATGTTGCGATCGTTTTGCAGAGCCAGTGAGGCTGCTTGTATTTTCAGCTCCCTCGACGTGGGTTGCGCAAAGATGCCCTTCTGGGCCTCCGAGACCGCCCTCGGGATATCACCCTGGAAAGAAGAGATACGTTGAACGATCGAAGCAAAAGCAGGGATGGTCGTCACTCACTTGACCAAGATGGTGCTTTACCAGCAAGCCGCTAACGTCGTGGTGGGGGTCCATCGCCACGCGCTGATCTAGGGGGAGCGATAACATCTCGGAAAGAGCGGCGTCCACAAGTCCACCGTCGTCTGTTAGGATTCCCATTCCCGCTAACAGGGTAATGGCTTCCAGGTTCTCGGGATCCAAGCTAATACTGCAACCAGGTGTAAATTCGAGACGTCGTATAATGTTGGCCCGCCACGTACCATTGCAACAACTGAGATATTGCAGATTCTTGGGCCTCATCCCCTCCCAAGGACCACAGTACCCGGGCCGATAATAGCGAAACGTGTCCCCCCATCATGGGGTCCCCCTCTGTGGAGCCCAAAGCCAACTGGAATGATTCCATGGCTCCATTCAGGTCGCCAAACTTGAACTTGGAGAGGCCAGTCACAAAATAGCTCTGGGTGCGGAGCACACAAGACTCCGCGCTGTCGTCGTCTCCGATAAGTCCCAGTGCGGTCTCAAGAGACTCCAGAGCCCCTTCGAAGTCCCCGGTCGCAACGCGAAGGCGGCCCAGGTTTGTGTTGGCAATGGTAAATTGCCTCTCAATCTCAGAGTCCTCGCTCTCCTCATACTTGGCTTCCAAAATCGATATCGCCTTCGTGACCAGCTCAACAGCGAGGTCATAATGTCCGACACGTTCACAGACAAGGCCGAGCAGGTGCAAAGCCGACTCGTCGTTTGGCCGTTCCTGGCAATACCGGTCCAGGACGAAGAACACAGGTAACAATGACTCCGTGGCAACCCCTGGATCCTGGGGGGCCTTGACTATCCGGGAGAAGAGCCTAAAAGCGTATGAGAGGTCTGCTTCGGCCTAGAGAGCCGTGAGGATTTGGATATTCTGAACCAATGGGCGACTTACTATTGTTGTTTCTAGCCCAACAATGTGTTCAAAAATGTGCTCCGCGTCCGGCTCGTGTCCATGTGCGCTTGCCACCAAACCTTGCCCCAACCATGCAAGAGGATAGTTGGGATCCAGAACTTGAGCGCGTAAGAACGCCTGGTTTGCGAGCTCGAGGTCTTCGTGGTGTAAATAGAGTAAACCAAGATTGGTCCAGGTTACAACGTTCTACCAGCCAATTTCTCAGTATACATTGCGACGGAGTGGAATCACCCCTACTTTTGAATTCAACTCCAGCGACCGTATGTAAGCATGCTGGGCACTCTTCGCATTTTTGAGGAAGTATGCGTCTCCCAGAGCGATCCAGTGGAATTCTTCGTCAGGCTCCGCCGAGGCTGCTTCCTTCAAGCAATGAATAACTTGATCCTGAGTGACAGCCGTGTGGGACCTAGAACTTCGGCTACGCAAGGTCTGTAGTGCGACACCAAGGTCATACCAAGCGCTGGCTTTCGCCTTGTCGTCATGAAACCCGAACGAGATGCGATATTCGTACGTGGCTACGCCGAATTCGAGGATATTGAGGGCTGATACCACTTCCGGAGAAAACGAGTCAATCAGGGGCTTGGAGATCGGGATGGACGGCGCAGCTTCCAAGATCCCCTTCAGCGCGATCAAAGTATCCGAAAGCCTCTCCGTCTCCCTCGGCAACTGGACACCGGAATATCTGAACAGAGAATCCGCGATAATCTTCCACGCGACCCTGCTGAACCCATAATTCGTCTCCATTGCCTCCAAAGCGGTCTCGATTGCGGTCAAAAACGAGACCTCTGCCCTCGCAAAGAAGCCTGAAGACACTTGTTGGGCTCCGTTATTCAGGTGGGCGGTCGAAAGGGCGATCAGGACCCCGAGTTCGGAAGGATGTTCATCAAGGATGGATTGTAGGGACGTTATCGCCTCGGTGAATTGACCGGTCTGGGATTGGACGTCAGCGACGAGGTACGAGCAGATCCAGTCGTCAGGTCGTAAGGTCCTGCCATGCTCTAACGCCTTTATCGCCGCCGCATGACGGCCAGCCCTGGCGTACGCTTCGCCCAATCTGACCCAGCCGACCTGGTCATCTGGTTCTCCGCGGAGGGAAGTTTGGAGCGATTGGATCGCGGCGGGGTAGTTTTTACGGTTCTGCATGAGGGGTCAAAGGAACAATTCGAAATCACGTCCGGAGAGAAATTTACCAGCTCCACCACTCCAAGGGCTTTCCAAGCCCACGAATTGACGGGTAGGTGCTTCGAAGTGGTCTGCTCATTTCCACCCTCGCCCTCGATCGTTCGTCGAGCGACCACCTCCACAAGATCCCATTCACGTTCCTCTGCAAAGCTTTCAGCGAGCCTCCTTGCAGCTCCTGCCTGGGTGGCATCAAGCTCAAAGGCCTTCTGAAAGCATTTCGAGGCGCGGTTCGGGTCTGGAGGATTTGCTGCTTCCAAGTAGTACACCCCAAGGTCGGAGAACGCAGGAGCGAAAGAAGGAGAACGTTTCAGAGCCGTAATGAAGCATTGGTATGCTTGATCGAACTCTGCAAAACCGTGAGAGTGTGGAACGAAGAAGGTGGAGAGTACAAACCTTTCGCCTGCCAGGAGCACTTGCCCATTCTCCACCAACACCGAGCCTGGTCCGCCTCACGGCCATCCAAATGATCGAGAACCTCGGAGACCAACTTCAACTCATTCGCCGCAAGATCGCCATTACCCTGCTGAAGCGTACACCATGCGTGTTCTTCCCGTGCCCGTACCCCCTCGTCGACGTCATCCGGCAGCAATTCGTTTACTCGTAGGAACAACTTTGCAGCCGCACCCCAGTCCTCGGATGCCTGATGCATGTATGCGCGACCCATTAAACTTGGGACGTTGGCAGCATCGTCCGACAAGATGTCATCTAGGATTCGAAGTGCGCGGGTATGGTGCTTTGGGGGATAATAATGGACGAGAGCAGTCCCGAGCATTACGTTGAATATCTTCCTCGTTCTGAAACCGACTCTCTGAGACGGTCAATGGGTAGAATGTCGGGCGGGCTCACTTGGTAAACGGCTTCCACCTTTCCGATTCGAGTTTGCGTGTACGTTCCAAACCAACTTCAGCCACTTTGATAGTATTCTCATAATCGCGGTCCTCATGGAACGTGTTGGCCAATATCCTGCTGGCAAAGACAGAATCCGGGAGGTCGTTGTAGGAATCCTACGCAATGGGGTTAAGTGAATCTAATCACGGGTACTCTAGCGCACTAACCTGAATCACGTCGAACGAATCGTCGTACTCTATCGTGGCGGGATGGGGCGGTTCGGGATCCCTCGTTGGCTGCGTTCCGGTATAGGCAAAGTATGCCAGAATCAAAGTTGCGAAAACCGAATATGGGAACAAAGCCACGAATTTCTGAAGTGCGGCGACATCGTATTCCTCTTCATCGACGTAAATTAGCCGCACTCGTGGACCGATGAGATATGCTTACCGAGTGAATAAACGTCTTGCCCTTCGATATAGTATTTCCAAACGGGCTCGTTCGGGATACCCAGCAGCACGATGCCGTCCACCATCTCCTCGAGTTCTTCCGACACCTGGCCTTTGCGTTTGGAAGAGTCACCGGAAGAGGGGATGAAAGACATTAGCCGCTGTTTGTGGCCGAAAAGCTTAGATTCTGTCTCCCTGCGGAGTTCGTCGGAAGTGTTGGGGTGGTTCAGAACCTCGTTGTAAAATTCGGGGAGCTACCATCGGGAGGTCATTGGAAAGTTGGGACATTAACCAACGAAACACCTACCCGTGATGCGCTCAGAACTTCGTGGCCAACTTCTCGGCGAATTACATCCAGCGACGGGGCCCCCAATCGTTTCCGGCGTTGGTCCACCTCTTGAGTAAATGTGGTGTCCTCGTACTTTTCGAGTATCTGGATGATTTCCTGAATGATCGGAAGGCTGTCCTGAATCGCAGACTGTGCTGCGAAGGTGGTAGTCGCGTCTGGGTTCGTGGCATCGGGAGGGGGCAGTGAGGAAATAACGGGGTAAAGGTCTGAGGTGGGCAGATACAACGCCAAAGCTGCAACGACCTGTAGTAAAGAGAGATGAGATATGGGTGTTTTCCCAGGGCCTCGACCCAAACCTGCAATGGTCCTGAATGTTGCTTGCGCACATTCACGTATTTCTGGAGTGTTTCCGCACACTTTGTCATGTCATCGCTACCAGCTGTCTAAGTCAGACCCCAGACGGGGAAAGGAATGACCGCACTTTTTTGCAAATATGTGTGCCAGACTATCCAAACTTTCAGCATGCTTGTCCCATTGTCCGATCTGCGCATAAAGCTTGGATATACCCTGTGGGAACTGGGGGTTAGTCGATATAGACAAGTCTGTCGGTAAGCTGCCTGCCTGCCATGCCAAAGGAGACGTTGCATCTGTCTGGATCGCGTTGCGATACGCCTACGCGAATCTCAGTCGAGGTGGATCTGGGAGATGACGACCCAAAAACCTGTTCACTCTTGTCCCGCTGCCCAAGTTCGAGGGAGGCGAGACCGAGGAAGACGTTACTTGATTCCCGAAGTGAGTGATCGTGCCTAGATAGATTGGAGAACAGACGGACGCGTTGTAGTTTGAAGGGTCTTCCTCCAGAACCTCAATGCTGGCTTCCTGGGCAGCAGAAAAATCACCCTTCCCTATCGCGGTCCGGGCCGCTTTAAGCTTGTTCCTGGCTGTCGCCATGGTTGAGCGTGAAAGGGAAGGAGAGTGTTAGCCACATCAAGACACGATGCGGATCACGACCGACATGAGAGTGATTAGATTAGCGTACTGGTACGATTAAATGAACACGGGAAGCGTGAGTACGGTACTTCATACAAATGGGTAACAGCAACGAATAAGGGGTAGAGATACACAAGAACAGAGCGCATGCGAAGGCAGGAAGAATGTCCCAAGAAGAAGAAAAGAGAAGGGTACCGGCGGTTAGTGGTGTTTGCGATGCAATTTAAGCCTACCAGAAATCCTTGAAAAGAAATTATATACCCGGGACTTGGAGAGGGTGGATTCATTAACGGACATGTCCATGAAGGACGTGAATGTGTCGGATGGTTCTTGCCGCCTTGGGCGACGGACGGGGGACGGCGCTTCACACCACGAATCTCCCGGGACGAAAGACGAAATGGCAACGAATGGGAGGCTCGGTACCATAGGGGGATCCATGACTGTGCGGTTGGCTGCCCTGGTCTGGAACGAGTCTGTGGATTTGCTGGTGACGAGCTCGTTCGACCCTCTACGTTTATCCGGGTGAGATGCGGTGGGTGGGAGGGTGCTCCACCGTCGCAGAACGCTTGATGGGGAACAGCTGATTGGCAGAGGGGGACACTCGTGGAAGGCGCCGGGGAGGCTAACCATCAGCGGAGTCCCGTTGATCAACCCAGATCCAGGCACCCCTTGCAGGGTCATTCTTCGGTTCGGAACGGGGATAGGAGGGGATGGGAAATCGAATAGGGTGACGCGGCGCGGACTGGCCATTTTGGATTCCAACCGGGTCGGGGCGGCGGGAGCCTCAGGGAGAGGAGGCGGCGCCGTATCCCCCAACAGGTCTATCCCCGAAAGTATTGACGAGGAGGGGGACGCTGGGATACCTGCGTCAGCAACCGGAATGCCGAGCGGGTCGCAGCCAGCGCCATCGAACTCCTCCCACACCTCTGAGGCGTTTTTAAAGGGCAAACCGTGAGGGTCTAGTACGTCCTCGCTCACGGCACACTCGTCGGCGAAAGTGGAGGTTGTGCTGTGGTTGGGCGTCACGAGAGAGTCTGTGCTCTCTATCGACGTCGTTGGGCTAAGACGCGGGGTGGTCGTGGGCCATGAGTGCGACATGGGTCGCCAGGGGGACGCGCAGGGGGAAGGGAGGGAATGTCCAAGTACGGTTATATATGGGTCCATCCTTGTCCGGATTTTATCGGTGGAGGACGTCTCCCATCCCGCTTGGCGAAGAGCGTTTGAGCGGCCAGAACGGTCCACTTATCGGGCGCGCGGAGGGTCGCAGATTCGTAACCGGAATTGGCCAAGGTTGGATCAATCTGAGATCTTAGGCCACGGGGTCATCGCAGACCAGCCGGAAGGATGGGAATGGGAAAAATAGTCGATACAGTTCGGATGATTACAAATTGTTAGGTGGTCTCTATCGTACTTACAATTTACAGATGAAGATTGTCATCCCTTTCTCCTCCAAGAAAACAATTACGCAAACCCAAAGCCTTCTCCTCCCTCGTTGATCGCGAGCAATAGTTGCTGGCGGAGCATCTCATACGTCGTATATTGGGGCAAGTCGATTTGGTTGAAGCCTGTGTGTGGATAGGGATTGCAAGGTAAGCATAGGGCGTCAACGGAGGTGAGCTTGTACGCACAGGTATGCGCCTGGGGCAGTCGAGATGGGTCACCATACGCGCGGTGAATCGAAAACCTCTGTACTCCTTGCACCCCCTGTAAGTCAACGAACCCACCCAGTGGTACACGCGAGGTCCCTGTTGCGAAACTCAAAACCTTGGCCCTCTCCTCCCGATTGAACGACTTCAAAGCTCGCCACCACCAGACAATGACAGGATCAGAACTCGCGTATCCATTGTACTCGGTCGCAGCTCGCCATTCATCCACATCAATGTCCGGTGTTCCAGAGATAAGCAGTTCCACCTCTTGTTCGTTGAACTAGATGAATCCAGTGAGGGTGAGGGTGTTGACCATGCGGAGGGGACTTACGATCGAGATTAGCTCTTTCGGGATGATCTCATAGAATCCACCCAACAACGCCTCAATCTGGTCCTTGATCGAAGAGTACAGTCGATACTGAGCCGACAGCTGGACAAACTCTTTGCGGTTCTCCAGAGTAACAGGGATCTTGTCTCCGTTCTCCTTCAGAGAAACGATCTTGGTGACACCGAACTAAGGCCGAGTGGTTAGTAGACGTAAAATCTAGTAAAGAGGCTATTTACCTCATCTGCCTCAGCACTGAATGTCAGGTCCAGCGGGCTAGGGTCATTTTCCAAAATCCAACAAAGGGACTTATAGTATTCCGGATCGACCCATTCGACGTCTCGGTAATCAACTGGTTTCCCGAGGAGTTGTCGATACAGACTTCGAGCAAAGTACGCGTCCAACAGTCGTCCGTCGAATATAGCCTTCCCGATGACCCTCCCGACGAACTTGAAGAATGAAAGGTGCTCGGGGTTGACAGCAGAGGCCCGGTTTGGCTGATACGTTAGCCTGTCAGCAGCACACGGTTGGAAGAGAGCGTAGTTGGGGTTGAACATCTGCCTCGCAAGAATTTGGAACCATTCACGCGTGACCCCACCCGCATCGACACCCTCCTCGTCGTAGAACCTGACGCTCAGCTTCCCGTGCTTGATCTGGTCGCCCGTCTTGCGCTGCAGGTACTGGTAACTGTCTTCGAACACTCGAGCCCTCCTGACGTTAAGTTGTAGAGCGCTATGATGCTCCCTTCCGTGTGGCCTTCGGTGCAATTGTTGGTTGAAATAGTTGCGCTTATTGTCGAAATCCAGAACGCGGGGATTATGAACGAGGAGGGAGAAGGAACCGCTCATCAGCGACGGGTTGTTGCGAACCATAATGTTCAGAAGCTTGCGATGATTGTCCGTGAAGGCAACGAAGAGATCTTCCATGGATTCTGAGGATCCAAGAACAGGGGATTGGGGGAGGGAAGCACTACGAACAAGCCGGCTGGTCGGCGAGTTTTTGGATCCAACGTACTTGCATACTACCATGAGACACTCTATCAATGGAAGGAGGATGGCGGCGATGTGATCCAATTCTGGTTTATCGATGAGCGTCAAGCAGTCACCCAATTTCCTCCACAAGGACGAGAATTTGAAGGTTTCGTAGATTTTCTGGATTTGCTGGGAACCCTCCGCAGGAGAGGGAGCTGGTGACTTCGCAGTGTACATGTAGTCGATGGTTTTGAGAATTCGCAGGAGCTTGGCTTGGTCAGAGGACGAGGAGGCAAAACGAGAGGCAACAGATCCTGCCACAGCCTCAGCCTCCGAGCTTTGCAACGCCTTCGAAAGTTCGTCCAGATCGGAGGACAGCGACTTCCCGAACTCTTGGGCCCTGAGCTTCAGTTCCTGAGCGATCGTGTCTTGAGCATCTGGGATATGGGCTACGTGCTGGATTAGTGCTAGAGTCTGCTGGAACGTTCGGCCAGTGCATTCTCCAGTCGTGAGGACATTAACGATCGATCGCAATAAGGGAGGGGGGATTTGTGGAGGAGTGGTCAACAATGCCTTGTCTTGTTCCGCCGCACCTGGTTTAGGTTGTTCTGAGCTTTCAGCTCCAGTTACTGCAGGCTCGGCTGGTTGCCCAGATTGATCAGGCGAGGTATGGGCGTGTGGCTAGGAAACGAACTCACTGGTGCTTGGGGGCTGTGACTCTTGTGTCGATTGTTGGCTTGACGGTGGCTGGGGCTGAGAACTCGATGGGGTAGAGGGATCTTCCCGCTTTTCTCCTTTCAAGGAGGTCAAGGGGCGGGTGACGGACGCAAGGAGTCCAACAATGGATTCTGTGATCGAGGAAGCCTTGAGAAGGGACTCCCTCTCGAGCAGCGACAAGAGCGACACGATCGGGTAGTGAGTTTGACGCTCTTTTCCTTTCCCCTTCTTCGAGGATTTCCGGAGCGCAGCGGGAAGCTCATGCTCCGTCAGGAAGAACAAAGAAGAAGATTCATTGGAATCGACGATGAAAGTCAGGGCCTCAAGACAGCGACGCGCGCGGAGCTCAGGAACAACATCACTGGGGAGATTGAGGGGATTGAATGTGTCCGACATCGCCCTTTGCTTTCCAAGTGCCTTGGCGCTAGGGGATTTGGAGTTCCGGACAGACATGTGTGCAAAACTTTTATCCATGGCTGCAACGTCACCGCTGCCCTCCTGTAGAACAGAGAGCAAGAGATTGAACAACTCGGTTCTCGTTTTGGTGTTTTCGCAGAGGTTGAGAAGAACTTTGAACAAGGTGTTCTTCTTCAAAACCTGAGGGAAAAATAAAAGTCGGACCAAGGTAGCGACGTTACTCCTTTCAAGCAGCTGGATGGCATCCCGGGGGGGCGGAGGGGGGCGGGAAGCAGGAGGTCCACCACGAACGGCGACGGTTGGCATCGTACGTCGGTGTTGACGGTGCGCACCTTCTCGGTAACCCTGGGCTTCAGCGAGAATGTGAGGTGGTAGTGTACGGAGGAAGCCTTCATCTTGGTCGAGGAGAACGACCTCGCGCAACTGTGGATCGAGGCTCGCGAGAAAATCGGCGTTGTCCAGTTCTGCAGGTGCAACGGGAACTGCCACCGCCTCATTGACTGCTTCCTCAGTTCGTCTCCGTGCTTGTTCGAGGCGCTCCTGCTGGAGAATCTCTGCTCGGATATCTGCCGGGAGTGCCTCAAGGAATTCGGTGCTGATCTGTGAGTCCTCCGGACGCTCTACGCGTGCAGCTCGTTGATCCCGGACATGCTGGTTAATGACTTCCTCGCGCATATCGTCAGGAAGGGCTTCGAGGAAGGTCGGATCAATTCCCGTGTCTGTTATATCGACAGGGCTGCCGTGGATCATAACGGTCACGCGCGGAGGGGTAGGGATGGAAGCCGATGCGTCAGGAGGAGCGGTCGATGTACTAGTGGAGGGTTCTTCGTTCGGGGCATCAGGTGCGGTGTCTGTGGTCTCGTTTGCGATCTGCTGGGGTTCG
>Ga0307509_10004727_pt1 | contig 19423 bp, 22 predicted proteins | sample 10_EM_MG_FD_202245 | JGI IMG/M metagenome (GOLD analysis project Ga0307509, IMG submission 202245) | Populus trichocarpa ectomycorrhiza microbial communities from riparian zone in the Pacific Northwest, United States - 10_EM | ecosystem: Host-associated > Plants > Roots > Unclassified | place...
AAGCGAAATATATGATAGATATCAAGAGTTCAGAAGAGACTAAATTGTGATACCAGTAGTGTAGAGGCCGGGTAGCGGGCGGGCGGTTATAGGCAAGAAAGTGATAGTAATGAGTCGGGTGGATGAATACTAAGAGGTCTGGCAGGCAATGGCTCAAAGGGTAGGGAAAGATGTCAGGCGGTCGGTATAACATCCGGCGGACGGTACAACATTCGGCGGACGAGAAGCGTGTGGAGGGCAGAGGGCGAAAAAAAGAGGAGTAGGAGAACGTCTGGCGGATGCTGGAGAATACGCAACCGGCGTCCGGCGGATGGGAAGGATGGAGAGGGTGGTAGGAAAACGTCCGCTGGATAAGGGAGGAAAAGGGAGGGTACGGGAGCGTTTGGGAGAGGTTCAGAGGGAGGGGAGTATCATGGGAAGGAACTGGGCGCGTCTGGGAGGAGAGAATTCGCGGTCGAAAGGCTTCTGGGGGAGGTGGCAGGCGAACGGGTGCTTCCGGCGCTGCAGGGGGGAGGGGTTTTGCGCTGGGGGTATGGTTGCTAGGCCAACTGCGCCAGGGTGCACCCAGTGCGTCCAGATGGAAAAAGGTAGCCCCCGGCCGAAACGAGCCCTGGCGGAAGCCCCCAGAACTGGAGTTTACGTTATAAGCGCCTGTCACGTCCGGGGGACGGGGCGAACAGGATGCAACAGGGCGTAGGGCAGTTTTTTTGCTGATATAGGTATTGACCCCGGTTGTTGTCATAACAGTTAGCCACTGGTATGACTTCGACAGGAAGAGTTTTTCCACTGGCTATTGTATGGAGATGTATTGCAGAAACTCATATCCTAGTGACGAAGTTAAGTGTACCCAAGTTGGTCCAACACTTCCACAAGGATAATTCCTGATGGAGGGTAGACCTCGGACAAGCCCTAAGCTTGACAGGGTGCTCGCACATGGTTGGAGTAGTGGTGATTATCAAAGGCTTAAATCTGATATCTACTTAAGTTTAAGCGTTTGGCATTCTACTTCAACAACCAACTTTTCCTCGAAAGAACTAATTGAGTAAAGCTTCGAGCTTAACGATATTAAGTTTAACCATTTTGATTTTTCGTGAATTATTTACTCTATCTTTATCTTCTACTTTGAGTTTTGGTGCAGTGGCAACCTTAGTGTTCACCTCTTTATCCCCTAAACCGCTGAGACATTCAGGCCCATTTAAAATGTTGAACACAAGCCTATTTGAGTAACCGGGAGCAAATCTACCCGCTCTTCGTCGCTTCCATCATGGGCATACTGAGGCATGCAGATTTCGCGGAATTCTGAGCACTACGCCGGTACTCAACAACAAGGCTTTTCCTATCACGGTTACTCAAATAGGCTAGTGTTCAACATTTTAAATAGGCCTCAATGTCACAGCGGTTTAGGGGATAGAGTGCCCCCATTACACTAAGGCTGTGACCGCACTAAACACTCAAAGTAAAAGATAAAGATGAGGTAAAATAGTTCAGAAGCATCAAACGGTAAAACTTAATATCGTTAAGCTCAAAGCTTCACTCAAAAAGTTCTCTTGAGGAAAGTTTCTTATCAAAGAAGAATGCCAAAAGCTTAAACTTAAGTAGATATCAGATTTAAGCCTTTGACATTCACCACTACTCCAACCTTGTGCAAGCTCCCTGTCATGCCCAGGGCTGTCCGAGGTCTACCCTCCATTAGGAATTATCCTGCTGGAAGTATCAGACTATCTCGCGTACACTTAACTCCATCAATAGGTTATGAGTTTCTGCAATGAATTTCCAATACAACTGCAGGTGGAAAAACTTTTCCTATTGAAGTCATGTCAGTGGCTAACTGTTACGCAGACATAAATAGCTCACCTATATTAGTACGAGAGATGCAGCTTTATCAGAATGACTGTATATCCGAACCCTAATGCTCATTAGAAGTAGGATGAACCCAGAGGCATCCGTGGTGGCTACTCAGGCAACGAGATGAGTTCACATTCCTTGAAGTAATTTACTGATCAGAAAGATAATATGTTCGAACTCTATCACATATCTGGTACAGTTGCATATATATGCCTGCTGCTTTGAAAGATATCTATCCGAACTGCTCACTCGGTATTCAATAAGAACTATTGGTATGTTTGCTTATATGCTCCATATATTAAACCACAGTTAATTAGGACAATGAGATCAGAGACTATCTACTGGTGCAGTGGAGTCTCCCTTAGATAAATTACTAGTCAGGAGACTCTCTGTGTTCGAGCAGGGCAATTACTTTCAGGGTCAAACAGTCTTTACACTTTCCTGAAAAAAGTCAAAGGACTGAAAGATACATAAGTCCTTAAGAAAGGAAAGTAGCTCAAACTTTAGTTTAAATAGAAGGGCTCTCCCCGGTGGTTGAAAGAGAATCAAGCAACGGAGAAGTGATCTTAACAATATAACAAGTAATTAAGAAATCTTGTAAGTTCGTGAAAAAACTTTAACTTTCCAATTGTTTTACCAAGCCTTCCTGACATATCTCCCTACCCTCAAACCACAGCCTAGTTAACTCAATATCTCTTCGAGTTAGCTACCCCGTAACACTAACTCCCTGACAACAATCGCAGTCAATACCTAGGTGGTGGACTCACTGGCCTGTGGTAGTTTCGTTTATACAAGCTATGTAGTCCATCATTTAATCTACTCGACTACTCAATGGGACAATTAGACATGCAAGCTCACCCGGTGAGAGGTAACCGATGATTGGCTCAATGGGAGCCACCGATAGCCAACCGAGCGGGATATACTCTACTGTGATAAGACTGATACCTCTAGAATCCACTGACAACCCATAGTAATGCTACAAATCAAGAGGCGAAGGTTCTGGCTTGCGCCTAAGGTAATTGTTCCAAAAGCACCCTGGCCTCCTTGGACTACCTAAGTACCACTAGGAAGACTACCCTACTACCCATAGGTGAAAATGGACTCCTAGGTGCCGGAGGGACCATTTATGTGCAACCCAATATTTGGCGGTTACCCAAACTCAACTTATATATCCTGCGAATGACATTGGGTTCGTTGGACAGCGACGACTTATACAGTGTTATAACAGCTACTCTAATGACCTCTTTTTACTAGCAATCAAAAAGTAACTACGCATCTGCCTATGACGCACCATCCCAACACTGGAGCCCGAGGCGGGTGTTAGCTAAACCTGCCCAAGTTCAATAATATGTTTGGGCCACCCTTACTCAAGCATCGGACCTCTCCACATTGATGTGTGTATGCCAATGAACATCTAAGAGCCAGTAGAGTGCGAGACATTTGACCTCTAAGTTCTAGGATAACTTTGCTGGTGAAGGTAGGGTAACTTGAACTTCTCAGTAGGGTAACTGGAGTCTATGGGCAGAATGGCCAAATTTCCAAGGTAGGGTACCTTTGCCCTCTTATGCCTTTAACCTCTGCGGAAGTCCTCCTGTGGACACTTAATATTGTCTCATAGGCCTATGTAACTTTCCCATAGTTTTCTTGACTTTATGCCAACTTACCCCCGAAAGGTTACCCTGCCTTATAGAGTACCCAAGGCTACTCCACTGTTCCCTAGACCTTCTCCTAGGTTAACCAGCTATTAGTATACTAAGTATATGAGACCATACCACCTCTGGTTACCACTTGGTATACCATTTGGGCTAAGGTGATAGTCATTGTTGCTACATATTGTAGGGTCATCCTAGGCCTTTTGGCCTTGTCCTGATGTCCTCCACTCCTCTGTTTTCATCCAGAGCAGGCCCATCCTGTGCTACCAGTCTTGCATGTTCTTCCTACTCACATCAGGACTCTACAGCTGACCTAATCTCTTGGACTTCATCCTCCATTTCCATCCATGCCTCCCGTTCTGAGGAAAACAGCAATGTTGCCAACATCTTTCGACATGCTGCCAGGATCGCTCGCCTTGACCCTGCATCTTTTCCCGCCATCTACAATACCCTCATGGATAGTTTCCCAGATAGTCAGCTTAGCTTCCCTCCTCTCCTCACCCAGCTGGTTGCCATAGTTAATGATCTAGGCCATTCAGTAACCTTTCTAACTACCAATGTAGAAAGACTCTCCTCCACCCAGGAAGCAAGCTCAGCCACCCTCTCACCAATAGCCACAACCAACCTTGAAGCCTCGGTAAAAGATCTAGCCTCAGAAGTGGCTCCCCTCTCCACCCACCAAGCCACCAAGGTGGCTCCGCCTCTACCTCCAGCACTCCAACCTCCTGTCCCTTTAGCCCAAGTCAAACAGGCACCTCAGAGGAAGAAGTTCCTCATCCACCTGGCCTTAGGCTGAGTGGTTGCCCCCGATTTCCCCACTCTTTTTGAAGGAAAGTGGTATTGTAACTCGGATACCTACTCTAAATGCCATCCCGACTCCCCCCAAGCCAACCTCCTTTTCGCCTCATGCTACCCCCTGTCAGAGGAGTCCCAATTATACTCTCCAAGTGATCCAGCTACCTGACCTTTCTACACTGGCTCCCCTGCAAGGTTTACTGTCTCTGATGATCACCAGCCACACGCCTCTTCAGTACAGGTGACCAGGAAGGCCAACAACGGCAAGAAAAATGCCACTGGAGTACAAGTCATAGTGTCCAGCAAGTCTAGTGTCCCAAAAGCATCCCCACCCCTCCCAGCTGCACAGTGCCACTTATGCGCCCCCTTTTCCCCAACCCTTCTCACTGATTCTTTTATTATAACTACTACTCTCCCTCATATCATGGGTGATGTTCTGAAAAAGGCCAATTGTTCCCTATCACTATCCCTCACTGCTTCGGTCAAAACAGGAATCGTGCCATCACTATGACTGCCAACCCATATACCCCACATCAGCAAAAAAACTAGCTTGCGTCCTGTGCGTCCTCTGCGTCTGACGCACCTGACGCACAGAACGTCAATCGCGAATTAGGACGCCACGTCGATCCGACTTTGCATCCTGATTTGCCTTTGTTTCCACCCTGAATCCTGACGCCACCCAGGCACAGAACTCTTCGCCCTGTGCGTCTTGACAGCGTCTGGTGCCCTGCCGCCCCGTCCTGATAGCGTCTGGTGCCCTGCCGCCGCGTCCTGACAGCGTCTGGTGCTCAGGGCTGTCATCCTGGCGACCCATGATCACCCCTACGTAATTCCCACGTCTTCTGATACTGTCCTCTTGCGTCCTGACGCCGGATCTCTCTCCCCCGTAGTCAGGACTTCTTTCATCTGGCCACCTCCTGTCCAGATATCTCTGCACTGTGGTCCTGCGTCAGGATCTCAGGATCCTGATCCATCATCTCCAGATGCGTGATGACGTCTTGGAGATTTTACTCCAAATACGGTGCGTCCCCTGATTCTTACACATGACATGTTCAGACTCTCTGCGCTACGATATCCTGACGCTGGTATGGTGTTCTGGCTCCCGATAAACTACTTCTGACGATATCGAAACCTCTCCCGGAATGCCTTTTCTTTCGCACCTCACACTCTGGCGATAAGCTCTACTATTTCTACTTTTGGTTCTGTCGTCTTAGGAATACGAAATAATTATGACTATATCTTACTCTACAAAGACACCATTTCCTATGTACCCTCTCATACGCTTGCCCCATTTCCCTCCTCCTCCGTTCCCAGGTCACTATGAACTGTTTCCTCGAGTTCTGGTTCCAAGATCTCAAGACTGAGAGATAGCTGACACGACGGAGTTGGGCTCACTGCGGCCTCCCATGTTAGCCCCACGGTATCCTCTGGTCAAGAGTCCGGACTCAGAGGATCTGAATCTAGATATCGGAGAAGGCCCGCTGCTGAGGTGGCGCCGAAATCCAAAGACGCTTCTGCCGTCTGGGAACTGTTTTGGCTCTCTGGCAGAGGCCCAAGATGCAGGTTATTCGGAGTTTGACTATGTGGTGCTGTCCATCGCTGAAGGTTGGTCGAAGTTTGACCCTCTAGTTCTGCTGCCACAGTAGCCAAATCGTCCGTGAAGCCTTCCCGGCGATCTTGTCAGACTCGATGCTCTCGCTCCATCTTTCCACGGATTGTCCCACGTATTTTGTCCAGAATCAGAGTTTGAACCGAGTCGGGGCATGATGCCCACGTTTGCCTTTGGCGTGCAAAAAGATCTTAAATAGTGGCTGTTAGGTTACTCTTCTCGGGAAAGAGAAAGGTTAGGGTTCTGGCTCACCTCCGGCAGATTCAGGCTTGAAGTCGCCCTGATCCTTATATACTCATGTCTGCCATGCTCACAGTGCATGGCTAATTATGGCACACATTAAGCAAATCAGGGTACCGTTGATGTGCCCAAGAAATGCCGGATCAATAATCCCACGCATTCTCCTACCCTTGAAGTACTTTCCCCATATGGCCTCGGGAATCTGGGGCGCCAGGAATCGGTTTGTTGTTTTCTGCGTCAAGTTAACTCTGATTAGTTGTAAGAGGATAGGTCACATCGTTAATAAGCGCTTAAACACACCTCATATCCTCAAGGGGAGCACATAAATCTATCCTTTTCCAGCAGGTAGTCCACCCGGCGCACAATTGCCGGTGGGTCTTCCCGGAGATGGTACAATTTTACCATCTGATGCTTTACATGGTAGACAAGCTGGGATCTTACCCACGAGTGTTGTAACAAACCTACGATAGGTAGCTACAATCACTATCACCTTAGCCCAAATGGTATACCAAGTGGTATCCAGAGGTGGTATGGTCTCGTATATATTAAACACATGGCTGGTAATCCTAGGATAAGGCCTAGGGAATAGTTGAGTAGCCTTGAGATACTCTACTAGGGAGGGTAACAATTCGGGAAAACATTTGCATAAAGTCAAGCGATTTATGGGAATGTTACACGGACCTCCGAGACGACTTCTGTCGACTGGAGGACTTCCGGAGGGGTTAAAGGCAGAAGAGGGCAGAGTTACCCTGCCTTAGGAATTTGGTCATTATGCCCATGGGTCCCAGTTACCCTGCTGAGGAACCCAAGTTACCCTACCTTCACCGGAAAAGTTATCCTAGAACTTACAGGTCGATTGCCTCACATTCTATGGGCTCTTAGATGTTCTTGGACGCACAGGCATCCTCACGGGGAGGTCCCACGCCTGTGCAAGAGAGGCCCGAACATACTATTGAACTTGGGCGGGTTTTGCTAACACCCCCCTCTGGCCCCAGCGTTGGGACGGCGCGTCATAGGCAGACGGCTGTGTAGTTGCTCGTTTGCTAGTTAAAAGAGGTCATTGGAGCAGCTGCCATAACACCGTATAAGTCGTCGCCGTCCGTCCGACTGAATGTCGTTCGTAGGATATATAAGGGGAGTATGGGTAACCGCCAAAATAGAGGTGGCCCATATATGGTCTCTCGGGCACCTAGGAGTCTATTCTTGCCTACGGGTAGTAGGGTCTTCCTAGTGGTACTCAGGTAGTCTCAGAAGGCCAGGGTGCTTTCGAGACAAATCCCTCAGTAACCAGCCCGGGCCTTCTCATCTTGATTTGTAGCATTACTATGGGTTGTTATTGGACTCTAGAGGTATGAGTCTTATCACGGTAGAGTATGTCACGAAAGGCTGGCTATGGGTAGCGCCCACTTAGCCAACCATCGGCTACATCTCACCTGGGGAGCTTGCATGTCAATTTATCACCTTGGATAGACGCGTAGATTAAATGATGGACTGCATAGCTTGTATAGACGAAACTACCACTGGCCCAGTGAGTCCACCACCTTGGTATTGACTCCGGTTGTTGTCATAACAGTTAGCCACTGGTATGACTTCGATAGGAAAGGTTTTCCTGCTGCGGTTCTATTGGAGATGCATTGCAGAAACTCATATCGTATTGACGGAGTTAAGTGTACCCGAGTTGGTCCGACACTTCTGCCAGGATAAATCCTGATGGAGGGTAGACCTCGCACAAACCCTGAGCAGGACAGGGTGCTCGCACCAGGTCGGAGTAGTGGTGAATGTCAAAGGCTTAAATCTGTTATCTACTTAAGTTTAATCGTTTGGCATTCTACTTCGATAACCAACTTTCCTTGAGACAACTTATTGAGTGAAGCTTTGAGCTTATCAATATTAAGTTTAACCGTTTTGATTCTTCGTGAATTATTTACTCCATCTTTATCTTCTACTTTGAGTTTTGGTGCGGTCGCAACCTTAGAGTTCACCTCTCTATAGGGTGCCCCCGTTACAAGTGTTTTTGGCCTATCTGAAAAGGTTAGTACTAGTCCAGACGTCTAAAAGATTGTTCTAAAATTGGTTGATGTCTACTTACCAATTTTACGCTTTCCTCAGATGCTTGTATATTCCCTGCATCAGATATGTAATTGAGCGGCTGAAGCCAAACACGGTGCACCTGAGTGGTTAATGCAACCTGTCCCGGGAGTGGTTCATCAAAAAGGGTATATTGGAGAATAAGCCCCTTGGCCTGCTCTACGATGGCTCCCTCTACTCCCATAGCTGTATTGCGACGTGAGTTAGTCTCATGCCATATATGCTCATGGCCCGGCATCTCCTGTTTGCCCCGAGGACTTGAGTATCGGACTGCTGATGTTGTGGCTCTGTGTGTAGCCATTGATGAATAACGCGATACACCGGATGTCGAGATGCTGGGTGGAGTGTACGCACTACTTCATATTATACGTGCTCTTCCAGCAGGGGTACGCCTGACGATTGCGGCTTCCGGCGATCTGGAGGTGGTCGAAATTTGGACAGTCGATACCCTGTTGTTGGTTCGTTGCTTCCCGGCTCGTGATTAATGACGTGTTATTGATCTAGTGCCATCTGCATTATCATTCTCATCTGTGTCTGGCTCTGTGTCCAATTCAGTTTGATCAGATATGTGGGAGTTTTGGTACTCATCGCTGCTATCATCGCTGAGATGAAAGATTTCTGTTATTTGTTTTCCATCCTCATCCTGATCGGCCTTGTGATCATTATACGCCACTGTGTGTAAAGTGTCCCTTCGGGGGTGCTTGGCTGGCCGTTCCAGAAGACTTCAAACGATCTGTGGTGGCCAAGATTTCTGAGCCCCCTAATGTGCACTGTGAGTGCTGCCTGATTCTGTCGGCTGGGTTCCTGATCTCCCTGCCTTATCGACTGGTATGACGTCGCACCTACGTCGGTTCTGATTGGCTACCCGTGCGCTGGGTTGGCTGCGTGAACTGGCTTGTGGTTGTTTATGCATGTTTGAATGCCGGAGGTTTGATAAAGGTTTAGGATAGAAATTAGGACGTATGAAAAAGCGATATATTGTGTGGTAAAGATGAAGAGTGTGTTGTTTTGTTGAGTAGGCCATGTCTGGTCTTATACTCTAGGACTTAGGGAGTGGGTGGGGGGGGTTGAGCATCACATACGATTACTCGTTAATGAAAAAGACTATTTGGCTGCAAAAAGGGGTTTTTCTGCTTGTTCATTATTAAGTTAATACTCTGGACGAGCTCATGTATGATGTTCGTCTAGACTCTGGTATGAACCAGTTCGACGGAATGCGGGCGTCGCCAATGTACAAGGCGTCGTCGATGTCTGAGGCTAAGCAAAAACTAGCCACAATGAGTATCACTTAGTGACACCAATTCTAGCAAGACACACGCTACGCTAAAAGCAGTTTAGATTTATCGATCTTAATCTCCGAATGTTGATTCAACACCATTGAACTTCGAGATATCAGTTTTCATGTCATGCATCCTCGCTAATTGTCCAGTTCTATTGGCCATCGCCTACCGCAAAATGGACAGACTATGCGAGGCGTGCCCAATCGGGAAAAACATATTAGACGTTAGCTCAAGGGGAAGTAAGGTCCAGAAGGTGATGCAAGGGCGCGCACTGGTATCATTAATTGTGTTCTATCTGATACATGCTACGAACAAGAAGCAGAAAAGAAATTCAATGAAACCAAAGGGAAAACAACATCTAGTAAACGGTAAGGTTGTTTGGGTAAAAATGAAAAACGAATTACTGAAAAAAGTAGTGAATCTCGTTTTATTTGCTGCCCGTGCTGCGTCTTGCTACATGGCGCACCTAAGGAGTAGATAAATTGTTCTTTGGGGCTAGCGGAGAACTACGGTTTTGAGATCCGCATGCCCGGTGTGTCACTGGAGCTGGTGGCTGGGTCGGAGACTGATTGATTGTGGCTGGCGGGTGTTCAGGTATGGGAGAGGGTTGTTCTATTGGTCTCTCCGGAGTCGTGAGATCGAGCCTAGCATGTGGAGCTGCAGGAGGCGTGAGTGGAAGTGTGTCGCAAAGCATAGATAGACTGGCAGGAGGTGTGTCCTCGGCGCCATCGTGTCCTTGATGCCTCACAGATACAGCTCCTGGGTTTGCCAGCCAATCAAGCATCCACAGGTGCACCTTCGCCATTTCACGAAGCGCTCCAAGTTTCTCCAACCCTGATGCCGTCGCAATTGGATTAGAGCTTGCTGGTACTTAGATTTGCGATGGAATATTCTGCCGGTGTGTTGAGGGGCCCGGATCTCCAAGTGCCTTGAGATCCTTCTGTAATTAACTATTCTATTTCAATGTGAAGGATAAAAATAGATGAATGATGCTACGGATTTGATACTTACATCGCCGTCGTCCACATAGATTACCCCAGCACCATGAGGAGCCCGAGTTTCCCCCTCTGGCTCGGCCTCTAGCCATTCCTTGTCGTCAACAGACTCTTCATCCCGCATTTCCCTCACAGAGTCTTCTCCTGCAGCCGACTTATCGCAGTTGTCGCGGTCAAAAAGTGGATACCTCTCATTGTGAGGCTCGGGGGTTTCGTCTAGGTCCTCTGCATCTTCGCGACGTGACTCGAGAACCATTAGGTCCAGGGGATCGTGCCCTTTGTTAGCCAGGAACCACATACGAATGTCGTCATTTCTATTGAGAAATATGAGCTGGCGTAGGGGGAGTGGATCATCTGGCTTCTGACATAGCATAGCGGAACCTACTCCTGTCGTACCAATTATCTAGCGGGGGCATCGAATTTCCTCTTCTACGTCTTGCCCTCTTACTACCTGGAGCAAATCCATGATGCTCGGTATAGTCAGAACCCCGCAGGCGATTGCCCTATCGGAATCTTTTACAAACCATGGGTAGCCAAGGAATGGATGAACGGTAGGCAGCGCACTAGTCCTTTGGATAATATGCACTCTCCAAGCACACGGGGAACATAGGGAGTGCCAATTCGAGTAAGGCACTGCGATCTGCTGTCAGTCAAGGTCTAACGGAATAAATAATGGTAATAATTAGCTGGAGGTTCCGCAACGTCACCACGAAGATCCCGCCCAGCTTTTTGGCGCTCATTTGACATCTGCAGTTTCTTGGCCGAATCTTGGACCAGAGTTTTCAGATGACGGATGAACTCTCCAACATCATCCGGGTGGTGCTGGTTTTTGATGAGCTCGATACGCTCCTTGACTGGTGAAAGGCTGCAAGCAAATGAAACAATTGAGTCAACTTGCGATTCAGTTAGGTGACCGGTGTCAAGAAGGAGAGCCATAATATAGGCCTTGATTTTCTCGCGCCATGTAGCATAGACGGAAGATGCGCCACGCGGATGCTTGAATCTACACCACGATTTCGCATACGCAATGTCGCCATATACAGTCCTGGTTTGAGTTAGACAGTCAGTATAACCAATTCAGACTACTCAATACTTTGGATCTAAATACCCCTAATTCCCGACGGCCGGCTAGAAGTGTGCGCGCTCAATAGGCTCCGGTTCTCTGTTCATTTGAAAAAATGAAACATTTGTCAGTTCGCTATTCTATTCATCCACAGCAGGGGGGACAATGATTGCTCACAAGGCGTCTTCTGTGGGACGACAGCCTGCCGAAGGTGAGAGAGTTCTTCTTCGTATTCTGCTCTGAACTTCTGGCGTGCGTGGCTGATCCGCAGGACGTCTGAGAAGCAGAGAGTTAACGTTGAACTCAAAAGTTAGGTGTCGATGTTTGCTTACTTTCCTTTGCGTAATTGACGTCTCGCTCTGCCTGGGGGTGCCATTTGTGCGTGGATCAATGAATTGGATCAAGCCGCCAGGGCAAACAAAATGGTTGGCCGACTAAGGCTATTGATACGACGTCAAGTAAGGCTTAGAAAGTATGGATTGTAGTTGACGTAAATATCTCTCCCGACAAAGGCTGTTGGGGCGCTTTCACAAAGCGCAATGGTAAGTGTGGTGTGTCTGGATGTAACAGGAAGATGTGGACGGGGCGCATGAGAGGACCGCTTATAGGCATCAAGAGCAAGAGTGTTGGGTCTGCACTTGCTCTTCCTTGCTTGTCGCCCTTAGGGTCCGGCTGGTACTGTATGTTCCTGGGGTAGAGTTGAGTGTAGAAGACACTTTCCTGGTAAAGAATCACGGGCGTGATTAACAATGATCGTTGATAGAAGAACGAATTGCAATGGGAGCATATACCAAATGTAGAGAATAGATCGATGGCTTAGTCTCCCATCGCATGTTGTCAAACACCTTGTTAAGCCTCATGTGCGTTTGACGCCACGAGACGTCCCGTACTGCGATGCATCTTGGCGTCCCTTGGCGTCCACAAAGGGCTAAGGCTGGGAATAAGACATCAACCCAACCCTGCGGGGCATCAGACACCTCACACAACCCCAGGGGATGATGACCTTCGGTTGACGAAGATTAACACCTCTGACTTGATTGACGTGCTATGAGAAATTGAATCTATTCTAAGTCTAATTATGATACTCTATTAAAACTATCAATATAAAATGCTAATACACAGGGCGTCTCTGTAGATGCAGCCTCAATCTACGCGCCATAATATGGATTACACTCTTGGGGGCCAACATAGTCTCTTAACCTGAAGCTCGTCCTTACTATCGTCTTCGAAAACCATTCGGCGCTTCTGAAGCTGGTCCTCTTTCAAAAATTCTTTAGCAGAAGCGACAAGATACTTGATTTTGGACCTGCGCTCATCCCAATTATCGACATCAAACTACGCCTTACGCTTCCGTGCCTTATCGTCATGCGTGGGACTCTATAGCTGTTTCATGATGCGATCTGTGTTCTGCATTCCCTGCGATTTAATTGAGAGAGGTATCCGACTTCCTGTGGAATCGCCACCCTGATCAACAGGAGATGTCATACTGACAACCCTCCTACGGTGCGAATCAAAGTCGTCTGAAATATCTGATGATGAGCTGGACCATCCCTGAAGAAAAAGAGGAGAATCTTGTGGGTTTTGTGATCCACTGGACTTAGTACAATTAAGGGGAATAGCTTTTCCCTTTGGTTGAGCTGCCGGGTTGACATTATGTCCGGCTAAGGTGTTTGCCCAATTAGAGACAGCATTTGGTGCCAGGTATCTGTGTCTCGGCTCCGATGGTGTAGCTGGTGTAGCTGGCGTTGATGGGCGATGACCATAAACGAGCACGTCAAGCGGGTCCTCATTAGGTTGATTCGACAAGAGCCAGGTACGTACGTCCACATCACTCTGGATGAAAATATAATTTGAATAATGTCATTTCATAGGGTCTTCATGAAGCTCGCGCTGGCCTTCACCGGGAGCGCCGAATATGTAGCGAATGCTGTCCGAGGGTACACATCTTAAAATTGCTGATGACAAGCTGTAAGGGGTGCACCCTGTAGTGAGGTGAACTCTAAGGTTGCGACCGCACCAAACACTCAAAGTAGAAGATAAAGATGAGGTAAGTAATTCAAAAGAATTAACGGTAAAACTTAATATAGTTAAGCCCAAAGCTTCACTCAATTTAGTTCTCTTGAGGAAAAGTTGGTTGTTGAAGTAGAATGCCAAACGCTGAAACTTGAGTAGATATCAGATTTAAGCCATTGACATTCACGACTACTTCCGACCTTGTGCGAGCACCCTGTCCTGCTCAGGGTTTGTCCAAGGTATACCCTCCATCAGGATTTATCCTGCGGAAGTGTCGGACCAACTTGGGTACACTTAACTCCGTCAATTGGATATGAGTTTCTGCAATGCATCACCAATACAACCGCAGGTGGAAAAACTCTACCTATCGGAGTCATACCAGTGGCTAACTGTTATGACAACAACTGGAGTCAATACCTAGATGGTGGACTCACTGGCCCAGTGGTAGTTTCGTCTATACAGGCTATGCAGTCCATCATTTAATCTACGCAACTATCCAATGTAATAAATTGACATGCAAGCTCCCCCGGTGAGATGTAGCCGATGGTTGGCTAAGTGAGCGCTACCCATAGCCAGCCTCTCAGGACATACTCTACCGTGATAAGACTCATACCTCTTGAGTCCAATAACAACCCATAGTAATGCTACAAATCAAGGGGAGAAGGTCCGGGCTGGTTACTGAAATATTTGTCTCGAAAGCACCCTGGCCTTCTGAGACTACCTGAGTACCACTAGAAAGACTACCCTACTACCCGTAGGTTCGAATAGACACCTAGGTGCCTGAGAGACCATATATGGTGGACCTGCATTTGGGCGGTTACCCATACTCCCCTTATATATCCTGCGAACGATATTTAGTCGGACGGACGCCGACGACATATACGGTGTTACTGCAGCCACTCCAATGACTTCTTTTTACTAGCAAACGAGCAATTATTCAGCCGTCTGCCTATGACGCGCCATCCCAATGCTGGTGCCAGAGAGGGGTGTTAGCTAAACCCGCCCAAGTTCTATTGTATGTTCGGGCCACCATTACACAGGCGTGGGGCCTCCCCCGCACAGATGCGTGTGCGCCCAAGAACATCTAAGAGCCCTAAGAATGTGAGGCAATTGACCTCTAAGTTCTAGGATGACTTTGCCGGTGAAGGTAGGGTAACTTGGACACCTCAGTAGGGTAACTGGGGTCCATGGGCATAATGACCAAATTCCCAAGGTAGGGTAACTTTGCCCTCTGATGCCGTTAACCGCCCCCGAAGCCCTCCAGTAGACCACAAAAGTCATCTCGCAGGTCCGTGTAATATTCTCATAATTCTCTTGACCTTATGCGAATGTTCTTCTGAAAGGTTACCCTGTCTAGTAGAGTACGTCAAGGCTACTCAACTATTCCCTAGGCCTTATCCTAGGTTTCCCAGCTATGTATATACTAAGTATACGGGACCATACCACCTCTGATTACCACTTGGTATACCATTTGGGCCAAGGTGGTAGTTATTGTAGCTACCTATCGTAGGGTCATTACGCAAGCCCCCAATGTCATATGAATTTAACTCTTCAAAATCCACACCATTGAGATGAGCATGGTGCCAATAGAGGATGTGATAATTCGGTCGCGGTGCGTCACTCTCAAGCCGATGTTGTTGCCAAACAATGCGCAGGGCCCGTGGGCGACCAAGTAGACCCCGCGAGTCTGTATCTCGTTTGTTAGTAAGTCACCACACAAATCATTGGGGTAATTTCAAAAAACTCTCACTTCTTTGCCTTACATCCCATAGATCTGGCGCGTTTTGCCTTACATTAGGCTGATCTACAGCATGGCGAAGTATCTGGGCCTTATAATTGGCCGAGGCAGGCGTATCAAGGATAGTTAACGGGGCAGCTGGTTGGATTTTCAGAGGGTTATAGACGAGGGGAGCACCCATTTTGTGCATTCTGACTCCCGACGAGCGCAAACTTTATATCCCAGGGGCAATCACAGTGAGAGGATTATTCTGCGTTGCGCTTCCTGACGGACCAGGACCGGCAGACACCATAGCGGGAGGTTGGTGTGCCCCTTGGGAATTTGCCGGGAGAGACTGGAGTTGGTTTGCTGACGGACCAGCATTTGCAGACACTGTCGAGGGAGGTTGGTTTGGCCCTTGTGGATTCGGCGTGGGAGTGTGGATTTGGTTTCCTGACTGACCAGCATTTGCAGACGCTGTTGAGAGAGGTTGGTTTGGCCCTTGGGGATTCAGCGGGGGAGCCAGGATTTGGTTTGCACAAGCGGCTGTCTGAGGAGGATTATTTAGTGGCTGGTTATTCACCACGACCTGAGGAAACATTTGTTGTGGGTTATTCGTCGATGCAGCACCTGATATTTTCAGGGTGCTAGCAGACGCGCGCAACCGCATTTTGAGAGGGGGCATCGCCGGGAGAGGCATATTCTGTGCTGCGCTTCTTGACAGACCAGGATTTCCAGACGCTGGCAAAGGAAGTTGTATTGGCCCTTGGGGATTCGGCGGGAGAGGAGGGATTTGGTATGGACCAGCAGCCTGGGCAGGTTAGAATTGAGCTGGCCCAGATGCATTGGCTGTGGGAGCATTTGGGGCACCAGTGCCTGCATTCTGTACAGCTGTTGCAAGACCCCACTGGCTCGCAGGGGGGGCATTCGCAGGGAGTAATATGTTCGTGACAATCACCTGCACCGGAGGGACTCCCGGCACCTGCGGAAACGGCTTGTTTTTCAAGTTGATTGTATTAGTCAACTTCTTCCCACAGTCCTTAACTAGTTGGACCACTGCCTTGTCCACCGCCTGCATACCAGGTATGTCGTTCGCGGCAGATGCAGTGGCGAGTTTATTGCAGGCGGGTCTCAATTGCCGGAAGCCGGTGACAATTTGCAGGAATTCTGCGTCAGGGAAGTGGTGAAGATCCGTCTGAGAACCCCTGACTAACATTTAATCCTTAACCGCGTCCCACCATGCACCGTATATGGCGTCACAATGGAGACCAACCACGATGCCCATTGACCTCTTATCCTCAGTGATTTTTCTTTTGTCCAAGCGGGTAAATGAGATTTCTCCAATGAGAGAATTAGCAGGAAGCTGATATGTCTAACCTGCTGGTACCAGCTGCGGCCCGCCAGCTGGCATCAGTGCATATTGAATGATTTAGATATTCTGCGCCATATCGAATATGTTTTCAAGTATATTGATTTGATAAATATCAGAGGCTAGAGATGTGCATCTTGTGGATCTTGTGGAAGTTCTGAATGGCAGATGATTCTTGGTATGAGGTCCCCCTGTGTTTATCTGTTCCCATTATATATAAACACTATGATCTTTTAGGCCGGTTGAAAGATTCAAGTATTTTTAACAATTTATTAGGGAACCGGGATCTGACGCTCTACCACCGGGCACCCCCATAATCTGATTCAGCTTGAACAAATGAAATGGAATAAAGACTGTTGCGTTCGAACAGGAAAGATTCTCGGTATATTATCAAGATCCTGAATCAAAAAATCCAAGACAGCGCCACGTGACCTTTACGCTAAGCAATTCAAAATACTTGATCCAGTTTAGATCATTCGGGCCGCTTGACCCTACGTGTCATCCATACCCGTTGTTGACATCACCCGGATAGCCTTAGACTCGAAACTACACAAGGCCGGGATAATCAGAGAAATCTCGCCCCATGCCTAACAAATGTCCATTCTGCCGATGGAAATACAGCCAGTCTGGTGTATATGAGAAGCACCTGCAAAATGTGCATGCAAATCTGGATATTGTCTTAGCGTCTACAATAAAATATGCATCCTTACAAACTACTAACGATAACAAAGGAAGCAACATATTGCCCCGCGCGGGGCATCTCCGCCTGGATTCCGACTATGAATCTGATCCAGATCCTACCGGACATAGGTACGGCGCATTCGATGACATCAGTCACGAGTGTGATACAGAGATACTCAACGAAACTCTTAGTCCATTACCCAGTAAACCCATGCTTTATGAAGGGGTCGGCGAATCTTGTAACGACCCTAGGATAGGTAGCTACAATCACTAACACCTTAGCCCAAATGGTATACCAAGAGGTAACCAGAGGTGGTATGGTCTTGTATACTTTATACAAATAGCTGGTAAACCTAGGATAAGGCCTAGGCAACTGAGGAGTAACCTTGAGGTACTCTACTAGGCAGGGAAACCTTTCGGGAGAACATGCGCATAAGGTCAAGAGAATTATGGGAATGTTACACGGACCTCCAAGACAACTTCTGTGGTCGCCTGGAGGACTTCCTGAGCGGTTAAAGGCTTAAGAAGGCAAAGTTACCCTACCTTGGGAATTTGGTCATTATGCCCAGGGACCCCAGTTACCCTACTGAGGTGTCCAAGTTACCCTACCTGCACCGGCCAAGTCATCCTAGAACTTAGAGGTCGATTGCCTCAGATTCAATGGGCTCTTAGATGTTCTTGAGCGCATACTCATCTGCACGGGGAGGCCCCATGCCTATGTGAGGATGGCCCGAACATGCTATTGAACTTGGGCGGGTATTGCTAACACCCCCCTCTGGCCCCACCGTTGGGACGGCGGGTCATCGGCTGACGGCTGTGTAGTTGCTCGTTTGCTAGTTAAAAGAGGTCATTGGAGCAGCTGCCGTAACACCGTATAAGTCGTGGCCGTCAGTCCGACTGAATGTCGTTCGCAGGATATATAAGGGGAGTATGGGTAACCGCCAAAATAGAGGTCGCTCATATATGGTCTCTCGGGCATCTGGGAGTCTATTCGAGCCTACGGGTTGTAGGGTAGTCTTCCTTGTGGTGCTCAGGTCTCAGAAGGCCAGGGTGCTTTCCAGACAAATAGCTCAGTAACCAGCCCGGACCTTCTCCCCTTGATTTGTAGCATTACTATCGGTTGTTATTGGACTCTAGAGGTATGAGTCTTATCACAGTAGAGTATGTCCCGAGAGGCTGGCTATGGGTAGCGCTCACTTAGCCAACCATTGGCTACATCTCACAGGGGGAGCTTGCATGTCAATTTATCACATTGAATAGTCATGTAGATTAAATGATGGACTGCATAGCTTGTATAGACGAAACTGCCACTGGGCCAGTGAGTCCACCAGCTAGGTATTGATTCCAGTTGTTGTCATAACAGTTAGCCACTGGTATGACTTCGATAGGAAGAGTTTTTCCACCTGCCATTGTATTGGAGATGCATTGCAGAAACTCATATCCTATTGACGGAGTTAAGCGTACCCGAGTTGGTCTGACACTTCCGCCAGGATAAATCCTGATGGAGGGTAGACCTCGGACAAACCCTGAGCAGGTCAGGGTGCTCGCACAAAGGTCGGAAGTAGTGGTGAATGTCAAAGGCTTAAATCTTATATCTACTTAAGTTTAAGGGTTTGGTATTCTACTTCGACAACCAACTTTTCCTCGAGAGAACTAAATTGAGTGAAGGTTCGAGCTTAACTAGATTAAGTTTTACCGTTGATTCTTCTGAATTATTTTACCTCATCTTTATCTTCTACTTTGAGTGTTTGGTGCGGTCGCAACCTTAGAGTTCACCTCTCTATAGGGTGCCCCCGTTACAGTATATGGTTAAGCGCACTCACTTAACTCTCTTCTGAGAATTGTTGTTTTAGCCTACAGTTTGGACATTGTTTGATTACGAGTCGCTTGTCTGGTACAAGAAGCATCGGGTGGACAGAATAATGTCTTCAACTATGGCTGTGTCCCGTTTTCATTCTCGTCCTGAGCGCATGACTGGTATTGAACGAGAAATATCTCGAACCGCTGCAAGAGCAGACCTAAAGAGATTAGGTTGGCGGCCAATCCAGCAGCTCCTGACATATGACATTGAGAATG
>Ga0307509_10004728_pt1 | contig 19420 bp, 22 predicted proteins | sample 10_EM_MG_FD_202245 | JGI IMG/M metagenome (GOLD analysis project Ga0307509, IMG submission 202245) | Populus trichocarpa ectomycorrhiza microbial communities from riparian zone in the Pacific Northwest, United States - 10_EM | ecosystem: Host-associated > Plants > Roots > Unclassified | place...
GTCTACGCGCCGCGCATGGGCGACCTGGATGCGCTGGTCGTCGAGATGACCCGGCTGGAGAACAGCCGCATCTTCAACGGCTTTCCCGACCTGTCGAGTCCGATGCTCGGTGCACCGGCCATCGCCGACCTCGAGCACCTGCTCGCCAAGGGGCCGCCGCCCATACCACCCGAGCACATGGCGCTGCTGATGAAGGGAGCCCCGCTGGCGGAGATGGAGCGCTACGCCCAGACCAGTGGCACGCCGTTCTGGAGCTGCAGTTTCACGTTCTACGGCCCCGAGGCGGTGGTGCGCGCGCAATGGGCGCATGTGCAGGAGCGCATGCGCAGCGTGATCCCCAATGCCGGCTTCCGCGAAAACTCATTCGTCAAGCTGCCGCTGACCGAGGCGCAGAAAGAGACCGCGCACTACACCGAGTTCGGCATCCCGAGCCTGAAGCTGTTCTCGGCGGGCGCGCGGTCGGCGTGGAACCCGACGCCCAGCCGCGGCCACATGTGGTTCTCGCCCATCATCCCACGCACCGCCGAGGCGGTGCTGGAGATCAGCCGCGTGATCCGCGAGGCGGCACAGCGGCTCGGCTTTCCGCTGGTGACGGGGTTCACGCTTCCGGCCGGCTTCTGGGAACGCGCGTTCGTGTACGTCATCGGCTTCTCGGTCGGCGACGACGTGGCGATCAACAAGAAGAACCGAGCCTCGTTCCGCGAGCTGATCCGCATCGCGGCCGACCGCGGCTGGGGCGAGTACCGCACCTCGCCGGCCTTTCAGGACGACGTGATGGCCACCTATTCGTTCAACGACCACGCGCTGCGCCGTTTCCACGAGACGGTGAAGGACGCGATCGACCCGAACGGTATCCTCTCGCCCGGACGCTACGGTATCTGGCCCAAGCGTTGGCGCCACCTGCGGGGAACGAGCAAATGAGCCGCAGCGCTTCGACATCCCTGCTCCTGCTCGCGCTCAGCGCGTCGCTGCCGTCCGCTGCGGCCGACAGTCCGCAGATCGAGCGCGGCCGAGAGGTCTACCAGCACTGGTGCTCAGCCTGCCATGCGGCGGGAGACCAGGGCGTTCCAGGCACACTGGCGCTCGCGGCCAAATACCAGGGCACCAGCACGCCCGCCGCGCTCGAGCAGCGCCGCGACCTGAGTTTGCCGGTGCTGCGCCACTTCGTGCGCAACGGCGTTTCGGTGATGCCGTTCTTCCGCAAGACGGAGATCAGCGACGCCGAGCTCGAAGCGATGGCGGCCTATCTTGCCCAGTCGGCTCGTTGAACGAAGAGGGAACGCAGTGAACGCACGGGAAATGTTTGACGTCGAGGGCCGCACCGCCATCGTCACAGGCGGCGCCAGCGGCCTGGGGCTGGCTTTCGTCGAGGTGCTGGCCGAGCACGGCGCGCGCGTGACGATGCTCGACATGGACGAGGTACGGCTGGAGACCGAGGTCGAACGCTTGCGTGCCCAGGGCCGCTCGGTGCGCGGCCGGCGGCTGGACGTGACCGACCGGCCGGCGCTGGACGCCGCGTTCGATGAAGCCGCGGCTGAACACGGCGGCCTGGACATCGCCTTCGCGAACGCCGGCATCGACCCCGGCCCAGGCTTCGTCAGCTTCGCCGACCGCAGCAAGCGCCTGCCGGAGTATGCGCTGGAGAACTACGAAGACACGCGCTGGCAGCGCGTGATCGACATCAGCCTCAACGCCGTGCTGCACAGCATCCAGGCGGCAGCTCGCCACATGAAGCCGCAGGGCAAGGGCCGCATCGTCATCACGACTTCGACGGCTGCCGTGCGCGTCGCGCCCGGCGTCGGCGTGGCCTACATGGCAGCCAAGGCCGCAGCCGCGCACCTGATGCGCAACACCGCGCTGGAACTGGCGCGCTACGGCATCCTGGTCAACGCCATCGCGCCCGGGCCGTTCGCCACGAACATCGGCGGCGGCCACATGAACGACCCGGCAGTGCGCGATGCGATCGCGCAGCTGATCCCGCTGCGCCGTGTCGCCGACAGCGAAGAGATCAAGGGCCTGGCGCTGCTGCTCGCGTCGGACGCCAGCAGCTTCATCACGGGCCAGCAGTTCGTGATCGACGGTGGTTATACCGTCGGCAAGGCCGATTGAATGACAAGCATGCAACGCCGAAACCTTCTGCTCACTGCCGCAGCCTGGCCGATCGCCGCAAACACCTTCGCGGCCGAGTTGCGGCACACGGATGCGCCGGCACGCGTCGTAATGGCAGGCGCCGCCGACCTGCTGGTGATTGACAGCCACTCTGCCGCGGCGGCGAAACTGGTCGACATGTCTCGACACATCGGCACGCCACTTCGGACCATCGATGGCGATGTGACGTCACTTTGGTTCAACACGCTGGCGCTGTCGTGGCCGCGTGGCGAACTGCGCACGCTCGAGGGACTGACCTCCCCGCGCGCGCTGTTCTGCCTCGAGCTGCTGGCCGGCGACCATCGACTCCGCGTGGTCCGACGCGAGACCGTGGCCCCCGGCCTGGTGCATTGGCGAATCGAGCCTCGCGCGCCCACCTGAGGCGCAGCCTTCGATGCCGAAGGGCTTTAGCGCTTCGGACTTCCTTGTTCTTACGACAGAGCCCGCCATGATCCCAACCACCCACGAATCCGTCCGTCTGCCGTTCCGCTATGCCGACCCGGACAAGGAGCCAGGCCGCTTCTTCGCGCTCTCGCATGCCGAGTCGACCTGCAGCTTCGTGCAGCACGACACGACGGTGACCAACGCGCGTCTGCTGGCCGAACCCTTGCGGCTAGACCGCAACGGCATCGAGCTCGTCTAGCATGCGACCGCGGTCTCGGACTTCTTCGACGACGAACAGACCGAGACGATCTACAAGCCCGAGATCGAAGCGCTGATCCGGCGCCTCACGGGCGCGACCAAGGTCATCGTGTTCCATGCGTTGGCGCGCGACGAAGGCCCGGGCCAGCGTGCCGGCCGCCGCCCGGCCCGCAATGCGCACATCGACTACACCGAAGAGTCGTTCAAGGCCTGGGCGCGCCACGCGATGAGCGCAGCCGAGGCGGACCACTGGCTCGCACGGCCCTGGACCGCGATCAACGTCTGGCGCGATATCCGACCCGTGGAGTCGGCTCCGCTGGCGGTCTGCGACGGCGGCACCGTGCGTGACGAGGACCTGATCGACGTGCCGATCTGGTTGCGCCCGGACGAGCCGCACGAGCCCCCGGTCTCGGGCCGCAACCTGGTCTGGCGGCCGCACCACCGCTGGTACTACTACCCGCTGATGCAACCCGACGATGCACTTGCGTTCCGCCTCGCCGACAGCGACCACAGCAAGCCGCGCCTGTCCGCGCACGGCGCGTTCGACGACCCGACCACACCGCCGGACGCGCGTGCTCGCGCCAGCTACGAAGTGCGCACGCTCGCGTTCTTCGACTGACCCGTCGCGCGCACGGCATCCGACCGACAACGAACCGCCCTGGCGTTTCGGCTGATTCAATCGGCAGCGCGTTGCTGCATGGCCTTGGCCTCGGCAATCATCGTCTCGTAGCCGGCCATCGCGCGCAGTCGGTCCGCGTCGGTGACCGGCTCGCTGGCGAAGTACGACATCACCTCGTCGAACTCGGCCTGCGCGCTGGCGCGGTTCTCGGCGTGCGCCAGCACGTAGGCGTCGTTGCGCCGGATCGCGCGCAATACCGCCTCGCCGAGTTCGACAGGGTCCATGCCGATGTCGGCGATGGACGACTGCGGTGCCGCAGCGGCGGTGCGCGTCGCCAGCGCGGGCGGACGCACCTTTTCCGATTCGCGGATGTTGCTGTGTGTCAGCCCCGGGCACAGCGTGGTCACGCCGATGCCCTTCGGGCCCAGGGTCAGGCGCAGCGAATCGGACAATCCGCGCACGGCAAACTTCGACGCGCAGTAGATGCCTCCGCCACCAGGCAAGGGTGTCAAGCCTGCCATCGACGAGGTGTTGACGATGTGACCGCCTTCGCCGTGGCTCAGCAGCCGAGGCAGGAAGGTGACGATGCCGTTGACCACGCCGCCGAGGTTGACACCGAGGATCCAGTCCCAGTCGGCGTAGCTGGCCTGGTCCATGGGCAGCCAGCTGCTGACACCGGCGTTGTTGCACACGACGTGCACCTTGCCGAAGACCCGCTCGACGCGGTCGGCCGCCGCGGCCATCGCCGCACGGTCGGTCACGTCCAGGCGGATGTAGTCGGTGCGGCCTTCGTACGCACGCAGCCGTTCCGCCGCCGCGTCGAGATGGTCCTGCCGGACATCGGCCACCGCCACGCGCAGACCCGCGCGCAGGAAAACGTCGACCATGCCCAGGCCGACGCCGCTGGCGCCGCCGGTCACGAAGGCGACCTTGTCCTGCAGATCTTTCATGCCCGACCCAACACCGACGGCGTTTCGAGGCTGGACGCGACACCGAAGGCCTGCCGCTGCGCCGGCACGTCCTTGGCGAGGTGGCGCAGCCCCTGCAGCGCGCCTTCCAGACGCTCGGGTTCGGTCGAGCTGTACACCAGCCGCTTGAACTCGCTGGCCGCGGGAGACGCCCGCTCCTTGAAGGCAGCGAGTCGCTCGGCCGCCCAGACATCGAGCACCGAGTCGTCGGCGTCGCGCCGGATCACCGCGGCGAGCGCGGGAGCCAGCACGTACAGGTCGAACAGGCCGCTGGTCAGGCCCAGGCCACCGGTCGGGTTGGTGACGTGCGCCGCATCGCCGGCCAGCAGTACGCGGCCGACGCGCATGTGCTCGACGGCGCGCTGGTGCATGCGGTACGGCGAGTGCTGCACCAATTCCCAGGTCGGCGCCCCGGCGGGCAGCATGCCGGCGTACCAAGCCTTCATGCGGTCGAGCACGCCCTCTTCCGGCAACGCGGCATCCTCGCTGTAGGTGCAACGCCACAGGCCGGTGTCGTCGATGCGCGCGACGATCGCGCCGTAGCGCGGATCGATCTGCATCGTCGCGTCGGCATAGCCGAGATCGTCGAACCGGCAGCGCACGTTGGTCGCGACGAAGCGCTCGGGCCAGGTCGTGCCCTCGAGCGTGAGACCCAGCGCCTCGCGCACCCCGCTACGCGCGCCGTCGGCACCCACCACCCAGCCGGCACGCAGCGTCGACGGGCCGGCCCGGGTCTCCGCCGTCAGCGTGACGCCGTCCGCGTCCTGCGCGAGTCCGACGACCCGGGTGCTGTTCAGCACGCGAGCATTCGGATGGCGCAGCAGGTGCGCCAATGCCACCTCGGCCAGCTTGTCCTGCCCCAGATGCAGGTTGTAGCCGCGTCCGGTGCCATCGATGTTGCGCATGTCGAACTCGATGCGCTCGCCGGTGGCATGCACACGCATCTGCAGCGCCACGCCACGGCAGCCGATGGCTTCGGCATCGGCCAGCATGCCCAACGCCTGCATGCCGGGCAGAACCGCGGCGTGGTAGACCATCGCGCGCGGCGACGCCACGATGCCGGCCTCGGCCTCCAGCAGCGTCACGTCGACGCCGGCGCGTGCCAGACCCAGCGCCGTCAGCAGCCCGGTGGGGCCGCCGCCGACGACGATCGCGTTGTCTTGGCTCATTGCGGTTTGTCCTGAGAGAAGAAGGCCTGATGGATCGGCGCAGTGTCGACGTACTCGTTCGACGCGGCGATGAGCCCGTCGCGCACGACATAGAGGAAGTGATAGCGATTGCGGTACGGCTTGCCGCCGGGCGCGGTGGCTTGCACGGCAAGCTCCAGCGAGACTCGGTCATCCTCGGCCGTGACACTGAGGACATCGCTTTTCATGCCCTTGAGCAGCGGTCCCATCTGCCGGAACACCTCGCGCGTCTGCGCCTTGCCGGCGTCGCCGGACATTGGATGCCAGAAACTGCAGTCCTCGGCGACGAGCGCCAGCGCGGCTTCGAAGTCACCCTGCTCGATCAGCCGCGTGTAGCGGACGACAACATCCTTGTTGGCTTGGAGACTCATCAGACAACCTCCATGCTTCGTATTGCGGTATTCGCCTTGCGAACGGCCCTGCGGTTCATGGCTTGTCCTTGGCAAGGTCCTTGGAAACGATCCAGCGGTGCAGCACAGCGGCCACGTCGTCACTGTTCTTCTCGAGCATCATCGCGTGGCCATTGCCGTGCAAGCCCAGGTCTTCGGTGCGCAGATGCTCCGCCGACGCACCGGCTTGCACGAGGTAGTCGACGATGCCGTGGTTGTCGTGGGCCATCCACGAAGCCTCGGCGCTCACCACGGCAATCGGGAAGCCGCAAAGATTGGGCAGCCGGCGGGCCGGCTCGGCCTGAACCTCGCAGGGCAAGAGGCCGGGCCGCGTCGGCACCTTGACGACACGCTTCAGATCTTCGGGCTCGGCCGCCGGCGGGTCGTAGCTCAATGGTGCAGCGGTCAGACCCCAGCGCAGGTCGACCGGGCCGCGCGCGGCGAACGGCGGGCCGATGGGCTCGACTGCAACGATGGCCTTCACCAGCGCGGGCCGCGCATCGGCCATCATCCAACCCGACGGCCCTCCAGCCGAATGCGTCATCAGGATCGCCGGGCCGATAGCGTCGAGCAGCTCGCCGCCGCAACGCGCCATCTCGGCGTGGCTGCGCTCGGCGTCGGCCATGGCGGGGCCGGCACTGCACATGAACTGGTCCAACGTCGGGTCGCCAATCGTTCCTTCGCCCGGCCACTGCGTGTGCTGCTCCGCACGCGGCCACTTCGCGGCCACTCTGGGTGCACTGAAGAAGTCGGCAATGAACTCATAGGGCAGGAGCGGCGTCATCGGCCCCAGAGCGTCCGGGTGAAACGGCGCACGGCCATGGCCGTGGCGGTCGACCAAGTAGACCGCGTACCCCTGGTTCAGGAACCAGCTCACCCAACCGGGGCGACCGTCGGGCGTGGCCAGGTAGTCCAGGCCCTGCCCTCCGCCACCGTGGATCATGACCACCGGCCAGGGCTGGGTCAGCCGCTGCGGGATGCGGTACTCGACGTACATCTGGCCGGCCACCATCGTGCCGCCCGGTGTTGCGACGCGATGGCCGCCCACCCAGAAGAAGCCTTCATCGGCCAGCTGCAGCGGCCGGGTGGCCGCGGCGTGCAGGTCGCGCGGTTTGAGAGATCGAGCCATGTCAATGAGTCCGTTCAGTCGAAGAAGGCGAAAAAGCGCGATTCGATGCTCTCGCGCCGCGCAGCGTCGGGTCCGACATCGGGGTGGTCGAACGAGGTGTGCATTGCGTTCATCGCGTCGGGGTGATCGGAGTCGAAGCCCTTGAAGACGAGCAGATCGTCCAGCGTCATGTTCGACAAGTAGTACCAGCGGTGCGAATCGCCTGCACGGCACAGGCGCGACGAAAAGCAAGTGCCGGGCAACTCCTCCGGGCCGATGCGGTTGTCCCAGACGATGGCGTCGGACGCCGGCACGCTGCGCCCGTCGCACACCGCCAGCGTGTTGGGCTGCGGCGCGGGGGAGATGGCGCGCCAGGTCTGATAGACCGCGAAGCGGCGATACGGCGCCAGCCGATGCAATTCTTCAGTGAGCGCGATGTCGAGGAACATCTTTGCCGTCTCGGGCGTGTAGTCCAGGTGCACGAAGGTGGCCGGCCCGGCCCAGGACTGCTTCTTGTCCCCGCCAGTCGTGCGCACGATCGTTCCGCTGGTCTGCGGCAGCACCTCGCGCGCGCCCGTCAAGGCCTTCAGGCGCTCGGCCACCTCCGCAAGGTAGGCACGGTTGACTTCGTTGCCGCGAACCTGGTGCGTCATGTTCAGCTCGCGCAACTCCGGCCGGCGGGCGCACCGGCTTGGGCAATCGATGAAGGCAAAGCCTTCGACATCGAGCGAGAAACGCTCGCTCGCGCCGCGCACGTCGTGCACGCGCACGCTGCGCGGTTCGAACGCCAGGTTCGTACGTGAAGGGTCGACCATGTCGAATCGGGGCCGACCGGCGATCGCGCCGGCATAGTTGATCTGCGCGATCACAAAAGGAAGTTCAGCGGCCGGCGCACGGCGTTCAGCATCGGAGGTGGCGTTCATGAGGTGTCTGCGAGTTTGAATGTTTGGGTGCGGCGCGCACTGTCATGCGACCACCGCCGCACGACCCAGCAGCGATGGCGTGATCAGGCGGCGCGTGAACAGCAGCCGCTCCAGCAGCACATCCTTGTCCGTCGCCATCGAGCGGATGCGCGCCAGGTCTTGCTCCAGCCGAACCGGATCGCTCGAGTGGTAGATCAGACGCTTGTTCTCACTGGCCTGCGGGGAGGCGACCTCGAGGAACGTACGGCGGCGCTCGTCCGAGTAGCGGTCCAGCACTTCATCGTCGGCTTCGCCCTGGATCACCGCGGCCAACGCCTCGTGCAGCACATAGGTGTCGAACAGGCCCGAGGTGAGGCCCAGGCCGCCGGTCGGGTTGGTCGCGTGCGCGGCGTCGCCGGCCAGCAGCACGCGACCGACGCGATAGCGCGGCGCCGAGCGCTGGTGCATGCGATACGGCGAATGCTGGACCAGTTCGATGTCGGAGGCGCCGGGCAGAATGACCTTGAACACCTCCGGCATCCGCTTGAGCACCTCGTCTTCCGGCAGGTCGGCGCTCTCGCAGTAGGTGCAGCGCCACAGGCCGGTCTCGTCGATCTTCGCGATGATGGCGCCGTATTGGTCATCGACCATCAGCGTCGAGCGTGCATAGCCGTGGCGCTCGAAGTCGTAGCGGATATTGGTCGCGACAAAGCGCTCCGGCCACGTCATGCCCTCGAACGGCAGGTCCAGCGCCTGGCGTACCGCACTGCGCGCGCCATCCGCGCCGATCAGCCAGCCGGCGCGAAACTCGCATGCCTTGCCGGCGGACTCGGCCTGCACCGTCACGCCCTCGGCATCCTGCATCAGTCCGGTGACGCGCGTATTCCAGTGCACCTTGAAGTTCGGCAGCCTCAGCAGGTGGGCCAGCACGATCTCGGCCAGCTTGTTCTGCCCCAGGTGCAGGTTGTACGGGTGACTCGTGTGGTCAGCCAACGGCGCGAGACTCCACTCAATGCGCTCGCGCGTCTTGAAGACCAGGTAGCAGTAGTCCTGCTTGCGAAACCCGATCTTCTCCGCATCCTCGAGCACGCCCAGACGTTCGAGACCGTCGAGTACCGACCAGTGGTAGACCATCGCGCGCGGTGAATCAACGATCGCCGGCTCGGCGTCCAGCAGTTCCACCTGCACGCCCTGGCGTGCCAGACCCAGCGCATTGAGAAGACCCACCGGTCCGGCCCCGACGACCAGTACGCAGTCGCGATCCATTTGCATGCCTCCATCCATCCGGCCCGGGGCCGGTGTGGCGCGATTGTTGGCCGGTGCGCCCGGGGGTGTCAATAAGTCATCCGTACAAGTTTATGAAGATTAGGGTAAGTCACTACGACCAAATGACATTGACAATCCACATCAACAAACCATAAAGTTGTACGGCCAAGTTTTCAGTAGAAGTGCTGCGGAAGTACCGCACCGCTTGAGCCCGTCAAATTCCCCGAAGGAGTTCATCATGTCCGATCGCATCCACGGCCTGCATCACATCACGCTGTGCACCGCCACCGCCCAGGCAGACACTCATCTGTTCATGAAAGTTCTGGGCATGTCGCTCGTCAAGCAGACCTTGCTGTACGACGGCACCGAGCCCATCTACCACCTCTATTTCGCCAACGAGACCGGTACGCCAGGCACGATCACCACGGTGTTCCCGTGGCGGCGCACCGGGCGCAAGGCCAGGCCGGGCACGGGCCAGATCTCGCTGACCAGCTACTCGGTGCCGCCGGACTCGGTCGATTGGTGGAAGGAGCGGCTGACACAGTTCAAGGTGCCGGTGCACAAGGTCTACGAACGCTTCGGCCAGAAGGTGCTGCAGTTCGGTCACCCCGAGTGCGCGCTGACCTTTGAGCTGGTCGAAGACCCGACCGACCAGCGCCCGGCATTCAAGTCGCCCCACGTGCCCGCGTCGTACGCGATCCGTGGATTCCACAGCTGGACGGTGGCGCTGCGCGATGCCGAAGACATGCACTTTTTCATGAACGAAGGCTGGAACTATCAGTTGCTCGGACGCGACGGCATGTTCTCGCGCTACCAGGTCGACGGGGGCAAGGCCGCGCACATCGTCGACCTGCACCACCAGCCCGAGGTGTCGCAGGGCAACTGGTCGTATGGCGAAGGCATGGTGCACCACGGCGCCTTCGCGGTGAACAGTCTGGGCATCCAGACCCAGGTCAAGGCCGAGGTCGAGGGCCTGGGCTTCACCGATTGCTCCGACCGCAAGCATCGCGGCTACTTCGAGTCGATCTACATCCGCACGCCGGGTGGCGCGCTGTTCGAAGCGACGCACAGCATCGGCTTCGACGCCGACGAGCCGGCCGACAAGATTGGCCGCGAGCTGCAGGTCTCGCCGCAGTTCCGGGCGCAGCGCGACGAGCTGGTCAAGCGCCTCGCCGACCCCTACGAGGTGTACTGAACCTTGACCCCGTTCGAATACGAAAGCCCGGCCAGCCGGGTCGTCTTCGGTCCTGGCTGCATGGCGCAGCTTGCCGCGGAGACGGCACGCCTGGGCCGGCGCACGCTGGTGTTGTGCACGCCGGAGCAGCTTGCGCTTGCCGAGCAGGCTCGGGGCCTGCTCGCTGAAGCCGCGGTCGGGCTCTTCGATCGCGCCAAGATGCATGTGCCCAAGCCGACTGCGGACGAAGCGGTCGCGCTGGCACGCGAGCTGCGCGTCGATTGCACCGTCGCCGTCGGCGGCGGCTCGACGATCGGGCTGGCGAAGGCGATCGCGCTCGAACTGGGCCTGCCCATCCTCGCACTGCCGACCACCTACGCCGGCTCGGAGATGACGCCCGTCTGGGGCCTCACCGAAAGCGGCCTCAAACGCACGGGCCGCGACGCGCGCGTGCAGCCGCGCACCGTGCTGTACGACCCGGACCTGACGCTGACGCTGCCGCCGGAGATGTCGGTGACCAGCGGCATCAACTCCATGGCGCACTGCATCGAAGGGCTGTACAGCCAGTCGGCCAACCCGCTGACCAGCCTGATGGCCGAGGAAGGCATCCGTGCGTTGGCTGCGAGCCTGCCGCGCCTCGCGCGCACGCCGCAGGACCGCGACGCCCGCGGCGACGCGCTGTACGGCGCCTGGCTCGGCGGCGCCGTGCTCGGCGCTGTCGGCATGGCGCTGCACCACAAGCTGTGCCATGTACTGGGCGGCAGCTTCAATCTGCCTCACGCGCAGACGCACACCATCGTCATCGCCCACGTCGTCGCCTACAACGCCTTCGCCGCCGGCGGGGCCCTGCAACGCGTGGCGCATGCCCTCGGCGACGCCGAGCGGGACCCGGCGCAGCAGCTCTACGAGCTGATCGCCGGGACCGGCGTGCCGCTGGCGCTGAAGGAAATCGGCATGCCCGAGTCCGGCTTGGCGGAAGTGGTGCGCCAGGCCACCGCCAATCCCCACTACAACCCGGCGCCGCTGCGCGCCGACGCCCTGCACCGGCTGCTGCACAACGCCTACCACGGCCACCGCCCCGAGCCGGTGCTGGGCTGAAAGCGCCCGAAGCGATGACCAACACCATCGAAGCCACCTGCCTCGGCCGGACGCTGCGCTATCGCGCCCTCCAGGTCGAAACACCCGACGGCGTCACGCTCGCCGCCCAGGACTGGGGGCGCGGCGGCCGGCGCCGCGACGTGCTGCTGATCCACGGCTTCTCGCAGTCACACCTGGCCTGGCTGAACCAGGTCAGCGGGCCGCTGGCCGACGAGTTCCGCCTCGTCACCTACGACAATCGGGGCCACGGGCTGTCGGACAAGCCGGCCGGGCCCGAGGCCTATCGCGACCCGCAACGCTGGGCCGACGACGTGCGCAGCGTCATCTCGCAGGCCGGGCTCGAACGGCCGGTGCTGGTCGCCTGGTCGTATGCGGGGCGCATCGCGCTCGACTACCTGCGGGCCTACGGCGACGCGGCGATCGCCGGCCTGGTGATGGTCGCCGCCACCAGCAACGGCGATCCGGCGCTGCTCGGGCCGGGCCTGGCGGCGCTGCGCCGCATGGGCGCGCCCGATCTGGGCACCAGCCTGGAGGCGACACGCCTGCTGCTCGCGATGTGCACGACGCGGCCACTGCCGGCCGAAGCGTTCGCGTTGATGATGGGCTACAACGCGATGACACCGCCGGCCGTGCGTGCGGCCCTCGCCGGTCGGCCGGCCGACTACGACGCCGTGCTGCGCGCCCTGGCGGTGCCGGTGCTGACCGTCCATGGCGACGCCGACCAGGTCAACCTGCCCGCGATGAGCGAGTACACGAATGGCCTGGTACGCCATGGCACGAGCCTCGTCTACCGCGGCGTGGGCCATCTGCCCTTCTGGGAAGACTCGGCACGCTTCGATGCCGACCTTGGTGGTTTCCTGCGTGCGCTGACCTGATCGCGCCCGCAAGCCGTCGCTGCACTGGCAAGCGGCGACGATTTCTGTCCGAGCCACTGCTCCAACTTCGCTTGCCTGCCCGCATGCACTTCTTCGATGCAGCGGATAGAAGCTTTGCAATTCCAACGTGTGCGTCCGCGCTCTAAGCTGCGCTGCCAAGCAAGGAGCACAACATGACTTCATTCATCGACCTGCGGGTCGACGGCCACGTAGCGGTGGTGACGATGAACGCGCCCGAGACGCGCAATGCACTGTCTTCGAACGACCAGTACCAAGCCATCGAAGCGGTGTGCGGACGGCTGTCGCGCGACCGCGCGATTCGTGCCGTGGTATGGACCGGCGCGGGCAAGGCGTTCTGCGCCGGCGGCGACATCAAGGCCATGCTGGCGCGCACGCGCGACCCGCAGCTGGAGCCGGTGGACGACCGCTACCACTACAAGGAAGGCATCCATCGCATTCCGGCGTCGCTGTATCACCTGGAACTGCCGGTGATCGCAGCTGTCAACGGCCCCGCCATCGGCGCCGGACTGGACCTCGCCTGCATGTGCGATATCCGTCTCGCGGCCCGCTCCGCGCGGTTCGCGGAGAGCTTCGTGAAGCTCGGCATCATCCCCGGCGACGGCGGCGCCTTCCTGCTGCAGCGATTGGTCGGCCCCTCGAAGGCCGCCGAGCTCACGTTCACCGGCGACACGATCGATGCCGAGCAGGCACTGGCCTGCGGCCTGGTATCGCAGGTGGTGCCCGACGGTTCGCTCATCGAGCACGCGCTGGCGCTCGCCCGCCGCATCGCCGACAACGCGCCGCACGCGTTGCGCATGGCCAAGCGCCTGCTGCGCGAGGCCCAACACGCGCGCCTGGAAACGGTGCTGGAGCTGTCGGCCTCGTTCCAAGCCCTGGCGCACGCCACCGGCGACCACGCACAGCGCGTTCAGGCCGCTGTGGACCGGCTGTCTTCGCGCTGACCTGCGCTTCAATCAGACCGGCGCGCCCGACGGCGTGTAGCGCCCCTGCAGCGCTGCCGTGGGTCGACCTCGGTCGATCAGTACGCAGTCGGGCGGAAAGTCCTGGGTGAACTCATAGCCCCGGGCGATCAGACGATCGAGGAAGCCCTCGAGGTGTTGCATCGAGCCTGCCAGCCGATGGTCGTGCATCACGATCACGGTCCAGTCCTGTTGCTCCATGATGGCTTCGGCTCGCCTCACCCACGAGCCGCTGGGAAGCAGCCAGTCTTGCGGCACGCAGTTCCAGCACACCGCGGTGAACTCGTGCGCTTCGAGATACGCGACCGCGTCCTCGCTGAGCATGTGTTCGCCCAGCTCGCCCTTGTCTCCATTGGGCCGGAACAACCTGGCCGTTGCCAGTCCCTCGAACAACGACTGGGCCTCTCCGATCTCCTCTTCGGCGACGGCGCGTCCGGGCCGGCGTCCCAACGGCGCCCCGTGGGTCAGCGTGTGGTTGCCGATGTGGTGGCCCTGAGCCCGCGTGCCCAAGGCGAGCTCGCGCAGCGACGGGTCGCGCAGGTTTTGCCCGACGAGAAAGAAGGTGGCCTTCAGCGAGCGCTCCGCCAGCACCTGCAGCAGCTGCGGCGTGCCCTGCGCATGTGGACCGTTGTCGAACGTGAGGGTGATGCGCTTCATGCACAGGTCTCCAGTTGTATTGGGGTGTTGAACCGATCGAAAGTCGGCATCGCGCAAGCGAAACGATCGCGCACGATCTGCGCGAATCTCTTCGCCGCGAGCGTGCGGAACTTGTGACGAGACCACAGCAGCGCCGACGTGCGAACGGGCACGGGGTCGACCAGGGGCAGCGTGCGCACCGGGGGCGCCTCCTCGACGCTGCTCTCGGGCATGATGGCCGCGAGGCCTGATGCGCCGACGAGTCGGCGCATCAGCTCAATGGTGTTGGTTTCGCAGACCACCATCGGAGTGACGCCGGCCTCGGCCAGGTAGTGCTCGATCAGCTGCCGAGTCGAGTACTCCCGCCCGAGCAGGACCATCGGGACACCGTCGAGCTCCGCCATGCGCACGCGCGAGCGGCTCGCCAACGCATGGTCATGCTTCACGACCAGCAGAAACCGTTCGTCCAGAATGGCCTCGAGCTCCGTCTCCGGAAGCGCGGATGGCGCGAAGGCAATGCCGAGGTCGAGGATGCCATCGGCGAGTTGGCGCTCAATCTGGTTCGCCGTCATCTCGTGCACGTGCAGTCGTACCGCCGGATGCCACGCGAGGAACTCACTGATGATCGGCGGCATCAGCCGATGCACGAAGGACTGGTTCACGCCAATCCTCAATTCTCCGCGCTGGAGCCCTTCGAGTTCCGCCAATGCGCTGCAGCCGGCTTCGATCTCGTCGAGGCTGCGCTTCGCGTAGGCGCGAAAGAGCTCCCCCGCCTGGGTCAGTCGCACGGCCTTGCCGGAACGATCGAACAGTGCCGTACCGAGCTGCGACTCCAGCTCGGCGAGCTGATGCGACAGTGTCGGCTGGGTGACGAACAGCCTTTCGGCCGCCCTCGAGAAGTGCAATGATTCGGCGACCGCCAGAAAATACTGCAGCTGTCGGTACTTGATGCCGGGGCGGAGTTTCATGCGATGACCGCCTTGCACTACGCCAATTTCTGCTGCCCCTCGGCAACGACGCGGTTGCGCAGCACGCCGATCGCATCGACCTCCACTTCCACCACGTCGCCCGGACGCATGAACACCGGAGGCGTGCGCCGAGCGCCGACGCCGCCCGGCGTGCCGGTGACGATGACGTCGCCGGGCTCCAGCGGCATGAAGGTCGACACGTGCGCGATCAGGCTCGGGATGTCGTGGATCATCATGTCGCTGGTGGCGCGTTGCATCTCCGCGCCGTTCAGGCGCGTCACCAGCTTCAGTTGCCGACCCGGCGCGATCTCGTCGGCGCTCACCATCCACGGGCCGAAGCCGCCGGTGCGCCAGAAGTTCTTGCCAGCGGTCCATTGCGGCGTCGCGGTCTGCCAGTCGCGCACGCTGCCTTCGTTGTAGCAGGCATAGCCAGCGATGTGCTGCCACGCATCGCGCGGCGCGATGCGCCGACCGCCCTGGCCGATGATCAGCGCGATCTCGCCTTCGTAGTCCAGTCGCGCGGATTCGCGTGGCACGACGATGTCCTGCCCGTGGCCCACCTGCGAGGACGGCACGCGAAGGAACACGGTGGGGTGCTCGGTGACCTCCCGCTTGGTCTCGGCCACGTGGTCGCGGTAGTTCAAGCCGACGCAGACGATCTTGCCGGGATTGGGGATCACGGGCAGCAGCTGCAGATCGGCCAGCGACAGGTCGGCCTTGTGCGCGGCCGCTTTGTCCGCCGCGGCAAGGAGCAGGCCTTCCGCGATCAGCGTCTTCAAGTCCGGCGAGCGCGGGCCGAACAGCAGGCCGAGGTCGAGCACGCGGTCGCCCTGCACCACGCCGTAGGAGGTGTGTGAATCGGTTTGGAAGCTGACGTACTTCAAGGGTGTTCCTTCGCGAGGATGTGTTGCCGGTTCAGAAGAGGCCGGGGCTGGAGCCGCCGTCGACCTGCAGGTTCTGGCCGGAAATGAACGAAGCCTGCACGCTGCACAGGAAAGCGCATGCGTCGCCGAACTCCTGCAGCGTGCCGAAGCGCTTGGCGGCGACGCTCTCGGCCACCCGGGCCCGCGCTTCGTCCCGGCCGAGCTCCTCCGCCGCCATGAGGCGGGCAACCATGAACTCCTGCCGCGGCGAGTCGATGCGCTCGGGCAGCAGCTGGTTGAGCGTGACGTTGTCGCGCGCCGCGTCGAGCGAGATCGCCTTGGCGAACGCCGTCAGCCCGGTGCGCGGCGCACACGACAGCGCCATGTGCGGGCGCGGGCTCTTCACCATCGCGGAGGTGATGTTGACGATGCGCCCGAAGCGCCGCGCGCGCATGCCGGGCAGCACGGTCTGGATCATGAAGATGGGCGCCATCATGTTGGCCTCGATGGCCGACGCCCACGCTTCGGGCGTCCAGTCCTCCATGCGCCCGGGCGGCGGGCCCGCGTTGTTGTTGACGAGGATGTCCGGCTCCGGGCAGGCATCGAGCAGGAGCTGTCGGCCCGTGGCGGTGTTGATGTCTGCGCACACCGGCACGGCCGGCTGCCCACTGCGCGCTGACAATTCCGCCGCCACCTCGCGCAGCTTGGTCTCATTGCGGCCGTTGAGGTAGACACGCACGCCTTCGCGTGCGAGCGACTGAGCGCACGCCAGGCCGAGGCCCTGGGACGATGCGCAAACGATGGCCGTGCGACCGGCCAGACCGAGGTCCATGCGAGGGGCTCCGTGAGGTTCAACGCAGCTTCTGCGTCTTCCAGCGGTTGTTGGTGCTGCGATTGCCCGCCAGCCACTCGCGCAGCTCGTGGTGCGGGCCGGCCTGAATGCGCTCGGCGTAGATCTCCTCGGTGTTCGGCGCGTCGTAGGCGAACTCGACCGTCATCTCGTCGGGCGAGTTGACGTATAGCGACATGCAGTAGCCGTGGTGGGTCTCGTTAAACGGATAGTTCGCCGCCTTCAGCCGGCGCTCGATCTCCTCGTAGATCTCGAGGTCGACCTTCACCGCGAGATGGTCGTAGCGCATGTTCGGCAGCACCGGCGGACGGAACCTCTCGTACGCGCCCGGGTTGGCGAACTGGAAGAACGACATCGCGCTGCCGTCGGCGAAGCTGTAGTACGTGTGACACAGGTTCAGCGCCTCGCCGAGGTCGCGATTGAAGACCTCTTCGCACCAGGTGCTGGTCAGCGGAATTCCGAGCAGGTCTTCGAAGAACTGGCGATTGGCTTCCTGGTCGCGCACGATGAAGGCGTGGTGATGCATCCGCTGCGGCAATCGCAGCAGTGGGGGGTTGGGCATGAGGGGCTCCTTGTCGTTTGCAATGACTTCAACTGATCAGCTTGGCGCTGACCCGCGGCGCGACCGACTTCCAGATTGCGCGGTGCTCGGCGACCACCGCGCGCGTGGCGGCGCGGTCCATCGCGAGCGGCTCGTAGTTCGCTTCCTGCACCTTGGCCCGATAGGCGGGGTCCAGCGCAAGCTTCACCGTCGCGGCCGATAGCCGCTCGAGGACGGGCTCGGGTGTCTTGGACGGCGCGAACAGGCCGAACCAGCCGAAGACCTTGAGGTTGTGCAGACCCAGCTCGTCGGTCGACGGCACGCCTGGAAAGTCGGGCGAGCGCGACGAGTCGATCACCGCGAGCGCCCTCACGCGGCCCGATTTCAAGTGCGCCTTGGCAAGTCCTGCAGACGACACCAGCACCTGAATCTGCCCGCCCAGCAGATCGGTGACTGCTGGTGCACTGCCGCGATAGGGCACGCCCGTCATCGACAGGCCGGCCTCGCGCGCCAGCAGCTCGGTGGTGAACGCGAACTCGGGGCTCGGCGAGCCGTAGAAGAGCGCATTCGGCTTGGCCTTGGACAGCGCCACCAGCTCGGCCATCGATTTGGCCGGGACCGCCGCGTTGACCAACAGCAGCAACGGCGCCTTGGCGACGATGGCGATCGGCGCGAAATCCTTCTCCGCATCGAAGTCCGGCTTGGGCTCGACGTACGGTGCGATGGTGATCGGACTCTGCGGCGTGAACAGCAGCGTCAGCCCGTCCGGGGCGGCCTTGGCCACCGCCGACGAGCCGATATTGCCTCCTGCACCGGGACGGTTGTCCACGACGACCGTCTGCTGCAGCGCCCGTTGCAGCCCTTCGGCGACAAGTCGCGCGATGACGTCCGAGCCTCCGCCCGCGGCGAAGGGCACGATGACGCGAACGATGCCGCTGCCGCCCAGCTGTGCTATGGCGGGAAGTGCCGTGACTGCCACGCAGGCTGCACCGGCTTGCAGCAGCCGGCGCCGGCTCAGCGATGCCCGTGTCCAATCCATGTTTGTCTCCTGTTCCGCATCTCGTCGGGGTGTGTCATCATCGCGCTACGCTTGAGCCATAGCTGTCCCCGGGAATGGCTACAGGGTTTCCCTGTTGCTCGGCACGGGTTGTCGGCCCACAACCCACGTCGCGAAGCGAATGACCATGGTTGGAACGCCCACTCTTCTCCCCGCCCTTGACGCCATCGGCCATGTCCAGCTCGCCCCCACGTTGCTCGACCAGCTGCGCCCGGAGATTGGTGCCGACCACTGCGTGCTCTTTCACTTCGGAGAAGACAATGCGGAGGTGCTGGGCTTCGCGAGCGCCAACGGCGCCGCGACGGCGCGCGACAACTCGGCCCGCTACCGCCGCGAGTTCTGGCGCAGCGACAGCACCTACTTGCAACTCAGGAGCCGGCTGTGCGGCTACAAGGCGGCGGTATCTTGCCTGGCCGCGGATCAGATCAGCGATCAGCGATTCCGCGACGAGTTGATCCTCAACCAGGGCCTGGCTGGCCGCGCATTGATCATCGGCGAGCGCGCCGGGCGGCTGTACGGCATGTCGATGTTCCGCGGCCACGCGGCGGGGTTCTTTTCGGCCGACGAGCGCGCCGCGATCGATGCGATGTCGGACCTGCTGGTCTCGGTGGTCGCCAAGCACGCTGAGACGGTGTCCCAGCGGCTCTCGGTCACGCAACTGCTGTCCTCTGTCGAGCTGATGGAGGCTGCGTTCAAGTCGGTGGGCCGACGGCTGAGCGAGCGGGAGTGCCAGGTGTGCGCGCGCATCGTCTACGGCATGGCCATGAAGGAGATCGCGCGCGACCTGGGTGTCACGCCGGAGAGCGCGGTCACCTATCGCAAGCGCGCGTTCCTGCGCCTGGACGTGGCCGACCGCGCGGCGCTGCTGCGCCGCCTGCTGCAACCCTTGCAGTAGCTGCAGCGGCGGCTTTGCCGGGCCAGCCTAGCGCAGGCTGGGACCGTCGATGCGGATGCTCTGCTCCAGCGCCTCGCACTGCTCGTAGATCCACACGTCGTAAGCGGCGAGGCGAGTCCCCCACTTCGGGCTGACCTTGTTGACGCAGTAGTTGGTCAGCCGGTCGGTCCAGCTGCGCGTCGCGGCCCACGAGTTCTTCACGTCCGCTGCGGCCAGCATCGGGTCGGCATAGGGCACCGTGGAGATCGCCTCGG
>Ga0307509_10004729_pt1 | contig 19419 bp, 24 predicted proteins | sample 10_EM_MG_FD_202245 | JGI IMG/M metagenome (GOLD analysis project Ga0307509, IMG submission 202245) | Populus trichocarpa ectomycorrhiza microbial communities from riparian zone in the Pacific Northwest, United States - 10_EM | ecosystem: Host-associated > Plants > Roots > Unclassified | place...
GACCCCAGAAAAAACGGTCTTGCTGGTCAGCGAACGCCCTCACCGACGGCGCCACTCATTGCTTAGATATCTATAATGCTTGAATACACTTTATCTATACATAAGCTATACTCTACGGAAAGATGAGCCAAAACGGTCCAAGAATATCGCCTCCTGTGCCAGCAACACGCTCCAAAACGACACTAGCATCAACATTGAAGAGTCACACAAAATCGGCACACCTCACTAAGGTGAACAACTTGGGAGAAGGCACGGCCCTCCTTGAGGAAGAAGGGTACCTCATAGCAGGTGAGCAAATCCGCTTAGAACAGTTATCTATTATACTCTTTCAGTTGGCAAAGGCTATGGCCTCAACCCAAACCCAGAGAACTACTGCAGACAGCATACAAGCCATAGCCTACGTAGTGGATCAATTGGCTACAGAAGCGTCTGCAACCAGCATAGCAGAGGCTGTGCTGGCGAAACTCACAATTCCCATCGAACAGATTCAGAAGGCCACAGAATTTGCAGCGACGGCAACACCCAGCACCACACAGCCCGGAAACCCACAAACGTACGCACGGGTGGCAAGCAGATTGATACCCCCCAAACATGCAGAGGCAATCACAAGAGGCGACATGCTAGAGCGCTGTTTCCTCGTAGGGGGCAAGGACGACAAAGCTCTGAGTGACCTCTCCGAGAAGGAACTCGTCAGCAAGGCCAACACCACACTCAGTATTATGGAGTCTGCGGCACTGGGCTCTCCCGAGGGCATCGCTTTCGTTGGCGCTGACATCCTCCGCAGCGGTACGGTCGCCTACCACCTCAACACTCTTGATGCTGCCAGATGGCTACAAAAGGATACAAACACGAGGGCCTTCATGTCCCACTTCGGAGGTGCGTCTCTCGCAAAACCCATGCTCATCCACACTCTCGTGGAGTTTGTCCCCCTCACTTTTGATCCGAATTTGTTGTCGGCTGTTGAGGGGGTGGAGCGCAACAGTGGCTTGCCGCTGCGCTCTCTTTTATTTGCGAAGTTCATAAAACAGAAGGAGAGGAGGCACAGTGGGCAGACCCTTGGGCATGCGATTTTTGGGTTTAGCACCCGAGAGGCTGCGAACCATGCAATGGTGCATGGGCTATACGTGGAAGGGAAGTGAGTCCTTGCGCGAAAGCTGCTCCCTGACCCGCGGAGGTGTACGAAGTGTCAGGTGGTTGGGGCATCGCATTTGGCAGCTGATTGCAAATCGGAGCGCGACATATGTGGGAGGTGCTCAGAGGATCACTGGACATCCAGATGCTCAGTGACAGACCCGAAACTTCTCAAGTGCAATAACTGCAGGGATAAAGGGTCTTGGCCGCACACCACGGCTGACAGGAGATGCCCAACATTCGTTGCAGCAGTGCAAAAGCTGCATGCCAGGACTCCTGACTCCCAATACCAATACTTTGTTACTAATGACCCAGCTACCTGGGAACTGATGCCCAGCAAAGAGAAGAACGACCTCTACAGCAATATTCAAGACGCGATGTGGCAGAATGGAGAGGACTGGCGAGGAGGATGGACAGCGGCGAGGCAGAGCAATGCTGGTAGAGGTTTTGGCAGGTTGACTGGTGGGCAATGGGGCGAAGGAGGAGGTGCTCCTCAGGCATTTACAATGGCAGATGTGGCAACAAATGAGCAGAGAACAACTGGTTTAGCAAGGAAGGAGAACATATTCCTAACACCCCAGACTCGCGAGCGCAGAAACCGCTTGGCCCAGAAGAGCCAGCATGCCATTATCAATAAACTGTCAGCCGTACAACGGAGAGCCACCATAAACATTACAGGAGGGATGAGCACAACGGCAAATGACACACTCGATGTCCTCTCAGACCTGCTCCCATTTCACCTGCTAGTCGAAAAGCACTGTTACCAGGTGGCTCTCCACCTCGCCTCCCTCCCCAAATCACACCCATTACACAAACCAGTCATCAACGCTGCCAACAGATATGTAAAGATGCACCCCACTCCTCTACACTATATGATGCACGAATATGAATTACATCCAGAAAAGGTTGAGAAGATTGAGGCCACAGGACGCCCTAACAAATGGGTGCCAGATTTTGCAACCCGCATTGCAGACACAAAAGACGCTGCAGTAGAAGAGGACAAAGGAGATCGGGCCGATATACGGATATACACAGATGGATCAGGTTCAGGGGGGAAAATTGGCGCATCAGCGGTGTTGTATAGAGATGGCGAGGAGAAGAGACAGATGAGGTACTGCCTAGGCTTGGCATGAAAACACACAGTGTACGAGGGCGAGTGTATGGGGTTGGTGCTAGGAATGGAGCTGCTACAACAGGAAAGGAATGTGGTGGAAGTATCCATCTGTATCAACAGTCAGGCAGCCATTCGGGCGGTGATGGGAAATAGGACGGGACCAGGACACTATATCCTTGACGAATTCCATCATCAACAAAAGGAGCTTGCTGATGCACAGGACCGCATGGCTATTCTGGTACGGTGGACGCCTGGACATTGGGAGATAACTGGAAATGAAGCAGCAGACGAGGCCGCAAGGAGAGCAACTGAAGGCGACACGACACCAGATGCCCAACTACCTGAGTTCCTTCACGCTGGGCCCCTACCACACAGCAAATCAGCACTACGACAAACTTTTCATGCGAAAATGAAGCAGATGGCAATGGAACTATGGAGCCGGTCCCCTCGATACCAATGGACCAACCAGATTGTGCCAGACCTACCACGCGCAAGCTACTTCAAGAGCATAGCACGTCTACCACGAAAGCAGACCAGCATTATCACCCAACTGATCACTGGACATGCACCACTCAACAAGCACCTCCACCGCATCGGCAAATCTGCCTCTCCAATATGCCCATCCTGCCACGAGCATGAAGAAACTGTCACCCACTTCCTCCTCAGCCAGTATAGTTAGAATGTCCCGTGTAAGACCGAAAAGCGGAGTGACAAAATGTACCGTCATAGACGGGGGCAGCGGACTGAGCTGATGTCCATATATAGTCTGTTGTATTGGGTAATCAATATATACCCAAACCGGGCCCGAAAATGCAATCGATCGGAAAATTGGGTATCGGAACCGATTGCAAAATTTATACGATTGGATACCGATTATACAGACAAAAATGTATTACCCGACCGACCACAAAGTATTGCCATCCAATTACAAAAGCGGCTATAATTGGACCCAAAAGTATTGTCTACCCGACCGTAAAAGCTGGGTCCTTACCGATTATGCAACCAAAATTTTGTTACCCGACCGGCCACAAAAGTATTACCTATCCGACCACAAAGCGGCTATAATTGGGCCCCTACCGATCATGGAACCAAAAACTTGTTACCCGACTGGCCGACCGATCATAAAAGTCATTTCAGGATAAAAGCAGGTATCATTGGTTAAAACAGATCGGGCGATGAAAATACTCACAAAATCCGGCAGACGATGAATCGAACAAGCGACGGAAACTGTTACAGGAAGCACTGGAGTTGGATAAAGACGGCGACGAGTCAGCAGACGAGAAGGATAAGGGCAAACATTAGCGAGGAAGAAGACTCTGACGAAGAGGACGATACAGCTGAGCTGCTACGGGAGCTGGAACAGATCGGGCGATGAAAATACTCACAAAATCCGGCAGAGGATGAATCGAACAAGCGACGGAAACTGTTAAAGGAAGCACTGGAGTTGGATAAAGACGGCGACGAGTCAGCAGACGAGAAGGATAAGGGCAAACATTAGCGAGGAAGAAGACTCTGACGAAGAGGACGATACAGCTGAGCTGCTACGAGAGCTGGAAAACATCAAGCACGAACGAGCTGAAGAGAAGGCACGACTTGAACCCGAACAGTCCGCGAGCCAAGCAGCACAATGTCAAGTACATCACTGAGAATGGAGCCGACCCAATAGCGAAAGAGAAATTAGTGTCGAACCTCATTGCCATAAAAGCCCTTAATAGTTCATGAAACTCGCAGAATGCCAAAGGTACATTGAACACCCGATTACTGTTGTTACCGATCCCCGACAGGTTTGTGAATGTCTAGTAAGCTGTTCAAAAATCTACCAAGGTATAAATTCAAATTAAATCGGACGGTATATATGACATGGTATTGTGTAGCAAAAAAAATGTTAAAGTCCCCAAGCACTTAACCACCTCTCAAGATTCCCCTTGATATCTTCGATACGTTCCTCATTTTCTACAGCCTCCTTTTCAATGGCTTCATAAAAGCGAAGATTTCTTTCAGCGTCAGCCAGAGCAAGGTCCCACCCGACATGATATGGAACATGGTGTCCATCGGTCGGTCGAATTTTATTGTGGGCCGCTCTGAGTTCAACGAGTGAGGGCTAGAGAAACATTGAACTGCTACTCATTTCAGAGAAAAAGTGCAACCTACTTGAAAGTACTTGTCATGAACTATACGTTCATCCCCCAGCCGACGGTGTAGTAAACCTGGGTTAGATTCCTCTGGTGGGGGAGTTGGTCGCTGGGTCCTCTGGGGGTTATGTAGTGGGGGTATACTCAATACTTGCAGTAGTTCGGCTTCGACTGATAACTTCATGTCGCGTACTGATTTCAAAGGCCGGGTGGAGTCACCTTGGTTTTCGCCAGTCGGTAGGGACCCCTCTCCATTGGCCACCATAGACAAATCGGATGTTTTGACCAGCCCGACATTCAAGCTCGGAAGGGGACGCAAGACAGGCAGGGAATTGGTTGGTAATTCCGGAAATGGGGGCAAGGAGATGTCCGGGAAAGGGCTAGGGCCCGACTGAGATATATCTGTCACTGGTCAGAAGATGATTTAGTGATACAAACAAAAACATACCCATTTCTTCCATGCTCGTGTGAGTCGGGAGGGCCGACTGCGAATCTGGAAATGCAGGAAAATCAGGAAGGGGTGGCATATCATCCATATCTATCAACAGTGAGATCTAATTTGGGCGATACAACTGTTGCTCTTACCCTCCTGAGTCGGGATGACCGATTGAGAAGTGTCAGTCGTCTCGACTGATACTTCGGCAGGTATGATATCTGGAAAAGCTGGGAACTCGTCCACAAGGCCTGATAACTAGTCAGATGATTTAGTGAGGGAACACGAGAACGTACCCTCATGAGTCAGGATGACCGACTGATAAGTACCATTCGGGACGACCGACTGATAAGCACTAGTCGGGACGACCGACTGATAAGCTGATACCTCAGCAGGTGGGAAATCTGGATAAGGTGGGTCAGATGATTTAGTGATTAAAACTAGGAAAACATACCCTCATGAGTCGGGATGACCGACTGGTAAGCACTGGTCGGGACCTCTGGAAAAGATGGGAACCCGTCCACTAAGCCTGATATGAGATGATTTTGTGATAGAAACCAGGAAAACGTACCCTCATGAGTCGGGACTACCGACTGGTAAGCACCGGTCGGGATCAGATCTGGAAAAGCTGGGAACTCGCCTGATATACTAGTCAGATGATTTAGTGAGGGCAACTAGTAGAACGTACCCTCATGAGTCGGGACGACCGACTGGAAAGCACCGGTCGGGACCACTGATAGTGGGAGATCTGGAAAAGGTGGGAACTCGTCCACCAAGCCTGATATACTAGTCAGAGGATTTAGTCAGGGACAAATAGGAGAACTAACTTTCATAAGTCGGGACGCCCGACTGAAATTTCGGAAAGGGAAGAATTTGATCAATCGCAATGTCTTCATCGGCAGGTTGGGGATCTGGGAAGGGCGGGAAATCATCCATCAGGCCCGATTTATCTATGATCGGTTAAAGGTGATTTAGCGATGCTAACTGGTTTGGAACCACTTACCCATTTTCTGATGGGGATTATTCCCATTTGGGATTGAGGTGCCACGAGTGTTTAATTTTGGAAGTTGTTGGGCTTGGGAAGCATGTCAGTGGGTGTATTTGCTGGGAATGGGTGGGAAAACGAAGAAAAGAATCTTACAGTTCATTTGGGGTGACACAAGTCTTAAGCGCTCAATATCAATGAGGAACCTTGAAGAAGGGGTGGAGGAGAGAACTAAAAAAAATTGCTGTTTGTCTGCATGCGCATATTTGTCAAATCACCTGATCGCGTTTTGACTTTGTTCGAAGCTTAACAATTTTTCAACTTGACCACCATTATCAACCTCGCCCTTCCCCAACACAATGGCCTCCAACACAACCCAGCGCACCATCCTCCCCGACAACGACCCCCTTCACGCTGAGATCGTCACCTGGTCCAAGAAAGTATACGCGGCCGTTCAAAACCAGGACCGATATGCGCAAGAACACAAGAATCTGTTCCAGGAGTTCGACCGCCTGCGGGATGCGACGGGGAAGTTCTCCAACACCACTCTTATCCACCATGTCGCCCCTGTCTACAACCACTGCGCGTCTCAGGACTATCAGCCGCACATTCACTATCAACCTCTTCGTGCCGCTGTTACCAATTGGTGTAAAGGTGTCCCTGTGGTGGATTGGCAGAGGCCTCCAGATCAGTACAGTCCATCAACTAGCCCTACAATCCCCCCTGCACCCAATCCAACAACAATCCCAACAAATCGTCAACCAGCTCCTCGTCCACCACCAGCCACCCCGCGTATCACAACCAGCAACAAGCGTTCCGAAGCCGGTCCCAGCCGACCGGTCCCTCCAGGTGAATCGGGTCCCAAAGCGTCGGGGCCGACTAAAGCTCCAGGGAAGTCGGGCCCGAAAGTAGACGGCAGAGGGAGAGCCAAGCAGACCGGCAAGGGGAGTCGGGCGAAGAATATCACATCGCCCGAGTTAGTCAACGAGGAGAATGATGGCGACGATGACGAGGACGAGGGCGACGATGACAATGACGACGAGGAGACTGGCGTCAAGAACAAGCTCCCCATCATCCCCGGCCTCGAACGAAATCTGACCAAGTGTCGGATATGTGCCCAGCGAAACCATGTGTGCTATGTGAACCCGAGAGCGACGAGCCTGACGGCGGCTTGTTACGAATGCAACTTTTGGAAGTTGAAGTGTTCACGGTGCCCCGGTCGATCGGGTGAAAAACCAGAAAGTGTGGCAGCAGCACCGATCGGGGGAGCCCCGTTGGAAATCGTCAAAGCTAGGAAGTCGGAAGTAGCAGAGCCGGGCCCGATCCCCCCACCTCCCAAAAAACCACGCCAGGTCAAGAAGAAGCCGACTGCTATTGCACCTGGCGAGCCGGGTGAATATGCGAGTGAGTAGTTAGATTTTTTTTTATCTTTTTTTTGATTCTCAACGCACCTTAGCCATGCACCTCCCCCCTGACATCGTCGAGAGGCTCGCAGCGTATGAGTCGGCAAGTCGGGTGGATCGGGAGGTTGTGGCCGGGTTGTCGGAGAAGGTGGCCCGACTGGAGGCAGAGAACCGGTCCATGCGGGACTGGTTCTCCGACCGACTGTTGTCGGTTTGGGAGAACACGAGGAGCCGGGATGCAGGAGTGATGCAGGTGTTGCAGAACATGCACACCTTGCTCATGGAGGAGAGTTCTAGGCAGGGCCGTCTCCAGGTGACAGCGCAGAACCTTGAGTCGTTACTCAAGGTTCCTTCCCTCCTCCCTCTTGACCTCCCCACCTCCAATGTCGCCGCTAACGATTCCACGCCCCGCCCCGCTAACTCCCCCGCTCCTAATGTCACCAATGCCACCACCAGCACCAGCACGCTCCCGCCCCCCGACATGCTCCCCCCATTCCCCCCATCTGTTGAACAACCGCAATCGTCATCTGAGTCGGAGCCTCTGGGAAAGAACAAGAAACGATCGGGCCCGGTTCATCCTGAAGGCGCTAAGGCGAAACGGTCGAAGATTAACTGAGGGGGTTGGTCGGCCTTGTTTTTTTTTTTTGTCGTATATCATCGCTGAGGGCCACTTTGGCCCTCCTTTTTTGTCATCATCCGTAGTCGGGCACAGCCCAAAAAAAAGTTGTCAATACATAGGCTACAAACGCCTCTTGAATTATTGTGATGCTTTGTGTGAACATATTGTGATGCATTGTGTAAACTTGATGATTGTAGGAATTGATGTTTCATACCATTGTTAATTGGTCGAACCGACTGAGCCTTGATATTAAAATGAGTTGGCTCCAGTCGGGCCACTAACAGATATCCTTGGTCCGACTACACCATATTATGAAAATTACTAATTAATGCGTTGGCGTTTTCCTTTAGACCCTTCCCCCTGAACAACATTCTGAGCCTTCCGCTTGAGTAACTTTTCCCGATCCTTTGCCTCTCTCTCTTCTGCCTCTCTGAATTGTAGAGCAATACAAGCATCTAATTTGCGTTTCACTGGTTGGCGCTTGCCACGGCCCGACTGATCCAACGCCTCCGACTGAGCTGGCCCCGATTGATTTGGTTGATCAGCTGGTGTACTGACCGGTGCCGACTGAGCAGCGGCCGGTGGAGAAATGACTGCCGATTGAACTGGGTGATCGGCTGGTGGAGGAATGTCTGCGGTGTGAACCGGGTGATCGGCCGGTGGAGGAATGTCTGCCGACTGAGCTGGTTGATCGCCTGTTGGTTGAAATACTGAAGTTGGACCGGGCAATCCTACCGACTCCAACTGGAGCCCAGTTGACTGTCCCATCAGATGAGGGTTCTTCGGCTGTGGTTTTGGTCTTGGTCGGGACTCGATTGGCGCTTCAGGCAATTCGTCTGGGATCACAACTGGTTGTTTTTTCTTTTGTGTGGCTTTTGATTTAGCTTTTCGGCCGGCTTTAGCTTTGGTCGGCTTCTTTGATTTTGCACCTTGTGTCGGGGGCTGCACAGTCGGTTGGGATATCATGAGTAATTGAGGATCAATCACAGGTTCTGGTCGGGCGTCTACCATGTTACTTGAGTCATGCATATTGACATCGTCGGGACCGGGAGAGAATTGCATGGCCTGATATTCTTCATCCCAATCACGTCCCGACTCGACCACAACATTTAAGGCCTGACTGCTCTTTCCAATGGTATGTGGACCAAGTGAATCTTCATACAAGGCAGGGGTTAACTCGTTGGTCTTGCTGTTGACAAGGACATTCCTAAAGCGGAAGAGGTCGGAACCGGGAACCGGTCGGCGCCAATGCTCTATGAGGCGGACAACCTGTTCTTTCTTCATATCACTGGGGTCATCAATCGGCGGCACCTGACTGACCAGGGGCTGCTCTGGTAGATATCGAGCATCAATAAAATCGGCGGTGTGTTCCTTGATTTGCTTCCAAGGGACACGGTCTTGTCGCCGACCAGAAGCAAAACCTGCAGGCATTTTAGCAAAACAAAAAAATATAGGTACTGTTACTGTACTCACGATAATGCGCGGTAACAAAACTACGGATCATTTGTTTCATGAACACAAGGCCCTCATTTTCCTCTACCGGTGGCAGCAATGGGAACCCTTTCAGATCCCGAGCGAGCTCTAGCAAACTGTTGATGGCGCGTTTCTGTGCAGCCGAGTCAACTATTTCGCCCGACTCCATCTCATAGCAATACTTCATGTAGTCAAACCAGAAAGGTTTGAAGGCCTCAATCGCCTCTGGGTGTCTTTCCTGGAATGATTGGACCTTCACTTTACCTAGATTTTTGTTAAAGTCATGGCTAGTAAAAATTGTTAATTTAGTTGTTTATCGGTTTGGATGCAGCTGAGCCGACTCACACTTGAAACAATTTGACGCCGGCTTTATTTTCATGAAACTCCCAAATCAAGGGTCTTGCGCCCATCTCCTTGTATAGAACCTGGCACACCTTTTCGATGTAACTGTGACCCATCCTCTCTGCTGTCCTCCTTTTGATCTCGGTCGGCTGGCCCGATTCCATCCGCTCAACCCGTTCGTTCTCCAAAGCCGCAAGCGCGTCTTGATCTAGGGTTGCCATAAACTCATTGACAGCCGCTTGAAAAATCGGTAAGTATTGTTGTGTTCCCGGTCTTGCTCCATTTGCTCTCCGACTTGCAATTGCGGCGATTTCTGCTTTGTATACATGACAAGCAACCTGCTTGAGTGAAGCGGTGCGTGTTAGAGATAGCCGACTGAGAGCACTCGGTCGGCGGCAACTATTTTGAAACCACATTTTTATTTGCTAGGATATATTGATGAAACTCGTTGATAATGACCGGCAATAATGTACTCACCGACTTGCGGATTCTCCATGCCTCTGTCGACAGATGTTCATTGTATGGTACATGGATCCGTGGCAATATCTTTGTCTTCAGCATATAGAGTCGGTCCTTGGAAGATGTAGTCTTCTGGTATATCTTCCTAAATTTCTGCAGAATTTCCAGTTCTGGATCTGTTAATGTCAAGGGTGGGAGTGGGGGTTTTTTTGCTTTCGTGGTTGCATTAGCGCTGGCTGTAGGGGCGCCATTAGCACCGGCTGTAGTGGGATCAGTGCTGGCGGTAACAGGATTGGCATTGGTGGTAGGGGGACCACTATTGCTGGCTGTAGGAGGAGTGGGCGTAGCCATATAAGTAGATAGATGGTGGTGAAATGAAAAAAAGCGGAAAAAAAAGAGGAACAAAATAAACAACCAGGGTGGGGATTGATCCTACCGGTGATCCCCGACGAAGGCCAGGGGTATCTATGAACAACGATTTACTGTTCTAACATACCCCGACAGCTTGATGGCGCATCAAAAATAGCTTATTTTAGATAATACCTTCCTGTTTATGGTTATGTACGGTCTGGCCCGTGCGTACAAAGCTTTTTGAATTCAGGTTTATTCAAAGAATACCGTTCCTATCACCCTGAAATTTGGCAAGGATGTAAAGGACTCCGAAAGGATTCTAAATCATGAATATATACCGGTACGTTGCAATCCTGCATTCAGAATGTGGACATTTCCAAGTTCAACAGAGTATGAGGCCATTTGCCATGTTGTGATACTCCGTGGGTCCTGACCACCGATGCAAAGGACTTTAAATCATTCAAAATATCTCATAAAAGTCCCTTGAGCCGTCCACCGATCCTAAGTTGACCGATAGTTGTATCTATTGTGATCGCGCCATAACTGGTCCTACAGACAACTTGCAAGGCGATGAGCATGAAGGTGTATGTTTTTTGTTAAACTGTTGGCATGAGAGGGTTCCTGAATACAAATAGATCAAAAAACATCTATTCCGGAGCAGTGCAGGGATGAAGATAAAAAGTGTTGAACGAAAAAGTGGTTGAAGCCAACAATGTTTCATAATGCAACTCTAGAATGTGCTCAAAAAGCAACTAAATGAGTATTTTGCAAATTGCGTTGGATTCTATTCATAAAACATGGCTGGGAAGGACATTTTATTAAAGGTATGATAGCCTGGCATCTATTTATGAGGTACCGAGGGGGAGAAAGAGGATATATGGGTTCCAGGGGAGCATATTTGTGTTTTTGGTTGATTTCAGACAACGAAGAATATATATTTTTGGCTCGCTCCGAGATAGATTCTGGTCGTAAAGGATGGTTGGTAAGTATGTATTATCAAAGGTAGGATAGCTGGATATCTTCTAATGAGATACAGAGAGGGGGGAAGGGGATATGCTAGTCTCAGGAAGCATATCTGGTTTTTGGTCGACTATCTCAGTGAAACTCAGCACAACCGGTCGATTATCCCGACTGGTGGAATCGGGTAGGTATACAAATATTCTGGTCCCTTCCTCGAATCATCAGAGTTCATTAACAACCTCAACCCAACCGTCATCGTCCATGCTCACCCGACCAGAGCATTCCCCAAAGCTTGCCGTGCCCTCTAAACACAGTAGAATAGGATACCTAACTAGCAGCCGACTTTTGACGCCCCGACCCGACAGTACATGGGCCGATCAAGACAACCATGTGTTATCGTCTCTCGCCCGACACTGGTGCTATAAGAATGTTTTCCATGAATCGGTCAGCCCGACTGCTATCAAAAGTTACTACATCAATCGGGCTGTGCCCTCTAAACACAACCAGAGGTTTATCGTCCCTTGCCCGACACTGGTGCTAAGTAAAAGAAATTTTTCCATGAATAGGTCATCCCTCTTGATCGGCTGGTCAGCCCGACTTCTATCAATATTTGCTACATCAATCGGTCACTTGGTGATGTGTCTTCCAACCCGTCCATGTGTCGATATTGATTAAAGGCCCGGCCAGTTATCCCGGCTGCTATCAATATTTGACATATCAATCAGTTGGTGAGATCCGGATAATGGAATCAGATTAGCGCTAAACGTGCTTCCAACGTGCTTCCCATGCGGTGGGCATGAGTTATATGAGATATCGGTAAGGGCATCCATGCATAGCCACTTGAGAAAGTATATAAACCCAATGAGTTGCTCTTTCGAGTCGTTTACTCCTGCCTTGAATGTTTCGCAAAGGCCAAAGAATACCCACACAATATCAGGAGGGAAGCTATACTAAAAAGCGTGGAAGAACGGTCAATGTTGGCAAATCATACAATTCATCAACTGCATCGGTTCAGTCACATCGTTCAACCGTCCCCGAAGCACCACCAGTGCCGCACCGACACTATGGTGATCAAAATGACTTTGCATCCGATTCTCTTTTTGATATGGATACCCGATTGCCGACTGAGGAGGAAGTTCGTAGATCATATGGAAAGGTAAGTTGTCTCAAGGTTTGCAAGTTTCTCTACCTTATCCTCATACCAGACACAAAATGACTATATGCGACAATGGCTACCAAAACGATCGACCTATCTTCGACAAATGTTGTCTAGCGAAGGAGTCGAAATAACAACCTGCACTCATTGTGGCCAGGCCGCTCGTTGGCGGTGTCTCGGTTGTCTTGGTCGGCCCATGTACTGTCGGGAGTGCTGCCGTGTGATTCATCGCCAACTCATTGACCACCAAATACAAAAGTGGACCGGACTGTTTTTCCAAGATGCCTCGTTATGGGAGGTGGGCGTCCGATTATGCATCGGCCATATGGGATGGAATTGTCCATCTCAAGAACCTCTGATGGAAGCTTGTCGTGTCACCGAGGCTCAGCAGGATAAGTTGGACATCCTCTCCATCACCCAATACAATTTTGGTCCTACCCCCGATCACCCAGGTCCCGGTCCTACATTTGATCCCGACTCTCCCGACCCGATTAACGAAGGAGATGACCCAGATGATCCGGAGTGGCAAGACGTTCCGATCATTTCTCAAACCGATTCTGTTCCCCTCAGGACCCCGACCCCGACAATGGACAAGCATGATCTTGAACATATTCTTATTGTTGATTCATCGGGTCTCATTTCGCTGCCCGCCATTTGGTGTGGTTGTGACGAAGCCGCTGAAAAACATGACTTACTCTTATTAGATATGCAAATGTTTCCAGCAAGCTACCAGAATATCAAGACCGTATTCACCTTTCGTTGTCTGGACGATTACCGATTGTCCAACTTGGAATGCAAGACGTCTGCCTACCAATACTACCAGAGGCTCCGCCGGTTGACCAATCCTGCATTTCCACAGTCGGTGCCGAACCGATATAATGAATTTCGGAGGGCTACTCGGCAATGGAGGAATCTGAAGCTGAGGAAATGGTTTGGTTTTGGTCACCGACTTGTTTCCCCTTCAAATGGCTCAATGGCGCTATTTTGTGCTGCTTGTCCCCAACCGGGGGTAAACCTCCCCGCCGATCACCTTACCCGATACACTGCGTACGAGTGCCACTTTTCTCAACTGCCTATTATAACAAAGAATTGTAGGAACGAAACCATGCGGAGTTTTGTGGTGGATGGAAACTTTACGGCCGACCATATCAAGCAGAAACGACCACAAGATGATGTATGGCTTTCCGATGGAGAGGGGATAATGACTGCCCGGGAGCCCTATGCTACCCATGTCAGAACGGCGAAAATCATCAAAGACGTTGGTTTCTTTTTCGCTCCTTTACCTCCCGACTCGGCTAACCATGAATTTCAGAAACATCCATGTGAACCATTAGAGCGTAGCTTTCGGGCGATTCTGGACGCAAACCTGGGATCGGGAGTCAAAGATGTCACCGGTATCGGAGCCCATGGTTGTGCTCGTCATGGCTGCTATTGTCCATCGAGCGGCGTTAATTTCTCCAAAGGTGAAACGCAGGCATCTATCGACTATTCATTATCCGAAACTTGCAAACATACACATTGCATGGGAATTCGCAAACTCTTGCACATTTATGATGTCGAATGTCAGTACTGCATACTGATGGCGAAGCGTTTTTCAGCTAGCGCGTTACATATTTCTCTTCCCCCCGTGGAGTTTGCCAAGGCAATCGGGATGTTTCATGTACACGGCCACCAGGATTCTTGCTTCTTCCGATATGCAACATCCTTTATCAAAGGAGCTGCTAATGTAGATGGGGAAATAATGGAAACAAACTGGAGTATACTCAATAGCGTTTCCCCGAGTCTCCGAACTGCCACCCTTGCCCACCGATCGGAGGTTCTTGATGATCATATGAACGATGGGAACTGGAAAAAATTGGTTTCCATAGGTGAGTCGGCTTTGTGCTCTCAGGCTCATGTCTCAATGCTCTTAGCCCGTACAATCATCAATAAATACAAACGGGCTATCAAAAACGAAGAACAAAGCCGAGTCTACTTTGAGGACTTATCTACAATGCCCAGTACTGAACAACTGACGTTCTGGGAAAAACAAATATCGCAAGCAGAAGCAGACCAGGTGAACCAGCCCAAGGCAATGGATATTATGGCGCCTAATATCCCTAAAGGTCGGCTTGTTTTATTTGATACGTTCGGGTGGCTCACATTCTCCTAGCACCGACAATGGCAGAAATAAGATTAACATTGTTGCAACAGCCCGAGCGTGGTGTTGCAGGTGAAACGGCATGGTTGCTTGCTGGGCTTAAGCTGGAGGAACAGCAGTAAGTTCCGTCCGATCCTGCTGCCAAAATTTTGTTGATCGGTGTAGGCTCGAGATTGAACAATATTTGAGCCGAATGGGAAGGCACCCGACTGTGGAAAGTGTGTCAACTTTGGGCAAGCAACGCGACAATCTGGTCAGATCGTTGGCCAAATTTAATGCCGACTCAAGAAAGTACATGGGTCTTGACGCATTCAATGATTGTGTTCCTCCGGTACTAAGCCCGACCGACTTCGACTATCACTGGGACCCGATTGACCCAGCCGAGATAGCGCCCGGTGCCGAACGACCAGAAACATTTGTCATTGCACTTCCCTCCGCACTCCCCCAGAACTCAAATCACCGTACTTTACTCACCCGATTCATGCAGGCAGAGATGGAACTCCGTAAAGGGCATGCAAATGACTGTCTTTCATCAATGCGCCGAACGATTGGACAAGAAGCATTTCAATACAAGAAAATTTTGCAGCCGGCTTATGAGAAGATCCATCAAACACGGGCTCGAACATCAATTCAGGCCGTTCACCGGGGTGTGGTTCTACAAGCCCAAATCTACACACGGACACGGAATGCAATGCTCAAGCTTGGCCTCGAGTCGGGGACCATGACTCTGCTTTATCGGGAGCTGACCAGGCATGACATTCAAGTTACCTCGGCGGTCAGCAACCCGAATGAACCTGGCTCCACTCAACATAAACTCTCTTGGATTTGGACTGTCCACCAGGGAGCTGAACCGAATGATAACCACCTTACAGAATGTGCGTTTTTCTATTGCTGGACTCACACCGACTAATCATTCATAGTCTATCGGGTCCATTGGCTTCGAGCACGGGCACAGCTGCACCGATGGCAGGAAGAAATTGTTCTGACTCGGAACGAAATGCACTGGGTGGCCAATTATTTTACCCATCGACAGACACAATGGTCAACATGGCAATTGTCACACCCCGACTTGACCAATGGACATCATGCGTACGCTGAGCGGCAAAAGGCTATGTGGGTTGAGATGCGAAAAGAAGCATGTCGGTTGTTTGCCGACACTTGGGCCGACTTCAATAATGATATGTCCGTATTTACTTAACAGAGTCGGTCGGTCGGTCGGCCAGGCTGGTCAGCTCAAACTGACCGGACAGATATTTAAAGCTCCGATTCAACATTGCTACGAGTCGAGTTTTTTTTTTTGCTTCTTCACAACACCAAACCAGGATGTCAGATACTGCCTACATTCGCCCATTTCACTATGGAAACGTTGCTGACGCACGCGAGTCTCAGTGCCTTGATACAGCGGCACTCAATTACATGACCTCACGTCTTCGTGCTGCCCTCAGCGAGTTTGAGTCCGCTTCGAGCGCACAGACTATGAGCTGGTGGTTGGATGGCCTTAGAAATGAAGTGGTATATTAATTTTTAATTTTTCTGAATAATATTATTTAATTATTCTGCAAATAGGATGTTGCCATGTCGATTGTCGGGCATGCTGCTGCAAGGGGTGAATATCTTGACATTCCGCCATTTCTTCGTGGGGTCGCTGTGGCCCTGGATGGGGAGGATGGCCCGAAGATCGAGCTCTCCCGTTCAATGTACGAAGAACTCCATCGTTTCCCCGACGATGAGGACCCGACCGAAATGGTCGGGCAATATCATCATGACTGGTGGAAACAGTGGGACACTTGGAAGAATGAACCCCAGGTAATGGTGGACTACCGGGCTGGTTTCAAATTCCATTGTGAAAAGGTAGGTTTTTGACTATTCAATAATTGCTCTCTGTTGAACGGTCCCGATCGGCAGTTCGGAAAGGTTCGTGGACCGTACCCGACCGTCCCCAACGCAGGGGAGGCCGCTCCTAAGCACACTCTTATCCCCCACCCCTGCAAGTCTCGAGTCTGTCGGGACCGGCTTTATCTGGTTTTAGAGGAGGTGAAAAAAGTCAGTGCAATTTCCCGGTCCTGGCGGGCCCACATGGAACACGATCGGGTCGCCGCCACACGTGATATTTTCCACCTCAAAGTTTTGAAAAAATACATGCTCGACAACAATACAAGTGTGCTCACTATGACCGATGTAGACAATCTACTTTACGAGGCTGGGGAAGAAGGCGTGGTGTTGGAGGTTCCATCCGACTCTGAGATTCAGATCGGTCAGCACAAGAAGCGAAGGGTTGAGGATATCAATGGAAACATCGAAATCGGTCGGCAGAGGAAAAAGCATAAGGGAGCAAATAGTGCGGGTCCGAGCACTGGACCAAGCACCAACCAGTCATTCACTGCAGAATCTCTGTCGTCTGATGGATTTGATGACGATTCTGCTTCCGACTTTGTTCCCAGCTCGTAGATTTTTTTGATGACAATATATATTTTGGACTTTGTTGAGACTATGAACTATTTAAGGTCTCAGTAATGAAAATAATTGTCGTCGGACGGGTCCCGTTCAGGCAGAAGTTGTTCATAATCGGCTCGCTTCATCCAAGTTCCTGCTGGGAGACGGAGCCGATTCAACACATTGTCACGCATGTAGAACACAATGCATGCCCTATTGCCCTCACATGTGGCACCGTGACGAAATATCTTGCCCGATACTCCAATCAATGTGCCCGGATTATATTTGAATGTATAACCAAAGGCCGGAATGGAAAACCGGCCATTGTCATAATTACCCAATCCCAACATCAGATCCAGCCATTCAGCACGTCCGCCTATGTCCCGATGCAACGGTGTGAGCCGGTTACTGATGACGGCAACGCCTGAAAACGGGCTATACCAAATCGCCAATATTTCAAGCATTCTTGTCGGGTTGTCGCACAAGTCCCGATGTAACCGAAGCTCTTGGAAGGCGGCTCGGCCGACTTCATACAACTCAGGTTGAATAATGCTGAGTATCCCCCCGATCAATGCAAATGGTAGGGCACATTTTTCTAGCCAACGAGTCAGGCAGTTATCCTTGACAAGGTTGGCCGAGACTTTGAGAAGGTGGTTATCGGTCTAATGTAGCACTTCATTGGTTGTACTTGTGAGAAAATATTTTTTTAAGTACCTCATGTCCTTGTTCGAACCATGCTGGGGAAATATTAAGTGTTCCGGGCTTTAAACCCCTGCTGACCGGGCGATAAAAGTCGGGACCGATACGCCAATTGGCCGACTGTGGATCCACCTTCAACATGCGTTCCAAGGCTTGAAGGTCGGTGAACATTGAATCCTATCACTCATGAGCTGGTGATATTAAAACTCGAACACAATATTAGACATACCTGGCGTTCGGGACGCAAGATATTTGGCAAATACCAAACCAACAGGTTTCCGTGACAATCGGAAATGGTGCATGGGTGGACCTCAAGGTAATCGGTTTTGATGGGCTTGAAGGACTTGAACAGTTCAGGATCGTCCGAGATCCCAGCATTCTTGATATTAATGTGATCGGCATATCGCCTCGCATCCCAGTCAGTTGAAGCTAAAAATAGGAATTAAATTCCTTTGTTGAGTAAGATCATGAAATGCAATGTCACCTGAATTGTTGAATGCACGTGCTATAATATCCAAAGCTAGGTCAACCTCCAGCGAAAACTCCAAAGACCAGTGCTTTGGATGCCCAATAAAATCTGGGCGGTCAGGGGTGTTGATTGAACGCTCTAGCAGTACTCCTGGAAACTTTCTTTTCATGTATGTCGCAACAATGGAGGTTTCTTGATCAATGGCCAAGTTGGGTTCAGCGTACATGATGGCAGGTGAAGGAAGTTTGGTTGTTTTTACAGCTATTAAATCCCTCAAACTTAGGGTTTATTTTGATGGGATCACCTAAATGAGGCAAGGGATATTGTGGATGCCTGGTCAATGTATTGTCGGCAGTGTTCAAATCCAAAGATTAGTTTTGTCAGTCGGGTCAGGCCAAATTGTACAGGTAACAGGCTTTTATGGCACTGAGGTCCGACTAGTTTTTCTCCTGTTATTCGGTCGGTTCCATTTTGTGATGTATTTGATAATGAGCCTTTGTTCACAATCCAATATATATAACTTTGAACTCTTTTTGGGATCGGTTCGGGGCCCATCATATTGGTTCAAGTGCTTTTCGTTGGGATCGGCTGATCTTTTCGCTACTTTTACTTTCTAAGTGCCCGATATCCTCTTGACGTTTACCGGCGCTTGGGTTTTATTGGGACCGATGCGGGTACCCAATTTTTACGGGCGGTTGGGTTTTACTGGAACCGGTGCGGGTACCCAATTTTTACGGGCGGTTGGGTTTTACAGGAACCGGTGCGGGTGCCCGATTTTTACAGGCGGTTGGGTTTTACTGGAACCGGTGCGGGTACCCGATTTTTACGGTCGGACTGGAACCGGTGCGGGTGCCCGATTTTTACAGGCGGTTGGGTTTTACTGGAACCGGTGCGGGTACCCGATTTTTACGGTCGGTTGGGTTTTACTGGAACCGGCGCGGGTACCCTTGGTCGGTTGAGTCGGACTACAATACCCCACCGACTACAATACCATGCCGACTACAATAGCCAATCACCTAATATGGTATATTGTATTACTAATACACAGACATCAGCTGAGTCCGCTGGCCCGGTCTATAACGGTACATTATGTCAATCCGCTTTTCGGTCTTAGACCGGT
>Ga0307509_10004730_pt1 | contig 19419 bp, 22 predicted proteins | sample 10_EM_MG_FD_202245 | JGI IMG/M metagenome (GOLD analysis project Ga0307509, IMG submission 202245) | Populus trichocarpa ectomycorrhiza microbial communities from riparian zone in the Pacific Northwest, United States - 10_EM | ecosystem: Host-associated > Plants > Roots > Unclassified | place...
TCGTAGACCTCCGCATTTGGCAAAAGCCACTCAACAGGCTTCACCCAGTCAATCAAAGGTCTACCCTTTTCGTCGAGCTCATCCTCTCGAACCGTCATGTCCAAATCTCCTTCCATATCCTCCTCCATCAATCGGTACTCAGAAGTACTGTCCTCTCCGCCGATAGGCATTGAGGGGCCTGTCCGAGCTAAACAACACTGAATATTAGTAAGCACATCTCAAGTGACTTAGGCAAATTTTAAAATTACTTACTTGGCTGTGGATCATTAGCCCGGAAGTTTCGCCTCAGGCTACCTACTCCTATCCTAAACCTGGTGCGATGTGAGATAGGCTCCCTTGTGCTCCCTGTATTAAATGTAGCTGCCCTCACGAAAGCCACAGGGCGTCCAACAGGTGACCCTGTAGGGGATACCGGGGCCCCACGCATTGTGAGTGAATGACTGCGCTCCCGAATCGCTAGCCGGTGGGTCCGCCGGGAAGCCGCGTCCTCAGATACAGAAGGCACAGGAGGCGGTACCAGCGCAGACCCAGTTGACGAGCTTCTGGGTCGCTTCACAAGACTGTCGAGCAGACTCTCCATTCGCGCTACGGGCCTCATGTTTGGCGACGGAAAAACAGGCGATGCGGGCGAATTCGGTGGAGAATCGACTTCCATAGGGGTTGGGGGGTTCACAAGTGGCAAACCATCGTGGCGAAACTGGTTTGGATAGTATCGCCGCCAATGCGCAATGATTGCCACACGTTCCTGGTCCAGGACCTCGTTCTCCTCCACGATCATCTCCTTATCCACTTGGGCTTTGGTCTTGTCGTCAAGCGCCTGGTACTCATCATATCTTCGCGCAAAATCACGGCGTTGTTTTAGGCGATTGCTTTGGTGCGCCCTTGCCCGTTCGAAAGCGGGTTCCAAGGGGGTAAGGCTTGCCCTCAGTTCATTCCGGCAGATGGTCACAGGATTTACTGAGTGCCCCAAAGCGCCTGCCGGAAGCGGCCTCCACTTATAAGCAGATGGCATTGCTCGTAGAAAAACGTATTCTATTCATCACTGTTAGTATATATCATTTGTGCGTATGATTTTGTGCGTATGATTTCTTTGTGCATATGATTTTGTGCGTATGATTTGTTCGTATGAACTTGGCGTATGATTTGAGGGGTGATAAAAGAGCAAAGGAGAAAAGACCAGTGTGAAGATGGTGACTAACTGACTATTTGGGATCGGGCAATAAGTAATCTATGCAGATACCATTTGCCGGCGTGCTCTCTGATGTAGTGGAGAAAGTAAGGGACGTAGTGATGGTGGTACCAGTAGAGGGGCGTATCCGGGTTGGTGGGGCAAGAGCCACGCGTGTTTCTTTTCTTTTCTTTTTTCTTTTTTTTGGTTTTAACTGCTGAGTTTGCTTCGGTATGAAAAAGAGAAGCGGGATTGCAGTGCAGAGGGCAGAGCGACCTGAGGATTGTGTTGATAGCGAGAGTGTTGATGGAGAAGGTAGGAGTGTGGTGAGAAAGAAGAGGAGTTAATTTGGCCTCTCTTAAACAGAAAAGAAAAAGTTCGTTCACCTCTTGAAAACATCGTCACGGTCTACCCGGAGTCATGCGTCGAGCCCTCCTCTCTACCGCGGTAGCCTAACCAAATGCCCTACTCACCAGCTTCTAAGTATGATATGAATGACCGCCCAGATTCAAGCCTTCTGCTAATTGCTTTCTTCATACTATCAGAGAAAGGAAATTGTGTGTTTGAGTTCGGAGTGAAGATGGGCGGGGCGTACTCTCCACGTTCATTTTGTGACTACAATTGTACACTTGATACATAAACAGGGAAGATATAACATCCTGGAAGAAATACAACGTCTAGTACAACATTTTCAGGCCATTTCTGCATGGAAGAGATTGTACATTGCATATTATGGTAGAATGGGGGTTGCAGTCTTACACGACTTTAACCATCGTACAATTCAAGTGTATGTATATACCTATGGTCTATCAACCTTAACTGTCGTTTACTCATCTAGACATCATGTATCAATATACGCCTAAACTTCAGGGGACTCCCGGAAAGATAGGACAAGGGGGCTTGAAAGGCACTCCTCATGAAATAACCAATATTTATTTCGTTGGTATAAAATAACTCTTTAACCACCTCTCCTCCAACACACTTCTTCCTCTTAGCAAGTCCTAATATCCGACTCAGCTATCAGGGAAGGTATAGGGTCCATACACATACGCACAAATACACATACGCACAAATACACATACGCACAAATACACATACGCACAAATACACATACGCACAAATACACATACGCACAAATACACATACGCCCAAGGAAGCAGACGCCAGTCACCTACACACCAAAGATCATCTTGCGTCTAACTTCTGAGCAAAAACCCTTCTCTCTTTTCCTGTGAACCTCCTTCCTCACTCACCTGTCCGTCAATATAACAAACAAGCTAACACCAAAAAGGTAACTCCTGCTCAATGCCTCCCAAACGTCGGGCAAATGATCGTATCTTGGGCTGCAAGGGTGGTGGAAATTGGGGGCCACCAACTCGGCATCTTGGTCGGAAAAGAGCTGGGAGGGTGGTTGGTGGGGTCCAGCAGCCGGCTCGGTATCCAACCGGCAGGGTGGCAATGGCAGAGATTATTAAATATCGCCGCGATGGCGGGTACCTAATTCCCAAGGCCCCATTCTATTGTCTTTGCCAGGAGATTGTGTCAGATTTGGCACTCGAGCAACAATTCCGTTGGCAGAGATCAGCTGTTGAATGGCTCCCGGTGGAAGCGGAAGAGTTCATGGTGATGACAATGACCGTTAAGTTGAGTTCCTCTCCTAGTATAATTATCTGATTTACTAATTCTTTGTTCATAGCTGGAGCCCTGGGCGCGGCACATGCTGGTCGCATTACCCTCATGGTCCAGGACCTGAGATTAGTTGAGGATGTCATGAACGTTATGGCTGGCCAGCCAGATGGTGCCACTCAGGAAGAGATGAGATGTCATCTAAATGAGGACGGCGGTGCTCCCGCGGGTGCACCTCCTCCTCCTGCTCCTCCCGCGGGTGCCCCTTCTCCTCCCCCTCCTCGCGGTGGTGCTCCTCATCCCGGTGGTGCTCCTCGTTCTGGTGGTGCTCCTCGTCCCGGGTGGTGCTCCTCGTCCCGGTGGTGCTCCTCGTCCCGGTCGTGCTCCTTGTCCTACCCGTGTTCCTCTTCCCGGGCGCGCTCCCCCTGCTCCGCCTCCTGGGTGTACACCTCCTCGGCGTGGTGCCCCTCCCTGTGGCCCGGGAGCTTCTTCCCATCACTCACCCCCTGCTAATAACGGTAGTGACAGCGATAGTGACGACAGCGATAACTCTCGTCCACTTGTACGCCGTCGCTTGTATGGTGGCCCTGGGAGGACTAGCCGGACTGGTGGTAGTGGTACTACGGGAGGTGCTGGGGGAATTGTTAGACAAGGAAATTTGGTTGGGGGTGTGGGTTCTGGTATAGGAGATGGAAGTGGTAGCGAGGAAGGTGATGCGAGAGGTGCCCAGGGAGACCATGATCCCGGGCATGTGGGTACTGGGGGGGGTGGTGGCAGTAGTAGTAGGGTGGTGACCTGGGCCATCGGAGCCACACCTGCACACCCCGCTGGAACAGGGCTGTCTTGGGCTGGGGTTAGTAGTCGTACCCCGCGGACGCCCGTTCAGCCAACTCGTGGTAGGGGTTGGACTGGTTGGAGTGGGGCTCGTAGGCGCTCTGTTGGCCCTGGTGGGAGTGGTTGGAGCGGTGCTTGCGGTAGGATGCCGACGCGCTCCGGGGGTGGTGGTGGGAGGGCAGGAGCTGGTGCTGGTGGGAGCGCTATCACCTAAGCATATTTGGGGATTGTCTTTATCTTTCTCTTAATTCACCTGTTTTTTCAACTATTATGACTTTCATTCTTCTTGTTTTCTAGGACTCCATGGTGTTGTCCCTATGTGGTGGGGGGGACGGGGCAGTCTTTTCTCACTTTTACACCAATCATCCGACTAACTCAAACCTCAGAGTCACATCTAACTTCGCATGATTACCTTTTATTGAACTCTTATTACTATAAATACACTCTTTCTTTAACCTCACCATTTCGCTATATGAACTCTGAACACTGTAACTCCATAGCACGACTGTGGTTATGATTTGGGCGTATGGCTTGCGGGTATGGCTTGGGGGTATGGTTTGGGCGTATGGCTTGGGCGTATGATTTGAGCATATGATTTGGGCGTATGGTTTGTGTGTATGGTTTGGGCGTATGATGTGAGCATATGATTTGGGCGTATGGTTTGGGTGTATGGTTTGGGGATATGATTTGAGGGTATGGCTTGGGCGTATGGTTTCGGGGTGTGATTTGAGCATATGGCTTGGGTGTATGATTTCCGCATATGGCACCAGCGGATGATAAGGCTTATGAATTGGGCATATGATTTGAACCCGTGAATAGAGTGTATGAATTGGGCTTATGAATTAGGCGTATAGCCTGCTGAGACCATATACGTTACTAGACTAGGCAACTCGGACGTCCAATCGGTGTTGTGAATTATTCCGGTTCATATTGTATGAATCATTCCATGCAAATAAATGCTCTTATATACTTTGAGGTATGTGGTTTTTAGTACACGTCTCTGTCATGAATGGACCGAACACCAGGGGGCTCCTTGGCAAAGGGCTTTCAGCACCCGTAACCCCGGCGGTGTTCGGTCCATTCATGCCAGGGACATGTATATGCTCACACAATTACTCAATCATGTATGAAAAGATCAATATTCGAGAGGGGAATATATGAAAATGTAGGGCCCCGGGTGGAGAAAGTTCATTGACGGGGGGCTGTTCGGGGAATTGAACCGGGTGGGGGCCTGGACAGGGGCAGGGGCAATGGTGAAAAAAGAAATGCCCCGCCCCGGGCAAGTGACCGGAGCGGGGCGGAGAATTGAGGTGGGGGCCCGCAGGTTTCGGGGCCCCGGAGGCCCCGTAACGAACACGATGAATATTTCCCACATGGTAAAAACCCCCAATCATCTATGGGTCAGATACCACTAATGTGGCGACTTTGACCGCCTGGACTCAATCCTTTTGCAACCTAAACGGCAGCCGGATAGCAACTTGAAGGAGCCTTGTAAGGAGCAAAATGAGCTCCAATTACACCGGATCACTGCGGACATTGTTATAATAGTAAAGGACAAGTAAGTAATTCATCGTTTGCGCAAAGACTCGGCTCATATACTAAACTGTCTTTAGGCACCGCATCCCATCTCTAAGGGAAGGTGCGAATAGCAAGGGATGTTGGCTATTACGCGAAGTTGAACCTGGACTACACAAATATGTTGCGTCACGTAATCTAGCGGCAGATCATACCCCACATTGTGCAAGCGGTATGCGGAAGCGCTATAGGCAATGCGAGATGGAAGGCGCTCCATCCACGGATAACTCTTCGAGTAATAGTATGCAGAATTCTACAACCCTGAGTTCTCCGGCAGGAAACGGGAGTATTGAATATACCCCGAATGGTACTTTGAGAACCAAAGGGTGTGTCATTGGGCACCGTGCGTTCGTTCCAAGAATGCAATAACCAACGCACAATATTGACCTTGGACTCAGGCCAGCAGTCATATAACACGAAATCAGCAATTCACGCACTAAAAGAATTTGGCCAACAGCTTTTACCATTGACTCAAACCGTCGAGGCCCGATTTCACACTTTCCTCCCCGAGGCGTATTCCTAATACCTAGCAGTCTATGAGACCATTTACAAAGGGAAAGCTGAGGATATTGACGACGCATTTGCAATATGGACCTCACGTTCAATTGTCATCAACACGAATACCAATAACTATAAGGATCTGGAGGACGTATGCTATGGGTGGTATGCGATAGTAGTATTGGGAGACTTTGAGGGTGGCGATACCTGCTTTCCTGAGCTTGGAGTCAAGATTGATTGTACCCCTGGTATGTAGAAACTCCTGCTCATCTCATCCAATTCCAATTAGTGACTAAGATATATTCTCTAGGTTCCATAATTTTCATGCGTTCCTATCTAGTGGAACATTATATTGGCTCTTTTGTAGGAAATCGGTATAGTATGGTCCACTTTACACATCAAGCAGTGCACGATGGATATGTGGAGAAGCCGGGGAAGCCATTGTGGGAGTTCAATAAGATGCCTAAATGGTGGCAGAAGTTGCGCATGCATCTGAATGTATAATAATGTTCCTAATTATTGATTTTTCTATTTAGTATGGGTATATACTTATGAGCTTGGCCTGCCCTCGTTTGCAAGGCTGTGCCCCCAAAATCATACGTCCAAACTATACAACTAAAGCCATACGCCCAAAGCCTTAAGCCCAAAGCCAAACCATACGCCCAAAGCCAAACAATTTGCCCAAAGCCCTACACCCAAAACCATCTCCTCAAAACCATACGCCCAAAACTATACGCCCAAAACCATACGCCCAAAGCCCTACCTCCAAAGCCAAACCATACGCCCAAAACCATGTGCCCAAAATCATACGCCGAAAAACCATACGCCCAAAGCCATACACCGTGATTGAGATGAGGAAATTCTCACGGTCCCCTGATGAGATACGTGTTGGGATAACTTTGGTGTTCTTTGTTTGGTTACACGGTCGTTATGAGGGATTTCCTTTGTAAGGTTTACGACAAATCGTATTGTTTCCTTGGTTACGCGGATATGCGACTCATAGTGGGGTATGAGTCGGGCGACAAAGGCTGTGCTAGAATTTCCTTCTATATGAGGGTGGCTTCGCCCCCTATTGCCTTGTGGGTCTAAACAAGTGCTCCACGGGCCGCCTCCACCAGATGAGATCTGGGAAAAGCTACCTCCGCCCCCACCCCTGCTGGGACAACTACGCCCCGACCACCTGCCCCAGTTACCAGAGTGCCCCCGAGACATTCGAACACGCCATCCTCCACTGTTCCGCCAAGGAGCCTGCCAGGACCCGCCACCTTCAGAGGGTCCTCGATATAGACCCCGACGCCCCCGTCTGGTCCTCCGCCGCCCTTTTGGGCGCCCTGGCCCGCTTCATTAAGTCTACGGCTACAGCTTTCCCTCCTGGCATGTTTTCCCGCCCGACATCCGCTGCCTCCTCTGCTTCTTTCCACTCTTCTAATGTAGTTTCCTTTGGGTACTTTATGTCCTCTCAGAAAAGCTAGGTTTTTATTATTGGTTTTTCATGCTGTCCACGAGTTTAGGGAGGGTTTCCTTTGGTTTACTTATTTGATTTTCGTGCCCGTATGTGGGCCTGGGACCGGTACGGACCTCAGTTGAAGTGTTTTTGGTGCCTGATGTTTCCTTTGTTAGTACGTTTTGGATTTTGGGTTTTGTTTTCGCCATAGCTAGCGCTCCATGCGATTTCTTGTACCTTAACAACGAATATATGATATAAAAATAAATAAATAAATAAAAATAAAAAAAGCCCCCTATTTCCTTGCACACTCCGCGCCCTCTACACCTCCAGTCATTGAAATCACAACTCCACGTCTTCAGTGCACGATCCCCCCTCGCCCCCTAACTTCACCTGCCCTTCAGGCTTCACGTCCCTGATCCCCCATCGCCACGATGGAAGACCTCCCTCCCCTTCCCTCTTGGAGGAACTTGTCAAGAGCTCCCTCGGCAATGTCTTCATCCCCTGAGCTCACTGAGTCCCACCTCTACATGCGCGATTTCGTTCGCGAAAGCCGCCAGACGCTCAACTTTACCCCCGTTCAACTCCCAATCCTCGACGACCACCAGCTCTCCGGCCTGGCTGACGGAGAGACGATTCTCGTCCCCCTTTCCTGCTCCTCCCTCAATGCGCTCGCGTCCATGACTCATCAGCGGGACACCATAACAACCCAAGGAGGAAACATCCAACAGGCCATCCACACCATGCCAACCTGGACTGCACACGAAGGCGTCCTCACCCCCATCAATGCAGCCATAGGTGACCTATCACATAGGATGGCAGCGCCCCCTCCGCAAGCGCATGCCCCCACTCGGCCTCCTATCCACCCGACTGGTGCAACCACGCGACAAGCCCCCGCCCCCACATGGCCTCCTATTCCTCCGCCCGGTGCGACCACACTACCTCCCCCCAAGCCCAAAGCAAGAGCTACCCCCCCCAACAGGCGCTGCTCATCCTCCTTCGACCCCGACATACCCAGGTATGATGTGGGCACCCGGTCCTTTTACAGTGATCCCCGGGCCTACGCGCTCAAGTTCCCACACTCATGGGAAGCGAACGCGTTCCGAGAAGGGAAATACCCTGAACCCCCCACGTTCATCGCCGGTCACCTTGCCCCTGACTGCCCCAAGCCCCAGCAGTTGTATGCCCAGGCCACCTCGACTGGCGCTCCAAAAGGCAGAAAGAATAAGAGCTCCCTTACGGCCGCCAAAGTCGCGGCAGCCAGCAACACTGTGCCTGATATCCAGCCACCGCAGTCGCTCCCCACCGCCGAAAGAAGATTCTACGCTCCCCGTTCTTCCCCCTCCCAGCACCAACAAGCGTCCCTGATCGCAGCCACCTTCCCCGACATCGCCGCTCGTGTCCTTAGGGATGCAAACTGCGCCCTTCCCCTCGCTGTCACGACCAAGGTCAATTATGGCGGGTCTGTCACCCTCCTCGTCACCGACCCTGCCACACCCGCCGCCGCGTTCCCACCCTACTTCGACGACCTCTCTTCCCAACTTAACAAATCCTTCCCTGTGGGCGAGTCCCCCTGGCTGCCCTTCCGCCTCGCCCCCAACAAGGCCCAGCTTGCGATCCACTCCCTCCCCATTGCCTTCCTCCCGGAGGACCCGGAAGAACTTTTCCCCTGCCTCGTGGAATCAATCCTTAACTCCAAGAACATACGGATCCTCGCCGCCAGAGATCTCAACCCCAACGCGCAATGCAGGGAGGGCAAGTCGGCCACCTCCGTCATCGTCTCCATCCACCCGGGGGACGTCTCAACAATGGGCTCCTCCATCCGTCTTTTCACCCGCTCGAGGGCAATTGAGCAAGCATACTCTTCCAATAGGTAGACTCAGTGTAAGAACTGCTGGGGATACGGCCATGTCGCCCCTAGGTGCCCCGCCACCGACTCTGTCTGTCCAATCTGCTCCCTCAACCACACCTGTGCGTCGTACCGATAGCCCAACCCCACCTGCCCTGGAGGTGGTAACCTTAAGGCTACTCCTGGCTGTTGCTCTTCCTCACCACCGCGGTGCGTCAACTGCGGTGGGCCCCACACTGCGACTAACAGGGATTGTGAGTCCCGCCCGTCTCCGCCGACTCTCACGCGTTCCACCGCTGCCAAAACGATGGTTCTCCCGCCGCCCGCTGGTGACGAGATAGACACGGCCGCCAACGACAACAACCTCTGGCCCCCCGCTTCACCCACCCTGTCTCTCCAGTCGGCGTTTCAGATGGCTACTCCAAGAGCCAGAAGCTCAACGATTCTTCCGGCCCCAGTAGGCCCCAGCCAAGGCAACCGGGCGCTCCCTCCCGTGGAGCCCGTGAGCCCCTCACCCATGAGCAGAAACCCATCGGGCCTGGCCCGCTAATGCACCACAATCAGTCGTTTGGAGATGGCGAGCAGGCCTCCCCTCCCCCACCGAAACTCTTCACACTCGTTCAACACAACTGCCTCGGGAGCTGGTATGTGTTTCTTTCGCTTTTCGGCTCATTTTCTCAACTGGCCCTCCCTCCTTCCTTTGTTGCCCTGCATGACCCCCCTGTCTACAGGGGCAAGCTTCCTTCCTTCAGCTTGTTTACTGTTTTTTCCCAGCCCACCGACCGGGGCTGCAAGCCCTGCGTTGGTTTTTACGTTTACAGGTCCTTTTTGGATACGGTTTCTCTCCTGCCCCGCTTTTTCGGAAGGGGTGATGTTATGGCTCTGGACCTCTTCATCCCGGACGATCTTTTCAACCCCTCTACGACTGGCTTCACGATCATCAACTCTTACAGCACAAAGGGTCGTCTCAGCAACACCCGCTCCGTCTCTCCTGACATTGTTTTTCCTACGTCCCCTCTCCTCACACTCACCTTGGGCGATCCCAACATCCACCACCCCATCGCAGACCCACTTAGGGTATTCAAAGAAGACGAGATCGCCACCTCGTCTCCCTACTTTGACAAGGCCACGGAATTGGGGTTCAGTCTCCTCAACGTCCCGGGTGTCTTTAGCCGGTTTTCCATGTCTCTCATTGTGCGCCCTGGCGTCATAGACCTTGCCTTTGCTTGCCCCCTCCTTGCTCCCTACTTTACAGAGTGGACCGACCCCCTTCCCTCCACTGGCTCCCATCATATCCCGATTCTCCTCCTCTTTGAGGCCCCCCTCTTTCGTGCGCCCTCCCCTGGCCTGAATTGTCCCCTGACCGCCTGGCCTACACCTGAATCCTCACTCAAAGCAACCCACATCTCTCCTGCCCTTCCCATCCCGACCTCCCGTTCGATGGACATCTGGTTCCGAACAAGCCTAGACACGATCACGGCCGAGCTGGCCCTTTACACCCCGGTACAGCAGGTAACGTTCCGGTCGAAACCATGGTGGTCGGCCCTTCTCTCCCCGCACAGGAAAGCTTATAACTCGACCCTCCCCTCCTCGAAGACAGACAGGTTGGACGCGGCACTTCTTGCGTCGGCAAGAGCCACTAGGGCGGCCTACTTTAAAGCGATCAAGAAGGCCAAGCGGGAGCACTGGTCCGCGTTCCTATCCACAGCAACCCCGCAAACGGTGTGGACGGCGAAGAGGTTCGCTGTGGGACGCCCCCCCCCCGCGTTTTCCCGAGCTGCCAGGTGCTACAACGCCGCCGGAGCCCCACAAAGCCCTCCTCAACCACTTTTTCCCTGTCGATCCAGTCAGGTCCCACAATTCCGTCGTACTCCTGTTTAGAGACTGCCCGGCGCTGGCAGCAGACGCGATTGGCAGAGCCCTAGCCTGTTCGTCACCATCCTCCCCACCCGGCCCCGACCTGACCCCCAACTCAGTTTGGAAAAGGGTTCACCGGGTGGCCCCGCACCTGATTCAGGACCTCCTCGCCCTGCTGGTGGCATATGGCTTCCACCCTCCAGCTCTCAAGATCGCCGATGGTATTGTGCTCGACAAGCCGGGAAACCTCTCCTATGACTCGCCCTCCTCCTTCCGCGTTATCGTGTTACTACAAACCTTTTCCAAAATCCTGGAAAGGATCATGAACTCAAGACTCTCGTGTGTGGCCCGCGTGGCAGGCCTCCTTGACCCCCACCAATGCGGTTCTCTTGCTGGTATATCCGCCTCTGATGCAACCGCCACACTGACCCACGAGGTCAGGACCCTCCAGATGGCCAGGAAGAAAGTCTCAACACTGTTCCTGGACATCAAGGGTGGTTTCGACAACGTGAACCCCTCTACTCTGTTTGGCATGCTGAAAGCTAGGGCCGTAAGCCCATACCTCGTCTCCTGGACCAGGTCCTTCCTGACCGGTAGGACATGCCGGCTCCGCTACCAAGGCTCGCCAAGAGTATTTGCCCCGGTCGCTGTGGGCACTCCGCAGGGCTCCCCCTTCTCCCCGCTCTTGTTTGTTATTTATGTGTCCAGACTTTACCATGAAATCCCCCAAGGTCTCACCCTCTCCTATCTCGACGACTTCGCATTGTCGGTTGCCTCTACCTCCTACCGGCGTAACATCCAATCCCTACAAAGGCAGTACGGGGTGTTGAAGGCCTGGGGGGCCCGGCTGGGCGTCGGCTTTTCCATCCATAAGACAGAGCTTATCCACTCGAGGACGTACAGGGACAGAGACGCTGTCTCCCGGTCCCCAATACACCTAGACGGTTCAATCTTCCCCCTCAGAGACGAGGTCCGGTGGCTTGGATAATGGTTCACTCCCTCGATCTCGACCACCACACACTTTACCAAGAGACTGGCCAAAGCCCAGGCTGCTTTTGTGGCCGTCAAGAGACTCTCCCCCCCGGGGATGGGTCTGCCACCGATCCTGTGGCATCGACTGGCATCTTCATTCCTGTTCCCGATCCTCAGCTACGGGCCGGACGTGTTCAAACCCACCGTTCACATGACAAGAAAACTCTCAGCCTTCTGGCACAAGGTCCAGAGGTGGTCAACAAACTGCTTCACGTGCACCCCTACCGACATCCTAGCTGTTGAGGCTTGTCTCCCCCCGCTCGACCTCCTCCTCGCATATAAGCGCGGTCTGGCCAGTCTAAGGGTGATGTGCTCCCCGCCGGAGATCAACCCGGTGGCAGCCAGACTCCCAGCCTCCCTCCAGACACCGTCGCTGTACCGCCATGCCCCCGACAATAGGGACCTCTCCCGCAGGAATGCGGGCAGCCGCCTTCCACGACCTTGGCGCCAGCCGAGACCCCCCTTGAAAAACAGGGCCCACCTCCCCCTAGAGGCCCTCCCCCACTGTATGCTCTTCCTTCTCGGCCCTGACTGCCTCGCCCCCCTTCCGGTCACCTCCCAGCACCTGCTCTGCGAGACGCACCCCAGCCCGCCAGGCCGCGCCTACCCGCAGCTTAAGCTCCTCTGCAGGAAACTCCTCATGCAAGAATGGGCAGAAGCCACGCCTGACTCCGCGTGATACGCGCACCACCCCTCACTAAAGCCCCATCCGTTCATGGGGCTCTCCAAATTCGACGCGGGTCGCCTTCACCAAATGAGGTCTGGAAAGAGCTACCACCGCGCCCACCCGTCCTGGGATGACGATGGCCCAACTACCTGCCCCAGCTGCGCCGAAGCCCCCGAAACCTTCTAGCACGCCATCCTCCACTGTTCAGCGAAGGAGCCTGCCAGGACCCGCCACCTTCAGGGGGTCACCGAACTTGGCCCCGAAGCCCGCGTTTGGTCCTCTACATTCCTCCTGGGCGCCCTCAGTCGATTCATCAGGTCTACGGCCACAGCCTTCCCTCCGGGCATCCTTTCTCGCCTGTCTTCTTCCACTGGTTCAATTTCTTCCCGCTCATCTAATGTGGTTTCCTTTGAGTACTTTATGTCATCTCAGGAAAGCTAGGTTTACTTTGTATCTTTTAATGCTGTCCGTTGTTTCGAGAAAGGGTTTTTCTTGTCATACTTGTTTTAATTTCGTGCCCGTCTGTGGGCCTGGGCCCAGTACGGACCCCAGTTGAAGATAGTTGTTCCAGATATTTCCTTTGTTGGTTCGTTTTGGATTTTGGGTTTTGTTTTGGCCATAGCTCGCGCTCCATGCGATTTCTTGTACCTTAACAACGAATATATGATATAAAAAAATAAAATTAAAATTAAAATTAAAAAACGCCCTCTATTTCCTTGATTCTTTACGCTACCTGGTATTTCTTTCACGACTCTTGTACTTCAGAATATAACATCTTTTATTCTGATATCCAAGTTCCACGCCAAGAACCCACAAACCCTGACCCTGATCTAGCGTTACACGATCCGCCTTGACCTGAGATTGTCATCTCTGAACCCTCACGCTAAACGAGTCTTATCGTTTAGGCCCTTGCTGTCGTTGTGTGCCTTGGACTAATGTCCAGTGCCAAGAACCAGTTACACAAGGTAGCGTCTAACGAGGATCCAACCCACACAACACCATGTCTTGATGTGTCGAACTAGCAACCGCTGCATTAACTGCCTTGACCGAATTGTCGGCGGTTACCAACAATGAGTTTGATCAACTACCCGAAGATCGAATTAGACAGCAGCTCCGCACCGCGCGCGATCTTGCTACTTCACTCAACAGGCTCCCCGCACTCCCTTCCATTTCCCGACCAGGCACCCCTGCACCGCTCGAACAAAACCCCCGCTTCCAACAGTTACAACAACGCGTTCAAAATCTAACAAATGAAAGGCAAGCGCTTGCTGAAGAACGAGATGCACTTGCCGAAGAACGGGATGCTTTACTTACAGAGGGACAAGGACTGGAGGCAAGGTACAGAGCCATCGAGACTGACCTAGAGCGCGACAGAGCCACCATAGTTACCCTCAACACCGCGTTGACCAACACAAACACTGCCCTGGCAACTGCAACTGCTCCACTTGCAAACGCAGGGGGACCTGCTCCACCAGCAGGCGAATGACCCCCTAAGCGAGAATCAATCCCCAAGCCACAGGAATTTGACGGATCCCAAGACCAACTTCGCCCGTTCATGGCACAATTACGTACCAAGTTCCGTGGAGATGCTCACAAATTTGTGGAAGTTCAACATCGGTTGGCATATGCGGTTGGGTTCCTGAAAGGAAAAGCTTACACACAAATTCTTCCACTTATTGATGAAGGAAACATTAATATAGCTAGTGTGGAAGCCCTGATCACCCTCCTCGAGAAGGCCTGCGGTGACCCTGATCGGGTCCGGACCACCGAACGGAATCTACCAAGCCTATGTCAAAAGAACCGTAACTTCTCTGACTACTTAGCAGATTTCCAACGATATGCTGCCGAGGTATCTTGGAACGATGCTGCTAAGCGAACTTCATTGTACGAAGGATTAACCGCCGAACTCAAGGACGCTCTGGTAACACTGGACACCCCCAACGAAGTTGATCAATATATCATATTGATCAAACTTGTGGATAACAAGATCTGTGCCCGCACAGCGGAACGAAACGGGTCATCTTCTACATGGAGATCACCTACCACAACCACAACCACAACACCAAAACCGGCTGCTCCCCCTACTATGAGCACCACCGCTACAGGTACTCAAGCGGGCCCCATTGACCTTTCGGCTGGACGACGCCACCTGTCAGAAGCGCAACGTGAAGATCGCATGCGACGTGGCCAGTGCTTCTACTGCGGAGAAACAAATCACATGGCTCGACAATGTCCGAAGAGACAAAGTCACCTCAGACCCAACACTGCTGCCATCCCTGCACCTCCGCCAGCGGTTCCTGAAGACTCCAGTCCCGAGTCCGAATACTCGGAAAACTAACTGTCCCATGTACAGTCCAAGGCACGGTCATGGGACAAGCATCGCCTTCTTCGTTACTCTCCTTATCCGGTTGATCTCTTGACGACCTGGAGAATGGGGTTGAAGCTAATGATCTGGTAATGGCATGTACGATTGTTGACAACCATAACGAGATTAGATCCCGTGCTCTAATAGACTCGGGAGCAACTGGATATGCATTCATCGACAAGGCTTTCGCCGAGCCTCATAACTTTCCTGTGTTTGAACTTAAAGAACCACGACCTTTGACGGTCATCAACGGACGGCCTGTGAGTTCTGGAGCAATTACTCATATCACCAAGATCGGGTTATCGATTAACAACCACCATGAAATGATTCCGCTTTTGTTACCACGCTTGGGGGATACCATCCAACACTCGGTATACCCTGGTTAAAACATCACGATGTCAAGATTGACTTCGCTTCTAACTCCCTTACTTTTGAATCTGAATATTGTTTGAAGAACTGCGTTAACGACGTTACAATCGCCTATGGAATTGAGGAAGAGTTACCACAATTCCTAAGGGCTTATGCTGCACAATGTGCGCTCGGACATAAGGTCCTCGACAAGAACAAAGTACTCCAGATACCTCCCAAACAATACAACGAATTCCTTCCATGATTCCTCGAGAAAACAGAAGATCAACTACCACCTCACGGAAGGTTTGATCACGAGATACCACTGCGCCCGGGATTTATTCCTCCTTTTGGACCAATATCCGATCTTAGCCCCCCTGAGTTATCAGCCTTATTCGAATGGCTAGACGAAAATCTAGAAGAGAAATTCATCCGCGAATCATCCACCCCTGCTGCTTCTCCAATTGTGTTTGTTAAGAAGAAAGAAGGGTCTCTACGGTTATGTGTTGACTATAGGGGACTCACCGAGGGAACAATCAAAAACCGTTACCCTTTACCCTTGGTCAAAGAAACCTTTATGCCACTTTCACGAGCAAAGATATTCACTAAACTGGATATCTGCGGAGCCTACAACTCAATCCGCCTAAGAGCAGGTGAAGAGTGGAAAACAGCCTTTCGTATACAATACGGGCTTTTTGAATCTCTCGTCATGCCCTTTGGACTTACCAATGCCCACGCTACCTTTCAAGCGTACATTAATGATGCACTACGCCCATTTCTGGATAGGTTTTGTACAGCATATCTTGACGATATCTTGATATACTCTGAGAACGAGGAACAACATATTGAACACGTCAAACAAATCCTGGAAGCTTTAACGAAAGCTGGACTCCAGGTAAAACCTCAGAAATGCGAATTTCATACCAACAACGTCGAGTATCTCGGTTTCATCATCACCACGGAAGGCCTATGAATGGACCCCGCAAAGATCACCACGATCATTGAATGGCCTATCCCCAAGAAACTACGCGATGTCCGCTCCTTCTTAGGATTTGGAAACTTCTATAGACGCTTTATCCATGACTATTCACATGTGGCTAGGCCCCTAACCCAATCAACCAATAAGGGTACACCATTTGTCTGGTCGGATCTTTGTCAAGCCGCCTTCGAAAGATTGAAGGAAGCCTTTACTACGGCCCCTATCCTGATCTATTTTGATTTCGACAAAGAGATAGTAGCGGAAACCGACGCTTCCGACATTGCCTCTGCCGGCGTCCTGTCCCAAACGGGACCTGACGGACTTTTACATCCGATCGCATTCTTTTCCAAGAAACACACCCCGGCTGAATGTAACTACGATATTTACGACAAAGAGTTGATGGCCGTGGTACGTGCGTTCGAAGAATGGCGAGCTTACTTGGTTGGTCGACCAGTAACGGTATGATCGGATCATCAGAACCTGCGATACTTTACCACAAAAAGATGACTCAACCAACGACAAGCCAGATGGTCACAGTTCCTATCACAGTTCAATTATAAGAGTGAATTTGTACCTGGTAAAGCACATGGAAAGGCAGATGCGTTGACAAGGATGGTGGGACAAACAGGCCAAGAAATATTAGAAGATGAGACACATTGGACACAGGTGGTTCTCAAGCTCCAGTCTCTGGGTTTGTTGGCGGATACTCCGCTTCACTTTGGAGCGTCCCCATTGAATGAATTATGGACAGAAGCCTATCAAGCTGAGCCCTGTCCAAACCAGGTACTTACAATGCTGGAACAAGGGGTACGATATAGCCGTCTGATATCCCTAGCCGCGTGTACCTGGGAGGGTAATCGACTGCGGTATCGCGATCGTCTTTATGTTCAGGCTCATGAACCTTTAAAACTGGCCATCATTCGGGAAAATCACGACGCCCCTGCTGCTGGCCACCCTGGCAGATCCAAAACACATGAACTGATTACCCGACGATACTATTAGCGAAGCATGCGAAAAGAGATTGCACGATATGTGGCCAATTGTCACATCTGCCAACGAAGTCAGACGACTCGTCACGCTCCGTTTGGTATCCTTCGACCCCTCTCTATTCCGTATCGACCATGGCAAGACATATCAATGCACTTTGTAACCGGTCTACCCTGGAGCAACGGTAACGACGCGATTTGGGTAGTGGTAGATAGGCTAACTAATATGGGCCATCTCGTCCCTTGTCGTACTACCATCGATGCCCCCTCTCTTGCCGAACGATTCCTGGATAACATCTGGAAACATCATGGGTTGCCTCTAACGATTATATCTGATCGAGGGCCACAGTTCGCTGCTGAGTTCTGGGGAACCATCTGTCGCAGGCTGAAGATAGACCGACGTCTATCTACTGCATTCCATCCTGAAACTGACGGTCAAACAGAACGAGTTAATGGTATCATGGAACAATACCTACGGTCGTATGTGAACTACCAACAGGATGACTGGTGTCAATGGTTACCAATGGCGGAATTTATGGGGAACAATCATGCATCCGAGACTAGCGGCACCTCTCCCTTCTTTGCCAACCATGGGTATGATCCTCGTATGGACTTTTTTGAAGAACAAACTCGCCCGACTGACGACCAAGAGGCGCGATCTTTCGTTGTCACAATGACAGAACTTCATGCACACTTTCGAACCGAAATGGGTTATGCACAAGAAAGGCAACAAGAAAGTGCTGACCGACGCAGAATCCGAGCTCCTTCCTTCCAGGTCAGTGATAAGGTTTGGTTGAATGCCAAAAATATTAGAACAGGTCGACCATCACGAAAGTTTGACAACAAACGTCATGGACCCTATGAGGTCAAGGGAAAGGTCGAAACACACGCTTACCGTCTGGATCTGCCAAATTCGATGAAAATACCTAACGTCTTCCATGTGTCGCTATTAGACCTGGCAGCCAATAACCCCCTCGAAGGACAGATAATCCCACCACCTCCACCCATGGAAGTTGAAGGAGAAGAGGAGTGGCAGGTTCAGGAGGTTTTGGATTCCAAATTTGTCAGGAACCGGTTGTGATATCTGGTAAAATGGGAGGGCTACGACGAGACGACATGGGAACCGGCTGAATCAATCAACAAACTAAAAGAAGTTGACTATTTGCACGAACCGTAGCCACTTAAGCCTGGACCATTAGCGGAGGATCCGGAATAGGCCTCAGGGGACTTCGGGCCTGGGGTGGGCCCTGCTCTCACGGTCCCCTGATGAGATACGTGTTGGGATAACTTTGGTGTTCTTTCTTTGGTTACACAGTTGTTCTGAGTGATTTCCTTTGTAAGGTTTACAACAAATCATATTGTTTCCTTGGTTATGCAGATATGCGACTCATACTGGGGTATGAGTCGGGCGACAAAGGCTGTGCTAGGATTTCCTTCTCTATAAGGATGGCTTCGCCCCCTATTTCCTTCATCTTTCTCGTCCGCTCCGCCTCCAGCGATTGAAATCTCAACACCATGGGAAATTATGGTGAGAGTGTCCTCTGCCTCTGATCTGCCCGGCCTGGGGCAACTGCACCGGGGTTCATCACGCCTTCATCTCCTTGCTGTCTCTGGGGCCTTTGGCCTCTCCTCACTGGGGTTATGGATTCCTTCCTGGTTCCGTTCGGTCTTCGTTGAGCACGCTCGCGTTGACGTTCCTACCCTTTAGCCCGCACTTCGCGACGCGCTTCCCTTAGCGATTTGCACGGTCGGCAACCCTCCTTCCTCCGTCAACACACGGTCGCTAGTTTCGGACTATCGGTGAAGTAGTTGCCCCCGTGGCCCTGCTCTCTGGTATTGCACTCTCTCCTGAGTTGCAGGATCGGTACGGTTGGCGTTCGAAAAACTGTGACCCCGTCTCTGGCCTCCGTGTTCGTACTTCTCGGTTGTTTGGTGAGCCCTCCCCCTGCCGCTTCCCACGGGTTGGATCCGCTTGCACCGTACTGCTGCGTCCTTCCTTGGCTGGCACCTTATCTGCCCCCTTGGCTGGCACCCTACTGCCCATCACGATGGCTGGCACCTTCCCTGCTGAGTGGCTCTCCTCGCCGGGTGACTCCCCTCGTCCTCCTCCCGCTCCCGCGATTTACTCTACGGTCGCAAACCTCGCATTAGGTTACGCTGTGTCATGGTATAGCACTACCTCCTTGGCCCA
>Ga0307509_10004732_pt1 | contig 19417 bp, 19 predicted proteins | sample 10_EM_MG_FD_202245 | JGI IMG/M metagenome (GOLD analysis project Ga0307509, IMG submission 202245) | Populus trichocarpa ectomycorrhiza microbial communities from riparian zone in the Pacific Northwest, United States - 10_EM | ecosystem: Host-associated > Plants > Roots > Unclassified | place...
CCTCTGGGAGGTCAACGAAACAGACATAGATCTACACTTGTCCACAGCCGACCATCACGCGGTCGGCATCCATCCCCGGGTCAATATTGGATCGGCGCGGTGGGTCAGATTTAGATCGGCGCCGACAATCCGAGAGTACATCCGGAACCAGGAGAAAGAGGACGAACGATTGGACCAACTCGGTCTATGGAGATGAGCCGCCACCGATAGGTGGCCCATGAATGAGGGGCCGCGTCAGCGACCCCTTCCAGCCGCTTTGAGCGGCTCACATCCCGAATGCCCCCGGCTTTGCCGGGGGATGATTACAGCTGGAACTGAGTAGCAAGTTCGTTCCGATCTGAACTGCCAGGCCTGAAGCGCGAGCGGCCAAGATCAATGTCAGTAACGTGCACCTGAGCAGGCTGTCGCGTGGCGGTTCGCTCAGGCTCCAGCCGGCCATTGGCAGCCGGTCGCCTCCGGCCTCACGAGTCAGCCTCAGTCCGCGATGCCCAGCTGTCGCGCGTTGACAACCGCTTCTGTCCGATTGCGCGCCCGCAGTGCGCGCAGGAGGGCGGCAACGTAGATTTTCACCGTGCCTTCGGTGATCCCCAGTTCGCGGGCAATGATCTTGTTGGGCTGGCCCTGCATCAGAAGGCGCAGCACGTCCAGCTGACGACCGGTGAGGCCGCTGCCATCGGCGGACGAGCGTGGCTGACCGTCGCTGAAGTCGGCCAGCGCCCGCGCCGGCATGTAGGTGCCACCGGCCAGGACAAGCTTGAGTGCGTGCATCAGAACGTCGGCTGTTTCCGTCTTCGGCAAGAATCCAGCAACACCCGTGGCTAGCACCTTGCGAATCGTTGTTGGGTCGTCCTCACCGGATGCCACGACCAAGTGCAGGTCCGGATGAGAAAGACGCAGCCGACGGACACCCGCCACGCCATCCATACCGGGCATGTTGAGATCGACCAGCACGAGGTCGGGCAGCATGTTCAAGTTGCTCTCGATCTCGGCGTAGTCTTTGGCGTACAGGAATTGCACATCGGGCTCGATGGCCCGCACGGTTCTAGACAGCGCATCGCGCACCATCGGATGGTCGTCGGCAATCAGAACCTTCATGGAATGTCTCCTGACGCATGAGCGTGGTTCAGCGCTGTCGTCGCCGGGTCGCTGGGCAGCACGCGAACCGAAGCGAGCCAGTTCCTGAGCAAAGTGGGCGATATCGGCTTGGCCAGGCAGGCATGGCCCGCGGCCTTGATGAGCGCCAGATCGGATTCGCCGGTGACGACGAGCATCGGAATCTCGGTGCCCCACCGCTCAAACAGCAAGCCCGCTTCTTCGGGTCCGGTCTTCCCGGCACCCAGACGCTGATCGACCAGGATGGCCTCGGGCAGTATCAAGCAATCGGCTTCGTTGACGTGCAACTCCAGGTCGTCGGCGTCGGCGCCTTCGACTACCCTGCAGCCCCAACGCTGCAGCAGGATGCGCATGGCGTCTCGCACCTCTATGTCGTCTTCGATCACTCCCACCGTCAGGCCGGCGACACTGGACGCCGGTGCTACAGGCGACCTCTCAACTGCAGCCGCCCCGCTACTGCTTGCCTGCGGCAGGTACAAGGTAAAGCAGGTGCCGCGACCCAGCCTGGAATACAGGATGAGGTGCAGCCCGAGCAGCTTCACGAGCCGGTGGACGATCGATAGTCCCAGGCCGAGGCCCTTGGCGCGGTCCCGGCTCGGGTTGTCGACCTGAAAAAACTCCTCGAACACGCGCTGCTTGTCCGCCTCGCCGAGGCCGACCCCAGTGTCCCATACCTCGATACGCCAGTGCGCCGGCGCGGGAGCTGCGGCGCTGTTAGCGGGCCACGTGCTCCGTCGACGGCAAGCCAGCAGCACCCCACCGCGAAACGTGTACTTGACGGCGTTGGCCAGCAGGTTGCGCACGATGCGTTCCACCAGCAGTCGATCGCTGTGCGCGAAGGCCGGCGTGGCAGCAGTTGCAGACGGCAGCCGCAAGGCTAGGCGCAGCCCCTGGGCTTCGGCTTGCGGCGCGAACTCCTCGGCCAACTGGCGCAGCATCGGCTCGATCGCGAAAGTCGTGCCCACCGGCGTCAATGCGCCCGCGTCGATGCGCGATACGTCCAGCAGCATGTTGAACATCGTCTCCAGTGCCGAAAGCGACCCGCTCATTCGCTCGACCAGGTCCGCCTGCGTGGGCTCGAGCCGCTCGGAGCGTAATGCTGCCATGTAGAGCGCCAGAGCATGCGCCGGCTGACGCAGATCGTGGCTGGCCGCCGCTAAGAAGCGCGTCTTGGCATGATCGGCCGCCTCGGCAGCGTCACGTGCCTCGCGCATCTTCTCTACGGCGTCGTGCAGTTCCGCTGTCTGGGTGGCCACCCGCTGTCCGAGTTCCGTGTTCATCACCTCGAGTTGTTGGGTGGTGCGCGCAAAACGGTCGATCAGCATGCGCACCACGAACACCACGAAGATCAGACCGGCGTAGGGAACGAGGTAGATCGGGTTGTCGCCATCGTCTCTCAGCTCGGCGAGCCAGTCGTGCACACCGAATCCAAACGAAGCGATGGCCGAAGCCAGCACGAGCGCCTTATCGACGTCCAACCTCCTGATCGATGCGCGGATCACGGCGATCACTCCCAGGCCGACCATGCCGAGGAGGAGCAGACGGACAAGTTCGCTGGCAAGTCCCAGCTTGTCCCACGCGATCGAGGCATACATGACGATGGGGGCGACCACGGGAATGACCCACAGCGCCCGTTCCAGCTTCGGCCAGTCCCACTCGGCGAATCGCACGCAGAAGATGATCAACATCGCCACGAAGCACGTGTAGAGCGATGTCCACCAGACCGTGAGGTGGCTGCCGTTGATCGGCGACCAAGGACTGACCGTCCACAGCGTGTGCAAGCCCCAGAAGAACGTGCCGGCACCGAAGTAGCCGTACAGGCCGTCGCGTCGCCGCACCCACAACAGCACCATGCACAGCCCGAGCGTGCCAACGACGGCAGCAACCAGACTGGGGCCGATGACCACGCTCAGCACGCGCGCGCGATGTTCTCGCTTGAGTTGTTCGATCGGCCCGATCTGGACCTTCGACAAGGCGATGACGCGCGGCCCGGAAGCATGGATCTCGATGGTGTTGTCACCCGTGTGCCACAGCGCTTCGGGCACCTCCAGCAGCACGATGCGATCGACGCTGCGTGGGTTGGGCAGCATCGGATCGAGTGCGGAGTTCGACATCTCGTTGGCGTTCACGTCGACGATCGCGTGCGCCGAAAGGCGAGGGATAAAGATGCCGAACCCGCGCGGTTCTCCGTTGAACCTGAGCCGGTAGTTGCATTCGACCGGTTCGGAATCGTCGCGGCCGAGCTTGACTTCGTCGGGCAGCGAGACCTCCTGCACCGGGCCTGTGCCGCAACTGCGCTGTGCCTGGGCCAGCACGCGAACGGCCTTGTCAAAAGCGGGGGGACTTGCTTGGCCGGCTGCGCCGGCCGCGACGCTCATCACGCCAGCGACGATGACCCAAACGGCCGCGCGCGTCGTTAAAACCCGGGCGAGTAGTGCAGCCATCGGTACCGTGCCTGTTTCCTATGGCGGACGTGGGAGCTATGTGCCGCACCGAATGTACTCGCCACCTTGCGCCGCGTAGAACGCCGTTCGGCATAAAGGGCCCTTGTCCACGGACATATGCCATTTGGCGGAGCGTCCCTGGCCCGCGCGACATGCCGTTGCGCGAACGCTGCCGTGGCCGAACTGCATAGACCGCAAGACCTAGCCCTCATGTGCCTTCCGACAAGAGGCGGAAAGCTCGGATCGTGCCTAGAGTTGTCGGACCCCGAACGATATCCGACGGAAACCCGATGACCTCACCTGCCTTCAACGCCGAGCGCAATGGCCGCCCCTTCAGCAAAGGCGGGTTCGAAGAGATCGACCTCGTCGGACTGCGCGCAGTGATGGATCGAAGCGCCGGCAGTTCCGCTGTATCGATTGGCCTGATCGATGGCCCCGTGGCTCGCCACGCGTCCTTTGCCCAGCAGCCACAAGTCATCGGCGATTCGGCGGGTCGTGCGTCGGACTTCGCGAGCCTGCATGGGATCTTTGTGGCCGGCATCCTAGGCGCGAGGCGGGGTTCTGGCGCGCCCGGCATCTGTCCTGATTGCACGCTCTACAGTCATCCAGTTTTTGCTGCGTCGCCCGGATCGCCGTTTCTCAACGGCCAGGCACTGAGCCGAGCCATTCGTGACTGTGTGGGAGCCGGGGTCAAGGTCATCAACCTGAGCCTCACTGTCTACCGACCATCCGCTGAAAGCGAAAGCAGCCTTCGCGACGCGCTCGATCTCGCGGCCCACAAAGGCGTCATCGTCGTAGCCGCTGCGGGCAATCAGGCTTCTGTATCCGCCACCGTCATCACGCGACATCCCTGGGTGATCCCTGTCGCCGGATGCGACCCTCAAGGGCGGCCATCGACAGGAACGAATCTCGGTCTCTCAATCGGGCGCCGGGGTTTGCGAGCGCCCGGCGAGCAGGTCACAAGCCTGGCCCTCACGGGCACCACCGTGCTCAACGGAACAAGCGTGGCAGCGCCCTTCGTCACCGGTGCGATCGCGCTGTTGTGGTCAGAGTTTCCCCGTGCTTCTGCTCAGGCACTGAAGCTCGCAATCCTGCGAGCAGAGCGCCGCAGTTCGATTTCTCCGCCCCTTCTCAACGGGCTGGAGTCTCTGAAACTGCTTCATTAACTTCAAGGAGTTCACCATGAGCCTTCCCCAATTCACCGCTGAAAACTCGCTCTTCGCATCGAGCCTTTTCAACCCATCCCCCAGCACCGGCCCGGCCGATCAGGCGGTGCTGCAGGCCTGTCCTCCGCTGGGCACGTGCAACAAGGCCTCCAGGTATTGCCAAAGCCCAGACGGCGGCGGCATGTGGTGCGCAATCCTCGGGCGTTGTTTCGATTGCGGCGCCTGGGATTGATCCAGCTCGGTGTCGGACCCGGTGACGCCATCAACGGCGTCACCAGAAACAGGGAGATAAAAATTGGAACATGAATTGTTGAATGAACTGCCAGTGGCCGAACTCGCGGGCGACGCGCAACGGCCATGCTCGGCCTGCGCCGCGTCTGACCACGCGCCCGCCCCGCACGTTTATGCCTTGGGCAAGGTCGAAGCGCGCTTTCCGAACAGCTCGCTGGAGAAGGAGTTCGCGCAGTGCACCGGACGGGCCGACACGGTCCGGCTGTCCGATCACGAAGCCTTCTATAGCGTCGTCGCAAAGAAGGAGAACCGCTACTTGGTGCGGGAGATGTGCTGGGTTTTTCGAATCCAGGGCATCGAAACCTATCTGCTGCAGCCCCGCGATCCCGCCGATTTCGATTTGCTCGTGGAGGCCATTCGCCCGCGACCGTCTCCGATGGACATCGACGCCGTCATCGGCGCTCGCGGCCCGGTTGCGCCGCCGGAGTTCTGCAGCGGACTCACGGTCCCGTTCGTTCGTTTCGATCAGATCTACTCGTTCGATGCAGACGCGCTCGTGAAGGCCATTCCGCGGTCGCCACAGACGGCCGACGCCACGTTCGAGCCGATCGCACAGGAGGTCTTCTATCGGATCATGCAGATGGCCGACAACGCCGGCGCGACCGACGAGCACCGCGCTCTCAACTACCTTGCGATGCGTTGTCACTCGATCTACGCGCAAGCCGCCGAGCAATTCGCCAAGGACTTCGCGCTGGTCAGCGTGGAGGCGAGGGCGCCGAGTCTGGGCGACCTTCACAACGTCATCGACGTCATCTTTACCTACGTTAATCGCAAGACCGATTTCACGGAGAAGTTTGCGGTGCGCGTGCAGATGGGAAAGTACCCGTCGTTGGTCAGAAAGCTCTCGCCCTACCTTCACCGGTAGGCATCGCATCGATGCATTGATGGCAACCGAAGGGGAAAGAAGGATGAAAGAAGTCGAGCCGGCCGACCACGAGGCCGGAGTGCTGTTGGTGCTTGGCTTGCTGGCCTTGGCCGTTGGCGCCCTGGTTTATCTCACCGACCGGGCCGCGTCGCATGCGGCCCTCATTCCGAACCTGGGTTCGCTGGCGGACGGGCGCGTGTTCGGCAGCGTGGGCCAATGGCTGCCCAGCTTTATCCATCCGTTCGCCTTCGCCCTCTTCACTGCCAGCGCGCTGCCGCCCGACTCGCGATCAGCATATGGGGCATGCGTGTTCTGGTGCGTCGTGAACATCGTGTTCGAAATCGGACAACACCCTCTGGTCAGCCATCGACTGGCCGAGATGCTGCAAGCCAGCCCGAGGTTGCTACCAGTTGCACGTCCGCTTGCGAACTACTTCGTTCGAGGAACGTTCGACGTCGGTGACATCGTCGCCGCCGCTCTGGGTTCATTGGCGGTGGCAGCGGCGTTGCGCCTGACGCATCGCCGAATGGAGGCTCGACATGCAAACTAGATTCTCTTCCAAGTTGAAACCATGGCGCAGCTTCGCGCTGCTGTTCATCGGATTACTCGGCATCGTCGCAATCGTCGGCAGCGGTGGTGGAGGATCGCAGGAGACGCCGCCACCCAAGGCGGGCGCGTGGCTTGTATTCCTGTGCCAGGCCTCCGACGCGCCGGTCGAACCGCACACGCTCGACTACTACAAGGAGCTGTTCGCGGCAGGCACCCCCGACCTGGTCACGGACTTCTTCCAGAAGACCAGCAACGGCATGATCGACACGTCCGGCACCGAGGTTTACGGCTGGTTCAAGATGTCGGTGAGCACGGCCACCATCGCCCCTGCCGTTCGGAACAATTCGACCCAACCGAATCGTTCGCAAACGGCGCAGGACTGCAAGACGGCGGGTGCCGCGAGCTTCCTGGCTTCTGGCAAGGCCATCGATCCGACGAAGTACGCCGGTTTCATCGCGGTCGTGAACGTGGTGGTGGACGCCGGCATGACCGGGGCATCGATGGTTGCCAACCAGGACGAACCGGCGTCGTTCTACCAGCATGAGATGCTGCATGTCTCCGGGCAGCTGAACCACTCGTGGGTGATGGCACCGGATGCGTCAGCCGACCACAACTGGGAGCACGGCATCGACCGTGAGTACAACGACTGTTGGGACATCATGAGTTACGCCACCTGCACCTACGCATTCGCTACTTCGCGGCATGGCGGCAGTGGGCCGGAGCTCGAGATGGCCTACCGGGCCGCGCTCGGGTGGTTGGCACCCACCCGGGTCTTCGTCAAGGACACGGCCGATCGGATGCCGAGCACAGTGACCTTGTCACCGGTGAGCGAACCCAATCGGCCGGGCCCGCTTCTGGCCCGCATCGAGGTTGCGGGCGGCCCGACTTACATGGTCGAGTACCGGGTGAAGACCGGCTTCGATCGCGGCATTGTCGACCCTGCCGTCGTGATCCGCGAGCTGCGCCACGATCGCAAGACTTACCTCGTCACGCGCCAGAACGGGTCCATCGGTTGGGGCGTGGGCGAGCGATTCACCGACGAGTCGAACTTCCTGAGCATCACTGTCGACACGATGAATGCTCAGTCGGCGCGAATCACCATCGACCCGGTGTACTCGACAGCCGCGAAGGTCGGGGATGTTTGTGGCAACAAGTATGTCGGCCAGATCCGAAGCTGCCCTGCCGGTTCCTTCTGCGACGCTCGGCGCACTCCGCCACTGGTCACCATCGACTACTTCTGCCAGTAGTGGCTAGGCATTGAACGGCGCTGCTTTCGCGCAGTCTGTCGGTGACAGCTCTTGAAGTTGGAATTCGCTGACGTGAACTACGGCTCCGGGTCGGCAGTGGGAGTACACGGTCTTCGAATGCAGTCGTTCCGCCGGGATCTTCTCCTGGTCGATGCTGGCACGTTCGAGCGACCGCTTTCGCCGTCGCTGACTTTCTCGACGGCGTAACCGAACGTCAAGCTCCGAAGTAGACCGGTCGCTCGCCGAGAAAACCGCCGCCGCCTGCAATGGGTCGAGTGCGGGTGCTCGCTCCGCGCAGCTGGTCGGCAGCAATGCGCCACAGACCTGACGTTGAAGTCTTCCATGTTCGATCGGCTCCCCGGGCCAGCCAACCGCTTCGCGAGTTCTAGTCGATACAGTCTCACATGCTCGGGCTCCCCCAACACAGCGAGTGACAGATCCCGCACCGCGCCGACGGCATCGAAAAGGTCGGCGAGCGTTCGATCATCCGAAGTGCCGTGCCGTCGATCGTCGCACTCAACCGCGCGGAGAATGTGGCGAACGCCTGAATCAGGAAGTCGCGCCAGCAGCGGAGAGTTCGCCCGATGGAACGAGCTGCTTCACGACGCGGTTGCGAATGACCCGTCGCGGCTTCAGCCCAACAACTGCCATGCGCCTGCTTTCCGAGTTCCAAACGTCAAGGGCCAAGATGCCCAGGCTCTCAGCTCGATCTCGCCGGGCGCACCGCCGCGCGTTCCTGAATCTCTTTGGGTGAGGGCGCAGCGCGCTTGTCCCCTGTTGCGACATAGGCCTTGAGCATTTCGAGTACCGTCTTTGCGTCGATTGCCACTGGCACTTCTTCTGGGAGCGGCGACTTGAACATGCGAATGACCCCGCCCATGGTGTATGTCGAAACCGCGTAGCCAGGCGTAAAGGAATAGGTCGGTGCACCGTAAGCGGTGACATGCTGCATCGTCCATTGAGCGTCCATGCCCCAGCTCACCTTGGGTCGGACGGAGTCCTTTAGCGCGAAATACTCATATCCGTTCTTGATCGTGAGCTCGGCGCATCGATACGCCCACAGGTTCCAAGCGCTGTCTTCCGATGATTTCGTATTTCCTCGGAACGTCACCACGTAAGTTGCCTCGTCAATTTTTCGATCTGTGTAGCCAAAACCGAATGGGTCGGCCGGTGCGTAGCGGGTGGCACAACCACTGATCAAGACACAGCTCATGATCGCGAGGGCGGTGATCCGCAGCCACCCAACGAGGCTGAAAAGGCTTGTACTCACGAAGTTCCTTTCCGATGAATCAGCAAGATGCGGAGACGACCAGCGCCGCCGCGTAAGGCCCGAACCGACGACGCTTGGACTATTGCGCAGCATCGCTACGGCCCATGCGTTCAGGACGCGCGGGGTTGCGACTCACAACTCTAGTTTTCGCAGAGCCGCGAATATGTGCGCTCATAGGCGCAAGCCTTGCGGCACCCGGCATGTTTGCATCCGCGTCCTGTTGCTCAAGTCGCACCTTCATGGCATGGCATTGCCTCTGCCTTAGGTCATATCGGCACGCCGTGCGCGCAACCTGAGGGCAGGTGCTCTTCGATGATCTGCAGATTTCGAGCTTGACTGCCAAGCGGTCGAAGCGGTTGAGGCGCTCCACTCCAGACAGCGGTCAATTCAGCGACATTTTTCACGGGACATCGTGGCGCACGCGAGGACGAGCGCCGGTCTCGGGGGCGCCTCACCAGCGCATCCCCGGGGAGAATGTGCCCATGCGCAAATTTTGCTCCCCAGAATCCAGGCTCGCTTTCCTCTTGTCTGGCCTCCTGGTCGTCCCCGTGTGCGCCAGCGCAGACAGCGTCCCGGTGACGTCGGTGGAACGCTACCTGGAGGTGGCTACGGCCGCCGAGCGCGCTCGCTCGCGCCTTTTCGAGTTGTCGCGATTGCTGGTGCCTGTGTGCCACGCCCCATCGACTTGGAGTCTAGGCGTACAGCCATTCCCTGTCGCTCTCGAAGCTCCAAAGATGGAACACGCCCGGCAAATCCGTGAGCGCATCATTCGCGAGGTGGGCGCGCAACCGGGCGAATTCATTTTCACGACCAATCAGTTCAAGACACCGTATGCCGCGGCCGGAGTTCAACGAGGCGATCGACTGGTGGCCATCGGCGACGAGCCAGTGCCTGGCGCCACTGCTGCTGCATTCACGAAGCCAGGTCGCGAGGCGGAAAGCCGCGCCCTGGCAGCCAAGCCGGAGCGGCGCTTCACCGCACGGCGTGGTAGCTATGAATTTCCGATTGTTGTCAACGCCGTGGAGACGTGCCGGCTTGATCTCTATGCGGTCGATAGTCAGTACGCTTACGCCGACATCTACGTCGGCGCGGTCACGGTCACCCTCCCGATGCTCGCCGGCCTCACTGACGCGGACCTCACGATGGTCCTCGCGCATGAGGCGGCTCAACGAGTGCTCGGCAACGATGGCGTGAATGCGGGCAGGTGGTTTCTTGACGCCGTGACGCCGACCGTCGTGCTCGGTATCCAGAACATCATCACCAAGAATATGGAGACGGGCACTCGCGCGCCGTCGTCCGAAAACCTCATTGAGGCCGACCGGCTCGCTCTGACGATCCTGAGACCATACGGAATCGGCCCGGACGCCTATCTGCGCTTCCTCCAGCGAATGCAGGAGACGAATCGCGCCGGCACAGCGCCTGCATACCGCGTGACTCGGCCGTTGTCGACCCAACGACAGACAGATCTGGAGGAACAGATCCGGCGCGTCGCGAGCGGCAATGCGATTCGGGCGCCGCAGTCCATCGAGCCCGCGAAACTGACGGCGCTCGAAGGCAACGGCACGGCGCTCCTGCGTGCCGATGCGTTGACGATTGCGGTGGCAGTGGCAGGGGCGGAGTCATCGCAGCCACCCGACACAGCTCGCGTGGTGACGAAGACTCACCGTTGGCGTGTGCCGGTCACTACCGGCTTCGCACGGATCGATGACCTTGATGCGGTTCCCGTTCGGGAAGAGGGCAAGGATCGGTTTCGTCACTATCTGACCTTGCCGTCGCCGAAGGCGTTCGTTGTGACTGCCAAGGGTGGATGGCGGTTCTCGTGGAACAACGCCAATGCCATGACATTGGCATTGGATGGTTGCTCCCGCGGCGGCGCGACATGCTGGCTCTACGCTGTAGATGACCAAGTCGTGTACGACGCCGATCCCAGCAAGCGGATCGCGCAGAGCGGGCAGCTGAGGAGCGATTGATCATCTCGCCACGGCGTCGCCTTCAGCAAAAGGAACCTCACGTCGCCGGTGCGATGGCTGCAACGCCACAGTTTTGCAACCCTTCCCATCTGCACCGTTTGTGGCGCGTGGGATGAGCGTGTCGAGTTTCGAGCCAAGTTCGTTGTACAACTTCTCGCATCAAAGCTTCTCAGCGGCCAACTTGAGACACTCGTCCATCACCGCGACAACCGGATCCAAGTCAGCGTCTGTCATCGGCCTCCACCGCGCTTGCATCGAGCCATCGACGCGCCTCCAGCCGACATGCATTCCACCGCGCCGCCGCCGAAGCGCGACCCGGACGAGTTCCTTTGAGAAGAGAGACTGACCGAACTCGACGATCGCCAGCTCCGCATGGCTCCACGTCATATTGCGGGGTTCTGACGCCGGTGGCGTGGTCGACCCGAACATCGCTTTGCAGAATCCGGCGACGACGAACGGCAGCATGTCAACGTGCTCGTCAGAAGCCAACAAGTGATGCGCGGCGCCATCCAGGTGAAGCCGAAAGGACTCGTTCTTTTGCTCGTCCAGGAAATACCCCACGAACTCGTTTCCCGACTCGCCGGCCCGATCGAACTGCAGACGCCAACGCACACAGGCTTCGATTGGCTTCTTATCGAAACTCCCGACCGATAGCGTGGCAGCTCGAGGCCATCCACTCCGCGATCTGCGTCTGGCGTTCGTACTCGAAGTCGGTCGTCATCTCGGCGGGGTATCCACTGCCGTCAGGGTCCGGACGAACCGAAGGCGTACACCCGACGACCCGCTGACCGATGGCCGAACCCAGCAACTCGACCATCTCATGCTGCATGTGATCGAGCCGCCAGCTGGACGAGATCACGACATCCACATCCGGCCACGACTGCAGCCACGCGGCCAGCCGAGGTGCCCACGTGAACAGCGCAGCGGACTGATTGTTCGGGTGTAGCACCCCGTCGAAGTCCAGGAAGAGGATCACGGTTCGTCTTTCCAGACCTCTGCGTCCTTCTTCACCCGGCACGTCTCGCACAGTGTCGCGATCCAACCGGAGCCGCAGACACTTGCGCCACCGTTGCCGCAGCGCTGGCAGGTCGTGCACGATTCCTCCCCGGCCTCCTTCACACGCGCGCTGATCCGGTGGAAGAGCGCACTCGGCTTCGCGGGGCCTAGGTCGACGCGCTGCACCGAACCGGAGCCGTAGATGTTGACCACCGTGGTCTGCTCGTTACCGAGCTGCCAGTACACCCGCAGGCCGCCGAACTGCTCCTTGATCTGAATGACCTCGAACTCCTTCGCCGCGTCGTCGTCGATCATCACATCGAGGTCCGCGAACAACTGATCCGCCACTTCGGTCCAGCCTTGCGGCAGGTCGGACCACACATGGGGTTGGCGGCTATGGAACAGGCGCGGGAAGCGCGCGATGAGTGCGTCGAGTGCGTCGAGTGCGTCGAGTGCGTCGATTTTTGGGTCGGTGGGGAAGTCGGTGGTGGACATGTGTTGCTCCTTGGTGTGGTCAACGATCGGTGGCTGGTCAGTGATCAATTCAGTGAACGTGTTCATCGCGCCCGCGCGTGGGCAGGTGTGCCTCGAGGCCGTCAAGCAGGTCAGTGACGGCGATGCGGGTCCGTCCGCCAATGACGGCCCTGCCGATCGCGGCGGCCAGCACTTTGTGCATTCGTCGGGGGCTGCCCAGCAGCGCCAGCTGCTGCACGACCTCGCCCGACGGGACAACGGCCTGGCCGCCGGCTGCGCGACGCTTGCGGACAGTGGGTGGGGTAATGGCCACGGTCGAAGGGGCCGGAACCGCGGGTCGGGGCGGCATGGTCTCGCGAACCGCGCGAAGCTGGGCGGCGCTGTCCTCCGGCTCGGGGAGGTCGCCGTCGTCTTCGGGCGGCGCGGCGGGCATCTGATTGACGCAGGCACGTTCCCAGGCGTCCGCGCGTGTCCGCTTGTCGTAAAGCCCGCGCCGGGCAGCGTTGATCGTCTCGGCGAGCGGCATGGGCACGAGGATGGTCTCCGAGCCGTCGAAACGGCCGGTCTTCGGGTCGACCCACAGCAGCAGTGCGTAGCTCTGGGGACCAGGTGGGGGACTGGTCGTGGAGCTAACCATGGTCCGCTCCGGATTCGAGCGTGACCACCAGGCCGGGGTCGAAGTGCTCGTTCTCGACCGTGCCGTTCCTGCGCGCATAGCCGCGTGGGTTGGCAATGACCCGGGTGCGGTGATGCTGGTAGTCCGCTGAACTGTGTGAGTGCCCGTGGATCCACAGGGCGGCGCACTGGAAGAAGGATTCGGGCAGGTCCGAATAGAAGCAAGGGTTGAGCTCGCTGCCCTCGTAGATCGGGTCCATGCTCAGGCTGCTCGGCGCGTGGTGGGTCACGACCACGGTGGCGGATACCGCCGGATCGGTCGGTGCGTCGAGGCGTTCCTGCAGCCAAGCTCGGCTCAGCGCATGCTCGCGGGCAGCGTCCTGCGGTGTGAAGCGGGTGCGTGCCGACGAGTCGGGGCGGCGTTCGCGGATCGCGCCGGCGAAGTCGTTCAGGCCGCGCGTGGCATCGCACATGGCCTGCACAACATCGGTGACCTTGTGCCAATGCCCGCGCGAGATCAAGGCGGCCTCAACGTCCGCTGGCGAAGCGTGACAGAAGCGACCGCCGCGGACTCTATCGATGCCGTGCTGCGCCATGAGGGTCACGGTCACTTCATCTTCGATTGCGAGCGCCTCTCGCTCATTCTGTGTGCCGGTGGCGATGCTGCGCAGAACGGCCGTCGGCCGATGCAACCTCGTCCATTCAGCTCCGGCACCCTCAAAGTGTTGGCGGCGTCGCTGCTCAACGTCGGCTGTCAGCCCAACATAGAAGTGCCCGCCTTCTAGAGCGAGTACATATAGATGGATGTCGACGGGGCTGCTAAAGCCAGCCCAATTTCCAGCGGGCTTCGGCACAGTCTGGCTCCGAGCCTCTCTTTCTCACGTTTCAGCGTGAGCCTGGCGAACAACTCGCGCACGGATCCTTGCGCAACCTTCTCGGCGGTGAGCTTGCGGTCTTCCACCGTCAGGTAGCGAATACCGGGAAGGTCGATCGACTCGCCGGCCCAGCCCACATAGATTCCGACAACGTGTCGGCCTCTCGTCGCGTGCGGTCGTTGGATCCAATGCCAAGACGAGTGATCATGAATCCCCCAGTTCGGTGCCCGTGCCATCCGAAAACAGGACCAGTCGCTTCGTGGCGCATCGACTCCGATAGCCCGGCAACGAACCGAACGAATGCGATCGCCTATCGCTTGACGCTAGCAGCCAGTCCTGTGAGCAGCCATCCCCAAAACATATGACGACTGAATGCTTGGCGCGCGTGATCTTCAAGCGGCGGTGTGGCAGTCTCCTCGTTCCGCGCCCAATTTCGCAATCAGGTCACTGCGGCTTTCCGGCATCGGGCGGAAAGTCAAGGGTGGGCGGCCACGGATCAGAGATGATGCACTTTGGGATGGTCGCAACAGAAGTGAGTTCAGATGAAGGCCTTTGTCAGCTACAGCCACTTTTCGGAGAATCGCGCCGGCAGTCATAGATGGAAGCAGCGTCTGCTCGACTCGCTGAAAGTCTTGGTCGACAACGGCTTCGTTGAGGCCTGGGACGACGAACATATTCATGCGGGATGGCGCTGGCAACGAGAAATCGAGCATGCCATTCAGACCTGCCGGGTTGCGGTCATACTGCTCACACCGGAGGCATTGGGCTCGGACTTCATTCTCAACAACGAGCTTCCTGCTCTTGCGTGTCGCGAGACTGCGAAAGAACTGTTGGTCGTTCCCATTCTTTGCGAACCCTGCGATTGGGAAGCGAACGACTGGCTTGCCAGCCTGCAAATCAAGCCGCGCGACAATCGGCCGCTGTCCATCCTCTCGGCCGAGGCCGCTCGGCGCTCGCTGAGTCGCATTTGCGACGAGATCGCAACCGCTCTCAGCGAGGATCCGCAATGGGTGGTCCCACGAATCAGCCAAGCGCAGCAGGAGATATCCCCATCCACTCCGGTCTCTCCGCAGGTGTACATCCACTCGGCGCTACTGCCGCGCGCCTCGCGCCTTCCGGCGCCTCTGCTCGGCCGCGAGCGAGAACTTGCCATGCTCGATCTCGCGTTCAAATTGTCGGGGGCATCCATCCTCAGTTTGGTGGCCCCAGGGGGTGTAGGGAAGACCGCGATCCTTCAGGAATGGCTAAAACGCCTGCAGGGCCGAGCCTGGATCGGTGTCGAGAAGGTTTACTGCTGGAGCTTTTATAGCCAGGGAACGTCGGACGCGCGCCAAGCTTCGGAGGACTCGTTTCTCACACAGGCCCTCTCTTGGTTTAATGTCGCCTGTGCGGAGAATGCGAGCCCATGGGAAAAGGGGCGATTGCTGGCGGACGCCGTTGTTCGAAGCCGCACACTTTTGCTGCTCGACGGACTGGAGCCTTTGCAGTATCCGTCTGGCCCCATGGACGGGCGCATGCGTGCACCTGGCGTGTTGGAATTGTTGCGGCGGCTGGCACTGATCGGCGGGGCACAGCACTCACTCTGCGTCGTCACAACACGGCAGGCGGTCACCGACATCGCGACGTTGGAGCGGCATGCTGCTGCGCTTTCGAACTGCTGTCTGCGAATCGCGCTGGACAACCTCGACGAGGAAACAGGCGCCCGAATTCTCCATGCCAGCGGGGCCGTTCGCGTCGGCGCCGCAAAGGCAGGCCCGGATCACCCCGAGCTTTGTGTCGCGAGTCGCGAGATGAAGGGCCACGCGTTGACCTTGCAGTTGCTTGGCCACTTCATCGGCAGGGCGCATCGCGGTGACATTCTGAACCGGGCTCTAATCGACTTCGCGGCCGAGGACGCTACGGTGCAAGGCGGTCACACCTTCCGCGTGCTGGCTGCGTTCGAGAATTGGTTCCTGAAGACACCAGGGTCGGGTGCGCGGCGAGTGGCGGTGTTGCGACTGCTCGGCCTGTTCGATCGACCAGCGGACGCTGGCTGCATCGCCGCCTTGCGTTCTGCTCCCGCGATCCCCGGACTTACCGACATGTTCGAACTACCGTCTCCTTATCGCGATGACGTCGCGTCGATCCTCCCCGTGAGCGACGAAGACGCCGACTGGCACGAACAACTCGCCTACCTGATTGACAGCGGACTGCTGATCCGTGCCGACGAAGATACACCGGGCACCGGCCACGCGGCCATCGACTGTCATCCGTTGGTACGTGAGCATTTCGCGAAGAGGTTGGCCGCGGCATCTAAGGATGCCGGTGCTCTCGCGCATCGGCGACTTTTCGACCACCTGCGGGCCGAGTTCGCTCGCGGCACGGGAACTCGGGAGGCGTCAACATCCGCTCAGATGGAACCACTGTTTCGATCGGTCTTCCATGGATGCGCGTCTGGAGGGTACGAAGAGACCTTTCATGAGGTCTTCGAGGCGTCCATACAGATGGGCCACCGGCACTTCTCCAGGAATCGCTTTGCGAGTTTTGGTTCGGACTTCTCCGCCCTGGCATGCTTTCTCGACCCCAAGACAATGCTGCCCTTCGATTCCCTAGATTCCACGATTCGCGCCAAGATATTCGTTCACGCGACTTTCTACCTGCGTGTTCTTGGCCGACTGGAGCAAGCCCTCTCCGTCGGTGCAGCCGGGGTGGCGTTTGCCGAATCAATCGCCGATTGGGATGCCGCGGCCCGCTGTGCGGTCAATCTGGCTGAGGCCAACTCGACCCTGGGCAATCTCGTGGAAGCGGAAAGGCATGGGCGAGCCAGTGTGCTCTTCGCCGACCGTAGTGGAGACGACTTCCTCGCGATGTACAACCGCATGTCACTCGCCGACACGTTGCATCAGTCCCAACCGTCGCCGTGGGGGGAGGCAGTGTCGCTTTTCCGCGATGCAGAACTTCGGCAAGCGGCCCGACAGCCAGATCGCCCCTACCTGTATTCGCATTGGGGATATCTCTTCAACGACTTGCTGCTCGACCTGGGAGACGTCGAAGAGATCAAGCAGCGCGTGAGAACGGCGCGGTCGTGGGCGGACAGTCCACGTTGGCTTCACCTGGACGACCTGTGCTTGGCGCGCGTTTCGGCGCTCGAAGGCGAAAATGACAGCACGGCGGATTCGGTTGCAGAACTGATGGAAGCTGCTGTCGCCGGAATCCAGCAGTCCGGCCAGGAGCACGAAAAGGTGATGGCTCTTTTGATCAGCAGCGATTACCAGGCCCGCCGCGGTGCGTTCGAACGTGCGGTCGAGGCTCTCGAAGAAGCCCGTCAGCTCGCGGAACGCGGCCCAATGCGATTGCGTTTGGCCGATATTCTCGTGGCGCGGGTTCGCCTGTTCAACCAGACACGCTCCACGGACTCGCCAATCGGGACGGACGACTCTGCCAGGGCTGACCTGAGCGCCGCGAAAGTGCTGATCCACGAATGCGGATATCGTCGCCTTCAAGCGCAATTGGACGAGCGATGATGGGTGCAGACCGATGCACCATCAAGGGGCAGTGGATGCATCGGCCTGGTGTCGGCATCACGGTGGCGCGCGCGGTACAGCGCCCACAACAACGCAGATCGGCATTGGCGGACTTGCTCCTCCAAGGAGCTTCGTATCGCTACGCGTGCCTGTGCCGCTCGACGTGAGGATTCCAGGTCGACTTCATCTGACGCGCGAGCGCCGCGAAGGGCGCGAACCCAAACCGTTCGCTTGTGAGCGACGCGATTGACGTGCTTCAAGGGGCACGACGGCGCAATGCGGCACCACTCCTGCACTCCACGACACTCCGTGAGTGTCCCCCAGCTTCCGGAATGTCCCGCTGCGGGAAGGAATGGCATTGCGCGTCGCACAACAGTGCGTCAGGAAACGCTCAGCCGGGATTTCAACTACCAGCCAAGACTTCGAGAGTAGCCCATGATCTTGGCGAGCGCCTTTGTGTCGTCGTCCGATTCATCAAGGACGTATGGGGCGATCGAGTTGCTGGAAACGAGCGTCAGACCTGGCTTGACAGGCGCCGACAACGCGACGTCAGCAGCCTGACGGGGTTCGAGAGGGAGCGGCAACTGACCCATGTCTTCGCGCTTTTTCATCTCGATTCCCCCCGTCTTCAACACCCCTCTACTTTACGCTAGGTTCTTCCCACTGGGAAACGTCATTTTTCTACGCCTCGGCAACGGTCGCTCGACTCAGGCGTCGTTTGAAATTCTCAACGGCGCGAGCCTCAAAAGCCTTGTACGGATCAAGATATTCGGGAATCTTCTTCGGGCCGTCGCTATCTCCCTCGTGATATTTCCCATCTTCATCTTTGCGTTCGCCGTGCTGTTGGAACATGTCTACGTAGGCACGTGGTGAGACTCCTTCGAAATGAACGAACCGAACCTTGCGGATCTTGGCAGGGTCCGCTTTCTCAGTCGTCGGCTCTTCCTCGTCGAACGATATGGCGTCCTCGTGGAGGACCAATGCGAGGCTCTTCTCGTAAGGCTCGATATAGAAAACCTCCACAATGCCCGCAGCCACTATGTGGCGCGCGCAGCTGTGACAAGGAAACGTCGTCGAGTAGAGGGTTCCGCCGTCGACAGATTTCGCCCCGTTCCGCGCACTGGCAACGATCGCATCCATCTCCGCGTGGACTGATCGTGAGAACTCAATCAGGTTTCCGAGCCCAGACTGCTTGTAGATCGACGCTGTCAGCTTGGCCAAATCCTCATCGGTGACAGCGCCCAAGTTGAGCTGCTTGTCATCCCGAAGGTTCTTGACCGTGTCGCTGATCTTCTGCCGCATCAGATTCTTGTGCTTCACGTTGTGACAGAAGCCTCCATCCGCGAAACATCGCTTGTCATTGGCAGCATCGAACCCATACAGACCGCCACCGGCTTTCGGAACATCATTTCGGCCAGTTGAAATGACATCCCCGTCCGCAGAGAAGATCGAGGCACCGACTTGCCTCGACAAGCACGCGGATTTTGCACCGGCTGCATGGGCCAAGTACATCCCATACTCTTCGCGAGTTGGAGTGTGGATTTTCTTCCCGTGAACCAACTCAAAGAATCGGATCAGTGCGGACTTGTAGTGGTCGGAACCCACGCGATTGCGTATGTAGAGGTCAGCGAGCTTGAGCCCTTTTTCAAGCTGTTGCCCAGCCTCTTCGTCCTCTTTGCGATCACGTTTGATCAGCATGTCCGCTTCAGTGCTCGACAGGCCCAACTCCACCAGCAGTTGCTTTCGGTTCGCTTTGTAGCTCGTAGTCCCGATAAGATAAGGCGCAGTTCGCGTTGACTGAGGACGGCGTCACGCGCTGAGGGCCAACGTTAACAGTGACGAGGGGTTGGCGCCGAATTGGGCGTTCCGGTCCAGCGCACGAAACCAACCCAGGTAGTTGGGCAGGTAGGATGAGGCAACGCCGTTGAATCGGCGCATCCACTGCTTGAAGCGGCTGTGATATGCGTTGACGTTCTGGATGTGCCAGGCGCCCCGGGTGTGTTCGCCCTTCAAGGTATTCACGGCGTGGTGCTCGATGC